>Ga0183097_10623_pt1 | contig 53790 bp, 60 predicted proteins | sample BioMet8_FD_128883 | JGI IMG/M metagenome (GOLD analysis project Ga0183097, IMG submission 128883) | Microbial communities from bioreactor (seeded with sewage sludge) at Lawrence Berkeley National Lab, California, USA - Biofuel... | ecosystem: Engineered > Bioreactor > Anaerobic > Unclassified ... | reverse complement strand
CCAGCGGCCGGTAAAAGGACCTGTCCTGCGCCACTTCATGGATCGGGCATTCGCTTGTGGAAATGAGGTCATCCGCGATCTTCAGCGTCTCATCCTGCGTCAGCTCCTTCTTCTGAAGTTCCGGCAGTCCTTCCACCAGGTCGCCGTTGAATACATAGAAATAGCTGACCACGGGATGCGCCAGCTTCTCATTTACCAGCTTCGGATCCCCGCTCTCATCCTTCTGCTCCACCTTTTTGTCGAAGATCCATTTCTCGCACAGGACACCCGTGCCTTTTGCCTCGGGCCGAAGGCAATAGCCATTCTCCGCAAGCTGGCGGAACGTCATCCACCTCGGATCCTGATAGCCGTGCTCCATGACATCCGACATGAGGCGCAGCTTATTCCCGCCCCGATATCTTGCCCCGGAAATGGGGTTCTGCGGCGACATCGCCGTCTTGTCCCACATCTTCTCCGGGAAAATGAAGCCCTGCTCCATGTTGCGTATGATCTTCTCCACCAGGGCTTTCCTTGACTGGATCACCTTCTCATAAGCGCCGGGCATGCCGCACCTCCTTTTATTGCTCAAAAAAGAGATTCCATCTCTGGAATCTCTTTATGGCGCATAATGCGCCGCAGGGAAATCTGCTGCCTTTCTATCGACGATCCTGGTTCAGAAGATAACCAACAGTATGATTCCTCTCAATTATTCTCAAAAATCTCAGAATGTTTTTTAATGCGTTCTTCGGCCATAGTATAGACTTCACTGTCTGCGCGAACCCCAATTACAATTATCATCATCCCATCAACCGTTCTGAGATAACGGTAAACCACTCTGATTCCTGCCTTCTTTAACTTTATTTTATTAAAACCTGAAAGATTTCCCGATAAGGGCGTACCGTATCCTTCCGGCTTCGGCTGCGGACTTCTGGCCGTTTTTATTATAGCCTTAATAACCTGGATTATTTGCGAATGATCCAGAGCATCCAAATCTTCATTTACTTCTTCAAGGGCAATTACATTATCCGGAAGTTCATACAATTTCATCATCCTCCACGGAGTCCAGATCTTCCTCTGTGATTCCAAATTTATCCATAATCTTATTTATTGTCGTAAGTCCGCCTTTTCCATCCTTCGCATTCAGAAGAAGCCTCGCCTCTTTAAGCTGAACTGCCATTTCATCGTATGCCTGAGGACTTATCATCACGCAAACCGGAATATTATTCTTAACAACTACTTTCGGCCCCGTTTTAAGATTTTCGAAAACTCCGGATGCACCGCCACGATTAAACACGGTAATCGAAACAACATCACTGGTAAGCATAAGCATGCTCCTTTCACGTTTTATTTATCTATATGTTAAACGTTATATTTATCGCTGTCAATAAGAAATCACTGTTTTGACCCGTTTTGACCGTTCATTTGTATGGGCATTTGCAGGATTTACATTTTTGCCTCTTACGATTATTCCACAATCTAACATAGCTGTTTCTATTTTCGTCATTATTGCTTGCATTTAGTTTACATGTGATTGTCAATAAAAATTCCCCAAAAATATCGGAGAAAATTCCCCACCCTGCAAAAGTGGGGAAAAGAACCGATGTCGGTACTTTTCCCCAGCTTTTTTAATTAAACATATGGGAGTTTCCCATGCCATATCCCGTAATCCGGGATTGCAATGCCATTCTCCAGAAGCAATATCTCCAGCTCCTTTAGCCTTTCTTTCAACACACGGTTCTTATCCTGCTCATCATCCAGCATGCCGCGGAGGATATCGGCCGCCTCCATGGCCTCATTCAGCGTCGGTCTGCTGTCCATCGTCTTCACCCCCTCCGGCTGTTTCTGCTTCAGCCCCTGCTTCCGCTACTACAGGTGCCTCCTTCCTCGGCCGTCCGCGTTTCCGTGCCGGGGCGATCCGTTCCCGCTGCTTCATGCGGTAGCTTTCCCCTTCGATGATGATGAAGCTGCAGTGATGGACGAAACGGTCCAGGATCGCATTCGCAAGGACCGGGTCGAAAAGGATGGATCCCCATTCATCGAACTGCTTGTTTGAGGTGATGATCGTGGAATTCGTCTCATAGCGGCGCGAGATGACCTCATAAAGGTCGTCGACGTTCGTCTGCCCCAGCTTCTTCAGGCCGAACTCGTCTATGATCAGGAGGTCCGGGGATGTATATTTTTTCAGCTTCTGGCGGAAGGAGTTGTCGGCACGCGACATGTACAGGTCCTCCATCATCTCCGAGAGGGTCGTGAAGAGCAGCGTGTATCCCTGCTCGATCGCCTTGATCCCGATGGCGATCGACAGGTGCGTCTTGCCCGTCCCCGGGAGCCCGATGAAGGCGATGTTCTCCTTGCGCCGTATGAACTCGCATGTGCACAGCCCATAGATCGACTGGCGGTTCAGGGCGGGCTGCCATGAGAAGTTGAACTCCTCCAGCGTCTTGTGCTGCGGGATCTTCGACCTGTGCAGCCGTTCCTCATAACGGTTCCGGGAACGGTTCAGGTTCTCATCGTTGACGAGGAGCTCCAGGAACTCCATGTAGGCCATATGTCCCCGCTCGGCCTGTTCGGCCCGCATGTCCGCGGTCTGCAGGATGCCCGGAAGGTGGAGCTTCGTGATCTTATCCCTGAGTGCGTCATTCATGGCCGATCACCCCCAGCTGCGACATGGCGCGGTATTCCGAGAGGCTGCGTATCTTTCCGCCGACGGCCACCGCTGCGGCCGTATCCTCCTCCAGCGGGAGCAGGTAGAGCCCTTTCGAGCAGATCTTCTTGACAGCCTGGTAGGAGATGCTGCCGAACCGGACGGCCCTCCGGCACGAGTGGTCGACCGCCTCCTCCCCGTATCTTTTCCTCAGGGCGAGGATCCCTGACAGGCTGCGGTAATGATGGCATCGGAACATATCCGTCTCCTTGAACCTTTCAAGGAATGCGAGCGCCCCGGGGCCGATCTTCCCCATCTCGTCCTGGTATCTTGACAGCAGCTCCTCGTGTGTTATTGTCTTATTGGTTGGATAATGGTTCTTATCTGTGGAGTGGCCGCCCTTCCTCCCTTCGATCAGGGGGTGGAGGGCGATCTCTTTCCCTGCGTAGTAGATACGCAGCATGTGGTTGATCTCGATGCCCTTCACATCGAGCCCTATGTAGGCATAGGGGACGGAATAGCGGTTCCCCTCATAGACGACGTGGCAGTCGGTCCGGACGTTCAGGGGGGCGGAACGCGATATCGTGAACTCCTCCGCGGGGAGCGGCTTCAGATGCTCCTTCTCGATGGTGCCGAACACTTCCGCCGGCACTTTCCGCGTGGTCCCGTGGATCCGCCGGTTGGCTGTCTTCCCGAGCCATTCCTCAAGGAATGACTGGGCATCGTCCAGGCTGGCGAATTCCCTTCCCCGGAAACAGTTCTCTTTGATGTACTTGATGTTTGCTTCGATCTTCCCCTTATCCGTCGGCGTGCGGACGCGGCACGGATCCGGAAGGAAGCCGTAATGGTCGGCGAATGCCGCATAGCTCCTCTGTACGGTCGGTTCGTAGAAATCGGCTTCTGCGATAGCCGCCTTCAGGTTGTCGATCTTGACCGTCTCGGGGACGCCGCCAAAGTAGCGGAACGCGTTGATGTGGCAATGTATGAAGGTAGGGACGCTCTGGTCCAGTGTTATCTGTGCATACATGTATCTCGAATAGCTCAGGGACATGGCGAACACCCACGCCTTTTTTGGAACGCCCTTCACCTTCAGCGTCCCGATGTATCCGAAGTCCACCTGGGACTCCTCGCCCGGGAGTGAATCCAGGATCATGTAGGCGTGCGGGCTGGTCTTCCTGATCTTTGCGATATAGTCGCGCAGTGTGGTGTATCCGCACCCGACGCCGTAGTCCCGTTTCAGGTCCTCATGGATCCGGACGATGCTCATCCCTTTCGCCATCTGGATCTGGATGAATTCCCTGTGCCTGTCCAGCCGGGATGGCCAGCCGCTCTTTCCTTCCCTGTCATCATCGGGTGCTCCCCTGTCTGACAGGATCTTCCTGACCGTCTTGCGGTCGATCCCCAGCATCTTTGCAATCTGGGTCTTGTTGTGTCCCTTTTCATAAAGGGTCTTGACTGTAGTCCTCATGGCTACCTCCAGCATAATGTATTTCCTCCTCATGGGGAGAATAGTTACGCTGATAAGGATAGCTTATTTTTATCTGTCAGTCAGCAGCATAACAGGTGGGGAATTTTCTCCGCCAAAAGTGGGTACTTTTATTATGCTATTCACAAAGACAGCGCGTATTGCCGCCCGGCGTGGGGCTTCCGTTGATGATCACGATTCTCTTTGACATTTTCATTTCCTCCTTCAGCATTGGACGGTCCTGGTTTCGATGCCTGTCGGCCCGAATGAGTAAATATCCGCGGCAGCATCTTCCAGACAGAAGAGTTCCATGTATCTGTCCGGGTCTCTGTAATTGTCTGTGAGCGCTGGCATTTCAGCGAGCGCGGCTGCCCGGCTTTCTTTGTCCGTGATGCGCCGTGCCCTGCCATAGAGCCGGATCCAGCCCATCCCGCCGGACATGGCGCAGATTTCGACGTTCGGGTCTGCCATGAGCTGCCGGAAGGTCGGCTTCTGGTTCCCCGTGGAAAAGCACAGCTTTCCCTGGTATTCCATGATGAAGCCGTGGGGTCTCACCTTCGGCACGCCGTCCTCTGCGGTCGCCAGGTAAAATGTACCGGCTTCACGCAGTACCTTTAAGATCTCATTCATCTGCATCATCCTTTCTTCTTGTATTCACAGCGGTACGCTGCTATAATCCAATAATAAGTGCAGAACCTGATTTGACAAGTACGCAGTATTTATATTCCAGGTATTAAAATACATACTATTTGGATTTACGGCATTTTGGAGGAAAAATCTTGAAAGAAGAGAAGAAGACGATCATCCCGTACCAGTCGGACGACTGTGCCATCGGCTATGCATTCCGTGCCATCGAGGGGAAATGGAAGCTGCCGGTCATGTATGTTCTCGGCATGAACGGGACGCTCCGCTACAATGATTTGAAGCGTGCGGTCGGCTGTACGAACATGATGCTGACCAATACACTGACGGAACTTGCGGAATTCGGCCTGGTTGACCGGAAGCAGTATTATGAGATCCCGCCGAGGGTGGAATATTCCCTGACAGAAAATGGGAGAAAGCTGATCCCTGTGCTGGAGGCCTTCGGAGACTGGGGAGAGCTGCTTCTTAAAGCCAGAACAGGGCAACCTGTAAAATGATGAAAATGAAACTTTGAATAACTGTTTCCGGATGATATAATATTTTTATAAGGAGCGAGACTATATGACTGAAATGACTTCTGAACAGATGATCAGCGATACAGATGCATCCATGAGGATGGAAGGAATGCCTCTTTCCGATGAGAATAAAAAACTGATGCGTCGTTGCCTTAAGAAAGACATTTCATACGAGGATGCAATCCGGATGCTGGTAAAAAAGCATACAAAAAAAGCAGGACACAGATGAAGGATTACCATTACGAATATGAGCATGATAGAATTTATTGCTATCCCGGTACCGATGTTCTGGTCAACAAACTGGAAATAAGGAACCGGGATGATTTGTTCAATGCTGAAAGAGACATCACTGGCCTTAGACTTCTCCAGATGAAGGAAAAGCCGGTGCGTGGAAAATTTGACTTTAACAGGATACTCAGAATACATAAGAGACTTTTCGACGATCTTTATCCGTGGGCGGGGAAAATCCGCACGGTTAATATTTCAAAAGGAAATCAGTTTTGTCTGTGTCAGAATATCATGCAGCAGATGACAGAATTGATGAATGAATTGTCAGATGAAAACTGCCTTGCCGATTATAGAGACAAGAAATATTTTTCAGAAAGGCTTGCGTATTATCTTTCTGAAATCAATGCCATCCATCCATTCCGCGAGGGAAACGGAAGGACACAGCGGGAGTTTATACGGGAGCTTGCCTGGCATGACGGATGGCTGCTTGATTTGTCTGATGTAACGCAGGATGAGATGATAGAGGCCAGCGTCGAATCATTCAATAAAGATTATGGAAAGATGACTTCAATAATTTTCTGCAATATTAAAGAAAGAAAAAGAAAGACTTTGCGGTGAAGGATGTCCATATATGGTATTGTGCAAAATGACGAATTTGCCCACAGAAAAGATTTCGCCCACGATTTCGCCCACAGCAGACATACTGCAAAAATGCCTTGATTTTACGCGCTTTTTCCGGGGTTGACTTTCGACCTCCAAAACCGTAAATGCGAGTTCGATTCTTGCTTCCCCTGTCAAAATGAACAGAACGGATTTTGCCTTTTAAATAGGTCAGAATCCGGTTTTTGCTGTAAATACAAGGAATTTCATAAAGACAAGTATTGTCTCAGGAAGTACCGGATTTATTCATTTTGTATATTTTCTGCTTTTTCACTATGCTTTTTTACGAAGAAAATTGTCTTGAATTGGACAGAAGTTGGATTGTAAAGACCTTATTATACAAAGCTTGTTAAAGCGATAAATTTGGATCAATTGGCATTTGCGACACTAATTGCGACATTAATTACGTCAAAACGATTGATGCTGTTCGAGGTTAAGCTTATAATATCTTATACAAGAATAAGCGTGTCACGTAAGCACGAAAGGTAATGAATATGGGATTTTTATCGATAACTCCGGCGGCAGAAAAGCGGGGCTTATCTGGAAGACATATTCAGATTTTGTGCAGTCAGGGAAGGATTCCAGGAACAATAAAAATTGGATCATATTGGGCAATACCGGATGATGCAGTTAAGCCTAATAGAATTCGATGTATCGGAGATAAGAAGGGATATGAATGATTTCTCTCAATGGCTGACGAAAAGAAAAGCACACGTAAGATGAGTAAAGGAGATGGATCTATGCCGGATACATATACCCCGCCATTTACGATGACAGACGAGATCACGAATCTCGTAATAGAGATAGCTGAGCTTACCGGAGCTATGACGGCATCGGAGCAGCTTTCAAAGAACCCTAAGCTGAGACGTGAGAATCGTGTCAGGTCTATTCATTCATCCCTGGCCATAGAGCAGAACTCTCTGACCATTGATCAGGTCAGTGACATTATTGATGGCAAGCGAGTCCTGGGCCCGCCACAGGACATCAGAGAAGTCCAGAATGCTTATGAGGCATATGAGATAATGACAAAGCTGAATCCGTATTCAGTTAAGGATCTCTTAAAGGCTCATAAGATCATGATGGAAGGACTGGTAAAAGAAGCTGGCATATTCAGAAGCAAGGGTGTAGGCGTTTATGCCGGTGAGCAGCTGATACATGCCGGAACACCAGCTAATTATGTACCAGATCTGATGGGTCAGTTATTTGACTGGCTGAAAAAATCCAAGCTGCATCCGTTGGTGAAAAGCTGTATTTTCCATTATGAGTTTGAGTTCATTCATCCTTTTGCCGATGGTAATGGAAGAACCGGAAGACTCTGGCATACATTGATCCTGGCAAAGTGGCAGGAATTCTTCTTATGGATTCCGATTGAGACTATCATACATGAGCGCCAGGAGGATTATTACAAAGCCCTGAATGCATCTAACACGGACGGAGAATCTACAATATTTGTTCAGTTTATGCTGGAGTTGATCAGAGACCTTTTAAAAGAACTTTCTCATAATGGCGTAATGAATAAAGAAAAAACGCTTGATGAAAAGTTATTGGATCTGTTAAAAGAAGATGGTAATCAATCAGCTGCCGGACTCGCTGAAATAGTAGGATCATCTCTAAGGACTGTTCAAAGAGCATTGAAGAGGTTAATGGAAGACGGTAAAATAGAACATATCGGATCGAATCGGTTTGGCCATTACGTCATAAAATAAGACTTGAAAAATGGCATAATAGATGACACAATAGACGACGTAATACGGCAATACAAATCCAAGGCGGCATGATGATCGAAATCAAAAGAATCAATGAGAGTTGATCACTTATTATCAGGTCGAATATGAACTGGTATCCCAAAGAGAATTCTTGATAATGGATCCGGATGGCTGCCTTCTGAAATCCACAGATAAATGAATGCAGGATGTGTCGCTCGAAAAGAGTTCGCTCAATTCCTTAACGATTTGTCGTAATGCAATATACTGAGAAGAAACCTATCGGTAAGAAAGGGAATGACAGAGATGACGATGAAGGAGAGAATAGCGGATGGCATGCTGTTTTCTGATAACTGTGAGGGCATGCCCTGTGAAAGGGCACAGGCGAAATCGCGTATGCGTGCCTACAACCGGACCGGTTCCTCAAAGATCGGCCTTCTGCACCGCTATCTCCTGATGAAGAGAATTTTTGGAAAAAAGACGCTTGCCTGGATCGAGCCGCCATTTTATTTCTGCTATGGACGGCATATCAAAATGGGTGATTACGTCTATGTTAACGTGAACTGCTCCTTCATCGATGACGGCGAGATCGAGATCGGAGAACGCTGTGAGTTCGGACCCGGCGTTTCCATTGCAACGGTATCCCATCCGGTCATCCCGAAGTACAGGGCACTCATGTACTGCGATAAAGTGACCCTGGGAGAAAACGTCTGGGTCGGTGCCAATGTGACGATCCTTCCGGGAGTGAGTATCGGCGATAATTCCATCATCGGTGCCGGAAGCGTAGTCACGAAGGCTGTCCCGGCCAATGTCATCGCCTTCGGTAATCCATGCCATGTCTATCGTGAGTTTAACGAAGAGGATATGAAATATTATCATGGAAACCGTGTGATTGACGAGACTGATATTGAAGCCATGAAAAAATGGGAGAAAGAACATAAATGAATATTGAGCATGCGGCGATGTATGTAAACGACCTTGAGGCAGAGAAGGAGTTCTTTATCAAATATATAAGAAGAGCAGGACAACCGTAAATAATTATTTATATCTGGTATTGTGCAAAATGACGAATTTGGACAGAAAAATGAATTTGGACAGACCGATGGACAAAATGAAATGACCTGCGAAATGGCTTGATTTCACGCGCTTTTTCCGGGGCTGACTTGCGACCTTCAAAACCGTCAATGGGGGTTCGACTCCCTCTTCCCATGGTCGAAATCGTAATACAGGGGCAAGGCCCGAAAAACGTTGATTTTTAAGCGTTTTTCGGGCCTTTCTTTTTCTTCTGCGTCGTGATATGATGTCAAAAATGTGAACTAACGTTCGAAAAAAGAAGTATTAAAAAGCAGTCAAAGTTGCCCCGAAGTTGCCCTGAGGGCATCTAATATGGTATTGGAGGTAAAAAGGGAAAAAGAGATAAAAAAGATGAAGATGAAGAGAAAAATAAATTAAAGCTGGAAAGAGGAGAAAGGGTCTTATAATGATTAATATGTTAATGTACAGAATAATTTATTCTAAGGCATAGGCCAAAGGGGATGAACCATGAATAAGATACAGGAATTTTTATCGAAACCGGGAGTTGTAGAAAGGTTCAATGCATGCGATGAAGTAGAAGAAGTAAAATTGGTAGCGAAGGAGTATGAAACTGACCTCACTGACGCAGAAGCACAAAAGATTATCGATAAAAAGAAAGCCAGCCTTCCGGATGAAAATCTTGAGGGAATTGTTGGCGGTATATGGGGACAGCCACACTATTCAGATTATACAACTCCTGTAAGCAATGAACCTCTTATTTGCCCGTATTGTGGTAACCCTTGGGTAAGTTGCACCTGCGGCTGGTAAATCAGAACAATTGCTGTTTCATTAAATAGTGTCTGCTGAATAATTCTTTTTTTGGCTGAATTGCTGAATCTCCGGACTGACTGCGGTAAAATAAGTGCATGGATATCAATGACCATCCTGCAGAATCCTTGCACTTCACCCGTAAAAACTTACCTGACGGAGCCGAAAATCATGTATAAAAGCACTGACAGAACACAGCAGAACTTCCTGGATTTCAACCAGCCGATGGGCCTCGACATGGATCCCGACAACCGCTGGATCAGGCTTGCCGACAGCATCCCCTGGGATGAGTTCGAAAAGAAATACGCAAAGCTCTTCCGAAGCAGGACAGGCAATGTCGCGAAGCCTTTCCGCATGGCCATGGGTTCGCTCATCATCCAGAAGAAATACCAGTTCTCCGACAGGGAGCTGGTGGAGCAGATCACGGAGAACCCATACCTCCAGTACTTCATCGGCCTTCCTGGCTATCAGCGGAAACCGCCGTTCGAGGCGAGCGTACTTGTCTATTTCAGGAAAAGGATCAACGGCAGGATGATCATCGAGCTCAACGAATACATGCTCGACCGGAATAAGGAGGATGACCATCAGGACCATCACCATCCCGGCCAGGGGCATCCGGATCCGGAGGGGGAAAAGACCGGAGGGAACGATGACGGTGGATGCGACGCCGGGAAAGTGGACGGCGGCAGCTCCGGAGAAGAACGGAAAGAGGAAACGAATTCCGGGACCATGATGATCGACGCGACGTGCGCGCCGTCCAACATCCGCTATCCGCAGGACTTCTCCCTCCTGAACGAGGCGAGGGAAAAACTGGAACGCATGATCGACGGATACTGCGATGCCTATCAGCTCAAACGGCCGCGCACCTACCGCAGGACCGCGAGGAAGAACTATCTGGCCCTGGCAAAATGCAGGAAACGCAGCGCGAAGAAGATCCGCAGGACAATCCGTAAGCAGCTTGCCTATGTCAGACGCGATATCGGATACCTGGATGCCTATATGTCGGAGGGAAAGATCCCGCCGTTTTCACAGAAGGAAACCACATGGTATGTCACCATCCGGAAGCTTTATGAACAGCAGCTGTCCATGTACCGGAACAGGAACCACTCCGTCGGGAACCGCATCGTGAGCATCGGCCAGCCCTACATCCGTCCCATCGTCAGGGGGAAGGTGAAGGCACCGGTCGAGTTCGGCGCGAAGTTCGACCTCAGCCTTGACTCCGAAGGATACGGAAGGATCGAGAGGATCGATTACGAGGCCTATAACGAAAGCCAGTGCCTCCAGGCTGCAGCGGAGCGCTTCAGGAAACGGACGGGCCATTATCCACAGCGGATCCTTGCAGACCAGATCTACCGGACGCGTGGAAACCGGAAGTATTGCAGGGAAAGAAACATCCGGCTGTCGGGCCCGAAACTCGGAAGGCCATACGATGATCCGAAAGCAGATAAGAAGACAGAATACCGGGACAATACCGACCGGATCGAAGTGGAGCGTTCCTTCAGCCTGAGCAAACGCTGCTATGGTCTCGGACTGATCCGGACGAAACTGTACGAAACGACGCTGTCGGCGGTCGCACTGTCGGTATTCGTGACGAATCTGTTCCGGATGCAGGCACGGATTCTTTTTTTGCTTTGCTGGTTCTATCAGGTTTTCAAGGTACAAAGTAAAAAATGCAATATCCAACCGGTATAAAAACCAGTGTAGATTCAGAATGGCGATTGTTCAGCAGACACTAATTAAGAAAAGCAGGGACTGCTTTTTCTGTTTTTTACTGACCAATCGGTTTCCTCATGAATGAAATGCCGTTTTGGAAAGTATAACATTTTAAAACACCTATTTCAATCGGTCGGGGGAACTCATCGGAAATCAGGGAATCTGCCGGGGAAAAGGCGTAAAAAAAACTGCCGGTCATGCAGACCGGCAGCGGATGCTTTTTTCTCATGAAGCGATCAGCGGGATTACGTGTTCGGATCGCCGTCGAATTTGTCTTTAATCTTATCAAAAAGTCCGCCGACTTTTTCCTTAGCTTCTTCGCCGAATTTTTCAGCGCCTTCTTTTGCTTCGCTACCGAGTTTCTTTGCTTCTTCTTCGGCTTTTGCTCCGAATTCCTTAGCTTTTTCTTCAGCCTCACTGACTGCGCTGTTTTCCTGTTTTTCGTCTGCCATTGGAATCAGCTCCTTTCATAATGTGATTAGTGATTGCTCAAAAAACCTTTTTTATTATAGGCGCTTCCCGGACGGCGTGCAAGTCTGTTCCGCTCAAAAAGAATCGGCCGTTTTCCTGTCCGGAAGCTTTCAGGTCTTGCGGATGCCGGTCAGCATGTTGGCAAGAAAGGCGCTCCAGATCTTCAGCGGTGCTGCAGGGATGTCTTTCTTTACCGAGAAGCTGCTTCCGCCTGTCGTGAAGAAGACGAGAGCCGTGCCGAATGCCCGGAAGCCCTGCCAGGACTGGTACACTTCTTTGTAGGAAATGGTTCCTTTCTTTCCCCAGGTCGAAACAGTCAGCCTGTAATCGCCGTCCTCTGTTTTTTCAATGCCGGTGACCGTCAGAAAATGATTTTTAATCTTTGCCGTGGCACTTCCCTTCGGATAGGTAAAAACGGCATTGTAGGAATTCCAGGAGGCCATCAGGCCGACGGCACCATTTTCCTTAAGGCCTTTGTAAATGAAGCGGACCGGACGGTTGTACGACGCAAACGCCGTCGGATAAACATGCGGACGCAGGTAAATGCCGCGGCGCGATGCATAGAGCAGAACACGCTGAACGTATTTTGCAATGCCGATTCCGAACGGACGGATGAAATAAAACCCGGATCCGACGTAGCTGTAGACATTTTCCATGAAAGACTTGAAAGGACTTTCCTGATAGATTCCGTCGCGTCCCGGCGAGATGCCGAGCTTCCTGGCAACCTCGGAAGAGGAAGAGGCCAGAGCCGTCAGGGCATTTGCCGCAGCCACGGAACCGCAGCCGCCGTCAGCTGCCGCCTTTGAAGAATACCACGCCTGATTGCCGCCGTAGGATATCGTTCCGTCGGAGAGTTTGATTTTCGGGAATAATAAGTTTTCCATGGAATAATCATAACACAAAGAGGCGTGGGAAATGCTTAATTTTTTCTAAACACCTCAGGCCATCGGAGCAATCGTGCCGCCGTCGGAAAGGGTGATTGTCTGTCCGTTCAGCCAGCTGTTGGCTTCATTTGCCGAATCGTAATAAATCGTGTGGCCGTTCGAAGTGATGTTCTTGCAGCTTGTATCCGAATCCGTAAGGGAGGTCACATAAGAATCGCCTGTGAGCGTCCAGGAAGAAGTGCTGTCGAGCGTGACGGAGCAGTCGCCTGCATTGGCACTGTCGACGGCTCCGGTCAGCGACGAAGAATCGGACAGTGTAAGGGCAGCGGAGCTTATGGCGTCGCAGGAAATGTCGCCCTTGAGAGTCTGGGATGAGGCCTTGACCGTGAGCGTGCCGCCGTTGGAACCTGCGGTGCCCCAGTTGTTGGTATCATTTCCGGAGCAGCTGATCAGGGTGCCGGAACCGAAATTGAGAACCGTATTGGTCAGGTCGATTTCAGCCTGCGTGTTGGTAATGTAGAACATCGGCCCGTCGGAGGTTGTCGTCAGGGAGCAGCTGTCGGCGCTTAAAAGGGCGGTTCCTTCATCGGCATCGCCTGAAGTGCTCTGATACAGCATGACGCCGTTTGCTCCGGCACCGGTGAGATCGCATTTCGTGATAGTCACGGAATTCTTGCCTTCCACGCACAGACACTGGGAACCTGTCGCCGTACCGGTAACATTGCTGACGGTGATGTCGCCTGTCGAATAAATGCAGGGAGATCCGTCTCCTGCGGCAGAGAGAATTCCCTTGTTAACCGTGACAGTACCGCCTCCGCGGTCTGTGGCGATCGGTGCGCAGTGAGCCCCGGTTGTCGTGATACTGACGTTCGAGGCATCAATAGTGCCGCCGTAGGTGGCATCCAGACCGCGGGAAGAATCTCCGGATGTATTGATCGTAATGCTGTCTGCCGTGATTTTGGCATTGTCGCCGGTTGCGAAGATGGCATTGGAACCTTCGGAATCAGAGGTCAGCTTTGAATCGGAAATCTTCACAGTCGAGCCGGTCTGTGCGCACAGAACTGCATTTTGCCCGGTAAAGTTTGAGTTGTCCGCTGAGGACGTGTCGCCGCTCTTTGTCAGAGTGCTGTTTGTGACCGTCGCGGTTCCGCTGTTGGTGACGAGAAGAGTATTTTCATCGGCGTTCGTGGAGGAAAGTGTCTGGCTGTCGATCGTCTGTGTCTGACCGTCTACTGTCGTGGCGCCGGTCAGGTCGGCAGATTCGGATGAAGAATCCGTCGTGCCTCCTGCGGCAGTACCGTTTCCCGTACTGCCGGGAGCGGTTCCGCCGCCCATGCCGGTCTGCATGACGGTGACGGATTTCAGGGTAGTTCCGTCGGTATCGTATTCGAGCTTCAGGATGGAATCAACGGAGATATCGGAAAGGGAACCTGTGGAAGTCGTTCCTGCATTTTCGACGGAAATGATGCTTTCATCGGAAATCGTGATGGTTGCTGTCGTCCCGTCTGCGGTGAAGGAGGAACCCATGCCTCCCTGTCCTCCGCCCGGAGCATTCTGACCGCCGGCTGAAGCGGAAGTGTCACCGGAGGTCGTACCGGAGTTGTCACCGGACGGCATGGAAGGCGGTGTGTTTCCGGAGGTCGTACCGGAGTTGTCACCGGACGGCATGGAAGGCGGTGTGTTTCCGGAGGTCGTACCGGAGTTGTCACCGGACGGCATGGAAGGCGGTGTGTTTCCGGAGGTCGTACCGGAATTGTCGCCGGACGGCGCACCCATGCCGCCTGAGGACATCGTGCCCATGTTCAGCGTGACGGTGCTTCCGTCGACTGCCGTTACCTGGCCGTATTTGACATTGCTGTTTTCAGATGAAGAGGATTCAGCCGGGGCGGAATCCGCAGATTCCGTTCCTGATGCTGTTGCAGCTGTTCCGCATCCGGCTGCCGACACGGCAATCAGTGCGGCAGCAGAAAGAACCGCCATTATTCTTCTGTATTTTAATTTCTTCATATTTGCCTCCCGGGCCTATACGCCCATATTTCCCTGTTGAAAAGCATCGTACGTTTTATTTGTACCGAGTCTGTGGGGAAACTGTGAAATTATTGTGAAGAGCCGGTAAATGTGGTAAAATTCATCTATGGATCCGGAGACGGATTCTCTGCACAGACAGGGAAAATGCCGTACGATCCTATATTCTATATGTTGCCGTAAGGAGGCGTTTTTTATGGGTAACCGCGATTACCGCAAAGAAGAGAAGAAGAAAAAGAAGAAGAAAGATAAACCCGTTGCAACGGCCGGGAGACGTGAAAGCGTCAGCGACCGGATCAATGAAGATGCTTCCGAGCACAGAGCGGAAGAAGAGTAGTTCCGAAGTGGAAGAAAAACCCGATGTAGAAAAGGCGCTGGCGGCCAGCCTCAAAAATCTGGCCGTCAGGGAGCCTTTTGAAAAAATAACAATCAAGGAGATCACGGACGGCGCAAATGTCATCCGTGTTACTTTTTATAACCATTTTCAGGATAAGTACGAGCTGCTTGAATGGATTATCAAAACGGAGATTCTGGAGCCGGTGCATATCCTCCTGAAGAATGAAATGTACCGGGAAGCACTGGTCCTTATTTTTACGAATCTTCTGAAGGACAGGGAATTTTATATCCATGTATCAAAGACGCAGGGGCAGAATTCCCTGGATGAGATTGCCAACAGAACGCTCTACAACCTGCTGCTTCATTTCTTCCTGGAAGAGGCCGGGGAGGGAAAATCGGCAAAGCATCCGTGGATTACGCCGGAGTATGTGGCAAAGTATTATGCACAGTCGATGTGCTATGTGGTCATGGAATGGATCCATGAAGACATGAAGGCAACTCCGGAGGAGATGGCTAGGATTTACGAATACATTGCAAAGCGTTCCATGTGGGATGTGATAAACGAGCTGAAAGCAGTCGACATTTCCGAAAAAATGTCGCCGGGTTCATAGACAGAATCCGCGATTTGTATAGAGGCTTTTGACAGGGAACCGGGATTGAATATTTTCAATTCCAGGTTCTTTTTTTATACTCTTTTTCAGTTCAGAAAAGAAGGGAAGGAAACAAATGCGTAATTTCGGCAAAGCAGTTGTGAAGTCCAGATTCATCATTCTGGCAGTGGCGATCGCGCTGCTTCTTCCGTCTGTCTGGGGAATGGTCCATACGAGAGTCAATTACGATATGCTGACTTATCTGCCCTCGGACATTGAGACGATGAAGGGACAGGATATCCTGGAGAATCAGTTCGGAACCGGGGCCATTTCCATGATGGTCGTGGACGGAATGGACAATAAGGACGTTGCGGCACTGAAGCAGAAGATTCTTGCCGTTGACCATGTCAAGGACGTTTACTGGTACGACAGTCTTGCGGATCTTTCGATTCCGGTCGAGGCACTGCCGCAGGAAGTCCAGGATGCCTTTTTCAAGGATGGTTCAACCCTGATGTTCATCGTCTATGATTCGACGACATCTTCCGATGCCACGATGCAGGCGGCAACGGATATCCGCAGCATTGCGAACAAGAACTGCTTCCTTGCAGGCGTGACGGCCGTCATCGTCGATACAAAGAACCTGACGGAGCAGGAGGAGCCGATTTATGTCGGTATCGCCGTGGCACTGGCCTTTGCCGTCCTGATGTTTGCAATGGATACGTTCCTTGCTCCGGTCTTCTTCCTTCTGTCGATCGGAATGGCCATTCTCTATAATATGGGAAGCAATTACTTCTTCGGGCAGATTTCATATATTACCAAGGCGATTTCCGCGGTCCTGCAGCTGGGCGTCACGATGGATTATTCCATCTTCCTGTGGCATTCCTTTGAGGAATACGAACAGAAATATACAGGTGATAAAAAAAGGGCTATGGCACATGCCATCAGTGCGACGCTGCAGTCGGTCATCGGTTCATCCGTGACGACCATCGCCGGATTCATTGCCCTGTGCTTCATGAGTTTCTCCTTCGGCCTGGACATCGGCCTGGTCATGGCCAAGGGCGTCCTCTTCGGAGTCGTTTCCTGCGTCACGATCCTGCCGTCGATGATTCTGATCTTTGACCCGCTGATCGAGAAGACCAAGCACAGGCCGCTGATTCCGAAGTTTTCCAAGCTGCCGGGCTTTGTCGCGAAACACTATAAAGCCATTCTGATTGCGTTCGCGATCATCTGGATCCCGGCCATCTGGGGATACATGCATACCGGTGTCTATTATGAACTGGACAAATCGCTTCCGTCCACGCTGGCATCGGTTGAGGCGAACCAGAAACTTCAGAGCACCTTCGACATGAGTGCGACGCATATGGTCCTGGCAGACAATTCAGTCAGCAGCGAAGACATTTCCGAGATGTGCGATGAAATGAAGAAGGTTGACGGAGTGAAGAACGTTCTCGGCATCGATGCGCTGCTCGGCTCCGGTTTCCCGAAGGAAATGCTGCCGGATAAGATCAAGGATGCCCTGACGTCCGATCAGTATCAGCTGATCATCATCAACAGCGAGTACAAGACGGCATCCGATGCGGTCAACGCACAGATCGATACGCTGAATACGATCCTGAAAAAATATGATGCAACGGGAATGCTGATCGGAGATGCACCCTGCACGAAGGATCTGATTACGATTTCCAATCACGACCTGAATGTCGTCAACTGGGTATCCATTTTCCTGATCTTCCTGATCGTGCTGTTTGTCTTCAAATCGTTCAGCCTGCCGGTGCTCCTGGTTTCGACAATTGAGTTTGCGATTTTCATCAACATGGGCATTCCGGGATTCACGGGTACGAAGCTTCCGTTCATCGCTTCCATTGTCATCGGAACGATTCAGCTGGGGTCGACAGTCGATTACGCAATCCTGATGACCAGCCGCTACCAGAAGGAACGGAGCCTCGGAAAAGGAAAGGTCGATGCCATCACGATTGCGCATACGACTTCCCTGCAGAGTATTTTCGTCAGCGGGCTTTCCTTCTTTGCGGCGACATTCGGAGTCGGCATGTATTCCAACATCAGCATCATTTCCTCAATGTGCATCCTGATGGCACGGGGAGCCCTGATCTCGATGGTGACTGTCATGACGGTGCTGCCGGCAATCCTGACGCTGTTTGATCCGATCATCGTAAGGACAAGCAAGGGTTTCCTTCCGGAGACCATGGGAAGAAAAAAACTGCACGTGCATAAAATGCACGAAGCGGCATAGACGGAACGAATCAACCTGAATCTGCAGAACGGATTCATTTTCATACAGGAGGAAAAAAACATGAAAGGTAAAATGAAAAAATTACTGACTGTCGTTCTTTCGGGAAGCATGGCGGTGGGACTTGCCGCCTGCGGATCGGGAAGCGCGGCTCAGACTGCGTCTTCGGCGGATACGGATTCCGCATCAACGGAAGCTTCGTCTGAAGAAAATATGATCACGTCCGCAATTGACAGCGCGGTCGGAAATACCGGATCAACGGACGGCGTCGACAAAGAAGAGACAGTCTATGTCTTTACCGACGCAAGCGGCAATACGAAAAACATCACGGTCAGCAACTGGCTGAAGAATACGGATAAGGCCAGCACGCTTACCGATTCCACTTCCCTGACCGATATCACGAACGTCAAGGGAAATGAGACTTATACGGAAGACGGAGATACGCTGACCTGGAACGCGGACGGATCGGACATTTTCTATCAGGGCAGCACTTCGGAGCAGCCTCCTGTCAGCGAGAGCATTACCTACTATCTGAATGACCAGCAGGTTCAGCCGGAAGACATTGCAGGACAGAGCGGTCAGGTCAGAATCCATATTGATTATACGAACACAGCAAAGAGCGGAGATGTATATGTACCGTTCACGGCCGTTACCGGCATTGCATTTTCCAATGACAACGTGAGCAATGTATCGGTCGATCACGGCTCGGTCGTTTCCGAAGGCAAGAATACGGTTGTCGTCGGCATGGCTTTCCCGGGCATGAACGAAAGTCTGCAGTCTGCAAAGGAGACCGCGACGGATGCCGTGGACCAGGCTTCGGACAGCGATTCCTCCGATTCCCTTCAGAAAATCAGGGACAAGATTACGGATCTGAATATTCCGGATTCCGTTGAAATCACGATGGATGCCGATAAATTTGAAATGGGCATGTGCATGACGATGGTCTTTTCCAATCTGCTGACGGATGTACAGAGCACGGTTGACGAAGACACGGCAGATGCGGACAGCGCTTCGGATGAGCTGGACAGCAAGGTGACGGAACTGTCGGATGACGGCAATAAGCTGGCAGACGGAGCTTCTGACCTGAACGACGGAATTCAGGAAGCAAGCGACAACATGCCGACTCTGACCAGCGGTGCTTCTTCCCTGTCCGACGGCGTCAGCCAGTACACAGACGGTGTTTCCCAAGTCAGCAGCGGTGCAGCGTCACTGTCATTCGGCTGCGCAACGGCGGCAAATGGTGCAGCCACTCTCATGAACGGAGTCAATTCCTACACGGCAGGCGTCAGCAGCGTGAACAGCGGTGCACAGCAGGTGGCCGGCGGAGCTTCTTCCGCAGCGACCGGTGCGGCGACGCTGGCGAACGGCGTCAGTACTTATACCAGCGGTGTTTCGGATGTAAACGATGGTGCACAGCAGCTGGCAAGCGGAGCTTCTTCTGCAGCAACCGGTGCAGCAGCGCTGGCAAGCGGAGTCTCAAGCTACACGGCGGGAGTTTCCAGTGCAAATGACGGAGCTTCTTCGTTGAGTTCAGGGGCAAGCAAGCTGGCAAGCGGAGCGGCATCCGCGGCATCCGGAATCCAGGATTATACATCAGGCGTATCAGCAGTAGACAGCGGACTCAAAGAAATAATTGATGATAAGAACCTGCCGGCTCTTGTACAGGGAGCGGAAACCTATACAGCCGGTGTTGATGCTGCAGCCGGTTCAAAAACAACGGACAGTGCAACAGGAGATGTTACAGAATCCGGATCGTACCAGTTGAATGACGGTGCTGCAACTCTTGCGGCAGGCATCACAAAACTTGAGGATTCATTAAATGAGTATAAAACCGGGTTAAGTACAGCCTTGAGCGGTATATCGCAGTACGTCGCAAATCTTTCCGCAAGTCTGAGCACGATCCAAAGCGGAGCGGATGCTGTCCAAACTGGCCTGACATCGCTGAACAGCACACTGGATACAGCAAAACAAAGTAATTCAGGGGCAACAAGTGAAAAGCTTCAGGATCTGGAAGCAGCCGTCGAAGCCGATGGCGGTGCAACTACGGAAAATGTGCAGGCACTGGTTACCTGTGCAGAAGGCATGGGAGCCAATTCTGTCATTGATCAGACCCAGGCAGTCCTTGCTGATAATGGAGCCTCATCGGGATTACTTAGCGGAGCTGAGAGTGTAGCTTCCGGGATTTCAAATGTTACTGCAAAGATTGTTACACCGCTCCAGAATCTGGTAACTGAGCTGAGCAACGACACGGCAAGTACGAAACCTGATGTGATCAAAAGTTCCTTAATGCTTTCACTGGAGGCTTTGATTTCCGGGGTGCAGGATTTATATTCCGGTGCGGCAGAACTGCAGGCAGGAACGCAGAGCATGCAGGATGCGCTGACAACATTGAGTGCTTCTTCCGGTACTCTGAACAGCGGACTTGCTTCTCTGCTTGCAAATCTTCAGGCCATACAGAAAGGAACCGCAAAACTGGCAGGAAATAATTCGGCTTTAACCAGCGGAGCAAATACTCTGGCATCAAGTGCTCAGGCTCTTGCATCAGGAGCAGCACAGCTGTTTGCGGGAACGACAACTCTGAATAATAATTCTTCATCACTGACTTCCGGAGCATCAACTCTGTCCTCCGGCCTCAGCACTCTGAATACGGGTGCCTCCAAGCTTGCTTCCGGCACTTCAACCCTGAACAGCAATTCTTCCGCTCTGACCAGCGGTGCTTCCAGTCTGTCGTCCGGACTCAATACGCTGAACTCCGGCGCATCGCAGCTGGCAGCCGGCACGGCGGCGCTGAACAGCAACTCCGCGGCGCTCAGCAATGGCGCTTCTTCTCTGAACAGCGGTCTGAATACGCTGCAGGACGGCGCGAATACTCTGGCTTCCGGTGCATCGACTCTGGACAGCAAGTCGTCTGAACTGAAGAGCGGTGCGGCGCAGCTTTCCTCAGGATCCCAGACACTGGCGGACGGCATTGCCAAACTCCTGTCAGGCTCCGTTGAACTCAAAGACGGCGTGCTCAAGTTCAACACGGAAGGAATTCAGAAACTGGCAGATCTGTATAATACGGATGCGAAGACGCTTGAAGACAAATTTGATGAGATGAAGACAGCGGCTGAAAACTATACGACCTTTACGGGCGCGGCAGAGGGAGAGACTTCAGCGGTCAAGTTCATCATCAAGACGGACAGCATCAAGGCAGATAACACGGAGGCATAGGAGCCATGGAAGAAATGATGCATGCACTGTTTATCATTATGATTGCCGTCGCCCTGTCTCTGGACATTTTCGGAGCGCTGTGCAACCGCGGAGCCCTGCTGGTAAAACTTGATAAGAAGGTTGCGGAAATCGTCGCTTCCTGTGCAGCCCTCCAGCTGGCATCGGCCTGCGTCGGCTACTGGCTGGGAAGCCTGCTGCTCCGGAACGGAACGACAGAACACTCGGCTTTCTGGGTGCATGCATTTGCCGGCGTCCTGCTCGCAGCCATCGGAGTCAGAATGCTGATCCAGGCATTTAAGAAGAACGGAACGGCGGAGCACCGAATGGATGAGGTGGATATCCGGACGGATTTAAAGATTTCACTGCTCCAGTGCATCAATGCCCTGCTGGCAGGAGTCGTCTGCGGAATCATGACGTATAATTTTCTGTATATGGTCATAGCGATTGCTTTGGGTACGGCCATCTTTGCAGCGGTCGGCTACTTCAGCGGAAGGAGCTTCGGTCCGACGCCGAGCCATAAAGCCTATGCCATCGGCGGAGGGATGCTCTGCATCATTTCCATCGTGCTTCAGCTGTAAGAGGAGGAGATCCGGCCAGGGACGGACAATTTCATATTGCGGTTCTGCTGAAAAAGAACTATGATAAAAGGCAGTGAAACTGCCCGAAGGAGGGGGATGAAACCCCCTCCTTTGTTTGAAAGAAGGAGGATTCCCATGGCCGGAAAACCAGTAACGGACCGCAATGAAAAGGCGGGAAAGAAAGTCGTTGCCGCTCTGAAGGCAAGGTATTTCGATGCTTATTACTGTGAGACAGGCGAAGAAGCGAAGAAGAAAGCCCTGTCGCTGATAAAAAAGACCGATGTCATTTCCTGGGGAGGCTGCATGACCGCCGAGGAAATCGGTCTCATGGATGTCATACGTGAAAAATACAAGACCATTGACCGGGATAAGGCGAAGAGCAGGGAAGAGCGGCTTGACCTGATGAGGCAGGCCTTCTTTGCAGACGTCTTCATCAGCGGGACAAATGCCATTACGGAAGACGGTCAGCTGATCAACATCGACGGAAACGGCAACCGGGTCGCGGCCATGACGTTCGGACCGAAATCGGTCATTATCGTGGCGAGCATGAAGAAGGTCATGCCGACGGTCATGGATGCGATGGCCAGGGCACGTGCGGTTGCGGCGACGACCAATGCGCAGAGATTTGAAATCAAGACGCCCTGTAAGATGACGGGCATCTGCGCAGACTGCAATTCGCCGGATTCCATCTGCAATTACTTTGAAAGGATCCGCAGATGCAATCCTCCGAAGAAGATCAAGGTCATTCTGATCGGCGAGGACTTCGGATACTGAAATGCGTAAAAAAGAACTCATGACGGTTCTCAGTTTTGCGGCAACGACCGATGCCATGGCACTGGAAGCAAAATGCAGGGAGGAAGGCATGCCCGGAAGGATCATTCCGACGCCTTCTGCTGTCTCTGCAGGGTGCGGCCTTTCATGGGCCCTGCCGGTTCTCTATAAAGAGGACATGTTTTCGTTCTGTGAAACGAGAGGACTCATTTATCAGAAAGCAACAGACCTGGTCATCTGACCAGGCGGTCTGCATGACGGGCCGGTAAGCGACTGACAGGCAGGAGGAATCGGAAATGAAGATTGCGGTACTGTGCGGAGGAATTTCCACGGAACGGGAAATCTCAATCGTTTCGGGGACAGGCGTATGCAAGGCACTGAGGACAAAAGGCCATCGCGCCGTATTGGTTGATGTTTTCTGCGGAGATGCCGGTGCGGATCTGAACGATGCTTTCCCGGAGAATTACGACGTGGACAGGGCGGCGGCGGACATCAGAGCATTCAACGATCAGATCGAGGAAATGAAGGCAGATGCTTCCCGTGCCTTCTTCGGTCCGAAGGTCCTGGAAATCTGCAAGGCCAGTGATATTGTTTTTCTGGCACTTCACGGTGAGAACGGAGAAAACGGAAAGGTACAGGCAGCCTTTGATCTTTTCAGAATCCCCTATACCGGCACCGGCCATGTAGGCTCGGCAATCGCCATGGATAAAGGCATTACGAAGATCATGCTGAGATATGCCAATATTCCGACGCCTCACGGAGTCATGCTGAAGAAAGAAAGCTATCTGACGGATATTGAAGCCTATACGATGAAATTCCCGGTCGTGGTCAAGCCGTGCAACGGCGGCTCCTCGGTCGGCGTCCGCATTGCCTATACGCAGGAAGAATATGAAAAAGCATTGAAAGAAGCCTTCCGGCTGGAGGATGAAATCGTCGTTGAGGACTATATCAAAGGGCGTGAATTTTCCGTCAGCGTCATCGACGGACATGCGCTTCCGGTGATTGAGATAGCTCCGATCAAGGGATTCTATGATTACATAAATAAATACACGCCCGGATCGACGATCGAGACCTGCCCAGCCAATATTCCTCATAAGATTGCGGAAATGATGCAGCGATACACGGAAGCCGGGTATCGTACTCTTGCGCTGGATGCCTATGGACGGTTTGACTTCATGATGAATGAAAACGGAGATGTTTACTGCCTGGAGGCGAATACGCTGCCGGGCATGACGCCGACCTCCCTGATGCCGCAGGAAGCGGCACAGACCGGGATGGATTATCCGACGCTCTGCGAAGAGCTGATCCGGGTATCGATGAAGAAATATTCAGAATAAGAAAAATCACAGCATTCCAATAAAGACAGGCAGAATATGAAAAATCTGACGATCAGGAATCTTATCAAGGCATGCGGCGGCGATTACTTCGGGCCGTATGAGCTTGCCGACAAAGAGATTACGAGTGTTACGGCAGACAGCAGGGAAGCAAAGCCCGGCTGTCTTTTCATACCGATAAAAGGCGAAAAAGCCGACGGGCACAGCTTCATTTCCCAGGTCATGGAGAAAGGGGCGCTTGTCACGCTGACGGAGAAAAAGACGGCGGCAAAAGGACATCCGTTTATTTACGTGAAATCAACGACGGACGCGATGCGCAAAATCGCGGCATTCTATCTGCGGTCGCTCGGAACGCCGGTCGTTTCGGTCACGGGTTCGGTCGGAAAGACCAGCACGAAGGAAATGATCGCTTCGGTTCTTTCGCAGAAGTACCGGACGCTGAAGACCCTTGGAAATTTCAACAATGATCTCGGACTGCCCTTTACGATCTTCCGTCTGACGGAAGAGGATCAGATCGCGGTTCTTGAAATGGGCATCAGTCATTTCGGAGAGATGAGCGTTCTCGCATCCATTGCACCGCCGACGACTTCGGTCATTACAAACATCGGCACCTGCCACCTGGAATTTCTGAAAGACCGGGACGGAGTGCTGAAGGCGAAAACGGAAGTTTTTGACTTCCTGAAAGACGGCGGCAGAGCCGTGCTGAACGGAGACGATGACAAGCTCCGGACAGTAAGGGAAGTCAAAGGACAGAAGCCCGTTTTCTTCGGCATGAATCCGGAAAATGACGTCTGGGCAGATGAAGTGAAACCGCTCGGACTGGAAGGTATTTCCTGCAGGATTCATCTGAACGGCACGACCTTTCATGTGACGGTTCCGATTCCGGGAGAGCATATGGTGATGAATGCCTGCGCGGCAGCAGCCGTAGGTTCTCTCTGGGGCGAAACAAACCGCCAGATCAAAAAGGGAATTGAATCGCTGGAGTCTCTGTCCGGGCGTTTCCATATTCTGAAGAACGGCGGAAGGACTGTGATTGATGACTGCTACAATGCCAACCCCATGTCGATGAAAGCTTCACTGAAGGTCCTGAGCCATGCGGAAGGCCGAAAGGTCGCAATCCTTGGCGACATGGGTGAACTCGGAAAAAATGAGAAGGAGCTACACCGCGAAGTCGGACAGGCTGCCTCGGAAATGCCGCTGGACCTGGTCATTACGGCAGGTCCGCTTGCGTCCCTGATCGGGGAGGAAATCCGGAAAGAAAATCCGGCCATTGAAGTAAAGGAGTTTTCCGACGCGGATGAGATGGCGAAGGACCTGCCTGCGCTTCTGCAGGAGGGAGATACCATTCTCGTCAAGGCGTCGCACTTTATGCATTTCGAGAAAATCGTGGAGCTTCTGACGGTATCCGGTCAGACCAGCTTCTGATTCTTCAGAATCATTTCCAGGACAATATTCCGGAAGTATTCTCCGACATGCCGCTTCTGTTCGCGGTCGAGGGAGTCCATCGAAACCGGTTTCCCGAATTCCACGACTACATGGGCCGGACGCAGGAACGGAAGATGCCTCTCAAAAAGAGCTTCCGTGTTGTTGAAACTGACCGGCACGACCGGACATCTTGCCCTTGAAGCAATCAGGAAGGATCCGTCATGGAACGGGGCGAGATTTGTTTCATCGCCCGATTTGTTCCGTGTCCCTTCCGGATAGATGAAAATCGATACGCCCTCTTTGACAAAGGAGGCTGCCCGGGAAATCATTTTGAAGCCGTCGGCCATCGAGCTGCGGTCCAGCAGAAGACAGTGCATCCGCTTCATGTAGACGTTCAGGACCGGAACTTTTCCGATCGTCTGCTTTGAGATATATCCTGTCCGTTTTTTCATCAGGCTGTAGGAAATAATGATGTCGAAGAAACTCTGATGGTTTCCGACATAGAGCACCGGTGCATCCTGTGCGATATTTTCCTCGCCGATCAGCGTAACCTTGGCCCCTGACAAAAAAATGAGAACCTTAAAAGCCCATTGCACGATCCGCAACTGCGACATTTCCGCCGCGTTCGGACTGATTTTTTTGACAATCAGTTCGACAAGCTGGATCGGGATGGAGACGATGAGAAAAACAACTACAAATAGAACACCGATGATTAAACGTATCATACTGTCATTATAGCGAAAGCAGGCGTGTTTCGCAAGGAATTGAAACGAAGCATGCCGGCAGAAATTTTCAGCTTGCGGCAGGCTGATCTGAAAAACGACACAGACTTGCATATCTGTTACTTTGTATGTATAATTATTTTGTATACAAAAAACAAGAACGCCATTTTCTGTACAATCAGAGAAGGCTTTTCAGGCGGTTTACATGATTATCAAAGCTGTTGCCAAAGTGAATCTCGGGCTGGATGTTGTCAGCGAAAGAGAGGACGGATACCATGAGGTCCGCATGATCATGCAGACAGTAGCGATGCATGACCTTGTGGAAATGAAGGTCACGGCGGGAAAGCCGGGAATCCGTCTGGAGGCGGATATTCCCTATATTCCGACAGATGATAAAAACCTGGCGGTACGGGCCGCAGCCCTGCTCATGGAAGAGTTCAACGTGAAAGAAGACGGTCTTCTGATCCGCCTGACAAAATTCATTCCGGTAGCCGCAGGGCTTGCCGGAGGATCCGCGGATGCGGCAGCCGCGATGATCGGAACAAATAAACTGTTCAGGCTCGGCCTTCAGCCGAAAGAGCTGATGCGCAGGGGAAAGAAGATCGGTGCCGATGTTCCGTACTGCATCATGAAAGGCACGGCGCTGGCAGAGGGAATCGGCGAAGTCCTGACGCAGATTCATCCGATTCCTTCCTGCTTCATTCTGATTGCCAAACCGAATGTTTCGGTTTCGACGAAGAAGGTTTTTGAACAGCTTGAAATGGAGCGGATCAAACACCACCCGGATATCCTCGGAATGCTGGATGCCCTGAACGCGAATGATCTGCATAAGCTGTCAGCGAAATGCGAGAATATCCTTGAGAGAGTGACCGGTCCGAAAGTTCCGGATATCGCGAAGATTGAAAAGATCATGAAAGAAAACGGTGCCCTGTGTGCCATCATGAGCGGCAGCGGACCGTCCGTCTTCGGAATTTTCGAAGATGAGAGAAAAGCATACGAAGCAAAGAAGGAAATCCTGAAGCAGAAACTTTCCCAGAGGCCGTTCGTGACACGGCCGTACAACAACGGAGGTTTACGAAATGGCAGATAACCTTGATATCAACATGAATGAATTCCTTCCGCTCCGGGAAGTGGTTTACATGACTCTCCGCAAGGCAATCCTGAAAGGAGAATTCAAGCCGGGTGAACGGCTGATGGAAATAACACTGGCCAACCGGCTGGGCGTTTCCCGTACGCCGATCCGCGAAGCGATCCGCAAGCTGGAGCATGAAGGGCTTGTCGTGATGATTCCGCGCAAGGGAGCACAGGTATCAAAGATAACCGTGCAGGAACTCAATGATGTTCTGGAAGTCCGCAAGTCGCTGGAACTTCTGGCGGCGGACAAAGCATGCCAGCGTATTACGCAGTCCGAGGCGGTCGATCTTAAAAACCGGGAGAGGGAATTCGCAGCCCTGATTGATACGGGCGACCTGACTGCTCTTGCGGAAGCGGACGTCGCGTTTCACGATGTCATTTATACGGCGACCAAAAACCGGCGGCTGATTCAGATCCTCAACAATCTCCGGGAACAGATGTACCGTTTCCGGGTTGAATACCTGAAGGAACATGCCGTCCTGAATTCGCTCGTGGAAGAACACAGCGAGATTACAAAAGCGATTACGGCACACGATGCAAGAGAAGCAATGAGAATCACGGCACTGCATATCGACAACCAGCGGCAGGCAATCAACAGCAGCATCAGGGAGACCAATAATGGGAAATAGCGCAAATGCACCGATCGGAGTATTTGATTCGGGACTCGGAGGCCTGACCGTCGCACGGGAGATCATGAGGAATCTTCCCAACGAGAAAATCGTTTACTTCGGAGACACGGCGAGGGTTCCTTACGGAAATAAATCCAAGGCGACGGTGGTCCGCTATTCGGAACAGATCATGCGTTTCCTGCAGACACAGAATATCAAGGCAATCGTCATTGCCTGCAACACCGCTTCCGCCATGGCTCTCGATGAAATACGCGACCAGGCCGGAGTGCCTGTTCTCGGTGTGGTAGAGCCGGGAGCACTGATGGCGGTCAAGGCAACGAAAAATAAGCGCGTCGGGGTCATTGCAACCAAGGCAACCATCGGATCCGAAGCCTATACCCGCCAGATCCACAGGATTGACCCGGCCATTACTGTTATCGGGGAGGCCTGCCCGCTACTCGTTCCTCTCGTTGAAGAAGGATGGACGCATGATCCTGTCACCGATGAAATCATCATGCGCTATCTGAAGGAAATTCTTGGGAAAGACATCGATACGCTGATTCTGGGATGTACGCATTATCCGCTTCTCCGGAGTGAGATCCACGGACTGATCGGCGACGGCATTACGCTGGTCAATCCGGCGTATGAAACGGCGCAGGCACTGGCCGGACTGCTGAAGGAAGAGAATCTGCTGAACGGGGAAGTGCCCGGAAAAGATGAGCCCTATCCCTATAAATTCTTTGTCAGTGACGATGCGGAACGCTTTGCGGATTTTGCCAATTCGATTCTGCCAATCGACGTCAAAACGGCGAAAATGATACCGATCGATCGCTACTGATTCATTTGCCGAAAGGAATGAAAGTTGAAAAAAGATGTACTGGTAAGTGTAAAAGGAATTCAGATGCTGCTCGGAGGAGAAGAGGGAGAGAATCCTTCAGAGGAGCCGATTGAAGTCGTGACTTTCGGAGACTATGTTTTCCGGAACGGAAGCCATGTTCTGGAGTACGATGAAGTCCTGGAAGGATTCCAGGAAAAGACGCACAATGTCATCACGATGAACCCCGGACATGTCGAAGTGCACAAGTCAGGAACCGCGGATGTCGATATGATTTTTGAAAAAGGGAAAGCGAACCTGACTTATTATACGACTCCGTACGGCACGATTGAAATGGGAATTGCGACGACGGACATTGACCTTACGGAAGAGACGGACCGTCTCACGCTTCAGATCGAATACGCTCTTTCCATGAATGAAGAACATGTGGCAGACTGCAGCCTGCATCTGACAGCAGAATCCCGCACCCCTGATGCGGATTACAGCACGGAAGGCTGAAGGTCCGCGAACCGGAATGCGGGACATATTTCCAAGAAATCGTTATTTATTTCACTTCTCTATTTTTTCTTCTTGTTTTTCCCGGAAGCGTTTTTTGCCTTGTCAAGCTCGGCAGCTTTATCCTGAGCCTTTGAAAGCCTGCTGCGCATTTTCTGGCCGAAGCTCTGCTTCTTCGGTTTTGCTTCCAGAGGCCCGCGCAGTCCGCGGACTCCGACAATGTAGATTCCGGAGACTTCTGCCTTCACTTCTTTTTTGACAGGAATCAAATCATAAATCTTTTCATCCGCGACAAGGGTCATGATCTTCGGACCAATCTTCGCCTTGACGATCGGAAGCTTGCTGCGGCGCATCAGCTTCGGCGTCTGGTCAATGACAATCTGCGGAAGACCGGACTGATTCAGGCGCAGCCGTTTCTTGTCGATGATCAGCATCGTGGTCGTCTGCTTCATCGCTTCGATCTGTTCTTTCTGAGCTTCCTGCTTCTTCTGCATGCGTCTGCCGACGAGATACAGCGTCAGAAGAACAGCTGCCGCAACACCCAATATAATCAGTAATATCCCCCAAACCGGCACTTTCGTTTCCTCCTGTATGACAAATGATTCAGTTCATTCATCATAGCAGAAATCACCCTGCGGTGCAAGAAGGAGGGGCAGTTGTTTTGCATTGTCCGGAAAGTGTTGTTTCAGGCGGAGGGATGATGCTATAATGGGCACATGGAAAAAAAGAAGCTTACAAAAGAACAGCTGGCGGTACGGGAGCGCAGGCGCAGAAAGACCATTCTGATGCGCACGCTTCTTCTGCTCGGCGTGTTTGTCGCTATCGGGGTGGCAATCTGGATCGTGACGCTGGGAATTACCGCGGGCAATCAGCAGAAAGCGGAAGAGAAAGCGGAAAAAGCGGCTGAGATAGCGGCGGAAGAGTCGCAGATCGCGGCGAACCGCGCTCTCATTTCCCAGGCGGAAACCATCGCGGCGGGGTATGACTACGACGGGGCAATCGCCCTTCTGCAGACAGCATCGAATTATGATTCGGATTCCGAAGTCATCGATGCCATCGCCAAGTATACGGTCGCCAAGACAACCCTGCAGGCAGTTGACGTCACGACCGTTCCCCACATTTTCTTCCATTCCCTGATAGTCAGCACGGAAAGGGCTTTCAACACCGGCGTGTGGGGGGAAAGCACCGTGGCGGGAATCAATGCCTGGATGACGACCATCGATGAATTCGATAAGATTACGCAGCAGATGTACGACAACGGATACGTCCTTGTCCGGATGCGCGACCTGGTGACGCAGACGACCGATGCAGACGGGACGGTTCATTTCAAGAAGAATAAGAGCCTGATGCTTCCGGCGGGCAAGCATCCCTATGTGCTTTCCGTCGATGACTGGAGCTACTATCACAGCTACGATCAGAAAGGCTATGCCGACAAGGCAGTCCTCGATGAGAACGGCGACGTGAAATGCGAGTATACCGATGAAAAGGGAAATGTCTCGGTCGGGGATTATGATGTCGTGCCCCGCATGAATACATTCCTGAGGGAACATCCGGATGCGTCCTATAAAGGGGCGAGAGGAATTCTTGCCATGACGGGCTACAATGGCTGCTTCGGATACCGGACGGATGAAGATTACGTGAAGCGCCAGAACCTGCAGTCTGACCAGGTTGCCTGGCTGAACCAGCATCCCGGATTTGATGAAGCCGCAAGGCAGCAGGAGATTGCCGAGGCAAAGAAAATCGCGGACAAATGCAAAGAGGACGGCTGGGAATTCGCCAACCATACCTGGGGACATCTGAGCGTTACCGGCAAGAGCGTCGAGACGCTTCAGGCCGACAATGAAAAATGGATTGCCAATGTCTCGAATATCGTGGGTACGACGGATACGATCATTTTCGCCCATGGAAATGATATCGGAAACTGGCATGATTATGATGCTTCTGCGAACGCGGTCTACGCGTATTATCAGGGGCAGGGCTATAATTTTTATGCTAACGTCGATGCATCGAATAAATACTGGGTCCAGATCCGCGACCGCTACTGCCGTCAGGGCCGTATCGACTGCGACGGACTCCAGATGTGGAGAGCTCTTTCCGGCGAAGCGAAGACAAATGTCTTTGAGGACATGTTCGACGTGAGCACGGTCTTCGATTCCGCCCGTCCGACTCCTGTCAGCGCAAGCGGCAAGGCCTGAGATGGGCTGAACCGGCCGGCTTGATCGGGTTCATAATGATGAATAAAAAGATGCGGCGCCGGAATGCGCCGCATCTTCTGCGTAATCGTATAAAATGCATCATCGCATGAACCGGAAGAGTGCTCAGGCTGCTTCCTGCTTCGTATCATCCTGCTTGCAGATCAGCCTGTAAAGGAATGCAGCCAGGACAGCGCCGACAAGCGGAGCGAGGATAAAAACCCAGACCTGGGAGAAGGCAGCGCCGCCGTCGAAGACAGCGGAAACGACAGCCGGTCCGAACGAACGTGCCGGGTTGACGGAGGTGCCTGTCAGCGGGATGCCGAGAATATGAACAAACGTAAGCGTAAGTCCGATGACCAGACCGGCGATGCGTGAATTCTTGACATGAGCCGTAACACCGAGAATCGTAAAGACGAAAACGAAAGTAAGGATCACTTCCACCAGGAAAGCACCGCCGGCATTCAGGCCGACATAGGAAGCACTGTATAGCCGTTCGTTCCGAGGCCGCTGGAAGCGACATCGATTCCGGTGCAGCTCGTCATGACGGCAAAAAGCAGCAAAGCGCCGAAGAGGCCGCCGAGAACCTGGGCGATGAGATAGCCGATGAAATCCTTCGCACTCATGCCGCCGTTCAGGAAAACACCGAGGGATACGGCAGGATTGATGTGGCATCCGGAAACGTCTCCGATGACGTAGGCCATAGCCACGATTGACAGACCGAAGGCTGCCGCAATCCCGAAAACACCCAGAACACCGGTAACACCTCCGGAAATTGCTGCGGACCCGCAGCCGAACAGCGTAAGGACTGCTGTTCCGATAAATTCAGCAGCATACTTTTTCATATTGCAAACCCTCCTCTTGAAATAAAACAGAAATCGTGCCAAAGGTGTATTTTAGCACAGCCCTGTTTTCTGTTCAAGCAGCGGAGACGTCATTCGGTCTGATTTGAGCGCCCTGATCTCAGGACTTCCAGAATGGCCTCCGGCGTGTTTTCTTTTACATGGAGGATGTTCACAGCCTGATTGACATTTTCCAGATAATGGGCATCCGAATCGGTGATCTTCCGGCAGGAAGCAAGATAAGGGTTTTCTTTTTCCAGCCGTTCCGCGTTTTCGATATGCGCATACTCGACCGTCGTAAAATGACTGTCCGGCGGAACGAAGCCGAGGTTGGCCAGAAGGGCATTGGAAGATTTGTCGATGTGGGCCGGCACCATGACGCCGCCGTATTTCTCGACGAGGCCCTGGAGAGAATCGAAAGAAATCGTCGTGGCGTTGATCAGAAGCAGAGGCTCCTCCCCGACCGGTTCATCCTTTTCGTTCATGATGGTTTCATGCCCGAAATAATCCGGCTTGTTTTCAACCGGCTGGATGCGCTCGTGGACGTAGGAATCAAAAGCCAGCGCGTCTTCGACTCTGGCAAAAAGACACAGGACATGAACTTCCTCCTGGGTCGTCAGTTCCATTCCCGGGAGAAAAGTAAGACCGTATTCCCTGGCGTGCGCGGCGGCTGCCGGACAGTTCTTTGCCGTATTGTGGTCTGTCAGGGCAAACGCCTGAAGACCGTTCACAAGAGCCATGCCGGCGATGTTTGCGGGAGTCATGTCCTCGGATCCGCAGGGAGAGAGGCAGGAATGAAGATGGAAATCATAATAAATCGGGATCATTTGCGTCAGCCGAGTTTCTGATGGATGCTGAGAGCTGCTTCAAAAATCGGCAGGGACGTTTTCAGCAGGGTGATGCCCTGCTGCGAGGCTTTTGCGATTCCCGCATCGTCCATGTCGGTGTTCTCCGCCATGATGACGCAGGCGGATTCGGTCAGGGAAGCGACGGCCAGGGTGTTCATATTGCCCATGACGGTTACCCAGGCGCAGCCTGCCGGTGCATGGCTCATGGCAACGGACAGCAGGTCGCAGCAGAAGACTTTGGTGATTTCCGCGGAAAGATCGTCCCCCTGGTTCAGGACTTTGAAATCTCCGGTATCGATCAGTTCTTGTACAGTCATTGCGTTTCCCCCTTACAGGTTCATTTTCAGAAAAGCCGTTCAGGATTCCTGCTTGAAGCGGCTGTCCAGTTCATTGAGCTCTGCCCAGAGCTGGGTGATGTAATGCTGAAGCTTCTCGACCTGTTTCTGGGTCGGATGCCCGTTCTCCCCGGCGATGGAAGTGTTGATTTCGTCGGAAATGGTATTGAGTTCCTTTGTCAGCGCATGGATATGATCGCGCATGAAATAGATGCAGTCATTCTTATAAGCCTTGCCGCGGACGATATCTTCAGCGAGGGCCTTGCAGGTCGGGGCGCCGCAGGAACCGCAGTCCAGACCCGGGAATTCTTCCTGGATCTGTTCGGCAGCGGCCAGCCGCTGCAGGGATTCTACCATGGTGTCGCCGAGCTTATAGACGTTGTCCGTACGGATGCGGCTGGTCCAGGAAATATCCCCGGCAAACGGCAGGTCATTTTTGGCTGTTTTTTTCGGCATCGCGGCGCGTACGGAACGGAGGTCCGCCCGTGCGATGTACGGGTTCTCCACATTCAGCATGCCGCCGACGCATCCGCCGTTGCAGGTATAAAGGTCGAGATAGTCGTAGCCGACAATCTTGTCGTCTTCCAGCTCTTCCAGGATTTCCACGACGTTCGAAACGCCGCTGGCGGAAATATAGTTATTGGAAATGTACCCGCCGCCGGTGCCGTCCGCGCGCCATCCCAGTCCGAGCGAGCTGGCACGCGACAGCTTCTTCGGGTTGTCGCGTACCTTGGGCATTTCCCGGAGAAGGAGAGGATAGATTCCCTTGATGGAAAGGTTACCCGTTACATGGCTCTTTTTGATTCCGAGAGGTTCGTGGGAAAAAGCCACATGCGCGGGGCACGGGGCAATATCGATGATGCCGATGTCTTCTTCCGGAAGACCGGTTTTTTCCATAGCCTGGGCCAGCGCAATCTGCGCGGATATTTCCGTGGAGTTCCGGAGCGGCAGAAGATGGTCTGCCAGGTTCGGAAACCTCATGCGGACGAGACGCACGATGGCCGGACAGTTCGTACTCAGATACGGCCAGTTCTCCTGATGGGTCGCGATGAAATCCCTGGAACGGTTCGCCAGGATCTCAGCTCCGAGCGCCACCTCAAAAACGTCGTCGAATCCCAGATTCAAAATGGCATTCAGAAGAATGTTCGGGTCATCCAGATTCTTGAACTGTGCAAAAAGAGGCATCGCCGCCAGTGCCACATTGTACTTGTGGGTACCGAGTATTTTTAAATTATCGACTGTAGCACGTGCGGCATGGTTACTGCAGTTGCGCACGCATTCACCGCAGTCGATGCAGCGTTCCGCTGTGATGACCGCCTTGCGGTTGCGGACGCGGATGGCCTCCATAGGACAGAACTTGATGCAGTGGATGCATCCCTTGCATGCGTTTCTGTCGATGCCGACGCTGTGAAAATAGGTATTGACCTGATCAGCCAAATCCTCAGCTCCTTTGCCGGATATTTTGAATGGTTCAGCAGTTGACGGTCATCGTCACGGTCGTTCCCTGTCCGAGAACCGTGTCGATATCCATCGTATCGGAATTTTTTTTCATGTTGGGCAGGCCCATGCCTGCTCCGAAACCGAGATTTCGCGCCTCTTCAGAAGCAGTCGACCAGCCGGCCTGCATAGCCTTGCTCACGTCTTTGATGCCGGGACCCTTGTCCATCAGAATCATCCGGATTCTGTCCGGATAGATTTCGACCTTGATCTTACCGCCTTCCGCATGGATGACCATATTGATTTCGCCCTCATACATGCAGATGGCAACCTTACGGATGACGGCCGAATCGACGCCTGCCATCCGGAGTTTTTTCTTGACGTCTCCGGAAGCCTCGCCTGCACGGGTGTAGTCATCTTTGACGACGTTGTAATTCAGAACCAGCGGTTCAGCAGGTTCGCTCATACCGATGCTCCGGTAATGCCTGCCTTGTAGAGGAGACCGCAGGTCGTGAACATGAAGTTTCCGGTCTGCAGCACGACCATGTCCTTGTCGCGGGCAAGGGCGAGCATCTGTTCATCCGGCATCTTGCCGCGTACGAAAATGACGCAGCCGATATCCAGCATGTCCGCCGTCCGGATTGCCTGCGCGTTGGCAAGGCCGGTCAGCAGGATGGAACAGTCTTTTGCATAGGCGAGCACATCGCTCATCAGATCCGAGCCGAAGGCGTTCGAAACCTCCCGGTCCAGATTCTCTTCACCGGTCAGTACTTTGGCACCGGTAATAGCCATGACATCTTTGATTGTCATTTTCATTTTCCCCCTTTTGCATCGGGTCGTCATATCGTGTCCAGTATAGCATAAACAGGGCATTCATACAAAAATCAAAAACAAATTGGCAGGAAATAAAAATCTGTCTAAAGTGCTTGAAAATATGGATTTTCAGACGTATTTATGCTAAAATATCTATACATGCTTTGTTAAAAATTTATTCAACATTCAAGGAGGCCTCTATGTCAACAATCTCTACAGTTCCCTTCAAAGGCACCGCAAAGCAGGAAAAAGCCCTCCTCGCCGTCATCAAAGAACTGAAGGACAAACCGGGATGTCTGGTACCGGTGCTTCAGCAGGCGCAGGATATTTACGGCTATCTCCCCATTGAGGTACAGACCATCATCTCCGACAAGCTTCAGATTCCGCTGGAGAAAGTCTACGGTGTCTCAACATTCTATTCACAGTTCTCACTCAATCCAAAAGGCAAGTACAAAATTCAGGTATGCTTAGGAACAGCATGCTACGTCAAGAGCTCCGGACCGATTTATTCGAAGCTCCAGGAACTTCTCGGCATTGCAGGAGGACAGTGCACATCAGACGGCAAGTTCTCTCTGGAAGCCTGCAGGTGTCTGGGAGCATGCGGACTTGCTCCGGCCATGATGATCAACGGAGAAGTCTACGGAAGACTTTCGCTTGACAAACTGAAACCGATCCTTGAATCCTTCAAATAAACCATGATGCCCGAAATTTCTCTCAGCATCCTTGATGTTGCCGAGAACTCAACCCGAGCAAAGGCTTCGCTGGTCCGGATCGGAATCGAGATCGACACCGTCAAAGATACGATGGTCCTGACGATTGATGACGACGGATGCGGGATGACGGAAGAGCAGGTAAAGCGTGTCGAGGATCCGTTTTTCACGACACGGACGACAAGGAAAGTAGGACTGGGAGTACCGTTCCTCAAACAGGCAGCTTTGGCAGCGAACGGAGATTTCTCCATCGCCTCGGAAGTCGGGAGAGGAACAAATGTAAGAGCGGTATTTCAGTATTCCAATATTGACCGGATGCCGCTGGGCGATATCAGCCACACGATACAGCAGCTCGTCGTGTATCACCCTGAAACAGATTTCCTCTACACCTATTCCTACAATGGCAGATCCTTTGCGCTTGATACCAGGGAAATGAGGGAAATCCTGGGAGACGTTCCGTTTTCCGAACCGGAGGTTCAGGAGTACATCCTGAGCTACCTTACGGAAAATAAACAGGAAGTCGATCACGGTCAGGTAGAATAAACGAATTCAAAACCTTTAGAAAGGCAGGAAATGATATGAAGAGTTTGGAAGAGTTAAAAGCGATTCGCGAAAAAATGCAGGGTCAGCTTGGTCTTCGTGAAGAAGAGAATGCCAAGACCCGCGTGCTCGTCGGAATGGCGACCTGCGGAATCGCAGCCGGTGCAAGACCGGTTCTTACGGAGATCTCCGATGAGGTCCAGAAGGATCATGTCAAGGATGTCATGGTTTCACAGACCGGCTGCATCGGACTTTGCCAGTACGAGCCGATCGTCGAGATCTATGAGCCGGGCAAGCCGAAGATCACTTATGTCCATATGGATAAGGATAAAGCGAAACGCGTCGTCAAGGAACATCTTGAGGGCGGAAAGCCGATCGTCGAGTTTATGCTTCATACCGTACGTGATGCGGAAAATTCCGCAAAGAATAAATAAACGAGGAGGACTTATTCATGTATCGTTCACATGTTTTGGTTTGCGGTGGAACAGGGTGTACGTCCTCCGGAAGTCTGAAGGTCATTGATGCCCTGAAAACCGAACTGAAAAAGAACGACCTGGAGGATGAAGTACAGGTTGTTGAAACGGGCTGCCACGGACTGTGCGCACTCGGCCCGATCATGATGGTCTATCCGGAAGGAACCCTTTACACGAGAGTGAAAGATTCCGATGTTCCGGAGATTGTCACCGAGCATCTTCTCAAAGGACGTCCTGTCAAACGTCTTGTCTATGATGAGACCGTTACGGATACAGGCGTACGTTCTTTAAATGATACGAATTTCTATAAGAAACAGCATCGTATCGCCCTTCGGAACTGCGGTGTCATCAATCCGGAGAATATCGATGAATACATCGGAACGGGCGGCTATGAGGCGCTCGGAAAAGTTCTGACGGAAATGACTCCGGATGATGTCGTTAAAGTTCTTCTTGATTCCGGACTTCGCGGCCGCGGCGGCGCAGGCTTCCCGACAGGACGCAAGTGGATGTTTGCAAAGGGAAATGCCGCAGATCAGAAATATGTCTGCTGCAACGCCGACGAAGGCGATCCGGGTGCATTCATGGACCGTTCCGTCCTTGAAGGCGATCCGCATGTCGTTCTGGAAGGCATGGCTATCGCAGGCTACACGATCGGATCTTCACAGGGCTACATTTACGTCCGTGCTGAGTACCCGATCGCCGTCAAGAGACTTCAGATTGCCATCGATCAGGCACATCAATACGGCCTGCTCGGCAAGAACATCTTCGGCACGGGATTTGATTTCGACATCGAGCTTCGTTTGGGCGCCGGCGCATTTGTCTGCGGCGAGGAGACAGCCCTCATGCATTCCATTGAAGGCGAGAGAGGCGAGCCGAGACCGAGACCGCCATTCCCGGCAGTCAAGGGACTTTTCGGAAAACCGACTATTCTGAACAATGTTGAGACATGGGCAAACGTTCCGCAGATCATCATGAAGGGTGCGGAATGGTTCGCTTCGATGGGAACAGAGAAGTCAAAAGGCACGAAGGTCTTCGCCCTCGGCGGCAAGATCAACAATACCGGACTTGTCGAAATCCCGATGGGCACGACGCTCCGCGAGATCATCTTCGATATCGGCGGCGGTATCCCGAACGGAAAGAAATTCAAGGCGGCTCAGACCGGCGGACCTTCCGGCGGCTGCATTTCCACTGAGAATCTTGACGTCCCGATCGACTACGACAACCTGATCAAGATCGGTTCCATGATGGGATCCGGCGGACTCATCGTTATGGATGAGGACAACTGCATGGTCGATATCGCGAAGTTCTTCCTGGAATTCACAGTCGATGAATCCTGCGGAAAATGCGCACCCTGCCGTATCGGCACGAAGCGCATGCTGGAATACCTGACCAAGATTACCGAAGGCAAGGCAACCATGGATGACCTCGACAGACTTGAGGAACTCTGCTACGCCATTAAAGAAAACTCCCTGTGCGCACTCGGTCAGACAGCTCCGAACCCGGTGCTTTCAACGATGCGTTATTTCCGTGATGAGTATGTGGCACATATCGTCGATAAGAAATGCCCGGCCGGCGTCTGCAAAGCCCTCATCGGCTATCATATCGACAAGGATAAATGCCGCGGCTGCACAATGTGCGCGCGCAACTGCCCGGTTTCCGCTATCTCCGGAACCGTCAAGCAGCCTCATGAAATCGATGCTCAGAAATGTATCAAGTGCGGCACCTGTATGGACGTCTGCAAGTTCGGCGCCGTCTACAAAGAGTAAAGGGAGGAACCTGAAAAATGGCAGATATTACTTTAAAAATCAACGGTGTCGAGGTAACCGTACCTACCGGCACCACCGTATTGGAAGCTGCCCACAAGGCGAATATCGACATCCCTACTCTTTGCTATCTGAAAGGAATCAATGAAGTAGGCGACTGCCGCATGTGCCTTGTCGAGATCAAGGGCGCAAGGTCGCTGATGGCTTCCTGCGTGTACCCGGTCAGCGAGGGCATGGAAGTCTGGACCAATACTGATAAAGTCGTCAAGGCACGCAAGAAGACACTGGAACTGATTCTTTCCAATCATGACCAGAAGTGCCTCTCCTGCATCCGCTCCGAGAACTGCGAGCTGCAGAAGCTGGCTAAAGATCTCGGCATCGAAGATTCCCATTATTATGACGGCGAGCGGACACATTATGAAATCGATGATTCATCGGTCCATCTGATCCGCGACAACAACAAATGCATCCTCTGCCGCCGCTGCGTGGCAGCCTGCGATGTGACACAGGGCATCGGCATCCTCGGACCGAACGGCCGCGGCTTCAAGGCCCATATCGGATGCGCTTACGATGTACCGCTGGGAGATACCAACTGCGTCAACTGCGGACAGTGCATCGTGGTGTGCCCGACAGGCGCGCTGCATGAGAAAGACGATTCGGATAAGGTCGAGGCAGCTCTGGCAGATCCGAAGAAATATGTCGTCGTACAGACGGCTCCGTCCACGCGTGCCACTATCGGTGAAGAATTCGGCTTCCCGATCGGTACGGACTGCGAAGGCAAGCTTGCCGCGGCACTGCGCCGCATGGGCTTTGCCAAAGTCTTCGATACCGACTTCGGCGCGGATCTGACCATCATGGAAGAAGCGAACGAGTTCGTTGAAAGACTGACGAAACATACCGGACCGCTTCCGCTGATCACTTCCTGCAGCCCGGGCTGGGTCAAGTTCTGCGAGTATTATTTCCCGGATATGCGTGAGAATCTTTCTACCTGCAAGTCTCCGCAGCAGATGTTCGGCGCAATCGCGAAGACTTATTTCGCGAAGAAAGCCGGCGTTGATCCGAAAGACATGTTCGTCGTCGGCGTTATGCCGTGTACTGCAAAGAAATTTGAAATCACGCGTAAATACCAGTCTGAGGGCAAGAATGTTCCGGACTGCGACGTCGCGCTGACAACAAGAGAGCTTGCCCGTATGATCAAGAGAGCGGGAATCGATTTTGCAAACCTTCCGAATGAAGGCTTTGACGATCCGCTCGGCGAATCCACCGGTGCAGGCGTTATCTTCGGAGCAACCGGAGGCGTCATGGAAGCAGCTCTCCGTACGGCAGTTGAATGGGTCACCAAGAAACCTCTTGAGGACCTTGACTTCAAGGAAGTCCGCGGCATGAAAGGCATCAAGGAAGCTACCTACAACGTAGCCGGAACCGATGTCAATGTTGCCGTCGCATCAGGACTTGCCAATGCCCGCGCACTGCTCAACGATGTGAAGTCCGGCAAGAAGCAGTACCATTTCATTGAAATCATGGGCTGCCCGGGCGGCTGCATCAACGGCGGCGGCCAGCCGATCGTCCCGAGCCATATCCGCAACTTCGAGGACTATCGCGCGCTGAGAGCAAAAGCTCTGTACAGCAACGACAAGAAGAAGGAAATCCGCAAGTCTCACGAGAATCCGTCCATCCAGAAGCTCTACAAGGAGTTCCTCGGAAAACCGGGTTCGGAAAAAGCGCATGAACTTCTCCACACGAAGTATGTCAAGAGAAAGATTAACGATATTCCGCTGAACAAGGATTGAGTTTTTGTGAGAAACGTTGTTTTTCTGCATGAAACGGCCGGGAGGTATATTCCTTCCGGCCGTTTTTGTGTTATCATAGCATGGTAGCGATGTGCCGGATCAAAGCCGGACACACAGATCGGGAAATGAGCCCGGTCCGCGGCTGCTGAAAGAAGGATGCCGCGGACAGCCAGTGAAAGGACCCAGACATGGCAAAGACGGATTTAAAGTACCTGGAATGTCTTGCGGAAATCTATCCGACAATTGCGTCCGCTTCCACGGAAATCATCAACCTTTCCTCCATCCTGAATCTTCCGAAAGGAACCGAACATTTCATCACGGATATCCATGGGGAATACGAAGCATTTTCCCACGTGCTGAAGAACGGTTCCGGTTCCGTGCGCAAGAAAATCGATGAGGTGTACGGAAGAACGCTTTCCGAAGAAGATACGAAAGAACTGGCAACCCTGATCTATTATCCGCATGAGAAAATCGATCTGGTGAAGCTTGCGAAAAATGAAGCGGAAATGAACGACTGGTACAAAATCATGCTGTACCGTCTCATTGCCATCTGCAAGCATTCATCCAGCAAATATACCCGTTCCAAAGTAAGGAAGGCTCTTCCCAAAGATTTTGCGTACGTGATTGAAGAACTGATCACGGAAAAATCGGACGTGCAGGACAAGGAAGATTACTATGAGGAAATCGTCAACACGATCATCCGGACCGGACGGGCGGACGTCTTCATCATTGCCCTGTCGGAGCTGATTCAGAGACTGGTTGTCGACCATCTGCATATTCTCGGTGACATCTACGACCGGGGTTCCGGGGCGGATGACATTATGGACAAGCTTGAGACCTATCACAGCCTGGATATCCAGTGGGGCAACCACGATATCGTCTGGATGGGCGCCGCCGCGGGACAGACTGCCTGCATTGCCAACGTCGTGCGCATCTGTGCCCGCTACGGAAATCTGGATATGCTCGAAGACGGATACGGCATCAACCTTCTACCGCTTGCTTCATTCGCCGACCGGATCTACAAGCACGATCCCTGTACCTGCTTTGCCCTGAAAGGCTGCACGCAGGACGACATGTCTTCCGAAGAGACGCGGCTGAACGTCAAGATGCATAAAGCAATTTCCATAATCCAGTTCAAGCTGGAAGGTGAGCTGATTGCCAGAAGGAAACAGTTCGGAATGGAAAGCCGGCGGCTGCTTCATTTGATCGATTATCAAAAAGGCACCATTATGCTGGACGGAAAATGCTGCGAACTGGCGGACAGGAATTTCCCGACGATCGATCCGGCAGACCCGTACCGGCTGACGGAAGCTGAACAGAATGTGGTTGACCGTCTGCAGGGTGCGTTCCGTCACTGCGAGCGGCTGCAGAGGCACATGCGGCTGCTGCTCAACAAAGGATCGCTGTATAAAGTGTGCAACGGCAACCTGCTGTATCACGGGTGCATGCCGCTTGACAGGAACGGCCTCTTCAAGGATGTGGAAATCTACGGCGATCAGTACAGGGGAAAAGCTCTGTACGACGTGCTGGATTCCTATGTACGGCAGGCATTTTTCTCGGTCGATCCGATTGTGAAGGAAAGAGGAAAAGATATCCTGTGGTGGATCTGGTGCAACGAGGATTCCCCGCTTTTCGGGAAACACCGGATGGCAACCTTCGAAAGATATTTCTTGAAGGAGCCGGAGACGCACGAGGAAATCAAGAACCCGTATTACAGTCTGCTGGATGATGAGAAAGTCATCGATTCCATCCTGAAGGAGTTCGGCCTGGAAGGTGAACATTCCCATATCATCAACGGACATGTTCCGGTGCAGGCGAAGAAAGGCGAAAGCCCAATGAAATGCGGAGGAAAGGTGCTTGTCATCGACGGCGGCTTCTCCAAAGCCTATCAGGGGGAAACCGGCATTGCCGGATATACGCTGATCTTCAATTCGTGGGGCATGATGCTGGTTGCGCATGAACCCTTTACCTCGACGGAAGAGGCAATCCGCAAAGGATCGGATATTCATTCCGACCGGACAATCGTGGAACAGATGCCGAGGAGACTGAAGGTCGGTGATACGGATAACGGCCGCCAGCTGAAGGAAAGAATTTCAGAGCTGGAGGAACTGCTCGAGGCATACCGCAGCGGCCGGATCGTAGAGAAGATGAGATGATGGAAATCATTGAGAAATATCGAGAAGATAAGATGATAGAGATCATTGAGAAGATAAGATGATGGAGATCATTGAGAAGATAAGATGATAGAGATCATTGAGAAGATAAGATGATGGAGATCATTGAGAAGATAAGATGATGGAGATCAATGATTAAAATATAGATAAGATGATAGATATTATCGATAAAATATAAGGAGGATATAACAATGGATGCTTTGGAATGCTTAATGACAAGAAGAGCGGTAAGAAAGTATAAGAAGGACCAGATTGATGCTGAAACACTGAAGAAGATTCTTGCGGCCGGAACGATGGCACCTTCCGCAATGGGCAAGCAGAGTGCGCAGATGGTCGTGGTGCAGGATCCTGTCCTGCTGAAAGCCCTCTCGAAAATGAATGCTGCCGTCATGGGAAGCGATTCGGATCCGTTCTACGGCGCACCGACGGCAGTTCTGGTTTTCGGCAATCCGAAGGTCCAGATGAACTATGTACGGGATGCCAGCCTTGTCATGGAGAATCTGATGCTGGCGGCACACGCACTCGGCGTGGCTTCCTGCTGGATTAACCGTGCCAAAGAGATGTTCGCCGATGCAGACGGCAAGGCGTTCCTCAGGGAATGGGGCATTTCCGAGGATAACGTCGGAGTCGGAATCTGCATTCTGGGATACGCGGACGGAGATGCTCCGGCAGCAGCACCGCGCAAAGAGGATTACATCGTTTACGCGGACTGACAGGGCCGAAAACTCTGCCGCGGCGGTTAAACAGCAGACAATGCTTCAATGACAGGAGAACTGAATGGCAGAAAACGGAATCATGGTTCAGTATTTTGAATGGTATCTTCCGGCAGATTCCACGCTGTGGAAAAGTGTCGGGAAGAGGGCAGAAGAACTCGCTGCCAAGGGAGTGACATCTGTCTGGCTGCCTCCGGCATACAAGGGACAGGCCGGCATGAACGACGTCGGGTACGGCGTATATGACCTGTACGACCTGGGGGAGTTTAACCAGAAGAATACGGTGCCGACGAAGTACGGAACGAAGGAGGAATATACGGCGGCTGTGAAAGCCCTGGAAGCTGCCGGCATCGACGTATACGGCGACATCGTCTTCAATCAGATGATGGGTGCAGACGGGACGGAAGATGTCGAAGCGGTTGAGGATGCGGGAAACAACCGTGAAAACCGGATCTCCGGTCCGGAAACGATCAAGGCCTGGACCAGGTTCACATTTCCCGGAAGAAACGGAAAATATTCATCCTTTACCTGGGACCACACCTGTTTTGACGGCGTCGACTGGGACCAGAGAAAAAGCAAGTCTTCCATTTACAATTTCGAAGGCACGCCGTGGGACAGCGGAGTCGATTCGGAAAACGGCAATTACGATTACCTGATGGGCGCGGATGTCTGCTTCAGCAATCCGAAAGTCGTGGAGCAGCTGAAGAAATGGGGACAGTGGTACATTGATACGACGCATGTCAGCGGATTCCGTCTGGATGCGGTCAAGCACATAACGGATACTTTTTTCGGAGACTGGCTGGGAACGCTCCGCCGGAATAATCGGAAAGAATTTTTTGCGGTCGGCGAATACTGGCATCAGGACGTGAATGTGCTTGAGAAATATCTCGACGCGTGCGGAAGATGCATGTCGCTTTTCGATGTGCCGCTTCATTTCAATTTCTTCTGTGCCAGCCATGGCCAGGGAAATTATGACATGCGGAACCTGCTTCACGGATCGCTTGTCGAAAGGGATCCTGAGAAGGCGGTGACCTTCGTGGACAATCATGACACGCAGGCAGGACAGGCTCTCCAGAGTGCGGTCATGGAATGGTTCGTCCCTCTGGCCTATGCCGTGACACTGTTAAGACCCCAGGGATACCCGTGCGTGTTCTACGGAAATTATTACGGAATCCCCAGCCACAACGGGAAAGCGTTCCGGGACATTCTGGATGTTATGCTGAACGTGCGGAGCAGCAGGCTTTACGGTGCACAGCATGATTACTTCGATGATGCGAACATCGTCGGATGGACACTGGAAGGCGATGCGGCACATGAGAATTCGGGCACGGCAGTCCTGATTACCGACAATGCCGGCGGTTCCAAGAAAATGTATGTCGGCGCTTCCCACCGGGGAGAGAAATGGATCGATGCAACGGGACATCAGAAAGGAAACACTGTCATCGATGATTCCGGAAACGGTTTATTTTCCGTGGACGGAGGGTCGGTCAGCGTCTGGGTCAGAAGCTGAAGAGGAACGTGAAAAAGCAATGCGGCAGAAACTGCGCAGCTGCGGATTTATAACCATAAGAAGGAGAAAGATACGGAAATGGATCAGAACAGTCATGAGAAAGTCATCGTCATCGATTTCGGCGGGCAGTACAATCAGCTTGTGGCGCGCCGGGTACGTGAATGCAATGTCTACTGCGAAATCTATTCCTACCGGACACCGCTGGAAGACATCCGGAAAATGAATCCGAAAGGAATCATCCTGACCGGCGGTCCGAACAGCTGCTATGAACCGGGTGCGCCGACGTGCACGCCGGAATTATTTGACATGGGCGTGCCGGTCCTGGGACTGTGCTACGGCGCCCAGCTGATGCAGTTCGTGCTGGGCGGAAATGTCGGGAAGGCGCCGGTCCGTGAATACGGAAAGACGGAAGTGCTTCTTGACCGGAAAGAATCCAGAGTATTTCAGGGCATTGATTCACCGACGGTCTGCTGGATGAGCCACACCGATTACATTTCAGCGCTGGCACCGGGATTTGAGGTCAGCGCCCACACGACAGACTGCCCGTATGCCGCTGCTGAAAATGAAGCAAAGAAACTTTATGCTTTCCAGTTCCATCCGGAAGTCCTGCATACCGTACAGGGGAAGGAGATGCTGCATAACTTCGTGATGGGTGTCTGCGGCTGCTCCGGCGACTGGAGGATGGAAGATTTTGCTGAGAGGACGGTCCGTGAAATCCGCGAAAAAGTCGGTGACGGAAAAGTGCTGTGCGCACTTTCCGGAGGAGTTGATTCCTCCGTGGCGGCAGTCCTGCTTTCCAAGGCAGTGGGGAAAAACCTGACCTGCGTATTCGTTGATCACGGTCTTTTAAGAAAAGATGAAGGCGATCTGGTTTCGGGAGTCTTCGGACCGGAAGGACCGTATGACCTGAACTTCGTGAGGGTTAATGCGCAGCAGCGATTCTATGATAAACTGGCAGGCGTGACGGAACCCGAAAAAAAGAGAAAAATCATCGGCGAGGAATTTATCCGTGTCTTCGAAGAAGAAGCGAAAAAAATCGGAACGGTGGATTATCTGGTGCAGGGCACCATTTATCCGGACGTCGTGGAAAGCGGCCTGGGCGGAGAATCAGCCGTCATCAAATCGCACCACAATGTCGGCGGACTTCCGGACTATGTTGATTTCAAGGAAATCATCGAGCCGCTGCGCTACCTGTTCAAGGATGAGGTGCGGAAAGTTGGACTTCATCTCGGAATCCCGGAAAAACTTGTCATGCGTCAGCCGTTCCCGGGCCCGGGACTCGGCATCCGAATCATCGGTGAGATCACGGAAGAAAAAGTAAAAATCGTCCAGGAAGCGGATGCCATTTACCGCGAGGAAATGGACCGAGCAGGAATGAATAAAACGGTCGGGCAGTATTTCGCGGCGCTTACCAATATGCGCTCCGTCGGCGTCATGGGTGACGAGCGCACATACGATTATGCAATCGTCCTGCGTGCGGTCAATACGATCGATTTTATGACGGCGGACGCTGCGGATATCCCGTATGAGGTGCTGCATATCGTGGCCAGCCGGATTGTGAACGAAGTCAAGCATGTGAACAGAGTACTGTATGACTGTACCAGCAAGCCGCCGGCAACGATAGAGTTCGAATAATTTTCTGAGGCTGGAAACACTGATATTTACAGGGTTTCCAGCCTCTTTTTATGCGAGTGACAACAAAATGACAACATAGTTCATTATTGGAATCAATCGAAGAATAATGGAAATCTTTGTACCCATTCTATCATTTGTCCAAATCGGACAGAATTCTCACATTTTACCGGGGCTCGTTCCCGGCTTTTTTGTGCGCCGTTTTCTCTTTTGCGGTGCAGCATCATTCGACTCAGGGGCTGATGAACTGTTTTCAGTTTGCCTGATCTCCTGACCGAGTGTTTTCATTTGCTCTGCTGTGACGGAATCTTCATGGTAGTCATACAGCTGATCCTGATCAATATAGTCAGGATATTCGCTTTTCCAGCTGTAGTATTCTTCATCGAGCAGATTGCCCTCTTCGTAGACTTTGCGGATATGTCCCCAGAGAGCAAGTGATTGTTTTAACTGCAGACGATTGAACTTTTCTTCTGCAGTCAGATCTTCGGGAGCATCTGCCTGAACAAGATGAACCTGCCCTTTAACAAGTACTGGTGTCAGACCGTAGTTCTTTTCAAGATCAAAAAGAATGTGCATTGCGCCCCATACGGAGGATGGATCAGGATCTGCAAGAGTATAGCGGTCGATTTCAAGTGCATCAGCGATGTTGGTAAGAGTCGGTTCATCCGGATAACGGTTGCCAAGCTCATAGTTTCGAATTGTGGATTCATTAAGTCCACATTTATCACCCAGCTCTTTTTGCGTCAGACCGCGGTATTTTCGGTATTCCCTGATTTTCTGACCGAGCGGATGTATGAAGGATGATTCATTATTTGCCATGACAGTAACCTTCTTTCCTTATATTTATGCCTTACATGGCACAAGTATAACATATACAGTTCAAAAATGAAATGTTTTTGAGAACACATATTGACAGTGCATAAATGAACTGTTAATATAATAGATACAAACAGTACAGAAATGAACTGCACAGGAATGATTTAAAGGAAAATTCAAACAGGAGGAAACACTTATGGAAAATTCGAGATTTATGAGAGCTGAGGATGTCAGAACTGCGCTTGGCGTATCAGAAAGCATGGCCTATAGAGTAATCCGCCAGCTAAATAAAGAAATGGCATCAAAGGGATTTCATGTTGTGACCGGGCGTGTAAGCAGAAAGTATTTTGAAGAGTCATATTATGGTGTGGCATCAGAAGGAAGCAGATGAAATGGCAATAATAAAAAATGAAAAAACCGGTAAGTGGGAGGTTCGGACTCATTATACGGACTGGACCGGTCATGTGAAACAAAAGACGAAACGCGGTTTTGAAAGAAAAACTGATGCAGCCGAGTGGGAAAGAAAATTTAAGCTGCAGATGCAGTTTGATATGACGATGAATTTCGAGCAGTTTGTTGAAGTATATACAAATGATAGAAAACCTCGTTTGAAGCTGAATACCTGGCTGACAAAGGAACATATTATCCGGACAAAGATCATGCCTTATTTTAAAGACAAGAAACTATCGGAAATAACATCTTCGGATATTGTGAACTGGCAGAACAAGCTATTACAGTACAAAGATACAAACGGCAATGGTTATACACCGACATATCTGAAAACAGTTCATAACCAGATGAGCGCCATTTTAAATCATGCGGTATCAATTTATGGACTTAGAACGAATGCGGCAAGATTAGCGGGAAATATGGGAAAGGAGCAATGTAAAGAGATGTCATTCTGGACACAGGAAGAGTATGAAACATTTGTAGAAGAGATTGCCGATAAGGAGGAATCCTATATGGCTTTCGAAATTCTATATTGGTGCGGACTGAGACTAGGTGAAATGCTTGCACTGACGCCGGAAGATTTCAATCTGGAAGAGAATACGCTGAGAATCAACAAATCTTATCAGCGTTTAAAGGGAGAGGATGTCATTACGGATCCTAAAACACCAAAAAGCAACCGTGTGATCATTATGCCGGATTTCCTTACAGCGGAGGTGAAAGATTATCTGAGTCATCTTTATGAAGTAGGTCCGAAAGAGAGAATTTTCTGTATGTCAAAGGGTTTTCTTCACCATGAAATGGAAAGAGGATGCAAGGCATCCGGGGTCAAGAAAATCAGAATCCATGATCTGAGGCACAGCCATGTATCTCTGCTGATCAATATGGGGTTCTCACCACTGGCAATTGCAAATCGTGTAGGTCACGAGGCGGTAGATATTACTTATCGCTATGCGCATCTGTTTCCAACGATCCAGAGTGATATGGCGAAGCAGTTAAATCAGGAAAGGGAGGAACTCTTGAATGTCGGAAAAAGTAAAGGATGATAAAAACCGTTGGAGAAGCAGGACAATTGCTTTTCGTATGTCGGAAGGAGAGGAGGCCGAACTGAATGATCGTGTGAAGCTGCTTGGATACCGGACGAAGCAGGATTATATGATAGAAGCAGTCCTGAAAAATGAAGTGCATGCAATGGGTAATCCGCAGATGGTGCTTCAATTCAAGAAAGATCTGAAAGCAATTCTTGCAGAACTGGAACGGTTGAATAATATCAGTGAAATCGGTGAGGACACTATGACACCGATCCGTACCATGCTGGAAATTATGGAAGCATTTAAGCAGGCAGAGAAAAAAGTTAAGAAAGAAAAGCCGGTAGAGAAGCCGCAGTATGACAAAATGATGCATTTAAGCAAATTAAAGAAGATCATGTTGAAGGAGGAAGCAAATGAGTAAAGTTATAGCAATCGCCAACCAGAAAGGCGGCGTAGGAAAAACCACATCAACTGTAAATCTTGGAGCAGGCCTTGCCGCTGCAGGTATGAAGGTATTATTGATTGATCTTGACCCGCAGGCCTCACTTACATTAAGCCTTGGACTGCGAGAGCCGGATAAACTGTCATCGACGGTTACAGATGTGATCAACAGCATTGTAAATGATAAAGAAATGGCAGAGGATTTTGGCATTCATCATATATCGGAGAAATTGGATCTTCTTCCGGCAAGTATAGAACTATCTGCTGCAGAAGTGTCCCTGGTAAATGCAATGAGTCGGGAGCAGATCCTTCATGCCTATATTGAGAATATCAGAGGTTTCTATGATTATATTCTGATTGATTGTATGCCGTCGTTAGGAATATTGACAGTCAATGCTCTTGCATGTGCGGATTCAGTTCTGATTCCGGTGCAGGCGGCATATCTTCCGGTAAAGGGACTTCAACAGCTGATCAAAACGGTATATACGGTTAAAAGACGTCTGAATAGCCGACTTTCCATTGAAGGGATCCTTTTTACCATGGTTGATCGCAGAACAGTATATGCAAAAGAAATCGTGCAGGAGGTCAACGAAGTATATGGAAAAACGATACCGGTTTTCCCGATAGAAATACCTGTATCTGTACGTGCTTCGGAAACAAGTCAGGCAGCAAAGACAATATATGAGTACGATCCTAAAGGAAAGGCCGCAGCTGCATATCATGCATTGACGCAGGAGGTATTGGAACATGGCTGTTAAAAGAGAAAAGGTACATTTTGCATCAGTAGATGAACTATTAGGTGCTCCGGTCGCAGAAGATGCAACAACGGAAATCCGCATTGATCAGATTTACCCTTTTGAAAACCATCCATTCAAGGTTCTGGATGATGATAATATGAATGATCTTGAAGAAAGTATCCGGAACAATGGCGTAATTGTTCCGGTACTTGTGCGTCCTGATGATGCAGGAAGTTATGAAATGATCTCCGGACACAGGAGGATGCATGCTGCCAGTCTGGCAGGTCTGACAACAATTCCGGCAATTATTAAACCGATGACTAATGATGAGGCAACAATCGCAATGGTTGATGCCAACATGCAGCGAGAAGAAATACTTCCGAGTGAGCGTGCTTATTCATTAAAAATGAAAATGGAAGCAATGAGCAGACAGGGAGCAAGGCTTGATATAACTTGTGGCACTGAATGCCACAAGTCTGATGCAGTTGATGCATCAGGGAAAAAGACACGTGAGGAAATCGGAGAATCTATTGGATTAAAAGGAAGACAGGTTCAGAACTATCTTAGGCTGACAGAGCTTCAATCAGAAGTATTGAATTTAGTTGATCAGAAAAAAATTGCAATCACTCTTGCCGTTGAAATATCATATCTTGATATTCAGATCCAGAAGTGGATTTACGAGTATGTAAAAGAAAATGGTTTTCTGAAAAAAGAGCAGATAGAAGCAATTCGGTCTGCCGGGAATACAACTGAAATGACACAGTTTAGAATGATAGAACTGATGAATGATGCATTACCCAAGCCAAAGGATAACGGAAAGGTTATGCTGCCGGGGAAAAAGTTAAATCAGTACTTCCCGGCACATTATTCTGCAGTGCAACGAGAAGAAATTATTCTCAGGCTGCTGTCAGAATGGAGTAAAGAGAACAAAACGGCAGAGGTATAAGTGAGGTGGCAGCATGAATTTCAGATTTATTGACAGGGATGAAGCTGACAGATACAGCTTCATCCGGATTCCCAAAGCATTGATGACAAATAATGTATTTGCCGGATTGTCCAGCCCCTCAAAGATCATGTATGGGATGATGATTGATAAAATGGGAACATCGCTAAAAAATAAATGGATGGATGAAAATGGACACGTATATATTGTTTATCCGGTTGCAGAGCTTCAGGAAGACATGAAGCTATCCAGGCGAAAGGCAATAGATTGTTTGTCTGAACTGGAACAATTGGGGCTGATTGAAAAGAAAAAACGCGGCGGCGGTCTGCCGAGCATTATTTATTTAAAAGATCCGGCAATTCAGGGAGTTGGTTAATTTTAGAAGTGCGGGATTTGCACTTCTGGGAAGGAGGCAGACTGAAGTGAATGAGAAACCAATCCTGAAATATTTTACCGGATCAGAAGCAGATCAGTTCACCTTTTACAGAATACCTAAAGCTTTATTTACCAATAAGTTTTTCAGCGGATTGTCAACAGATGCAAAAGTTCTTTATGGACTGATGCTTGACCGCATTGGACTGTCAGTAAAGAATAACTGGATGGATCAGGAAAATCATGCATTTATCTACTTCTCTGTTGAGGATACGATGGAATTGCTGAAATGCAAAAAGAATAAGGCAATACAGACAATTGCGGAGCTGGACAGTAAGGATGGAATAGGTTTGATCGAGAAAAAGCGGCAGGGACAAGGGAGACCAACCAGAATCTATGTAAAAAGCTTTTATATTCCAGAGGAAAAACGAGAAAATCATAATTCAGAAGTTGAAAAAACAAACTTCTTGAAGTTTGAAAAATCAACCTCTGGATGTTTGGAAAACCAACCTCTTGAAGTTGGAATTTCAAACCCTAATAAGAATATAATTACCAATACTGATTTTAACGAAATCAAATCTAATCTGATCGGACAGCAGAAAGCTTTACCGTATGATAGCGATAAGAACAGGATCAGAATGAACGAATATGCAGATCTGATCAAGAAAAATATTGAATATGACATACTGCTAAAGAGATACCCTTTGGATCAGGATATAATCGAAGGTATCTATGAATTGATGCTGGAAACCTTTGTATCAAAACGGGATGAAATTGTGATAGCAAGTGACAGATATCCTGCGGAGCTTGTCAGAGCAAGGTTCCTTAAGCTTGATTTCTCGCATATTGAATACGTTATAGGATGCATACACAGTAATACTACAAAGGTGCGTAACATCAAAAAATATATGCTTGCTGCGTTGTTTAATGCACCGGCTACGGCAGGAAGTTACTATCAGGCAGAAGTAATGCATGATTTTCCTGAACTTGCAAGATGACAGTATTAAAACGTACTTGACAGTACTTGAACAATGAAGCATAATGTGAATAGTAACAAACAGTAATGAAACGTAATGAATACTGGCAGATGCGGAGGCGCGTATGGATATTCCGATTAAACTGAAAGCCTGTGAAAAGGCCGCAATTAAGGCATTGAATGATTCGGCACCGAAGCTGTATCAGGAAAAAAATCCTGGCTTTCGATGGGCGGCAAATCAGGCAGCAAAAGCAAAAAATATCAATTGGGAAGATGTCAGCAAGATACAGTTTGACGATCAGCCGGGTACAGAAGATTTTGAAGATGATGATTCTTCCATCAGCCATCTTTCCATTGAGGACAGTGACTTTGAAAAGCTCCTGAAAGATATGAACGAGAGCCTTGGTACGACCAGAGGCGTACAGAAAGCTTTTCTGGCAAGGTCAGTAATCAAGTGGGGGCTTGATTTTAAAAAGCGTACAAGCCGCCTCAATGCCTATTATGAGGCGATGCAGAAAACAACAGCAGAGCTTTCCAAAAGAGTAGTTGGAAAAATGGCATCTGATATGAGCATGGATGAATTCAGAAATCTTAATACAGACGATAAACTTACAGAGATCTACAGGCAGCTGCAGGAGATCAGCAGACGTCTGTGATTACAGAAAGAGAGGAAAATTATGATTGCATTAAAAGGCATTGGAATCCTGTTACATTGGTTGTTGAAGCTGGCTTTGCTGCCGGTAATCATAGTTTTGATATTGATCACGGGTATGTTTGATTTTGCCGGTGGAGTAATTCAGATGATCTGTGGATTATTTGGGGCCATTTTTATTGTAGTGTCGATAGCTTCCTTAATTATGGGACAATGCGACTGGAATTTTTTCTGGCAGGGAATGCTGATCGGAATGCTCTTTGGCGGTGTGCCTGCGTTTCTGCGCAGCTTTGGAACGGAATTGCTGTCAGCGGTAACGAATCTGCTGTCGGAGATATAAGAAAGCGGATTTGATAATAAAGTGATAATGAACTGATAATGTTTTGTATCTATGAAGCGGTTTTGATGAGTGATATTATTATCATAGACAAGTGAGGGCGAAAGCAAAGAGCTGCAGCCTTCACTTGTTTTTCTTTTGCAGAAGAATATAGGGTTAATAACGAGCGTCAGCTTGTGATCAGAATGGTCACAGGTCTGGCGCTT
>Ga0183097_10621_pt1 | contig 54147 bp, 52 predicted proteins | sample BioMet8_FD_128883 | JGI IMG/M metagenome (GOLD analysis project Ga0183097, IMG submission 128883) | Microbial communities from bioreactor (seeded with sewage sludge) at Lawrence Berkeley National Lab, California, USA - Biofuel... | ecosystem: Engineered > Bioreactor > Anaerobic > Unclassified ... | reverse complement strand
CGGTGCCCGCGTTGGGCTCTGCCGCGGCAAGCCGGGCGATGTTGACCATGCCGGCCAGCGACGCACACAGGCCCGAAATGGCAAAGGCAAGAATGGTGTGTTTTTTGACTGCGATGCCCGCGTACCACGCCGACTGCGAATTGCCGCCAAGCGCGTACAGGTTGCGCCCGCTTTGGCTTTTTGCAGTAAAGAAGGTCAAAATAATCGCGGTGATGAGTGCCACCACAATGGGCACCGGCACAATGCCGCCCAGCTTGCCGCCCACGGTTTTAGAAAACGCCGCAGGCAGGCCGGACACGGCACGCGCGTCGGTGACGATGTACACAAGGCTGCGCAGAATGGCCTGCGTGCCCAGTGTGATGATGAACGGGGGCAGCCCGGTGGCCGTGACCAGCAGGCCGTTGACCATGCCGATCAACGTGCCAAACACCACAATGCCCAGCAGCACCGCCACGACGGGGTGCAGCCCCATATTGACCATCAGCTGTGCGGTGAGCGCACCGGACAGCGCCATGATAGAGCTGACGCTGAGGTCGATACCGCCCAGCAAAATGGCAAAAAATTCGCCAAGGCCCAGTAGAATGGTAATTGAGCTCTGCTCCATCACTTTGACTAAGTTGCCGCCGGTCAAAAAGCTGGTCGGGCGCAGCACCCCAAACACAGCCACCATCAACGCCAGAATCGTGATCGTGCTGTACCTGTCCCAGTATTCGCCGAAGGAAAATTTTTTCGTTTGTTTCGTTGTCAACTTGCGTTCCTCCCGTTTCATGCAGTTTCGCCGGTGGCGGCTTTTGCAAGCTTTTCTTCTGTTGCTTCGCCAATGTCGTACATTGCGGTAATGCGCCCGCCCGCCATGACCGCAATGCGGTCGCACAGGCCCAGCAATTCCGGCATTTCGCTGGACACCACGATCACCCCGATGCCGTTGTCGGCAAGGCTGCGCATCAATTTATAAATTTCGCTTTTCGTGCCCACGTCAATGCCCTTGGTCGGCTCGTCGAAAATCAGCAGCTTCACGCCCGCGGCCATCCATTTGCCCAAAATCACCTTTTGCTGGTTGCCGCCCGAAAGCTGTGCGGTCAGCTGCTCGATTGAGGTGCATTTGATCTGCAACTCGTCGCGCTGGCGCTCGGCCAGCTCTTTTTCTTTCGCGTCATTCGTTATGCCGCCAAGGCCGCCGAACGACGATTTTTTCAGCTGGTAGGCGATTGCAATGTTGCGCCGGTTGCTGAAATTCGGGAAAAACCCGGTCTCGCGCCGGTTTTCAGTCACAAGGCCAATGCCCTGCTGCAACGCGTCGTACGGGCTTTTGATGTGCAGCGGCTTGCCCTCCATCAGCAGCTCGCCCTCTGCTTTGGGCGCCGCGCCGTAAATGGCACACATCGCCTCGCTGCGCCCGGCCCCCACAAGGCCCGAAAAGCCCAAGATTTCGCCGCGCCGCAGCGCAAACGAAATGTCCTTTGCCTTGCCGTCACGCCGTGTGAGGTGGTTGCATTCAAACAGCACGTCGCCAAACTGGTAGTGTTCCGCCGCAGGGTGCTGGTAAGTGCCCTTGATCTCGCGCCCCACCATCAGCCGCACCATGTCGTCGGTCGTGAGGTCCTGCACGTCGTAGGTGCCCACATACCCGCCATCTTTTAAAATGGTGATGCGGTCGCCGATCTCGGCAATTTCAGACAGCTTGTGCGAGATGAACACGATGCCCTTGCCCTGTGCCTTTAACTGGCGGATGATGGTGAACAGCCGCTGTACTTCATCTTCGGTCAGCGACGAGGTGGGCTCGTCCATCACAATGACCCGCGCGTTGAACGCGATGGCCTTTGCAATTTCGACCATCTGCTTTTCGCTGATGCTCAAGGCCCCCACCTCGGTCGTGGGCTGCCGGTGGCCAAGGTTGACCCGCTGCAACAAGTCCGCAGTTTCGGCGTTCATGCGCGCAGTATCCACCAGCGTCAGCGGCCCGGCCTTTTTGGTCTGCAAATGGCCCATAAAGATGTTTTCGCGGATATTCAGCCAGTTGACGACGCTCAGCTCCTGGTAAATAATGCTGATGCCGCATTCGGCGGAAAGATGGGGCGACAATTTTGGGTATTCGCCGTGGCCGTCGATGGCAATCACGCCCTCATCGGGCGTATACGCCCCACTGAGCACCTTCATCAGCGTGGACTTGCCCGCGCCGTTTTCGCCCAGCAGTACATGCACTTCGCCGGGCCGCACATCAAACTGGATGTTGTTGAGGGCAATGGCCCCGGGGAAGTATTTGGTGATGTTTCGCATCTCAATGATGGGTTTCAAATCGATACGCTCCTTTCCTGACTGTGTGCCCCCACTGCCCGGCAAACCCGCCCGGGCGCTCAGACGCTGTCAGCTGGGCAGGCACCCCGCACCTTGCGCAGTGCCTGCCGCTCACAGTGCCTGCCACGGGGCCCCGCCAACCGGCCGGGCCCCGCTGTGCACTATGACTTGCTTATTTTTTAATGTACGTAGCTGCGTTGTCTGCGGTGATCAGCACTGCATCGATGCCGTAAACGGGTACTTCTGCGCCCGGGGTCATCGCTGCGTCTTTGTCTACCGCTTCCACCATCAGCTCAAGGCCCTTCGCACCCACGGCGGCGGGGTCCTGTGCAACGGTGGCGGCCAGCTTGCCGTCGGCTACCGACTGAATGGCGTCGTCGTTGCCGTCGGTGCCGCAAACTTTAATGTCCTTGCCGGAAGCTTCGACCGCCTCCTGCACGCCCATGGCCATGGTGTCGTTGCAGCAGTAGATTGCCTTCAGCTCGGGGTGTGCGGTGATGTAGTTGGTTGCCACGTCATAGGCCTTGGTACGGTCCCAGTCGGCGGGCTGGCTTTCCACAATGGTCAGGCCGGCGGCTTCAAATGCGGCTTTCGCACCGTCGCGGCGGTTTTCGCCCGAAATGGCACCGGCTTTGCCCTCAACGATGGCAACTTCACCCTTGCCGCCGATCTCTTTGATCAGGTATTCGGCGCCCAATTTGCCCACGGCCACGTTATCGGTGGCGACATAAGCGTAGACAGCGCCGCCCAGCTGGGCCAGTGCGTCCATGTTGATCTTCTCGTCGATGTCCACGATCTTGATGCCCTTGCTGACCGCATCGGCGATGGCGTTGTTCAGGTTTACATCCGAAATGGGGGCAACACCAATGGCTTTATAGCCCTTCGAGATGGCGTTTTCCAGCAGGGTCACCTGGCCCTCCACGTCGTCCTCGGTGTTGGATGCGTAAATGTCGACCTTGATGTTCATCTCTTTTGCTTTGGCTTCAATGCCGTCACGCATTGTCTGCCAGAACTGGCTGGAAAGCACCTTCAAAATAACGGCATACTCTGCTTCACCGTCCGCGGGGCCTACGGTGGCGACCGGGGTAGAGGTAGAGGCTGCGCTGCTGGCTACAGCAGACGATGAGGCGCTGCCGCCACAGGCGACCATGCTCAGGCTGAGCGCAAGGGTCAGCAGAGCGGCAATGAGAACTTTTCCTTTTTTCATGGCTTTTTTCCTCCTGATTTTTTTGTTTGTCCGGTACCGATGTCTGAAAAGCGGGAACCGAGAAATCGATTTCCCATTTCGCCTCAACTATACGTTCAGCCCAATTAAATGTCAACAACCCGCCGGTAATTTCATCGGTTTGATGGGTAAACGTTTGCTCAAATTGTGCAAACCTACTAACGAAATAGGGATATATTACCAAAAACAGAAAAAAATAGCTCAGCCAACACCGGGCCGTTGTGCAGGGTCAGCCTGTGGGTGAATGGGGGCACTAAAACTGCCGAGCAGGGAAATACGCGTCAAAAAAACAGCCCGGTGTGGAGATTTACCGGGGCGTGGCGCGTTAGCTGTATGGAGCCGGATAGAGAACCCCACGCCTTGTCCCGCCGCACTGCCGGGCGCCCGTTGCTTGCGTGGGAGGGGTACTTTGGGGGTGGGCAACCCCTGCCGGGGCGCTTTGGTGGGGGTACCGCCCGGAGGGCGCCCCTAAAGTATATTTCTTTGGGGGCGGATACTTTGACAATGCCGGTCCAAACGCATGGCAGCTTACAAAAATACGGCTTTGACAGGGGCCCGCGGCTATCGCCCTGCCGGTATGCCGCGTGGCCGGGCTGCTGCAATGCGGCAGGGGTAGTGGTAAACCTGTGGTGGTGTTTTGCTGCCCGTCGCCCCCCTTGCAGAGCACGGGTAAAAAGGCACAACCTGTGGCGGTTGGCTGTGGCTGCTACTCGTTGGGCCATATTTTGCGCTTTGGCCCGCGTAAGACCGGCCTTGCCGCTTACGCCTATATAATATAATAGAGTATCGGCGGCTGACACACAGCGGAGTTACACTCTGTACCCGCCGTGTGCCCTTTTACCACAAATACTAGGGTGCGTCAGTTGCCCCCTCAGCGGGTGCCCCTTGTGCTACCTCTTCATGGCTACCCGGCGGTACCGGCACCGTTGTAAATGCCCGCTGGGCGGCCTTTTTTGTGAAAACCGGGCAAATGCCAAGGCGTTCCTTGTAACAGTGTATGGTTTTCGGGTATAATGGTTTCGTTATTTTAAAGAAAAGGGGGCGCCGCGGTGCAGCTCAATTCCTTTGCGTTTTTTGGCTTTTTTGCGGTGATTTTCATCTTGTACTGGCTGGCGCCACCCCGTTGGCGGGTACCGCTGCTGTTTTGCGCCAGCATAGGGTTTTATGCACTGTTTGGCATTGGCACCACGGTGCTGCTGCTGGGGTGCATGCTGCTGTGCTGGGCGGGCGGCTTTTGGCTCGCGCAAAAACGCAGCCGCACACGGCTGGCACTGGCCGTTGCGCTGGCACTGCTGCCGCTGCTTGCCTTTAAATACCTTGCCCTGTTTTGGCAGGGGGCCGGGGCACTGGCCGGGTTGCTGGGTGGCAGCTTGCCGGCGTTTCGACTTTCATGGGTGCAGCCGGTGGGCATCAGCTATTATACGTTTCAAATGATCAGCTATCTTGTCGACATCTACCGCGGCAAGGCCGAGCCGCAGAAAAACTTTTTCGTGTGCGCCGTCACGCTGTCGCTGTTTTTGCAGATCACCGCCGGCCCGCTGACCCGCCCGCGCACACTGGCACCGCAATTACTGGCAGACCGCCCGGCTTTTGACACCGCAAAAGCGGTGGGGGCCGCCCAGTTAATTTTGCTGGGGCTGTTTAAAAAGGTGGTGCTGGCCGACGCGCTGGCCTATTACACCGCACAGGTGTTTGCCGACCCCACCCGGCTGTACGGCTTAAGCCTCGTGCTGAACGCCGTGTTTTACGCCGTGCAGATTTACGCCGACTTTTCGGGCTATACCGACCTTGCCCGTGGATTTGGCGGCCTGTTGGGGTTAGACCTTGCCGAAAACTTTCGCGCGCCGTACCTTTCGCGCAGTGTGCGCGAGTTCTGGCGGCGCTGGCATATTTCGCTGTCCAGCTGGCTGGCCGAATACATTTACATCCCGCTGGGGGGCAGCCGCGTCAGCCGCCCGCGGCACTATTTTAATTTGTTTGTCACCTTTTTGCTCAGCGGGCTGTGGCACGGTGCCAGTGTGACCATGCTAGTGTGGGGTGCCCTGCACGGGGGGTATATGGTGGCGGGTACCGCCACGCGGGGGGTGCGCCAAACCCTTTACAAAAAGCTGCATATCGGCATTGACAGCCTGCCCGCGCGCATTTGGCAAACGCTGTGCACCTTTGTGCTGGTGTGTTTTGGTTGGATTTTTTTCAGCGCGCCAAGCCTTGCCACCGCGTGGTATATTGTGACCCACCTGTTCACCGGCTTTGTGCCGACCTTCAACCATTTAAAAGAAAGCGTGGTGCTGCTGGGCCTTTCGGCCGAAGGGGCACTGCGGTTTGGCATTTTGTTTGCCGCCATGATCGCCATTGATTTTGTCACAAAAGACAGCAGCTGGCCCGCCTTTTTGGCGGCGCGGCGGCGCCCGGTACAGCTAATCATTTGCTGGCTGCTGGCGGCGGGCATCATCTTTTGGGGCACGCTGGGCGGCGGCAGCTTTATGTACTTTCAATTTTGACCGCGCGCCGCTTGCCGGCTGCGGGAGGGGAGGAGTGTGCGGCTTTGAAACGTTTTTTAAAAATACTGCTGGTATTTTTGCTGCCGATCGTTTTGCTGTACGGGCTGTTTGCCGGGGTTCTTTACAGCACGCGGGAGCTTGCGGGCCTTGACACGATCGTAAACGCCACGGTGCAGGGTGACCTTGTGCTGTACGGCACCGCCCACCACGAAAATTTTGCCGCTTATAAGCTGCGGGTCACTGCGCAGCTTGCCCCCCGCCTGCTGGTGCTGGGCACCAGCCGCAGTATGCAGTTGCGCAGTGAATTTTTTAGCGAGCCCTCGTTTTACAACGCGGGGGGCGCCGTGCGCACGATGGCGGATTACGAGGACTTTTTGCGCAAGTTGCCAAAGAGTGCGCTGCCCGACACATTGCTTGTCGTGCTGGACCAGAATATGTTCAACACCACCTGGCGCGAAAGCAGCCCCGCCGACCCGCAGACTTACGGCGATTTGCCGGATGATTCTTTTGCGACGCTGCTGCGCACGGGCTTTGATTACGGCAACCACAAATTTTCGATCGTGCAGAATTTGCTGCCCCGCGCGGGCATTTACGGCCTTGCCGCCGCCGCCAAGGGCATGGGCTTTGCCGCCGACGGCAGCTACCGCTATGGCACGGTGGCACTGCAAAACGCCGGCGAGCCCGAAAAGAATTTTGCCTCTACCTACCGCGACATTGATTTTGGCGAGCTGCGGTTTGCCCCCGGCGCCACGCCGGACGAGCTGGCACTGGCCCAACTGGACAGCCTGCTGGCGTTTTGCAGCAGTGCCGGTATTCATGTCGTGGGGTTTTTGCCGCCGTTCCCCCCTGCGGTCAACGCCAAAATGCAGGCCAGCGGAAAGTACGCTTACCTTAGCGGGCTGGTTGATGCCATTGCGCCCCGCTTTGCCGCGGCAGGTGGTGAATTTTACGATTTCACCCAAATAGAGGGCACCACCGACGCCGAATATATCGACGGGTTTCACGGTGGCGACCGCGTTTATGCAAAAATAATACTCACCCTTGCCAGCAAAAGCACCCTGCTTGCCCCCCTGCTGGACCCAAAAACCGCCCAAAGCCTGCTGGATGCGCCGTCGGCAAGCCCGCGGGTATTGCCGGATCATTTGTCATAAAACGCTTTTTTGCCTACAAAATTGTCCTATCATAATTAAATTTTGCAAAAGAAGTAAAGATTTGCAAATTTTTTGTGCTGGGATTTATTGACATGGTCTGTGAAATATGCTATTTTAACTTTGTGAGTTCTGTGTTTTTCTTTAGGGGAGGAGCTAAGGTAAAACGCTGTACTACAAAAGTCATCAGGGAGGGTGCTTTATGAAATCAACTGGTATTATTCGCAAGGTGGACGACATGGGCCGTATTGTTCTGCCCATTGAACTCCGTCGCAACATGGAAATCGAGGACGGTTCGCCGCTCGAGATCTACGTCGAGGAAGACCGCATTATCCTCAAGGCCTGCAAACCGGTCTGCGTCTTCTGCGGCAGTGACCAAAACGTGTCAGAGTTCAAGGGCCGTTGTGTTTGCGCGGCTTGCATGGACGAACTGCACAAGTAACCACCGGTTTTACCGGTAACGCAAAACCCCCCTCTGCTGTTTGCGGCTGCAGAGGGGGTTTTTGTGTTTCTTTTTTAAATCGCACCCGCCGCGGCGGGTTTTGTGTTTCGCTTTGCGGTGTGGTAAAATAAACAGCGGTATTTATTTTTCGCTCATATGCGCTTCGCCGCGCATGCGCAGCTCGCTGGCCTTTACCAGGTTCAGCAGGCTGGTGGCGTACAGCGGGTAGTCTTGCGACAGGCTTTCAGTCGTCATGGCAAAGCAGGCGGTATCGCGCACCGTCTCGCCAAGGCCGGCATCCTGCCCGGCCAGCAGCGCCGCCGTGTTGGCTGCCGCGCGCGACATTTCGGCATCGGCGTAGCCGCAGCTGAGTTCGCCCGGTATGCTGAACATCGCCGGGGCGTTTTTGGCGTTTGACGCATACATCAGCCGGAACATGCGGTAGACCGCCAGCATCAAATACCCGCTGATCTCGCCCACCAGCGCTTTGCTTTGGCAGCCGTTCAGCTTGTCAAACAGCACGTTCAGCGAGTTGGCGATCAGTTTTTTATTTAAAGTGGGCAGCAGGCTGCCGCGGTAAATACTGTCCTTTGCATTTTCCGGGCCGGGGATATCCTCTACCTTCAGTGTCAGGCCACTGCGGTCGGCACTGCGCCCCAGCAGGTAATCACAGGATACCCCGTAAAAATCTGCCACCCGCACCACGAAATCCAGCCCGCATTCGCGGATGCCTTTTTCGTAATGGGAGAGCAGCGCCTGTGAAATACCAAGGCGCGACGCGGCCTCCTTTTGGGTGATGCCGCGCTCTTTGCGCAGCAGGGTGATGATGCGGCTGAATTCCTGTGACATAAGGTGTCTCCTTTGTGGGTTTTGTGGTGGGCAGCACGCCGCGCACCGGACAACGTACCGTAAATTATATATCAAAAAAAACAGATTGTAAATAACAAAATTGTCGAAAAACAGGGGCAACCTTTGGGAGGAATGCAGAACGATGAAAACATTTAAACTTTACCTGCTGCGCCATGGCCTGACACAGGCCAACGAGCGCGGGTTATATGCCGGGGCGGGCACCGACCTGCCGCTGTCGGACGAAGGGGCCGCCGGGCTGGACCGCCTGCACGAGGATTTTGACTACCCGCGCGTGGGGCTGGTGTTCACTTCGCCGCTGCGCCGTGCCACGGAGACCGCAGATATTTTATACCCCGGCATTCGCCAGATCGTTATTGAGGACTTGCGCGAGATTCATTTTGGCGAATTTGAGGGCAAAAGCCCCGAAGAGCTGCAAAACGACCCCGGCTACCGCCGCTGGCTGGACCCAAAACAGAAGTTCACCCCCGCGGGCGGCGAAAGCGGCGATGCGTTTGCGCGCCGGGCCACCGGCGTGCTGAACAAGCTGTGCGAATACCTGATTCGCAGTGAAACGCCGGAGGCCGCCGTTGTGACCCACGGCGGGCTGATCATGACGGCCCTTGCCGCCTGTGCCGTGCCAAAGCGCGACGTGCAGCTGTGGCGCTGTGACCCCGGTTGCGGCTTTGCGGTGCAAACCGATGTTGCCGGTTTTATGCGCGACGGCATGGTGGAGGCGCGGGACATCATCCCGTATGGCTACGCCGAATACTGCGCGTCGCAGGGGCAGGGCTGACCCCCTTTTGCGGTGGCACGCTGCCGGTCGCCCCGCGGGGCAAAACTGTCATTTTTTTGCACAGTGTCTGAAACCTGTTGTTCACCCGTGCACATTTGTAAAGCTATCATAAAAAGCGGCGTTTTTGCGCCGCTTTTCTTGCAGTTTTGCCCCTGTTTTTTGCCGCGCAAATTCGGTACAATGGTGTGGTAGATGCATCGGCAAAAACCGGTGCATCTGCACTTAAAGAAGCAGAGTGAAAACAAAAAAAATGGAGGGAAAACAATGGCCAGAGTATACAACTTCAGCGCCGGCCCGTCGATGCTGCCCGAAAGCGTATTGAAAAAAGCCCAAAGTGAGCTTTTGGAATATGGGAGCAGCGGACAATCTGTGATGGAGATGAGCCATCGATCTAGTGTGTACGACGGCATCCTCCGTGACGCGCAGGACACACTGCGCCGTGTGCTGTCGATCCCCGACAACTATAAGATCGGCTTTTTTCAGGGCGGCGCCAGCACCCAGTTTGCCATGGTACCGCTGAACTTCATGACTACCGGCGAAGCGTCGTACATCGTCACCGGCAACTTTTCAAAAAAGGCCGCGCAGGAGGCCGTCAAGTTTGGCACCGTGCACATCGTGGCGTCCAGCAAGGATAAAAACTTCACTTACATCCCCGATGTAAACGCGCTGACCTACCCCGAAAAATCAAGCTATATCCATATCTGCGAAAACAACACCATCTTCGGCACCCGCTACACCCAGCTGCCGCAGGTGGAGGGTATCCCGCTAATCGCGGATATGTCGAGCTGCATTTTGTCCCGCCCGACCGATGTTTCCAAATACGGCGCGCTGTATTTTGGCGTGCAGAAAAACGTGGCGCCTGCGGGCATGGCCGTGGCCGTCATCCGTGAGGACCTTTTGGGCCATGCCGCCGACACCGTGCCCACGATGCTCAACTACAAAACCATCATCGACGCCGACAGCATGTACAACACACCGCCGTGCTGGTGCATTTATATGATGGGCCTTGTGCTGCATTACATTGAGGACGAAGTGGGCGGCCTTGAAGCCATGGAGCGGATCAACAACGAAAAAGCGGCTTTGCTGTACGACTACCTTGACGCCAGCGCGTTTTTTGCAAACCCGGTCGAAAAACAATACCGCAGCATTATGAACGTCACCTTTACCAGCCCCAGCGAAGAGCTGGACAAGCTGTTCTGCACCGAAGCGGCACAGCAGGGCTTTGTCAATTTAAAGGGCCACCGCTTAGTGGGCGGCATGCGCGCGTCGATTTACAACGCCATGCCCCGCGCCGGGGTTGCGGGCCTTGTTGACTTTATGAAAGAATTTGAAAGGAAGCATGGCTGATGACACAGGATATTTTAACACTGAACAGCATTTCTCCCAAAGGGATCGAGCGCCTGCCCAGCAGCCTGTTTTGCGTGGGCGACGATGTAGAGCAGCCCACCGGCATTCTGGTGCGCAGCCAGAACATGCAGGAGATGGAGCTGCCCGAAAGCCTGCTGGCCATTGCCCGCGCCGGTGCCGGCACCAATAACATCCCCATTCCCAAATGCACCGAAAAAGGCATTGTGGTGTTCAACACCCCCGGTGCCAACGCCAATGCGGTCAAAGAGCTGACGATCGCGGGGCTGGTGCTCTCCTGCCGCAATATCGCCCCCGCGCTGGAATGGGTCAGTGGCCTGAAAGGCCAGGGCGACGCCATCCCGAAGCTGGTCGAAAAAGGCAAAAGCCGTTTTGTGGGGCCGGAGCTTGCCGGCAAAAAGCTGGGCGTGATCGGCCTTGGCGCCATTGGCGTGCGGGTGGCCAACACCGCGACCCATCTGGGGCTGGAGGTCTACGGCTACGACCCGTTTATTTCGGTGGAAGCGGCGTGGAACCTATCGCGTACCGTACACCACTGTGTCAATTTGGGCGACCTTTACAGCCAGTGCGACCTGATCACCCTGCACCTGCCGGTCACGAAAGACACCACCCACTTTATCAACAGCGAATCGCTGGCACAGGTAAAGCAAGGGGTGCGCATTTTAAACTTTGCCCGCGGCGAACTGGTGGATAACACCGCGCTGCTGGCCGCCCTGCGCGGCGGGCGCGTTGGCGCTTATGTGTGCGACTTCCCGGCAGAAGAGCTGCTGGGCGAGCCGGGCGTCGTGGCGCTGCCGCACCTTGGGGCTTCCACCCCGGAGAGTGAGGACAACTGCGCCGTGATGGCGGCGGACGAGCTGCGCGATTATCTGCTGAACGGCAACATTCGCAACAGTGTCAACCTGCCCACCGTGGACCTGCCGCGGGCAGGGGGCAGCCGCATCTGTGTGATGCACCGCAATGTGCCGGGGCTGTTATCCGGCATCACCGGGGCTGCCAGCGACGCGGGGCTGAACATTGAAAACCTCGTCAACAAAAGCCGCGGCGATATCGCCTACACGATGCTGGATGTTTCCGGCCTTGTGGGCGGCGGCGTGACCGCCCGCCTGAAAGGGCTGGAGGGCTGCATCCGCGTGCGCATTATTTAACCGGCGGCAACTGAATACGAACTGCGGCGGCGGGGCCTTTGTGGCCCCACCGCCGTTTTGTTTTGCCCAAAACCCGCAGTTTGCGGCCAAAAGGTGTTTCGTTTTTTGCCCGGCTGCGGTATAATAAGCTGAATATCTTTTTATAGGGCTGCATGTGCGGTGCATTTATCCCCGCTGCCGCAGCGCCTGATGAGGTGAAAACTTGAAACGCATTTTATGTATCGAGGATCTTTCCACGGTGGGGCGCTCCAGCCTTGCCGTGGTGTCACCGGTACTTTCGGTGATGGGCAGCCAGTGCTGCCCGCTGCCCGGGGCCCTGCTGTCCAGCCATACCGGCGGGTTTGACCCGGTGACGAAACTGGATACCACCGGCTTTGTTGCCGATGCACTGGCCGCTTACCGCGCACAGGACATTGGGTTTGACTGCATTTTGACCGGCTATCTCTCATCGCCCCAGCAGGCGTTGTTGCTGGCAGAGGAATTGCCGCGCCACCCCGAGGCGCTGAAAGTGACCGACCCCGCCATGGCCGACAACGGGCAGCTGTACCACGGGTTTGGCCCCAAGATGGTGGAGGCAATGCGCACGCTGTGCACCAAGGCCGACGTGCTGGTGCCCAACCCCACCGAGGCCGCCTTGCTGGCGGGCGAAGAGCCGCTGGCCACATACGAGCCGCAGCAGATCGAAGCGCTGTGTGGCCGCCTTGCCGAGCGCTTTGCTGCCAAGGTGGTCATCACCGGTGTGCCGCTGGTGGGCGGCGGCGTGGTGTGTGTCGGGCGCGGCGGTGCCGCGTGGGAGCTGTTTTCGCTGAAATGCAGCTATGTGGACGCCACTTACCCCGGTACCGGCGATCTGTTTGCCGCAGTGCTGACCGGGGCCCTTTTGCGCGGCAACGCGCTGCAAAGTGCTGCCGAGCTGGCACTGCGCTTTGTGGAAAACGCGGCGCGGGCCACGTATGCCGCCGGGCGCGACGCGCGCTTTGGCGTGGAATTTGAGCCGTTGCTGTCTGAGCTGCTGCCCCAGAAGGAGGACACGCAATGGCAACGCTGAACCTCGTGCTAGTCGAACCGCAAATCCCCCAAAACACCGGCAATATTGCCCGCACCTGCGCCGTCACCGGTGCGCGGCTGCACCTGGTCGGCCCGATGGGCTTTACCATCACCGACCGGCAGTTAAAACGCGCCGGGCTGGATTATTGGGACCTGCTGGACATCACCATGTATGACAGCCTGCCGGAGTTTTTTGCAAAAAACAGCGGGCCGTTTTACTTTTTTACCACCAAGGGCCGCCACCGGCACAGCGATGTTGCCTACCCGGACGGCGCGTATTTGGTTTTTGGGCGGGAGGACAAGGGCCTGCCGGAACCGCTGCTGTTTGAGCATGAGCACAACTGTGTGCGGCTGCCGATGCGCGCCGACCCCCATGCCCGCAGCCTCAACCTGTCAAACAGCGTGGCCGTTGCCGCCTACGAAGTGCTGCGCCAATGGGATTATGAGGGCATGCAGACCGAAGGGCAGCTGACCGCGTTTGACTGGGACCGCGCCCCCGGCGGCGACACCAACAAGGGAGGCAAAGCCACATGAGACGTTATGCGGTGCTGACCGATTCTGCCTGCGATATTCCGCAGGAGATGGCGCAAAAGCACAATATCGATATTTTAAGCTTTACCATACTGCTGGACGGCAAAGAGTACAGCGAGCGGGTGGATTTGGACTGCGAAGCATTTTATACCCTGCTGGACAGCGCACAGGGCATGCCGACGACCGCGCAGATCACCCCGATGACCTTTGCCGAAAAATATGCCGAATACGACGCCGCGGGCGTGGAAGAGCTGCTGTATGTCTCCATCAACGGCGGGGGCAGCGCCACCTGTGCCAACGCGCGCTTTGCCGCCGAGCAGTACGCCGCCGAACACCCGGGTTCGGCGCTGCGCGTCACCATTGTGGACAGCCACACTTATTCGATGGCGTATGGCCGCTTTGTACTGCGCGCCGCCGAAAAGCTGGCGGCCGGGGCCGAAATGTCCGATGTGGTAACGTATTTAAACGACAACTTTAAAAAAGTACAGGTCGTGTTGTCGGTGCACAGCCTTAAAATCATCAAGCGCAGCGGGCGCATTTCCGCCGCCGCGGCATTTGCGGGTGAGCTGATGGGCCTGCGGCCGGTCATCACCATTTTGCAGGGCGAAACAAAGGTGGTACAAAAGGTGCGGGGCGACGCCAAGGTGCTGCCGGCACTGGCGGGCCATTTAAAAACGCACGCGGGCGAAGCCGCGCCCTATATGGTTGGCGCCACCAAAAATGCGGCCGACCGCCACGGTGATGCCCGCCAGCTGGCAAAGCTGTGCGAGGAGACGGTGGGCTACCCGCCCGAGTGCATTTTTCACCTGGGCGCGGCGGTGACCAGCAACACCGGCACCGACGCGATTGCGCTGATCTACCTCGCCGAGTGACCACTGCCGGGCAGGCAACAGAAAAGGAGGCGTCCGCATGTCGATACAGCAGACCTTTAAGGCGCTGGGTGACCCGACGCGGCGCGAAATTTTAGAGCGTCTTTCGCACGACGGCCGCCTGACTGCCGGGCAACTGGGCGAGGGGCTGGGCCTGACCGGCGCGACGATCAGCCACCACCTTGCCTGTTTAAAAGACGCGGGCCTTGTCAGTGACCAGCGCGAGGGCAAATACATTTATTACGAGCTGGATACTTCGGTGTTCGAAGAGCTGATGCGCTGGGCGGCATCTTTTTCAAAGGAGGGTGACCATGGGGAAACGCTTTAAACCTGAGCTTGTGGCATGGGGCATTTCTCTGGCATCCCTGCTGGTGGCGCTTTACTTTTTGCCCTCCTTGCCCGCGCAGGTGCCCACCCACTGGAACATGGCCGGCCAAATCGACGGCTACGGCCCGCCGCTGAGCATCCTGCAACTGCCGCTCACCGGCTTGGGGCTGAATTTAATGTTGTCTTTTCTGCCGCTGATCGACCCCAAACGCCAAAACTACCAAAAATTTGCCGGGGTCTACCACATGCTGCGGCTGATCTTATCGCTTTTTTTTGCAGGCCTCACTGCTATTTTGCTTTACAGCTCTTATCACCCCGGCGCATTGCAGGTCAATTCGCTGATTTTAGCCGGTATTGGCCTGATGGTGAGTTTCATCGGCAACTACCTGCCCAAGATTAAGCCCAACTACTTTGTGGGCGTGCGCACCCCGTGGGCGCTGGCCAGCGAAACCGTGTGGCGCAAGACCCACCGGCTTTCGGGCTTTTTGTGGTTTGCGGGCGGTCTGGTGCTGGCCGTCATGGGCTTTGTGTTGCGTGACGGCACGCTGTTTGCCGCCTGCGCGGTGCTGTTTGCGCTTCTGGTTGGTGTGCCGGCGATATTTTCGTTTTGGGCCTTTCGCAAAGAGCAAAAATAAAAAATTCATTGTCTTTTACAGCCCTGCCCGCGCCGCTGCGGGCAGGGCTGTTATTCTTGGGGCCCCGCGCAGGTGGGGTTCGGCCCGGCAAGCTTGTTTTTGTGCGCCGTTTCGTATATAATAAGGTTGTTACAGAAAAGACAAACCGGCCGGGGGAACCGCCCCCGCACCGCTGTAACACCGGTTTTTTTATAATTTAATTTACGGGGGTAAATAATATGCTGGTAAATGCAACCGAAATGCTGAACAAAGCACGGGCCGGCCACTACGCGGTAGGCCATTTCAACATCAATAACCTTGAGTGGACCAAAGCGGTTCTGCAAACGGCAGAAGAGCTGAAGTCCCCGGTCATTCTGGGCGTGTCGGAAGGCGCGGGCAAATACATGACCGGCTTTAAAACCGTTGCCGCCATGGTGCGCGCAATGGACGAGTCTCTGGGCATCACCGTACCAGTGGCCCTGCACCTCGACCACGGCACTTACGAAGGTGCCAAAGCCTGCATCGAGGCGGGTTTCACCTCGATCATGTTTGACGGCAGCCATTATTCGATCGAAGAGAACGTCGAAAAAACCAGAGAGCTGGTCGCGCTGGCACACAGCAAGGGCCTGTCCATCGAGGCCGAAGTTGGCTCGATCGGCGGCGAAGAGGACGGCGTGATTGGCATGGGCGAAGTTGCCGACCCGGACGAGTGCAAGCGCATTGCCGTTTTGGGCGTCGATTTCCTCGCTGCCGGCATTGGCAACATCCACGGCGTGTACCCGCCGAACTGGAAAGGCCTTGACTTTGGCGCCCTGGCCAAAATTCAGGCAGAGACCGGCGAGCTGCCCCTCGTGCTGCACGGCGGCACCGGCATCCCCAGCGACATGATCAAAGAGGCAATTTCGCTGGGCGTCGCAAAAATCAACGTCAACACCGAGTGCCAGCTTTCGTTTGCAGCTGCCACCCGCAAATACATCGAAGAGGGCAAGGACAAAGAGGGCAAAGGCTTTGACCCCCGCAAGCTGCTGGCCCCCGGTGCCAAGGCGATCGCCGAGACCGTGCGCGAGAAGATCGAACTGTTCGGCTCTGCCAACAAGGCCTGAATTTCACTTTCATAATAAAAGAACGGTGCCATCTGGCACCGTTCTTTTTTATTGGCTCAATTGCTGCTTTTCTGCCCCCGGCAGCGGCCAACTAATGCAAATGCACAGCCGCCCGTCTTGCAGCTCCGCCACTGCCTGCGCGCCCATTTGCACGGCAAGCTCGTGCACAATGGCAAGCCCAAGGCCGGTGCTGGTGCCGTCGTGTAACCGGTTTGCAGTGTAAAAGCGCTCAAAAAGCTGCTGCGCCTGCGCCGCCGTCATGCCCTGTGCCGCACTTTCAAACGACGCCACGACGCTTTGCCCACACACTGAAAACGCAATGCGCGCCTCCCGTTTTGCATACCGCAGCAGGTTTTGCAGCAAGTTCGCAAAGATGCGCCGCACCGCACCGGCATCGGCCGCCACCGGCGGGGCACCCTGTTCCAGCGCCACCTGCACTTGCAGGTTTTTCTGTTCAAATTCCGGGTAAAAAGAGGCCAGCTGTTCCGCCAGAACATCCTGTAGCCGCACCGGTGGCAATGCGCCGGTTGGGGGCGCCGCCTCCAGTTGCGACAACTCAAAAAAGCCATCAATCAGCACGCTGAGGTCTTTGGCGCGTGTGTGCACCACCGCAAGGTACTGCGTTCTTTCTGCGGGCGACAGCTCGCCCCTTTGCAGCAGTTGCAGGTACCCCAGCACCGAGGTCAGCGGGGTGCGCAGGTCGTGCGAGATATTGACGATGTTCTCCCGCAGCTTGCGCGTTGCCGCCTGCTGGCGCAACAGTGCCTGCTGCCTGCTTGCCAGCACCCGGTTTACCGCCGCAGCCAGTTGCCGTGCCTGCCCACCGGGGGCCATGCTGCGCAGGCCGGTATTGGTCTGCTGTGTCGCCATCCAGTCCAGTGTTTGCGCCATACGGTGCAACTCGCGGTTTTGCGCGGCAAGCAGGCCGGCAGCCACCGCACAAAGCACCAAAGCCCCGGCCAATGCGACATACAGCATGGTTTCCCTTCTTTCTGCCTTTTAGTTGACCTCTTGCCGGTGAAACACCAGCATGCCGGCTGCGGCAAATACCGCAAACCGCACCGCACTTGTGAGCAGGATGACCCCCATGTCCTCAATCGCCGTGCGGCCCACCATCGTGGATTGCACGATCAGCGTCATGCTGAGCAACTGCGAAAAGATCTGCCCTTGCGGGGAGAGGTAAAGCAACAGGCCTGCGGGCAACAGCATCGCGCCAAAAAACGCGAAGATCAGCGTTGCGTTGCGCTTTAACAGCAATGCCAAAAACAGCGCAAGGCTTAGCGCACTCAGCTGGGTTGCCAGGGTCGCTGCGGTGCGCAGCAAAAAGTTTGCAATAAAAGGGCCGTTAAACCCCGGCCCCGCCGGCATAAACAGGCAGCCGCTGGCCCAAAACACCACCGAGATACCCACAAAATACGCAATGTATAAAATGGATGCCGCAATCAGGCGCCCGCCATACACCGTACCGCGCGCCGCGCCAAACGACACGGTGTTTTTCAGCGTGCCAAGGCGCAGTTCCTCCGCCAGCACAACATCGGCAAACAAAACAATGAAAAACAGCCCCACGTAAGACTGCGACAGCATGGAGGGCATGGCGGTCTCCCGCAAGGTCTGGTTAAAATAAAACGTGGAGTTGAGCAGTGCGATCACGCCGCCGCACACCGCCGTCAATATGTACAAAAAAGGCCGCCGGGTATTTTTGTACAGCTCTGCCTTCACCATATTAAACATCCGCACTGCCCCCAATCAATTCTAAAAAGTAAGTCTCTACATCCTTACCGGCGCTGTGTATCTCTTTCACTAGTACGCCGTTTTTCAGCAGGGTTTGGTTGATGGTCGATGCGTTATCCTGTTGCTCTGTCAATTCAATGGTGTTGTTTTCGCCCACTTCAAAGTCCCGGCAGCCCAGTTGTTCCAGCACGGCCGCCGCGCGGGGCACGTCGTCTACTTTGAGCACCAGCCGGTTTTGGCAGTTCTGCCACACCTGTTCGGCACTCTCTTCTTTCAGCAGTTTGCCGTTATGCAAAAAACCGTACCACGTGGCGATCTGCGACAGCTCACTTAAAATATGGCTCGAAATCAAAATCGTCGTCTGCTTTTCACGGCTTAAAAATAATAGCAGCTTGCGCACCTTGGCAATGCCCTCCGGGTCCAGCCCGTTGATTGGCTCGTCCAAAATTAAAAAATCGGGTTTTGCAAGCAGTGCAAGCGCCAGCCCCAAACGCTGTTTCATGCCAAGCGAAAACTGGCGAAACTTTTTATTGCCGGTATCGTCCAGCTCGACTTGCTTTAATGCTTCGGGGATGCAGGCTTTGTCGGGGATGCCGCGCTGGATGCAATAATAGTACAGGTTTTCTGCCGCAGAGAGATAGGGGAAAAACTGCGGGGCCTCGATCATGCAGCCGGTGCGGCTGCGCCCCGCGCGCAGCCCTGCCGCCGTGCCTTGCCCAAACAGTAAAAACCCTCCGCTGCTTTGGGGGCACAGGCCCGCCACCATGCGCATCAGGGTCGTTTTGCCCGCCCCGTTTTTGCCTACAAGGCCGTAAATATCGCCGCGCCGGATACGCAGCGTGACGCCATCTACCACCGATACCCCATTGTAGGTCTTGGTCAAATGGTCCGTGTTTAAAATGAGATCTTCCAAAAAATCGCCTCCGTTTGTTGAACTGACCCCATCTTACCGCCAAAGCCCTAAGGCCGCTTGAAGAAACCCTTAAGATTTCCTCAAGATTTTTTTGCCATGCGGTACCCAATGCCCCACACCGTTTCAATGTACCGGTTTTGGGGGTCTGCCGCGGCCAGCTTTGCCCGCAAATTGCTGATATGGACATTGAGGGTGTTGTCCTCACCCAAAAACGGTGTCTCCCACACCGTTTCAAACAGATTTGCCTTTGTAAATACTTTCTCCGAGTAGCGCAACAACAATGCAAGCAGTTGAAACTCAATGCCGGTCAACGCAAGGGCTGCCCCGTTCAGCCGCGCCTCATGCAGCTGGGTGTTCAGCACAAGGCGCTGATATTGCAATACTTGCCGGTCGCCGCCCCCCTGCCCAAAGGTCAAATAGCGCCGAAACTGGGCTGCCACCCGTGCGGCCACTTCATCGGTGTCAAACGGCTTGGTGATAAAATCATCCGCACCGCTTTGCAGCAATTCCACCTTTGTGGCCTGCCCGCTTTTGGCCGAGATCACGATCACCGGCACCGTGCTGCTTCTGCGGATCTCCCGCACCAGTTGTTCGCCAGATAGCCCCGGCAGCATCAAATCCACCAGCACGGTGTGGTAGGCCTGTTTTTCCAGCCGCAGCAGTGCCTCGCTGCCAGAAAACGCCGCCTGTGCCAAGTAGCCTTGCTTTCGCAGCAGCTCACACAACAACCCGTTGATGTCGGGGTCGTCCTCTACCACCAGTAAACTGGGTTTCATCTGCCCTGCCCCTTTCTGCGTTTTTACCATTTTTGTTTCTCTGTTATCTGATACGACTTTGCGCGGTGTTTGCTTTCGCCCCGGCGGTTTGCGCACAAAAAAGACAGCCTGCCAAATTTGGCAGGCTGTCTTTTGAAGCGGCTAAAAATCTGGTATACTAAGGGCAGGTGGTCACTGCGCCCCTGCCGCACTTTTCAGTACCGCAGCTACCGCCGGCAGGTCAATACCTTTATCTTGCAGGTATTTTTCGCTCTCCAGCAGGCTTAACAGCTCTTTGCGGCGGTAAATGGGGATGCTTTTGGGCACGGCAAGCTGCACGGCTTTGTCGGTAAACACCGTCAGGCATTCCACCGGGATATTGCGCAGCGCGCTGTTTTGCATCAGCACGTCCCGCAAAACGCGCACATCGGCAGCCGCCTGGCCCACCGGGTCGGGCAGCGAATTGCGGCCCTTGCTCGTCACCCAAAGCCATTCACTTTCGCCCGAATTTGCAAAAATTTCGCCGTTGTGCCCCATGCACCGCACGCCGACCACCCCCGCGTAGGTCACCAGCACTGCGTCCAGTTGGCATTCTTTTTCTTTGGCTTTCAGCGCGGCGGGCGCAATCATCACAAACCCGTGCATCGAGGCGTACCGCCCCAGTGCAGAGACCATGTTTGCAACCCCGCCGTCAGTGTGCGGTTTGTGGTTGTCTTTGCGCGGGCCATCGTCGTTTTGGCTGCGCAGGATGAAAAAGAAAACGAGCAGAACGATAACGAGGACGACAAGCACCCCCGCAATGTTAAGGATCGCCGTGGTATTCATGAAAAGCTCCTTTACACACAAATATTCAATTACTCGGGCTGTGCCGCCTTTGGCGGCCCCCGTTTTAATCCTTTTTTATTATAGCAAACAAGGCTGCCAAACACAAACTGTTGAAAGAGAGAAATTGCAATGAAATACGAAAAAAGCTGTGGTGCCCTTTGCCTTGCCCCCGGGCCGGGGCAAACGCGTGTGCTGATGGTCAAACACCTGGCCGGCGGGCACTGGGCTTTCCCCAAGGGGCATGTGGAAAAAGGGGAGACCGAAGAGCAGACCGCCGTGCGCGAGGTGCTGGAGGAGACCGGCGTTGCCATTGCGCTTTTGCCCGGTTTTCGCGAGACCAACCGCTATTCGCCGCGCCGGGGTATTTCAAAACAGGTCGTCTATTTTTTAGCGCGCGCAAAAACCGATGCCACCCACCCGCAGCCGGAGGAAATTTTAGAGGCCCGTTTTGTGCCGCTGGCCGAGGCGATGGCGCTTTTGACCTATGATGCCGACCGCAGCCTTTTACAAAAAGCAGAGCAGTTTGCACAGCTGAACCCGTGACATTTTGGTTGTTTTACCGGCCTTTCGCGCGCATGGGCCAAGGTTTTGTGAATTCGATTGCCATTTTAAAGCGAGTGGTCTATAATAGTGTTTACCTTTGGGCTTTGGGCTGCATCATTCGTGCCAAAGCCCTCTATTCTATGTTATGAGGTGAATGTTTTGAATATCCTTATTGTCGGTTGCGGTAAGGTTGGCTCTTACCTCGCGCGGGTACTGGAAAACCAGGGCCACGATATCTCTATCGTGGATGAGAGCGCTAAAAACCTTGACCCGGGCGACAACATCCGCCTGTCTGGCTTTGGCGGTTTGTGTGTGACGGGCGTACCCATTGATGTGGATGTACTGCGCAGTGCGGGCATTGAAAGCTGTGATGCGGTATTTGCCGTGACTTCAAACGACAATACCAACATCATGGTGGCCGAAGTGGCGACCCGCATTTTCGGCATTAAAAATGTGACGGCCCGCATTTACGACCCTGCCCGGCAGGAGGTTTTCTCCGACCGCATGGACATCCGCACGATCTGCCCCACCACGATGACGGTCGATGCCCTGATCGGCTCGATGATGAAGGAGGACGACTGAGATGCGTGTTTGTATTGTGGGCGGCGGCAAGGTAGGGTACTACCTGTCCAAAACGCTGATGGAGCACGGGCACGAGCCGATCATCATTGAGATCGACGAGCCCACCTGCACCCGGCTTGCCGAAAGCCTTGATTTCCCGGTCGTGCACGGAGACGGCACGCTGGTCGAAATTTTGGACATCGCCAAAATCGGCAGCTGTCAGGCGCTGATCGGCGTGACCGGCAAGGACGAGAGCAACCTCATCTGCTGCCAGCTGGCGAAAAAGGTGTTCGGCGTCAAAAAGACCGTCGCGCGGGTGAATAACCCCAAAAACGCGCCGGTGCTCAAACAACTGGGTGTCGATATTGCCGTCAGCAGCACCGATAACCTGGCGCATTTGATCGAGCGCGAAGTAGAGACGGCGGCCATTCACCACCTGATGAGCATTGCGGGCGGGGATGCCTCGCTGACCGAAGTGCTATTGCCGGACAACTTCAAATTCGCAGGCCGTTCGCTGGCCGAGCTTGAGATCCCGGAGGATGTCGTCATCGTGTTTTTGACCCGCGGGCAAGAGCTGATTATCCCGCGCGGCAACACGCCGATCGAAGCGGGGGACAAAATTGTGTGCGTCGCTAAAAACGAGGCGTTTCACGACCTTGCGAAAAAGTGGGACCTGCAAGACCATATTTAACGGCGGCACTGCCGTTTGACACCGGGCCGTGGGGCAAACATGCCTCTGCGGCCTTTTTTTGTGGCAGCTTTCTGCTTTTTCACCGCCATGCGCTTTTTTTCAGCCGCAAAATCCGGTATAATAAAGCAGGATCAGTTCGAATTGCGGGCGGGCGCCGCCCGTGTTGTGCGGAGGCTTTTATTTGATGAGATTCAACAAACAGTTTACCGCGGCACTGGTGGCTTTTGCGGTACTGGGGCTTTTGGTACTGGCGCTGTTTGCGCTGTTGCCGGACACCTACCGGCAAGACAACCTGCCGGTGACGTTGTCCGACCGCGCGCAAAATGCGTTTGCGGTCGGCGTTATTACGAATGCGGGCGGCAGCTACACCGTGCAGGAAAAGAACGGCGTGTTCAGCTGCGAAACGTTGGACGGGCTGCCCACCTCACAGCAGGCGTTTGAAACGCTGGCGCAGCAGTGCACCAGCCTGACCGCTTACGGCCCGGTGGACCAGGCCCCTGTCACCCCGGCAGACTATGGGTTTGACACGCCCACCGCAACGGCCGACGTGACTTATTCGGATGCGGGCGGCATTCATATTGAGGTGGGTGCCGCCGTGGCGGGCACCAGCCAGTACTACATCCGGGTCGACAAATCGGCGGCGATCTACCGCATTGACAAAAACGACATCCGCTACCTGCTGGCAGACCAAAGCGCCTATTTAGACTTATCGCTCACCCCCGGCGGCACCGACAGCAGCACGCTGCCCACCGCCATCACCCTGACGCAAAACGACACGACGCTGTCGCTAAAAAAGCTAAACGCCATTGCGGTGGACGGTGTGGGCCTGACCTACCAGTACCAGCTGCAAAATGAGCGCGGCTCGTACGTGGACCCGGACAGCTATAAAACCTATTTTGGCGAACTGCCGCAGCTGAAGGCGCTTGGGGTCGTGACGATGAACCCCACCGAGCTTGATTTGCAGGAATACGGCCTTTCGCCGCAAAGCAAAACGCCGCCCACCGTGCTGACCTTTACGATGCTGGGCGAAACCGTCACGCTGCGCATCGGCAACCGCAGCGGCGACTTTTACTACCTGTACCGCGAGGGCATCCCCGCGATCTACCGGCTGGACGCCCTTGCCGCCACCTGGGACGGCGTCACCGAGTACGCGCTGATGAGCCGCTACCTGATGGCCCCGCTGCAAAGCAGCCTGCGCGGCATTACCATCACCACCGCCGATACCAGTTACGAGTTTGACCTCACGCAATCCCCGGCGCTGTTTTGCGGCAGCACCATTGCGCCGTCCTCCATGGATGCGTTTTACACGCTGCTGTGCTCGCTGCGGGCAGAGTATGAAATGACCGAACCGGCGCAGAATATTTTGCCGGACCTCTCGATCACCCTTGTATACGACGAGCTGTCGGCCGCGCCTGCTGCCGGGGGCGGCACCCCCCGGCAGGACGGGCAGCCACCCTGGCGCACCGACACCATTCGGTTTATCCCCTACGGTACCAAGCGCTATGCCATTGAGATCAACGGCACCGCGCAGTATGCGATGCGCAGTGCCTATGTGGCAAAACTGCTTGCCGTGCTGGCCACCTTGCCAAATGGCGCACCGGTCAGCCCGATCTGGTAACCCAACCTGTAAAGGGGGCGACGTTGCAATGACCTATACCGTTTCGCTGCGCGGCGCTTTGCTGCCCGCACTTTGGCTGGCAGGCTGTTCTGCCGCCGCAGGCTTTGTGGTTTGGCTGCTATGGTCGCCGGGCCCGGCACTGGCGGTCACGCTGGCTGGGCTGCTATTGCTTGTGCCGCTGCCCTTTTTGCGCCGCCGCCGGTTTGCGGCAACGGTGGCAGACGGGGCGCTTTGTGTGACGAGCGGGTATTTTTTGCAGGTCACCCACACACTGCCGGTGGCGGGGGTCACCGGGGTGTTGCGGCTGGTGACCCCGCTAGGGCGCCTTTTAAACGCCACTACGCTCGTGGTGTTTTCGACCGGCGGGGCGCTGACCCTCGTTGGCCTTACCCGCGCGGATGCCGTGGCACTGCGAAAGGCTTTGGCCGGTGGGGAGCCCTCACCATGAGCCGCGCGCGGCTGCACCCGCTGCACTTTTTTAATTACATTCAGTACGCCGTTGTTTTGTGCGCGGTACCGGTGGTACAAGAGTTGCTGGATTGGGATTTTCCCGGCGCCTGGGCCGCCCTGTGGCAGGGGTTTGCCATCCTGGCCGGCTGCCTGCTGCTGACGGTGGTACTGTGGCGCACGTCCCGCGTGGCACTGGCCGGCGGGGTGCTGTCGGTGGCAGGGGGGCTGGTTTTGTGGCGTACCGCCTTTTACCGCACCGCCACCATCAGCGCGGTAGAGCTGCGCCGCCCGCTTTGGCTGGCCCCGTTTGGCGCGGCAGAGCTGTTTTTATTCTTTACCGGTGGCACCCGCCTGCGGCGGATAAAATTGGTTTTGCCGCACGGCAAAGCGGCGGAGTTTACCCGTGCTCTGTTGCCGCTGGGCCCCACCCGCGCCGCGTTTGCACCGGCTGGCATGGGGCGGCTGCATTTCGCCCTGTTATCCGCCAACGTTGCGGCCACCAGCTTTTTTGCCCTGTCGGCTGCCAACCGCATTTCACAGTTGATTGGGGAAGATGTGGGCGCGCTGGCGCTGGGCGGCTTGCAGCACGCGGGGCAGTTGCTCGCCCTGTTTTTGCCCGCGGGGCTCAGCCTGCTGGCCGCGGTGGTGCTGTTCTTTTTTGTGCTGTCCTTAGTGGCAAGCTGGCTGCGCACTTTTCGGTTTTCGGCCGGGCGGTTTGGGGATATTCTCGTTTGCCGCGGCGGGTTGCTCAGCCGCACCGAGCGGCGCATCCGGGTGCCGTGCATTACGGCGGCCACCTTAAAAACTTCGCCTTTAGCGCGGCTTTTGCGCCGCCGCCCGCTGTACTTGCAGGCAGGCACCTTTGCCCCCACCGACCTGCCACTGCTGATGGTACAGCGCGGTAATTTACAGACCCTGTACCAGCTGCTGCCCGAACTGGCAGACCCGCCGGTACCCGCCTGCGAACCACGGCGCAAAAGCCCCGGCCAATACCTGTGGCGGCCCGGCTCGCTCAGCCTGTTGCTGGCGGCGCTGCTGGCGGTGGCACAGCGCACGTTGCCGGGCATTGCCCCCCTTTTGGGGGTGCTGTTGGCGTTGGCGCTGGCCGGGGTGGCCTGCGGGGTGGAGGCACTGTTGAAAGAGGGGGCCGCCATGGATGCCCGCGGGCGCATGGCGCTGTGTTACACCCGCGCGCTGACCCGCTATGACCTGCTGCTATTGACCAAAGATTGCACAATTTCGGTTTTCGCCACACCCCCCGCCCAACTGGCGGGGCGCTGTAATTTGCGTGTTCGCACCCCGTCGCGCAAAACCTTGCTGGTGCGTAGCCTGCCGCTGCCACTGGCCCAAACGCTCGCTGCGGCGGGCTGCCGGGGCGGCACACGCCCCAACACCCAACGAGAGGAAGTTTGAATTTCTGATGATCAAAGCTGTTGTTTTTGACCTGGACGGCACCCTGCTCAACACGATACAGGACCTTGCGGATGCCTCCAATTACGCGTTGAGCAAGATGGGCCTGCCCGGCCACACCGTAGAGGATTACAAACAATTTGTGGGCGACGGGCGGCGCAACTTGATTTTGCGCATGCTGCCGGAGGATGGGCGCGATGAGCCCAGCGTGCGGCGCGCCACCGAACTGTTTGACGAATATTACGGCGCACACCTGCACGACCATACCGGCCCGTACCCCGGCATCCCGCAACTGCTTGCCACCTTAAAGGCAAAGGGCCTGCGCCTTGGTGTGGTGTCCAACAAGCCGGATGAATTCACAAAACAGGCCGTACAGGATTATTTCCCCGGCGTGTTTGACTTTGTGGCGGGGCAGCAGGGCACTTTGGTCAAGCCGGACCCTGCCGCCTTGCTGCGGGTGATCAGCGAACTTGGTTTACAGCCGTATGAAGTGCTGTATGTCGGCGACAGTGCCGTGGACATCAACACCGCCAAAAACGGCAAAACGCAGGGCTGCGGTGTGCTGTGGGGCTTTCGCGGCGAAGAAGAGCTTGCCGCTGCGGGCGCGCGCTATTTTGCTGCCGCCCCGGCAGACATTGACACTTTGGTCGTCACCTTGAACCACACCGAAAAGGTGCGCCGCGGGTTTGCCACCTTTGCCCTTGTGCTGATGCTGGCCTGCCTGATTGGGCTGTTTTACTTCTTGTTCACCGGCAACGGCGCGGGCGTGGGTGCCTGTGTTGTGCTGCAACTGCTGCTGGGCTTTTCGTCCGTGCAGATGCTGAAAAAAAAGGAGGCTTAGCAGATGGATAAAGAGAAACGATTTGTCAAAATTTACACGCAGGGTGTGGTGTCCACACAGGAGATCTGGCAGGATACCGAGACCGGGGTGCAGTATTTTTGGGTGGCAAGTGGGTATGCCGGCGGCCTGACCCCGCTGCTGGATGCCTCCGGGCACCCGGTCGTTGGCCCGGTAGGACCCTAATAGGCGCTTTTGTGTGCGGTACTGCCGCCGCTTTGTGGGGTATGTGTTCTTGCCGCTGTTTCGCCTAGCCGCCAGAAGCACATCCCGGTTTTGCTGCGGCATGCTGCCCCTCAAGCAGCCCACCCCTGCGGTGTGTTTTGCTGCCGTGGTGTGGTTTTGCGGTAACTGCCTTCCATCGCCTTTTAACGTTACAGGGCAATGCGCGCTTTGTGAATCCCTTCATCGCCCCGCACTGGCTTGGGATGTGGTCTAAGGGGTTTTGTGTGTTTGTGAACCTTCTTTCCACCCGTACCGCAAGGGCTTGGGGTTGTACGCTGACAGGGCTTTGCCGCCTTTGTGGCAAAACAAAAAACAGTAAAAAGCCGAATGAAACGCCCGTGCAATACGGCGCAGCGTTTCATTCGGCTTTTTTGCAGCTGCCGCGGGAAGAAGCAGTACAGATTTTAAAAGACACCCAGCTAGCCCGCGACGTGGTGCCGCAGGTGAGCTGTAAAAAACGCTGGTACTCGCGCACGGCAAGCCCGCGGGCAAACACAAACAGAGCGCCCCGGCAAGCGGTTGCCTGCCGGGGCGCTCTGCGTCAGGAAGGATGTTGTAGTAAAAAGCTTACTGCTTGACGCCACCCAAAGCGACGCCACGCACGATGAATTTCGACAGCAACAGGTAAGCGATGACGACCGGCAAAATTGCCAGCGTGACCAGCATATACACCTTGCCCATGTCGAACTTCAAAAAGTCGGCGCTGCGCAACTGCGCAATCAAAATTGGCACCGTCTTTTTATTGGCGCTGTCGATGACCAGCGCCGGCAGGAAGTAGTTGTTCCACGCACCTACAAAGGTGAAGATTGCCTGCACCGCCAGCGCGGGCTTAATGATCGGCAGCACGATGCGGTTGAAGGTGTAAAACTCCCCACAGCCGTCAATGCGCGCCGCTTCGACGATCTCCATCGGCAGGTTGGACTCCATGTACTGCTTCATGAAGAAGAACACCACCGGGGCTGCAATACTGGGCAAAAACAGTGCAACCAGCGTATCTTTCAGCCCGATTACGGTGATCAAGCGCACAAAACCCATGGCCGAGACTTGGGTCGGCATCATCATGATCAGCATGATGATGCTGAAGGCGGCTTTTTTGAATTTAAAATTATAGGCGTAAATGCCATAAGCCGTGAGCGCTGAAAAGTACACGCTCAGCAGGGCCGTCATCCCGGATACGACCAGGCTGTTGCGGATACCCGACAGCACCGGAATGTTGGCGTCGTTCAACACGTTTTTCAGGTTCATCAAAAACGAGCTGCCCGGCATGAAGGAGAAGCCCCGCTGAATTTCAAAGTGCGAATGGGTGGCGTTGATAATGAGAATATAAAAGAAAAACAGACATAAAAAACACAGGATTGCCATCAGAATATAGCGAAAGAAAAGACGGATCCCAGCGGCCTTACCGCCACGGGTATTGTGATGAGTTTTCATTACGCCTTACCCCCTTTTTTCTTCAGCTCTTTGCGCTGGGCGCGGGTAAGACCGTCGTCCTCACGGGTCAACACAGAAAACACAACCAGACACAGGACGGCGCTGATGACGAACAGCACCACCGATACCGCACCGGCCATACCGTAGTTTTTGCTGAACATGTGGTTGTTGAGGTACATGATGATGGTCGTGGCCACACGGTCGGGCGAGCCCTTGCCGTTGGTCAAAATCTGCGGCACATCAAACATCTGCAGGCCGCCGATCATCGAGGTAATGATGACATAAATCAAAATCGGCCGAATCAGCGGCATCGTGATTTTCCAGAACATCTGGTGAGACGTGCAGCCGTCAATTTCGGCCGCTTCGTACAGCCCGGTATCCACGCCCATCACCGCCGCCATCAGCAGGATCGTCGTATTGCCGAACCACATCAGAAAGTTCATCAACCCGACCATACTTCGCACTGTCCACACGTTCGACAGGTAGCGAATCGGCTGGGAGATCCACCCAAAGGATAGCATCAGTGAGTTGATAGGCCCGTTGTCTGAAAACAGCGCAAAAAACAGCATGGCAAATGCTGAGGCCATAATCAGGTTGGGCAGATAAATCACCGTTTTAAAGAACCCCTGCGCACGCATGCGGATACGCATATCGGTGAACCACGCCGCCAGCAGCAACGAGATTACGATCTGCGGCACAAAGCCGATGATCCATAAAAGCACCGTGTTGCCCATATACTTGGGCAGATCGGTTGTAAAAAGCTGGCGGTAATTTTCCAGGCCTATAAAGTTGGGGCCAATCTCTTTCAGTCCACTGCGGTAAAATTCAAAAAAGCTGTAATAGATCGTGGACAGCAGCGGAATTAACTGAAATACCGCAAACACAAGGAAAAACGGTGCAATAAACCGGTATCCCCATTTTGCATAGCTAATGCTATGCTTTTTTGACTTGAGCGCACGGGGCGTCATGGGCTTTTCCCCCTTCAAAGGACGTTTCTAAAAATTAGGGAAACGGGGCAGGCCTCTGCCCGTCCCGTTTCTCTTTTATTTTAAGTGTTACTGAGCAACTTGCTTAAGCAGGCCATACCACAGTCGTGAGCTCCGGGTATTTCTCCTTGAGGGAGGTCTCGAAGTTCGCCTTTGCGGTAGTCATATCCACAGTGCCGTCAAAGTAATCTTTGAATGCAGTCTGGAAGCTCTCGTTCAAGCCCTGGTCATACGGGCCGGCATTGCTCATGTCGATCTTCGGTGCTGCTGCTGCGAACAGAGCGATATGGTTCTGGCCGCCGAGGAAGTCAGACTTAAAGTCGGTGGTCGCAAGCTCGTTCATAGCGGTCTGGTTGTTGGTGTAATCCTGAGTGACCTCGGTGATGTTCTTCATGATGCTGGCATCGCAGGTCAACTTCTGCATAACGTCACGCACAGTGGCAACGTTGTCGGTGCCCTTTGCAGCGCAGATCCAAGTGCCGCCCCAGTAGTAAGCAGCGGGGCCCTGGCAAACCGCGTAATCACCAAAGATGCCGTTGCCGACTTCCAGCTTGCCGCCATCAGCCTCCGGGGTCGCAAGCGAGTTGCCCATCAGTGTCCAGTTGATGCCCCAAGTGGAGTAGAAGAAACCAAAGACTTTGCCTTTCGGGCCCTGATCGGCTTGCCAGCCGTCATCCCACAGGCTGGTCTTGTTGTTGTAGCTTTTATCCGTATAAGTCTTGGTCTGGTCAACCCATTTCATCAGCATGGGGTCAACGGTGACGGTCGTGCCGGTCACCCAAGGTGCAGATATGTTGTTCGAGAACACGCGGTACGAATCGTCGTAGCCGGAGAGCATTTTGTAGCCCTTGGCAGCGGCTTTGGTCGCGATGTCGTTGAATTTATCCCAAGACGACAGAGCTTCCTGTACTGCGGTGGGATCATCGGTGCCAAGTACGTCTTTCGCGATCGAGCGGCGATAAGCGAACAGGCCCGGGGTCGCCTGCCAAGTGGTGCCCTTGATCGCACCATTCGAATCGGTGACGATGTCTTTGGTGTACTGGTACTGGTCGGCCATATCTTCTTTGGTCAGGCCGATGTCCTTCTGTACGTCCAGCGTGTAATCGCTGTCAACATATTTCAGTGCGTAGTCGGCTTCCACCAGGAAAATGTCGATCTTGTCGTCGGCAGCTGCGCTGTCCTGCGCCAGCAGAGCCTCGTCGAGTTTGTTCTGGTAGTTGTTGTTTTCGTTCGGGTTGATGGTCCACTTCACGATGGTGCCGTCTTTCAGCGTCGTGGTGGATTTGTCCGCCGCGACCTCTTTGACTTCAGGGTAATAATCGTTGAAGCGACCCTGGAACTCGTCGTTCCAGCACCAGATATTCAGAACCTTGCCCTCTGCCGCAGCGGGTGCTGCCGTCGAAGAACCTGTGCTGCCGGAAGCAGCGGGAGTAGAGGATGCCGTGCTGCCACAGCCCGCGAACATTGCCGCGGCCATTGCGAGCGCCAAAAACGTTGCAAGTGCTTTTTTCATAGAAAACTGTCCTCCTTTTTGGTTTTAGGTCTGTCTTATTCAGTAAGCCATTTGGCTTGCGGACAAAGGTTATGCGGCACCCGGTGTTATCGCCGTGCCACAGAACCTCCTTCCAGAAGCTCTCCATGGACGGTGATACTTTCGGGCAACGTGATACGCGGTTGCTCAATCAGGTCAATCAGCTGCCGGGCAGCGTTTTTGCCCAGCGCCGGCGTATTTTGCTGGTAAGTTACCAGCGGCGGCATCAGCAGGCGTGAAAGCAAAATGCCGTCATAACCCGCCACACTGATGTCCTGCGGGATCTTGAGCCCCATCTCTGTGAGGGCATTGTAACCGCCCAGCGCAGAAAAATCATCGGGGAACAAAATACAGGTCGGCGGCTCTTTGAGCGCCATCAGCTCGCGTGTGCTCTGTGCACAGGTGTTGAAATCATGGTACACACCCTCACACACGTACTCGTCGGGCACTTCGATACCAAGGTCGTAACAGGCACGGTAAAAACCGGTCATCCGGCTTTCGGTGACTGAGGTCTTTTCACCGTGGATAAAGGCGATGCGGCGGTGGCCCATCTCGTAAACATACTTTACCAGCGCGCCGATGCCGTCGAAGTTGTCGGATAAAATGGAAGTGCGATTGTTAAACGTGTGGTCGATGGTGACAACCGGCAGATTGCTGCCGAGCAGTTCAAGAACCTCCGGGTCGCTGAAATTTACACTGGCGATCAGCGCCCCATCCACGCAGCGGTAACGGCAATGCTCTAAATAAGAGGTACGCCGCCCGCCCACGTTGCGGTTGATAAATGTAATGTCGTACCCATGCGACTCAGCCTCTACTTTGAAGCTGTCCAGCAGACCGGAAAAATACTCATGTGCCAGCCCGCTCTGCCGGTCATCCACAAACAGGACACCAAGGTTGTATGTGCGGCGGGTTTTCAGCGCACGCGCCGCCGAATTGGGCAAGTACCCCATGTCGGCCGCAGCCTTGCGAACAGCCGCCCGCGTAGATGCGCTTACATCCGTGTGGCCGTTGAGCGCTTTGCTCACCGTTGCCACTGAAACGCCGCACCGTGCGGCAATGTCTTTGATCGATACCATATCGGAAGTCCCCCTGTATCCCGGTTTACCCCGGATTTCAATCGTTTTCTGCACTGTATTATACAGGAAAAGAGGAATTCCGCAAAGCAAAGGCCTAAAACGTTTTCGCAAGTTCAATATAGCCTATATCGCTCGAAAATACAAGCCTTTACCTGTATAAATTTAGTCATAATGTTTAGTTTTGGCACTTTGCCTATACCTACTTTGCCAATTATGTGCATTTCGGATGGTGATTTTCGTTAGTTTCACTGCTATTTACCGAAATCGATTAATATTTGCTTATGTTTTAAAACTTTGCTAATTTCCAATACATGGTATTTATGCGGGTTTCTCTTTTCATTTTAAAGGATATTTCAGGTTTTTTTGTATTAACTGTTGCTTTTTTACCATAAATGCGCTATATCTATAAGTATCCAAGGGTCGATTCTTCTTGGTCTTAAACGTTTTCGCAAAACATGCCTTTCGCTTGCGAGAGGCGGATCAAGGGGGATCTTTGGAATGAAGTATGGCCATTTCGACGACAAAAAACGGGAGTATGTCATTGAGACACCGATGACACCGCTGCCATGGATTAATTATCTGGGCAGTGAGGATTTTTTCAGCCTGGTGTCGGGCACCGCCGGTGGGTACAGCTTTTACCGTGACGCCCGCCTGTTGCGGCTGACACGCTACCGGTACAACAACAGCCCTCTGGACCAGGGGGGCCGTTATTTTTACATTAAAGACGGCGAAACGGTTTGGAACCCGGGCTGGCAGCCCACCCAGACCCCGCTGGACCAGTACACCTGCCGCCACGGGCTGGGCTACACGGTGATCGAGGGCAAAAAGGGCGGCGTGTGCGCCACCCAGCAGTTATTTGTGCCCAAGGGCGATGCCTGCGAGATCGACCGGCTGGTGCTGCGCAACGACAGCGCTGTGACCAAAGAGCTGGACCTGTTTAGCTTTGTGGAGTTTTGCCTGTGGGACGCACTGGACGACGCAAACAACTTTCAGCGCAACTACAGCATTGGCGAAGTAGAGGTAGAGGGCAGTGCCATCTACCACAAAACCGAGTACCGCGAGCGGCGCGACCATTACGCCGTGTTTTGGACAAACAGCGAGATCGACGGGTACGACACCTCGCGCGATGCCTTTTGCGGGCCCTACCGCGGCATGGCAAACCCCGAGGCCGTCGAGCACGGGCAGTGCACCGGCAGCGTGGCCCACGGCTGGGCACCCATCGGCGCACACCACATCCATGTCACACTGGCGCCGGGTGCGCAGCGCAGTATTATTTTTGGCCTTGGTTACCTTGAAAACCCGCACGCCGAAAAATGGGCGGCGCCGGGCATCCTCAACAAAACCCGCGCCAAAGCCATGATGGCCCGCTATGCGACCGACGAAGCGGTAGACGCCGCACTGGCCGCACTGGCCGACCATTGGGACGGCCTTTTGGGCGGGCTGCAACTGCATTCGGGCGAAGAAAAGCTGGACCGCATGGTGAATATCTGGCACCAGTACCAGTGCATGGTCACCTTTAATATGAGCCGCAGCGCCAGCTACTTTGAAAGTGGCACCGGCCGCGGCATGGGCTTCCGCGATTCGTGCCAGGACCTTTTAGGGTTTGTGCACATGGTGCCCGAGCGCGCCCGGCAGCGCATTTTGGACATTGCCGCCACCCAGTTTGAGGACGGCAGCGCCTACCACCAATACCAGCCGCTCACGAAAAAAGGCAACCTTGCGGTGGGCAGCGGCTTCAACGACGACCCGCTGTGGCTGATCGCCGGTACCTGTGCTTACCTGCGCGAGACCGGGGACTTTTCGATTTTGGATGAACAGGTCGCCTTTGACAACGACGACACGCTGGCCGCCCCGCTGATGGAGCATCTGCGCCGCAGCTTTACCTACACCCTGACGCACCTTGGCCCGCACGATCTGCCGCTGATCGGCCGCGCGGACTGGAACGACTGTTTGAACCTCAACTGCTTCTCGGAGCAGCCGGGCGAAAGCTTTCAGACCACCGGCCCGAACGACGGCCCCGTGGCCGAAAGTGTGTTCATTGCCGGTATGTTTGTCAAATACGGCAACGAGTACGCCGACCTGTGCACGCGGCTGGGCCTTGCAGAGGAAGCCGCCGGTGCGCAGCGCGCGGTAGAGCGGATGACCAAAGCCGTGCTGGGCGCAGGCTGGGACGGCGCATGGTTTATGCGCGCCTATGACGCGTTTGGCGCGCCGGTGGGCAGCCACACCTGTGACGAGGGACAAATTTTCATTGAGCCGCAGGGCTTTTGCGTGATGGCGGGCATTGGCAAGGAGACCGGCGAAGCCGAACAAGCACTTGCCAGCGTCAAAGAGCGCCTTGACACCAAATACGGCATTGTATTATTGCAGCCTGCCTACACCCATTACCAGCCGCGGCTGGGCGAAGTGTCCAGCTACCCGCCGGGGTACAAAGAGAACGCCGGTATCTTCTGCCATAACAACCCGTGGGTATCCTGTGCGGAGACCGTGCTGGGCCACGGTGACCGCGCGTTTGAAATTTACCGCCGCACCTGCCCGGCCTACATTGAAGATTTGAGCGACATTCACCGCACCGAGCCATATGTGTACAGCCAGATGATCGCGGGCCGTGACGCCGCCACCTTTGGCGAAGCAAAAAACAGCTGGCTGACCGGCACCGCGGCCTGGACGTTTGTCAACGTGAGCCAGTATATCCTTGGTATTCAGCCCACGATGGACGGCCTGCGCATCGACCCGTGCATCCCCGCTTCACTGAAGGGCTTTACCGCGACCCGCCGTTACCGCGGCGCCGTGTATGTGATTGAAGTGGACAACACTGCCGGGGTACAAAAGGGCGTGCGCGAGCTGTTGGCAAACGGCGTGCCCTGCAAAAATGGTGTCGTGCCGCCCGCACCGGCCGGCAGCACCGTGACAATTAAAGCTGTAATGGGGTGAAAACATGAAATTTCGCAAAGATTTTGTCTGGGGGGCCGCTTGCAGCGCTTACCAGACCGAGGGCTACCCCAATGCCGACGGGGGCGGGGTTTCGGTTTGGGACGTTTTTAGCCATACCGTAGGCAAAACCTTTGACGGGGAGACCGGCGACATCGCCTGTGACGGATACCACCGTTACCAGCAGGACATTGACCTGCTTGCCGGGCTAAACCTGTCGGCCTACCGGTTCAGCACCAGCTGGGCCCGTGTGGACCCGCAGGGCGACGGCAACTGGAACGAGGCCGGCCTTGCCTATTACGACCGGGTGGTGGATGCCTGCCTTGCGGCGGGCGTGACCCCTTGGATGACACTGTACCACTGGGAGCTGCCGCAGGCGCTGGAGCAAAAGGGCGGCTGGATGAACCGCGATACCGCCGCCGCGTTTGCGCGGTACGCGGGCATGATGGCGGCCCGTTTTCAGGGCCGCGTCACCCACTACATCACGCTCAACGAGCCGCAGTGTGCCATTGGCCTTGGCTATGGCAACGGGCAACATGCCCCCGGCCACAAACTGCCCTTGCCTGAGTTGTTTTTTGCCTGGTGCAACATCTTGCGCGCCCACGGCCTTGCCATGCGGGCAATGCAGGCGGCGGACGGTACGGCGCAGATTGGGTTTGCGAGCACCGGCCGGCTGTGTTACCCCGCCACCGACAGCGCCGATGATATCGACGCCGCGCGGCTGGCATCGTTTGTGCCGACCGATGACGACTGGACCTTTACCCATGCGATGGCGCTGGACCCGGTGTGCTACGGGCGGTTCCCCGGCGCGGGCAGCGGGGCACTTGCCAAGCTGATCGCCGCCGTGCCTGCGGCCGACCTTGCCGAGATGCACGAGCCCCCCGATTTTGTGGGTTACAACATTTATAACGGCTGGAAAATGGGCCGCGGCGCAGACGGCAACCCCGCCTATGTGCACCGCGGCAGCGGCTACCCGCGCACCGCGCTGAAATGGCCCATCACGCCGGAAGTGATGAATTGGGGCGTGCGCTTTTTGTACGAGCGCTACCCGTTGCCCACCACGATCAGCGAAAACGGCCTGAGCTGCAACGACAAAGTTTACCTCGACGGTGCCGTGCATGATGCCGAGCGCATCGACTTTTTGCACCGGTATCTGCTGGCTTTGGGCCAAGCGGTCGATGCCGGGGTCGATTTGCGGGGATATTTTCACTGGTCGCTCACCGACAACTACGAATGGGACCAGGGATATAACGAGCGCTTTGGCTTGATTTTTGTGGATTACCTTACCCAGCAGCGCATTGTAAAGGACAGCGGCCGCTGGTTTGCCGAGGTGGCAAAAACCAACGGGGCCAACCTTTGACCCGCAGTTTCCCAAAATCCGCCTTTGCTTTTAGCTCTCCCGATTTTTAAAACCAAATCACGATTTTGCTTATAACATTTAAAAAGGGCACAGGATGTGAAAGCATCCCGTGCCCTTTTTTGTGTTATCCCACACTGCCGCCGGGCCAGACGGGCAGCCTTGCGCAGTACACCCGCCGCCCACTAACCAAAAGCCCCTTTTTCGGTGCGCGCACGGGCAGCCGTAAAATTCCCGCCCTTATTACCCTGCCGGGGTGCGGTTTCAATACCCGCACCGCAATGTTACCTGTGGCCGCCGCCGATATGCACAAAGGGGGCGCCCGCCGGTCAAAGAAGTTTGCCCGCAAAACAAACCGTGCCGCAATACCCTCCGCTCTATTGAAACGGGCCAATTTAACCCGGCTGCAAAGCTGGCACTGATCCTGTGTACGGCGCTTGCCAAAAAGTTGGAAGAGCTGTTTTGCTTTGCATAAGTTTGCACGCCGGGGCCTGCGGGCAATTTGCCGGGGGACCTTTTGATTGTATGCAGCTTTTGCCTTATCCCCACGCCCAAACACTGAAATGAAGCACTTGGGTGTGCGGTATGATTAGGCAGCCTTTGCCGCAAAAGTGTTTGGGGTGCGGTATTAGCGGGTATTTTTTGCCGCAAAACGGTCAGAATTTTCTGTTTGGCCGCTTTGCCTGCCCCATTTTTTCGAACCACCGTCGGCAAAACGGTGGTTTTTCTTATTCCAATTTTCGCGGTTTCGCGAAAATTGAGTTAGAAAATCTTAAATTGTTTCATATCTGATGCACTTGTTGAGACAAACAGTAATCTTTCCCTGCGATTTGCGAAAAAGCGATTGTTGCAAGCAGGCCTGCGGTGCTATAATGGAAAAAAATCCCGCACTTCAGCACCCGCGTTTCCCCCTTTATTGCCTCTCGCGTGGAAAGGACGAAACAACAATGACACAAAATGTGTTACAAGGCCTGGTGCGCCAATTGCCCATTGGGTATGCCGTTCATCGGGCCGTTCAGGATGAGGAAGGCACCCTTACCGATTTTATTTTTTTAGAATCAAACCCCGCCTTTGAGCAGATGACCGGCCTGCCGTGTGCACAACTGGCAGGCAAGCCCGTCAGCAGGGTGACCGGCTTGCTGCAAAACAGCGGGTTTAATTGGGCAGCCCTGTACCAAAGCGTGTTGTGCGGTGCACTGGGCAAAGGGGAGCCTTCCCACGCCGAGTTGCGGGGGCGCTGGTATAAGATCAGCAGCTTTACCCCAAGCGAAGATTTTTTTGTTTTGTTGTTGCAGGATGTCACTGAAGAAATGCACCAGCTGCAACAGGTAGAAAAGCAAAAACAAGAATTAGAAGCCCTGTCCAATGACCTCGAAGTCATTTTTAACAGCACGCACGACGCCATGTTTTTGGTGGGGTACGACGGGCAGGATTTTCACTATATCCGCAACAACCTCACCCACCAACAGCTCACCGGCTACAGTGCCGAGGCATTTGTGGGCACAACGCCCAAACAGTTGCTGGGCGAAACGCTGGGGCAGCAGGTAGAGCAGAATTACCGGCGCTGCATCGATGCGCAGGCCAGCACTACTTATCACGAAACGTTGACCCTGCCCGGCGGCACCCGCGACTGGCTGACCAATCTATCCCCCGTGTGGCAGCAGGGCAAGATCCGTTATCTCGTGGGCTCGCGCACCGATATCACCGAGCTCAAGACCCTGCGCAAAGAAAACGAGGGGCTGCTGGCCAGCCTGGAGGCAATGTTTACAGACCACAACGCCGCCATGCTGATGATCCACCCGGAGACCGGCCGTATTTTGCAGGCAAACCCCTCTGCCTGTAGCTTTTACGGGTATACCCACAGCGAGCTGCTGCAAATGACGATTCAGGACATCAATGCGCTGCCCGCAGCGGAAGTGCAGCGCCGCCGCATGCAGGCCTACCACAACAACCAAAAATATTTTTTGTTCCCGCACCGCCTCAAAAGCGGGGAGATTCGCATGGTGGATGTCTACACCAGCCCGGTGTCCTACCTTGGCCAGCCGGTCTTGTTTTCAATTTTATTCGATGTGACCGACCGCGAAGAATACCGCCGCACGCTGTTTCAAGAGCGGGAACTGCTGCACGTCACGCTGCATTCTATCGGGGACGGGGTCATCACCACGGATAACGACGGCAACATCACCTCGCTGAACAAAGCCGCCGCCGAAGTGACGGGTTGGCAAGAGCAGGCGGCACTGGGCAAACACTTTACCGACATTATTCAGCTGCAAAACAACCACACCGGCAAAGAGGCCGCAAACCCCATCCGGCAGGTGCTGCAATCCGGTACCCCCGCAGGGCTGGAGGCCCACACCGTGTTGCGGCGGCGTGATGGCGGTATTGTGCCCATCAACGACAGCGCCGCACCCATCCGCAACGAAAAAGGCAAATCTTTTGGCGCTGTGATGGTGTTTCGGGATATCAGCCACGACGCCGAGCAGCAAAGCCAGATCTTGTACTTAAGTTACCACGACCCGTTGACCGGCCTGCACAACCGGCGCCACTTAGAAGAACAACTGAAGCGCCTTGACACCCCGCGGCAGCTGCCGCTGACCGTGATCATGGGCGATGTCAACGGGCTAAAAATTACAAACGACGTATTTGGCCACGAAAAAGGCGACCTGCTGCTGAAAAAAGTGGCCGAGACCTTACAGAACGCCTGCCGTAAAAATGATGTTTTGGCCCGTTGGGGCGGGGATGAATTTTTAATGCTGCTGCCCCACACCAGCCAGCAGGAGGCCGACCGTTTCATCACGCGGGTCAAACGCGACTTTAACAAAAAAAACAGCGACGGGCTGCAACTCAGTGTCTCGCTGGGCTGCTCTGTAAAAACTGAAAAAGAGACCGATATTCGCTCGGTCATGCGCGAAGCGGAAGAATGGATGTACCACCAAAAACTGCTGGAAAGCCAAAGCTACCGCAACTCGATCATCAACACCCTGTTAGCCACGCTGTACGAAAAAAGCACAACGACAGAAGAGCACGCAAAAAGGCTGAAAGAGTACTGTATTGTCATGGGCAAAGAACTAAAGCTGAATGCCGAAGATTTGAATGAGCTTGCCCTGCTGGCCGTGCTGCATGACATCGGCAAGGTGGGTATCCAGCAGAATATTTTGCAAAAAAACGGCCCGCTGAATGGCGCAGAATGGGCCGACATGAAACAGCATGTGGAAATCGGCTACCGCATTGCGCAAAATACGCCGGAGCTCTCCTCGGTTGCGGAACACATTCTTTCGCACCACGAGCACTGGGACGGCAGCGGCTACCCCCGTGGGCTGAAAGGGCAGGAGATCCCGCTGTTGTGCCGCATTTTGTCGGTGGCGGATGCCTACGACGCCATGACTTACGACCGCTCTTACCGCAAGGCATTGCCGACAGCGGACGCAAAGCAGGAGCTGCTGCGCGGCGCGGGTGGGCAGTTTGACCCCGACGTGGTGACGCTGTTTTTAAAGTTATTGCAAGAGGGCAAAATCCCCTCGTTTCAATAAACCGCACGTCGTTTTTCTGCCAAAACAATACGCCCCGCCACCCGGTTTAGCACCGGCGGCGGGGCGCTTATTTTGTCTCTGTTTTGCCCCTGCCCACCGGGTGCGCTTTCTGCCCCACTGTAGGGGCGGTAGAATGTGCCCTGTTGGGCGGCGCTGCAAAACCCCCGTTAACGGCAAAGCCGGCGGTGCACGGCGGGCACAAGGCCCTTTTTGTGCACAGTGGGGCAGATGCAACCTGTGCATGCTACCCGCACGGGTAGCCCGCGCATTGGGGGCGGGGGGTCATGGCCCCAGCTTGCGCCCGCAGTGCGGGCAATACGCCGCCTTTGGGGCCGGGGCGTCCTCGTTCATCTGCTCGATAAACCCTGAACTGATAATACCGGTGGGCACCGCAACGAGGCCGATACCGAGCAGCGCGATCACCGCGCTGAGCAGCCGCCCCGCCGCCGTGATAGGGTACAGGTCTCCATACCCCACAGTCGTAAAGGTCGCCACCGCCCACCAAAGTGCATCCAGCGCGTTGGCAAATTTTTCGGGTTGGGCCGCGTTTTCAATGTGGTACATCAGCACCGCCGAAACCAGCATCAAAAGCAGCACCACAAACACCGAGCTGATCAGCTGGCTTGCCTTGCGGCGCAGCACTTTGCCAATGCTGCTAAGCGCCGTGGTGTACCTGTTGATTTTCAGCAGCCGGAACAACCGCACCATGCGCAGCGCCCGCAGCACCCGCAGATCGATGGGGAACACAAACGGCAGATAAAATGGTAGAATGGCAAGCAGGTCGATGACAGCCATTGGGCGCACAAGGTAGCGCAGCCGGGCGCGCAGCGGCGTACGGCCAGGGTCTGCCAGCGGCGCTGTCCACAGCCGCAGCGCATATTCTGCCGTGAATACCGCCACTGAAACCACCTCTACCCAGCGCGAAATGCGCACCGCCGCGGGCGGCAGTGCAAAGGTGTCCAGCACCACCTGCACCGTGCTGATAAAAATCAGCGCAATGATGACACCGTCAAATATATTGGCGGCTATCCCGTTTTCGTCGTCATCCCGTATCAGCTCGTACGTTTTTTTCTGCCAGTTTTTCATTGCCCCGCCCCCCATAGCGGCCCGCCGTGCGGTAGACCCATTTTATGGTATTTTATTTTTATACTACCAGTTTTTACCTCCCCCCGCAACTGCTACTCGTTGCTTTTTAGGTAAGCCGCTAAAATCAGTCACCCACAGGTGCCTTGCCGGTACGCTGGCCGCACCCGGCTTGCCGCCCCGCCTGTTGTGCCCGTCTTTGCCTCTGCTGCAACAAGGCAATGGGTTTGTAAAATTACCCGCACTTTGTTGACAGTGAAAAAAACGGCGTTATAATATAAGTGAACACGTTCATTTATATTGAGAAAGAGGGTCACACGCTTGCGAAAAAAAGACGAAACTCTGTGTGCTACCCTGTTAAATGATGCGCGTTTCCTAGCCGATACGCAGGGTATCGACGCAGTCAATATCCGGTCTCTTGCCCAGCGGGCACAGGTGGCGACCGGGACGGTTTACAATTATTTTTCGAGTAAAAACGAAATTTTGCTGGCGCTGACCGACGAATACTGGGCGGCGACCCTGTGCGAGATGGAAACCGCCGTGCACACCGGGCCATTTTACGACCAGCTGCAACAGATTTTTGCCTTTTTGCGCAGCCGCATCGACTGCTGGGCCGGCAAACTGATGTGCAGCCTTGGCCGGGGGGAACCCGCGGGGCAACAGCACATGGCATCGGCACAGGCATCGCTGGAAGATGCTTTGCTGCGCCGCCTTGAACAGGACCCCGCCATCCGCCCCGGCGTATGGGCAGAGGGGTTTACCAAAGAGGAATTTGCGCATTTTCTGGTGCTGCACATGACCCTGCTGTTGCGCAATAAAGCACCGGACATTCATTTTTTGATCGCGCTGGTACGCCGCACGATCTATTGAGTTTAGGGGGAATGAAAATGGCACAAGCGATTGCTGAAACTGCTTTTGATGCATTTTACCTTTGTTTTGCCCTGTTTGTCGGGCTGACCATGCTGCTGCGGGGCACGACCCCGCTGGTAAAAAAGGCCGGTTGGATGGTGACGCTGCTGGGCGCCGGGGACGCGTTTCACCTCGTGCCGCGCGCCTATGCGCTTTGGACGGTTGGGCTGGAAGCCAACGCCGCGGCGCTGGGGGTGGGCAAGTTTATCACCTCGATCACCATGACCATCTTTTACCTGATCCTTTACTATATCTGGCGCGAGCGGTACCAGATCACCGGGCAAAAAAACCTCACCATCACCATGTGGGTGCTGTCGGCTTTGCGCATCGCGCTGTGCCTTTTCCCGCAAAATGAGTGGCTGGTGTACAAGCAGCCGCTGCTGTTTGGCATCCTGCGCAACCTGCCCTTTGCCGTGATGGGCGTGCTGATCATTGTTATTTTTGCGCAGCAGGTCAAAAAGACGGGCGACACCGTTTTTCGGTTTTTGCCGCTGGCGGTCACGCTGTCGTTTGGGTTTTACCTACCGGTCGTTTTATGGGGCAACACCGTGCCGATGGTCGGCATGCTGATGATCCCGAAAACGCTGGCCTATGTTTGGGTGGCCGTGATGTGCTGGCAGCTTTACCGGCACCCACAAGAGGCCGCGCTTACCAAAAAGGAGACGATGTGAGATGACAAAGCGCTATGCAAACCTCGCGCTGGTTTACGCCGTCATTGCGATGGTGTTTGGCGTATTTTACCGCGAGTTCACCAAGTTTTATCAGTTTTCGGGCAAGACGAACCTGTCGGTTTTGCACACCCACTATTTTGCGCTGGGCATGTTGTTTTTCTTGCTATTGATGGTGCTTGAAAAAAGCTTTGCCTTTTCTGCCGACGCGCATGTGGGCACTTACCTTGTGCTGTATCAGGTAGGGCTGAACATCACCGGCCTTGGCTTTGTGCTGCGCGGGCTGACGCAGGTGTGGGGCACCGCCCTCAGCCGCGGCATGGACGCCGCGATCTCCGGCATTGCGGGCACCGGGCATATCTTGCTCAGTGTGGCGCTAGTTTTGCTGCTGCTGAAAATCAAAAAGCACGCGGCTTAATAATCACAAAACAAACACCCCGCCCGCTGTACCCGGTAAGCAAATTGCTTGCCAGATACGGCGGGCGGGGTTTATAGTACCGCTTTTTTATAGTACCACTAAGGGGCTTTGCTGTTCGCGCCCCGCTGTTTATACATAATAGGGGTTCGGCTTAAACAGCAAGGTAATAAAATCAACAATTACGCCGATGCCTAGCAGCCCAAGGGTAACAAAGTAAAGTACCCCCATGCCGATTTTGCCCTCGTAAAACTTGTGTGCCCCTGCAAACCCAAAGAAAAAGCACAGCAGCAGCGCGGCCCATTTGTTTTTCTCTCGCCCATTGCGTACTATATTGGTGTTCGTGTTGTTGATAATAATCGGGGCCGGCTGCTGAGGCGGTACCGATTGCTGGGTTTGTTGTTGCGTTTGCTGTAGATTCGGTGCCGGAGTGCCACATTCGGGGCAAAATTTTCTGTTATGCTGTGTACCGCATTTGGGGCAGAACACTTTATAATCTGCCGCAAGCCCGCATTCCGGGCAAAATTTACCTTCGTACTCATTCCCACATCTTGGACAACGCATAAAAACACACCCCCTGTTTGATTATTTACAAATACTTCCAACTGGATTATAGAAGAAACTGGCATACTTATCAAGATGGAACGGCGCTGCGGCTAAAAAAGCCACCACACCCGGCAGGAACAACTTTATGCCCGCACCCGGCAGGCTGGACCGACCCCGGCTGAAGAGACAAAGAAATAAAAACCCTGTCGCAGAATAGCTTCAAATTAGGCGGCCTTGCTCCGGATTTCAAAAGGAGTAAGGCCGTCTTTCATGTTAATGCGTTCGTAATTGTAAAACTGTACATATTCAGATATCGCTTGTTTTACTTCGGTGCGGCAAGAAAAGCTCGTACGATACAAGCATTCTGTTTTCAGTGTACCAAAGAAATTCTCCATAGCGGCGTTGTCATAGGGACACCCGGGACTAGACATGGAGGGGCAAAAATGGTACTCTTGGCTCAGGTCAAAGTATGCGCGTGAGGTGTATTGAGACCCTTGGTCGCTGTGGAGTGTAAGTCCATCAGCGACCTTTTCTTTTTGCAAGGCATCGCGAATTGTATTAGTTACCAATGAGGCAGTCATGTCACTGCCGATACGATAGGCTAAAACCACTTTGCCGCACAGGTCTACTACTGCGCACAAATACAGCATTCCCTTTGCGGTAGAAATGCAAGTGATGTCTGTAACCCAGAAACGATTGGGCAGCGGCTGTTCAAAGGCCCTTTGCAACAGGTTCGGATATTGATGTATGCCCTGCTTGCTGTGCACATAGGGTCTGTGTCTGCGTATCTGTGAAAGCAAATCATACTTTCTCATGATGCGCAAAATGGCTTTCAGATTAATTCTCTTACCTGTTTGCCGTAGAATCCAGCGCCGCACCCGGCGGTAACCGTAAGTCTGTTTACATCGCCGCTGACAATCCTCAATCATGTTTACCAACCATTGATCTCTTGGCTCTTTTGTCTGCCGGTTTCGCCATGCGTAATAGCCACTGCGGGAAACTTCAAAAAAACGGCACATTGATTGAATACGGTATCTACTGCGAAATCGTTCAATGACACGATATTTTAGCTTCACTTCCTTCCAGCTTCGGACAGAAAATTTTGCAACAGTTCCACCTGCATCCGCAGTTCGGCCAGTTCCTTGTTACGCCGTGTTTCTTCGTCTGGTGCGTTCTTTTGCGGCCTGCCTTTCGAACGTGGTACATATCCTTTGGCAATCAGGTGCGCTTTGCGGTTTTGACGCTTGACTAACTGCTTGATTTGATCTTTCGTCAATCCATAGCTTTCTGCTATTTCCCGGTTGGTTTCACCTACTTCTTTTCGCCGGAACACCTCTTCACTCAGAATCTCGATTTTTGTATATTTCCTTGCCATCACAAAGACCTCCTGTTGTAGTTCATTCTACAACAGGAGGTCTTTATTTTCACTGTCCGTTTTTCGGGGTACAGTCCATCTAACGGCAAGGGGTGTTTTAAAAGCATGGATTATTTATAAAATCTTGCTGCGCTCCTGCACGCTCAGCTGAAAATTGACCACTTCGTGCTGGTACTCTTCGTTCATCAGTTTTGAGGAGATCATAAAGTCTGCCGACGCCCTGTTGTTGGCCATGGGGATGTCGTACACCTGCGCAATGCGCAGTAGCGCTTTCACGTCCGGGTCGTGCGGCTGCGCGGTCAGCGGGTCAGAAAAGAAAATGACAAAGTCGATCGCGCCCTCCACAATTTTGGCACCGATCTGCTGGTCGCCGCCCAGCGGGCCGCTGTTATAGGCGCGCACCGGCAGGCCCGTGTAGTCGCTGACCATGGTGGCGGTGGTGCCGGTACCGCACAAAAAGTGCTGTTGCAAAATTTCGCGGTTGGTTTTGCACCAGTCCAGCAGTTCGTGTTTTTTGGCGTCATGGGCAATCAGCGCAATGTTTTTTTGCCGGCCGATCGTCAGTGTAATCAAATTGTTGTTCATCTAATTTCTTCCTCTCCATCAGCCAAAAAGGGGCGTATGGCGTTTATGTTGGGCTGGCTTTCATCGTAAACACGCAGCAGAATGGGGTGGGCGAGGTCCAGCGTAAAAATCCCCATCAGCGAGCGCGCATCCAGCACATGGCCGCCACTGACCAGCTCAAAATCTCCGTTCAGTTTTGTCAGTGTGGAAACAAATTTTTGTACCCGTTGTACATCTGGCAAGGTCACATAGAGTTCGCGCATAAGGCACCTTCTTTATTTGCAGCTAGTTTTAAAGTTTATCCCCGGCAAAAAGGCACCGGGCCGACCACCAATTCTTTCTTATCATAACACACCCGCAAAGGTGCAGCAAGCAGCTGGCAGAAAGAAATCAAGGAAGAAGATACGAGATGGGAGAGAAGTGCCTACGACAACGTACAAGGGAAAAACAAGTTGAAATTATGAACAAAGTGGAAAGGTAAAATTTGTATAAAAGCAACGAAATATGGCTTTTTGGGTTGACAGATGAGCCGCTTTTTGCAATAATGGCGACAAAGTGAATGAGAAATGGCTTGTTACCTTTCAATGAGGGCAAAACCATATTACGCGCAGTTTCCGCTGCCCGTAATATGGTTTTTTTGTTTATCAGGGCAGGCAACGGGGGAAAGGAGGGGCCTTTTGAAAATCATTAAAATTCTCAACAACAATGTGATATACGGCCGCGACCGCGACGGGTATGCCATTGTGATGGGGAAGGGCATTGGTTTTAACGGCAAAGCCGGGCAAAAGCTGCAAAGTGAACAGATTGAAAAAATTATCCGCATGGACAGCGACGAGACGACCAGCTCATTCGTCAAAGACCTCGAGCGCATCCCGCACGAATTTTTTGAACTGTCCAACAGTATTGTCGACTATGCCACCACGGCGCTGGATACCAAACTGAACGGCAATGTGTATATCACGCTGACCGACCATATCAGTTTTGCAATCGAACGCCAGCAAAAAGGTTTGCTGATCACAAACCCGATGTTGTATGAAATCAAGCATTACTACCCCGCCGAATTTCAGGTAGGCCTGCACGCCACCGAAATGGTGCAGCGGCGCTTTGGGGTGGACCTCGGCGAAAACGAGGCGGCATTCATTGCAATGCACATCGTCTGTGCGCGCTATAACTCCGACATGACCGAAATGATGGACACCACCCACCTTGTCACCGAGATCATCGACTTGGTGGAACAGCACTTCGGCATTCGTCTTAAGGCGACCAGCCATGCTTACCAGCGGTTTGTCACCCATCTGCGTTTTTTAGCCGGGCGGGTCGTGGCAGACGGCCAGTGGGAAAGTGAGGATGCCATGGAAGAAGATTTTGTGCAGGCCGTTAAAAAGTCGTTTCCAAAGGAGTATCAGTGCAGCCAGCTGGTCGGCGACTACATTGAACAGACCTACGGGCACAAGATGAGCAACATGGAATTAACTTACCTCACCGTGCATCTGCGCAATATGCGCAAGGGCCAGCAGCAATAGATTATCAGCAAAGCACAGCAAAGGAGATTCAACAACCATGACCAGTATTGTAGCCCCGGTTTCGGGGGTCTGTATCCCGGTACAGCAGGTGAAAGACCCCGCGTTTGCGGGCGAAATGTTAGGCAAAGGGGTCGCCATTGAGCCGACAGAGGGGTGCCTTTATGCCCCGGCCGACTGTGAGGTTTCGGCGGTGGCCGACACCAAGCACGCCCTTGGGCTGACACTTTTAAACGGCGCAGAACTGCTGATCCACGTGGGCATTGATACCATGCGGCTCAACGGCAAATGCTTTAAGCCGCAGGTCAAAAAAGGCCAAAGGGTGAAACAGGGGGACCTGCTGTTAAAGTTTGACCTCAAAAAAATCGAAAAACAGGGGTACGACACCGTGGTGCCCATCGTTGTCACCAATTACGACGAGTTTGGCACGCTGCAATGCAATACCGGCACAGTCGCCACGGGGGACGAGATCATCACGATTGACTAAAAACAGGCAACACAAATCAAGCAAAGAGGTGCACAGTTATGTATTACAATCATCCGCCCAAATTTCCCGAAGGGTTTTTGTGGGGGGCTTCCAGCGCGGCGTGGCAGGTAGAGGGCGCGACAAAAGAGGACGGCCGTGCGGTTTCGGTCATTGACTTAAACAGCCAGACCAAAAAACCGTTTGCCGACAACTCGGTCGCATCCGACCATTACCACCACTATAAAGAGGACGTTGCGCTGATGGCCGAATGCGGCTTTACATCCTACCGCTTTTCGCTGGCGTGGCCGCGCATCATCCCAACTGCCGACGGCAAAGTGAACGAAAAAGGCATTGCGTTTTACAATGCGCTCATCGACGAGCTGGTGGCCCATGGCATCACCCCCATCGTCACGCTGTACCACTATGACCTGCCGGTTTGGGTGGACGAGCTGGGCGGCTGGAAAAACCGCGACACGATTGGCTATTTTGAGCACTACTGCCGCACCTGTTTTGCGGCGTTTGGCGACCGTGTAAAGTACTGGCTCAGCATCAACGAGCAGAATATGCAGATCGTCTATGGCGACTGGCTGGGCGTTTCCAAGGGCTGTGAGGACTGGTTTCGCGATAAGTGGAAGATCAACCACATCATGAACCTGTGCCACGCAAAAGCGGTGCTTGCCTGCCACGAGCTGGTAGAGGGCGGCAAAATTGGCCCGGTGCCGCATGGTGCCCATCTACCCGGAGACCTGCAAGCCGCAAGACCAGATCGCCGCGATGAACATGGAAGAGTTCACCGAAAAAATTTGGAACGACACCTATGTGTTTGGTACCTACAGCAATTTCGTGCGGCGCTACTGGGCCGAAAACGACATTGACCCGGATATTCGCCCCGGCGATATGGAGCTGATCGCCAAGGCGAAAATCGACTTTTTTGGCGTCAACTGCTACCGCAGCAATGTGGCGAAAGACTGCCCGCCCGACACCGCGTTTACCGAGCTGCAACTGAATAAAGACGGCGTGAAGGGCGGCTTTGTGTACCCGCAGTACCCCGGCCTGTATGCGCAGGCGGCAAACCCGTATGTCAAAACGACTGACTGGGATTGGGAGATCGACCCGGTTGCGATGCGCTACCTGCTGCGCTACATGTGGGACCATTATCATCTGCCGATGGTCATCACCGAAAACGGGTTTGGCGCACATGAGGACCTTGGTGCGGATGGCAAGATCCACGACCAGGCCCGCATCGACTTCTTACGCGACCAGATTTATCAGGTCGGCCTTGCCATTGAGGATGGTGCCGAAGTATTTGGCTACAACCCGTGGAGCTTTACCGACCTGCTGAGCACCGGCAACGGCATGGCAAAGCGCTATGGCCTTGTGTTTATCAACACAACAGATGACGATGCGCGCGATCTGCGGCGCATCAAAAAGGATTCATTTTCTTGGTATTCTCGTTTGATCCAATCAAACGGAACAATATGGTGAGCAAAATAAAGGAGGAGCCGTAATGACAAATTACGAACAATCTGCAAAAGACATCTTGCAATGGTGTGGGGGCGCCGACAATGTCGCGGGGGTTAGCCACTGTGCGACCCGCCTGCGCATCGCAGTAAACAGCGGCGCAAAGGTGAACAAAGAAGAACTGGAAAAGGTGCCCGGCGTGATGGGCATCGTAGAGCGCGATACCGAGTATCAGCTGGTCATCGGTACCGATGTGAGCAAAATGTACGGCGAGTTCGTCAAACTGGGCAACTTTAAAAAGAAGGGTGCCGTTGACGAAAAAGGCAAAAAAAGCATTTTTGGCACCGTCATCGATTTTGTAAGCGGCACCTTTATGTCGATGCTGCCCATTCTGGTCGCGGCAGGCCTTGTGTCGGCAGTGCTGACCATTGGCACCAATTTCTTTGGCATGAGCACCGAGTCGGGCACTTATGTCGTACTGTCCGCCATCAATCAGGCAGGCTTTTACTTCCTGCCGGTGTATCTGGGCTTCTCGGCTGCCCGCAAACTGAACATCAACCCGTTCCTTGGTGCGTACCTTGGCTGTATTTTGGTGTTCAGCAGCATCAACGGTGCCGCAGGGCTGTCGTTCCTCGGCATCCCCATCGCAACGGTAACCTACTCGCAGTCGGTCATCCCCATCATTTTGGGCGTGCTGTTTATGTCGGTCATCGATAAACTGCTCGATTTCATCCCGAAAGAAATTCGCTATTTTGCAAAACCCCTGCTGCTGATGTTGATCGTCACCCCCGTTACCCTGTGGGTGCTGGGCCCCATTGGCACCTGGCTGGCAGAAGGCCTTGCCGTTGTGCTGGCACTCATCAACCAGTACCTTGGGTTTGTCTCGGTCAGCATCATCGGCGCACTGACCCCGTTCCTCGTCATGACCGGCACCAACCAGGCACTGTTCCCGCCGTGCCTTGCCGCTGTGGCCGAATTTGGGTATGACCCGTTTGTGCTGCCCGGCATGCTGGCCGCCAACACCGCAGTGGGCGCCGCAGCCCTTGCCGTCTGGCTGAAAAGCAAAAACAAAGACGTAAAAGCCACCGGTATTTCCACCGGCCTCACCGGTGTTCTGGGCATCACCGAGCCCGCTATCTTTGGTATTCTGCTGCGCCTTAAGCGCCCGTTTTGGGGCGCGGTTGCAGGCGGTGCCGCAGGCGGCCTGTTTGCGGGCATTGTGGGCTTAAAGCAGTACGCTGTCGCGTCGCCGGGCCTCGCTTCGCTGCCCACCTTTATCCCGCCCGATGGCAATATGATGAACTTCTGGATGGCGATTGCCACCATCATCATTGCCTGCGCCGTCTCGTTTACCGTCACTTGGGTACTGGGTTTTGAAGACCCCGCGCAGGACGACGCCAAAAAGTCTGTCTGATGTTATCATCCCGCTGCCCGCAGGGGCATAGTACAATAGTAACATAACAAGCAGGGGCTGCCCTTTTTAAAGGGGCAGCCCCTGCTTTTGCGTGTCGCATAGCGGCAAACAAAAAAGCCCGCAGCCAAAAGGCTGTGGGCTTTGCGTTGGTGGACGGTACAGGACTCGAACCTGTGACCCCCTGCACGTCAAGCAGGTGCTCTACCAGCTGAGCTAACCGTCCATACTGCCGTGTTGTGCGACGTTTTATATTATATAATGCATCCGGGTTAAAATCAAGCCCTTTTTTAAAAAAGTGTATTTTGTGGTGTGGCGGTGGCTTTGCGGGGGGTGGGTTTTGCCCGCCCACGCAGCTTTTATTATAATAAGGTATCATAGGGCCCAAATGCTGGGGCCGCGGGGGCTTTGCGCAGTTGCCGCCTGCCGGGGTTTATGCTATAATAAATCGATTAGCAACTGCTTTGCAGGCGGCGGGGTTGCCCCGCGCGTGTCGGGCGGTAAAAGTGCGAAAAATCAAGAAAGGGGCGGGCAAATGCGTATTTTGGGTATCGACCCCGGCTATGCCATTGTGGGTTTTGGCGCGCTGGATTATGTGGCCGGGCGGTTTGCCACGGTAGAATACGGCGCCATTACCACCCCTGCCCATACCCTGTTTGAAGACCGCCTTGTCAGCGTATACGACGAAATGACCGCCCTGTTGCAGCGCACAAAGCCGGAGGCTATGGCGCTCGAAACGCTGTTTTTTGCAAATAACCAGCGCACCGTCATTTATGTGGCCGAAGCGCGCGGCGTTATTTTGCTGGCCGCGCGCAATGCGGGGGTGCCGGTGTTTGAATATACCCCGCTACAGGTAAAACAATCGGTGGCGGGGTACGGTAAAGCCGTCAAAAAACAGGTGCAGGAGATGACCCGCACCATTTTAAAGCTGGACAAAGTGCCAAAGCCCGACGACACGGCCGATGCGCTTGCCATGGCGATCTGCCACGCGCATTCCAGCCGCAGCCAGTTGTTTGGCCGCACTGGTTCTGTCAACTGCTACAACTTGCGCCCCGGCACCCGCCGGGCCCCGCAAAAACCTTAAACCCGGCCCGGCACCCGCCGGCCGCTTTGCATCGCGGGGTTGCCCGCAGAACAGAGAAAAGTAGGGGAGCAGGATGATTTATTGTCTGACCGGCAAAATTTTAGAAAAAACCACCGACCGCGTGGTCATTGAATGCGGCGGCGTGGGGTACGAGGTGGGGGTACCTGCCTCTACCGCCGGTGCACTGCCCCCGCGGGGGCAGACGGCCACGGTGTACACCCATTTAAACCTCAGTGAAAACGATATTGCCCTGTTCGGCTTTGCCACACTGGCAGACCGGCAGATGTTCCGGCTGCTCACCAGCGTGTCGGGCGTTGGGCCCAAAGCGGGGCTTGCCATTTTGTCGGTGTTGCCCAGTGACCGTGTGGCGCTGGCCGTGTCGGCAGGGGACGCAAAGGCGTTTACCGCCGCCAGCGGTGTGGGCCCAAAACTTGGCCAGCGCATTGTGCTGGAGCTCAAAGATAAAGTGGGCAAGGGCCTTGCAGACGGCATTTCGCTTGCCGATTTGCAGGGCGCTGCCGCCGCCCCTGCGGGCGCGGCGGCACAGGCGGTGGCGGCCCTATGCTCGCTGGGGTACGGCGCCAGTGAGGCGGCGGCGGCGATCACCCGGCTGGATGCCGCGCTGCCGGTGGAAGAACTGATTAAACAGGCGCTCAAATCCATGGCCGGAAAGGTACGGTGACCAATGGAAATGACAGAGGACCGGCTGATTTCGCCAGATGCCGTGGCGGAGGATTTTGAGGGCGAATTTACATTGCGCCCCCGCACATTAGAAGAATATATCGGGCAGGACAAGATCAAAGGCAACCTGCGCGTTTACCTTGAGGCCGCCAAACGCCGCGGCGAGCCGCTGGATCACCTGCTGCTGTACGGCCCGCCGGGCCTTGGCAAAACCACCCTCGCTGGCATTGTTGCGCACGAGATGGGGGTGCAAATTCGCATCACGTCCGGCCCGGCAATTGAAAAACCGGGCGACCTTGCCGCCCTGCTGACCAATTTGCAGGAGGGCGACGTGCTGTTCATCGACGAGATCCACCGGCTTTCGCGCCAGGTCGAAGAGGTGCTGTACCCGGCGCTAGAGGATTATGCGCTGGACATCATGATCGGCAAGGGGCCGTCGGCGCAGTCGATTCGCATCAACCTGCCGCGCTTTACGCTGGTGGGCGCCACCACGCGGGCCGGGCAGATGACCAGCCCGCTGCGCGATCGGTTTGGCGTGCTGTTGAAGTTAGAGCTGTATTCGCCCGATGAGCTTGCCCGCATCGTGCGGCGCTCGTCCGGCCTGCTGGGGGTGCCCTGTGATGACGGCGGCGCTGCCGAGCTTGCAAAATGCAGCCGCGGCACCCCGCGTGTTGCAAACCGGCTGTTAAAACGGGTGCGCGACTTTGCCGAGGTGATGGGCGACGGTACGGTGACCGAACAAACGGCCAAGCTGGCGCTGCAGCGCATGGACATTGACGCCTTGGGGCTGGACGAGCTGGACCGCAGTTTGCTGCGCGCGATTATTGAACTATACAGCGGCGGGCCGGTGGGCCTTGAAACACTGGCCGCTGCGCTGGGTGAAGAATCTGTCACGCTGGAGGATGTCTGCGAGCCCTACCTGATGCAGATGGGCTTTTTGGCCCGCACCCCGCGCGGGCGCGTCGTCACCGATGCCGCTTACCGCCATTTGGGGCTAAAGCCCCCCACCCGCGCTGCGCAAACCGATGCGGTACAGCAGCAGCTGGCAGACATTCTGCCGGAAGACTGATGATGTTGCAATCCCCCGCAGCGGGGCAAAAATAGCCTCTCTGCGTTATTCTATGCGCGGTGCCGTGTGCCCCGCGCGCCCAATATTAGGAGGAACGTTTTTATGGCAAGATTGTTTGGAACCGATGGGGTCCGCGGGGTTGCGGGCAAAGACCTGACGCCCGGTATGGCAATGCTGATCGGCCGCGGTGCCGCCGTGGTGCTGACCGAGCAGGCCAGCCATCGCCCACGCATTTTGATCGGCAAGGACACCCGCATTTCAGGCGATATGCTGGAGGCTGCGCTGTGTGCCGGGCTTTGCAGTGTGGGTGCAGACGTTGAGCTATTGGGCGTCGTGCCCACCCCGGCAGTTGCTTACCTTATTCGCAAATATGGCGCAGATGCGGGCATTGTAATTTCCGCCAGCCATAACCCGATGGAGTTCAACGGCATCAAGATTTTTAACGGCGACGGTTACAAGCTGCCGGATGCGATTGAGGATAAAATTGAGCAGCTGGTAAACAATAAAGAAAAAATGCCGCTGGAGACCGGTGCCTCGGTGGGCCGGGTGGAACGGCGCGAAAACGCAATTGAAGATTATGTCGATTACCTCACCAGCTGCCTTTCGGCCGATTTGTCGGGGCTGCATGTCGCCATTGACTGTGCCAACGGGGCTTCCAGCGCGCCTGCCCAGCTGCTGTTTAAAAAGCTCGGCGCCGACTGCCATTTCATCGGCACCCAGCCGGACGGTATCAACATCAACAAAGACTGCGGCTCCACCCACCTTGACCTGCTGGCCAAATACGTGGTGGAAAACGGCCTTGACTGCGGCGTTGCGTTTGACGGCGACGCCGACCGCTGCCTTGCGGTGGACGAAAAGGGGCAGGAGATCGACGGCGACAAGATTATTGCCATTTTGACGAAATATTTAAAAGACACCGGCGCGCTGGCGGGCAATACCGCGGTCGTGACCGTGATGTCAAACCTTGGTTTTATGCAGTACATGAAAGAGACGCTGGGGGTCAACATTGCCACCACCGCCGTCGGTGACCGCTATGTGCTGGAAGAGATGCGCCAAAGCGGGTATTCGATTGGCGGCGAGCAGAGTGGCCACGTGATTTTGCTGGACCATTCCACCACCGGTGACGGTGAGTTGACGGCGCTGATGCTGCTGGGTATTCTGGCAAAATGCGGCTGCAAAATGAGCGCTCTTGCCGGCGTGTACGACAAGTACCCGCAGGTGATGCTGAACATCGAG
>Ga0183097_10620_pt1 | contig 54207 bp, 40 predicted proteins | sample BioMet8_FD_128883 | JGI IMG/M metagenome (GOLD analysis project Ga0183097, IMG submission 128883) | Microbial communities from bioreactor (seeded with sewage sludge) at Lawrence Berkeley National Lab, California, USA - Biofuel... | ecosystem: Engineered > Bioreactor > Anaerobic > Unclassified ... | reverse complement strand
AATGTTTCTAAATTGCTAACATTTTTAGATATATATTATTGATAATAATATAATTATACACATTTAAAGATCCTGGATTATTTAATAAAAACAAAGACTTTTTTAGCACCAAATTTGACGAAGAACCAGGATATCCACCCACCCAAAACGGGGATATCCGTTCACTTTTCTAACTCTTTCGCCTAATGGCGTTACAAACTTAATCTTTATCTTTGATTTCTGTACTTTTTGATGTTTTTTTTTGCCGAAGAGAGGCTCCTTCGAGTTCGAAGCGGATGCTTGTGTGCACCAAACGGTCGAGGATAGCATCTGCCGCGGTGGTGTTTCCCTTCATTACGTCATACCAGTCAGAGACGGGTAACTGAGAGATCATGATGGTTGCTTTCTGTCCATGTCTGTCCTCAATGATTTCCATAAAGTCGAGCAGTTGCTGACCATCAAGCACCTTCATTCCAAAGTCATCAAGGATGAGCAAATCCGTCTGTACCAGTTTAGCGAAGAAACGATGCAGAGTGCTTGAGATGCGTGCGAGGGCAATCTCCTCAAAGAGTCGGTATACATTGTAGTATGCCACCTTGAGTCCGTTCATGCAGGCCTGATGGCCAAGTGCGGTACCAAGCCAACTCTTACCGGTACCGGCAGCTCCCGTTATGAGTACCGACACACCTTTGCGCACATAGTCGCATGTAGCAAGATTAAGTACCTTCTGCTTGTCCACTCCACGCTTGCTGTCGTAGATAACCTCGCCGATGGAGGCCTGGTAGCGGAAGCGGGCATTCTTCACCATTCGTGAGTTGCGGCTCGTCATGCGGTTATCCAACTCGGCCTGTATCAGTAGTTGCAGGCCATCCTTAAGAGAGAGCGAGTCATACTGACGCGTCTCCTGCATTGTAGTCCAACAGTGCGCCATTCCGGGCATTTTCAGACTTTTGAGGGCGTTTGAGATTTCGTCCATTGTAATTGTTGTTTTGGGTGAGTAAATAAATATATCTGATTGTCTCTGTTATCTAAACTGGTCACGACCCCGTATGTTGACATGCTCGGCTGGAGCAAGGAGAGTTGCCTGTTGTGGGACTCCTGCACACTTGCTTTCCACCAGAGAACGTATAAATCTGTAGTTGCAGCGGTCGTACTTGAGTGCCGTCTCGCATGCAGTGCGGAAGACAACAGGATCTGTACTCCTCTGCAGATTAAACAGTCCGTCACATGTCTTGTAGTGCATCTCCGCCGGCATATTGGAGTTGTAAAAGATATGGCGCACCACATCTCCGAGTTCTTTCGTGGTCTTCTCCGCACGCTCTATATACTTGCCTGCACACAGACCTCTGTACTCGCTTGACTTGCTTGCAAGATGCTCTTCCACGATGGTGTACCTACCTTTGCTGTAGTCTCTTACGTGGGTGGCAACGAGCTCTCCTTCCACATAGATCTTCACAAGGATGCGTGAATAAGCCACATGGGCCGTCTTCGATATATGCCGGTAAGGCACAGTATAGTAATGCTGGTCACGTCCGAGGTAGACGCAACAGTTTGAGGAGACCTTGAGATCTGTGTACGAGATGATTTCAAAGTCACTTTGGGGCAGTGGCTTGAGATTGGGCTTGTCGATGGCAAGGAATCGTTCCTCTCGTGTATACGGATTTTTCTGCATGCGCTTCTGGTTATGCTTTTGCATCTTGGCAGTGGCTGCGGCATTTAGCTCATCTATGGAGTAGAAGGTTTCGTTGCGAAGCTCTGCGAAGACACGTATGTAGACCAGCCGCACGTTCCCCTCCACGTTGGGCTTGTCCTTTGGATGTACCGGACGAGCCGGCACTACGACAGTACCATAGTGGTTGCCCATATCTTCAAGCACTCTGTTGAGAGAAGGCTCATACCTGTCGGTCTTTACGACAGCGGCTTTCAGGTTGTCCGGTACGAGCATTTTCGGAACCCCTCCAAGGTGTTTGAAGCATTGAGTGATGGCATATACAAAGTCTTCCGTGCGCTGTGAGCGGACGAAGAGCAGGTAGCCGTAGTCGCTTGCAGGAAGCGTTGCCACAAACGCCTGACACTTTACGATCTCACCGGTCTCAATGTCGATATAGTCCATCGTGTCACCGGTGAAGTCGAGGAAGAGTTTTTCTCCTCCTGTACGCATATCCGCAAGGATCGTTGATGGAGATTCCTTCTTCGCCTCGGTGTTCTGGCTATAGTGAAAGCGGAACTGGGTAAGGCTGTAGTGGTCATTGGGTTGCTCCTCCACATACTCTTCCCACAGGAGTTTAAGTGTAACGTGTTTGCGTTTCATCTCTTCCTGTAGATAGGGAAGTAATTCCTTGAACACCTCGAAACGATTGTCCGTATATGCAGGATTTCCTCCCTTGAGGCGATGCTCAAGGATGGGATCGTCAAGCGTTAGAAGGTCGTCTATGCCGAGTTCATCAGCATAGGCCTTCCTCACATAGTTGTTTACGGTCTCCTTGTTTATGCCGACTATCTCGGCTGCCCTGCGATTGGAGAACCCCTCCTTCTTCAGGAGTAATAGTTGCTTTATCTGGCTCATTTCCTTTGTCTTTCCTGCCATAATCGTTTATTGTATCTAGTCATTTCTACATACAATAACGGCAAATAGAGTTGAAAAATGAACGGCAATGCTCCGGTTCATGAAAGCATGCTGTCATCCAAAGGAAAAAGTGAACGGTAATGCTCCGTTTTTTGGCTGCAAGCCTCTGGATGGCAACAACTTCACTTTCTCAGAATGAACGGCAATGCTCCGGTTTCGGTACGACTTTGGGACTCATGCCACCATCATCGCAACAGGTGAACGGCAATGCTCCGTTTTTTTTGAGCGTTTTCGGCGTTTTTGGCAAGAATGAACGGATATGCTCCGTTTTCTAAGCCGCTTCTAAGCCGTTTTTCAACTCAAAAGTGGGTGGATTGAACCGTTCAAAGTGGGTGGGAATGCTCCGTTTTCAGCATTCTTTTCCTCTTTTTGGTTTTTTTTAAAATATCGTGGAGTAGTGAAAAGCCATTATCAAAAACTATTCAAGTATATATGTGATCATGATCAAGAAAAAATACACATTCCCGAATGTCATAAAAAAGTAGTTCAATTATTAGCCAATTCATCTTTTATTTCTTTATGTAAAGTATCTTCATGGTGTTTACAAAACAGAAGAAAGATATTTTATTCTGACAATGATAATTTCCTTATACGATGTCGTGCATTACTATTTCCGATATTGATGTATCAATATTGGGATTACTTATATGATTCTATTCTTAAGTCAGATTGATGAAAATCTATTTTTTTATTTTAAGAGTACTTTTTCAAATCGTTTTTTTCGATCTTCTTCCGAATATTTATTCAAGAATGTTTGTCGTGCATATTGATTGAATCGGGGAACAGGATGTTTTGAGACTGAATCTAAAATCTTAATAAATTCTTCTTTTGTGTTGCATAAAGCACCCACCTTTTCATAATCCACATTATAACCTTCGAATGCTTCAGTGGTACCGATGATGTTTTTTCCGTACATTAACGCTTCGCAGGTTTTTACTTTCATTCCGCTGCCTTCAAATATTGGGAGTAGCATGAAGTCCGCATTTTCAATGTAAGGCTTTAGGTTAGCTACATCGCTGTAAACTTCTATGTTTGGAAGATTAGTAACCATGGGCAAAATGGCTTTCATCCCTTTGCCTATAATTTGCAATTTTATACTCACCTGAGGAAGTACATTTTGTATGAACCAAAGGATTCCTTTTACATTCATAGGAAAATAGGAGCCTAAAAATAGGCAGGTTGGAATGGCGGAAGTTATTCCTTCAGGATAGCTGGGTTGATTATATTGGTCCTTAAATACTATCGGCGAAAGAATATCGACTTTGCGATGGTATCGCTTTTCTATTTCATTCTGATCTCTTTCATTTAGTGCTATAATGATGTCGGAATAATTGCAAGCCTGCTGATCATTTTTTGTTGCACAATCAACTACTATTGATTGCCAGGGCTTTTTCCCTATTTTAGCTTCAAAGTACATGGATTCTACATTATGAAAGAAAGTAATGATTTTGCCTTTATAATGCTTGTTTCTTAATTCTTTTGCAATAATTCCAAAAATGCTTCTATCTATAAATACGTGCGAATAGCTTAAACCTTGTGTAGCAATCTTACTGACTTTTTGAGGCGACAGTCCGTAATAATACCCTTTCATAAAATGGAAAAAAATAGAAAAAGCATGCAGTAAGATTATTTTCTTGCTTTGTTTTTCATGAATATAAATAACATCTATATTCTCTTTTTCAAAAATCTGACAGAGTACATGGTAGTTTATATTTGTTTGTTGTTCCCCACCGGCGTCTATACTTTCAGGTTTTCTGTATCTTATGAAAAGAAGTTTATCCATGTCGAATCTTCATTTGTGAACAAAGATATGTATTATTTTATATTCTTTGCCTGAGTATTAGAAATAAAAACTCTATTTTTGCAGAATAAAATTACAGTGAATATGCAGAACTTCTTAAAAAAATATTTGGGGCATTTGATTGCCATAGTGATTTTTATAGGAATGGTCACTATCTATTTTTCTCCTTCTATATTGGATGGAAAAGTAATTAGGCAAGGCGACACTCTTAAGTTCGTAGGCATGGTGCAGGAATTGAGTGATTATTATGAAAAAGATCATCAGGTTTCTGCATGGCTGGGAAGTATGTTTTCTGGAATGCCTTCTTATCAAGTGGGAATGCCTGGGCAGGCGGCAAATCCTTTGACAAAGGTTACAGATATATTGAAAAAGATTGATCCTATGGGAGGAGGGATGGTCTTTACAGGATTAATAGCTTTTTATATACTGATGTGTGTTATCGGTGTAAATCGCTGGTTGGCGATTGCGGGAGCCATAGCTTATGCCTTGGCTTCCTATAATTTTATAATTATTGATGCAGGCCATATCTCTAAAGCTTACGCGATTGCTTATATGCCAATAACCCTTAGTGGAATGTTTTTGCTTTTTAAACGAAAATATTTATGGGGAGCTGTTCTGTTTATATTGGGTGCTGCCTTTTCAGTTCTTGAAGGGCATCTGCAGATTACATATTATTTAGTTTTCTTTTGTGGTTTTGTGTATCTCGGTTTCGTATATTTGAAGGTTAAAGGGAAAGATATTAAAGAGTTACTAAAAGTAACGGGAATATTGATCATTGGCGTAGTTTTGGCCATAACGCCTAATGCCGCTAATCTTTATAGCAATTATGAGATGAGTAAGACCAGCCTTCGCGGCACATCTGAATTGACTTCAAAACCCGGAACGGAAAAGACCGTAGAAGTAGGGAATCATTCTTCCGGCTTGGACAGAGATTATGCCTTTCAATGGAGCTATGGTTGGAAAGAGTTGTTTACGGTATTAGTCCCGAATGCATATGGAGGACGTTCAGGCGGGACGTTGGATAGTTCTTCTGAACTTTATCAGCAGTATCAAAAAAATGGGGTTCAGATTGGAGAGGAATTGCAGGCTCCAACTTATTGGGGTGATAAACCATTCACCTCCGGTCCTGTATATTTTGGTGCAATCGTTTGTTTCCTTTTTGTCTTAGGTATGTTTGTCATACGGAATCCAATGAAATGGTGGTTGTTTTCTGGGGCGCTATTCTTTATTTTTTTAGCACTAGGAAAGAATTTTGCTTCTTTCAATGATTTTATGTTTTACCATTTGCCCATGTATAATAAGTTTCGTACTCCGGAGATGGCATTAGTAATACCTGGTTTAGTTTTCCCGGTTATTGGATTCTGGGGCTTGAAAGAGCTTTTGGAGGGGAAGATGGATGATCAGAAAATGAAGAAAAGTTTTCTTTGGTCATTGGGATTGACAGGCGTTCCATGTTTGATCATTTGGTTAATGCCGTCAATGTTACTTAATTTTCACTCTACTTTTGATGCACAATTTCAAGGCCAGGTACCTAACTGGTTCTATCCTGCTTTATTGACTGATAGGGTGTCATTAGCTTCTGCCGATGCTTTGAGATCGTTAATTTTTATTGTGTTGACTGCCGGATTACTTTTAATCTATTGGAAATCTAAGAATAAGCAGTCTACATCTATGTGGATTAGTGCGGGTATTGCTGTGTTGATGCTTATTGATTTATGGAGTGTTGATCGCCGTTATTTAAATGATAATAATTTTTCTTCTGAACAATTGCATGAAAGTTATAAGGCATCAGTGGCTGATAATGAGATATTAAAAGATAAAGACCCATCATATCGTGTCCTCAATTTGAATGACCCTTGGCAAGATACATCGACGTCTTACTATCATAAGTCTGTTGGTGGATATCACGCTGCAAAACTACTTCGTTATCAGGAATTGATTGATCATCGTTTGTCCCCTGAATATATATCTATTGTGCAGTCTTTGCAGAAGGCTAAAACGGAAGAAGATGTAATGGCTGCATTCGCCTCTACAACTTCTTTAAATATGTTGAATATGCGATATATTATATATAATCCGACACAACGTCCGATCCGTAATCCTTATGCGTATGGGAATGCTTGGTTTATAGGACAAATAAGGATGGTAAACAATGCGGATGCTGAGATGAAAGCGCTTGACTCTTTGAATCCACTGGAAACGGCTGTTGTCGATAAACGATTTGCAAATGATCTGATAGGCTTTGTTCCACAAAAAGATTCTACAGCAACTATTGTAATGACGTCATATAAACCTAATATGGTTACTTATAAGAGTAAGGCTTTATCCGAACAGTTGGCAGTCTTTTCTGAAATATATTATCAACCGGGATGGAAGGCATTAGTTGATGGAAAATTGATGCCTCATTTCCGTGCAGATTGGACGCTTCGTGCTATGCGTATTCCTGCAGGTGAACATCAAATTGTGTTTAAATTCATTCCAGATGGATATAACAGGGCTTATAACATTGCATATTATGGCGGAATACTAGTTCTTTTATTATTTGCTGGTGCGATTGTATATTCTGTTGGTATATTTTGGAAACAAAAATAATGTAATATATTGATTAAAGTCAAGAAGTATAATACGACCATGTGCTAAACGTATATACTCTTTGATTTAATGTTATATTGTTTTTGCGAAGGAAAGTAAAACGTTTGAAAAATGGTCCCAGGTAAGTTCTATTTTTGTTTTTTGAATGTTGGAAACAAATATATTTCTATCGTGTTCATAGAAACTGCGAATAGTGTCAGCTATTGATTCAGATGAAATCTCAGGAGCCATCAATCCTACTCCGGGTTTCTCAATATTTTCACTCAATCCACCGATATTAGTTGCAATTAGTGGTAAGTCAAAATTGTACGCAATGGAGGTAATTCCGCTTTGTGTTGCCGAACGATAGGGAAGAATGCACACATCTGCAGCGGAAAAGAATGCAGGAACTTCATCATCGCTGATGTATCGATTGAATACTTTATATTTTTTAGGATTGCGTGTAGCTTGTATTTGTGCAGTATATTTATCAAAGCTACCGTAGCTTTCTCCTGCAATAAGTAATTGATAGTTGTCGTCTAATTGATTAACGGCCTCAATGAGTAAATCTAACCCTTTATAATCGCGTATAAGCCCGAAAAACAGTATAGTTCTCTTTGTTGAATCTATTTGTAGTTTCTTTTTGGCTTGCGAGGTATCAATTCTTTTTCCAAATTGATTGTATAAAGGATGTGGACTGATCATACATTGAGCCTTTGGATAGAGTTTGTGAATATCGTCAGCAACTTTTTGGGTCATAACCGCAAACCCTGAGCACTGTTTAAAGAACAATGAAGCAAGTGGTTTGTCATAGAGATGCGGTTCGTGTGGAATTGCGTTATGAACTAACGCAATTACTTTACATTTCTTTTTCATAGCATGTGCTATGTAAGCGTATTCAGGAGCAAAAAATGACATCCAATAGCTAATGATAAGAATATCAGGACAAAAGTTGTCAATATGTTTAAGAGTTACAGCATATGAATACGCATTGACGCTGTTTAGGCAACGATCACTTTCGATTACAATAGCCGTATCTTCTTTTGCTACATACTGGGTTTTACCGGGGAAGAGAAAATCTGGATAAAGCTTTTTAAAATTGAATGCTTTGACAATGTTTCCTTTTTCTGTCAGTGTATTATATAACATAGCACTAAACTGTGCAATTCCTCCTCTATAAGGATAAAAGGGTGAAAGAATAGCTATTCTCATAATGTACACATTTTTCTTATGGTAACGTTAATAAGTAATACCCGCAAGTTGTATAAACGTTACGAAGGTAGGGAATATTTAGGAATTTCCATAATCTGTGGGGAGAAAGACCAAATTTTACTTCGTAGTTGGGGTTGATGAAGTAGAGAGTTTCTTTACTGATTATGTAATGCTCCTTTTTTACAATTGATAAGAAACGTTCTAAAGTAATGCCTGTGTCTTTTATATTAAGTAGTTCTTCTGGATTTACGCCACCCCATTCCAGTATTTTTTTATAAATTGGACGTGGTAACAAATGAAGCCATGGCGTATGTGCCAAAATTTTATTACTGCAAATCTGCTGATGACCGCCAAAGGGGTTTTGCCAGGGTGGAAATCCTACAAAAATAGTGCCATAAGGATTGATGAAACGCTTGATAAACGGCAGAAAACATTCTTGATTAGGAATGTGTTCTATTACATCACGAATGATGATAATATCGAACGTCTTATCTAAATGAATAACCTTATAAATATCGCTGCAAATGAGTGATAGATTAGCAATATTCGGATGATCGGCATACAATTCCTTTGCCCTGTTTATCTGTGTTTCATTAATATCTATCCCGGTTACTTTGCAACCCATATCCAAGAATGGTTGCATATTGCCGCCTTCACCACACCCGATTTCCAGAACAGACATCTCTGCCGTAACAGCATGATGCTTTTGTATGAACGGGATTACATATTTTTTTGTTGTGTAGGCTTGTTCATTGAAATATTGTAGTCTATCGGAATGTCTTTTTTGCATGTTTTTCAGATTGAAATGGAAAAACACGAATTACATGGATTTAATAGTTCATTTTCTGTGGAATGAACTCAAAATGCACCTAATACGTGTTTTATATTCTATTAGTATCTATAGAAATCAGCTTTGTAAGGACCTTCTATTGGAACACCTATATAGTCAGCTTGTTTCTGTGTCAGTTTCGAGAGTTTTACACCAATTCGATCCAAATGTAAACGAGCCACTTCTTCATCTAAGTATTTTGGTAAGCGATAAACACCTATTTTGTAGGGCTTTTGCCACAAATCCATTTGAGCGAGAACTTGGTTTGTGAAAGAGTTGCTCATGACGAATGAAGCGTGACCTGTTGCACATCCTAAATTTACTAAACGGCCTTCGGCAAGAAGAAAGATGGAGTGACCACCCGGAAATGTATATTTGTCGACTTGCGGTTTTATATTCAGGTGTTTGATGTCCGGGTAGTTGATTAGTTTGTCGACCTGAATCTCATTATCGAAATGACCAATATTGCAAACGATTGCCTGATCCTTCATCTGAGCCATATGTTCTACCGTAATGATATCGCAGTTGCCTGTTGTAGTAACGAAGATGTTGCCTTCTTTGACAGCGTCTTCCATTGTGGTCACTTCAAAACCTTCCATGGCGGCTTGTAACGCGCATATCGGATCAATTTCGGTTACTAGAACGCGGGCTCCGTATGAACGCATAGAATGTGAACAGCCTTTACCTACTTCGCCGTAACCCGCTACAACTACCACTTTGCCTGCAATCATTACGTCTGTAGCCCGTTTGATGCCATCGGCTAGTGATTCGCGACAGCCATATAGATTATCAAATTTCGATTTGGTGACAGAGTCATTTACATTGATTGCCGGAACAAGTAATTCTTTTCTGTCCATCATTTGGTACAAACGGTGAACACCGGTTGTCGTCTCTTCCGAAACGCCTTTCATTTCCGCAATTGTACGATGCCAGCGATTTTTATCTTCGGCCAAAATTTCATGTAGACGGTCGAGAATGATTTGTTCTTCATGATTGCTGCCTTTGCGGTTGATGCTTTCTGCATCGTCTTCAGCACGATAACCCATATGGAGAAGGAGTGAAGCGTCGCCGCCGTCATCTACAATCATGTTTGGACCTTTGCCTTCAGGAAAGCGAAAGGCCATATCCGTACACCACCAATATTCCTCCAATGTCTCACCTTTCCAAGCGAATACAGGGATACCATCGGCAGCAATAGCTGCTGCTGCGTGGTCTTGAGTGGAAAATATGTTGCAACTTGCCCAACGGACATCTGCACCCAATGCAACTAAAGTTTCGATTAACACTGCCGTTTGAATAGTCATGTGCAGTGAGCCGGTGATACGAGCCCCTTTCAAAGGTTTAGTGTCTGCATATTTCATACGCAGAGCCATTAATCCCGGCATTTCGTGTTCGGAGATTTCTATTTCTTTGCGACCGAAATCAGCCAAACCAATATCTGCCACTTTATAAGGCAGACTAGTTGAAAATAAATCTGACATAAGTGATATCGTTTGTTTACAGCACAAAGATACGACATTATACCGGAACAATGCCTTGTTCAGCCAACAATTTTAAACTCAGTTCTTTTAATTTGAACTTTTGAATTTTGCCACTGCCTGTCATAGGAAATTCATTGACAAAGAATACATATTTAGGAATTTTATGGTGGGCAATTTTTCCGCGACAGAAATCTTTTACAATTTCCTCTGTCATCTTTATGTTTTTATGAGGAATGATGAATGCACCTACTTCTTCACCATATTTTTTTGAAGGAACAGCAGCAACTTGTACATCTTTTACTCCTTCCAGATGATAAAGAAAGTCTTCAATCTCACGTGGATAGATGTTCTCACCACCACGAATAATCATATCCTTAATTCGCCCCGTGATGCGATAATACCCGTTTTCGTCTTTCACGCCCAGATCTCCTGAATGCAACCATCCGTTTTTGTCGATTACCTCGGATGTCGCTTCCGCGTTGTTGTAATATCCCTTCATAATCAGATACCCCCGACAACACATTTCACCTTGAACGCCTACCTGACATTCTTCACCCGTTTCATGGTCGAGTACGGCTACTTCCGTATGCGGATATTCTTTACCTACAGTTGTACAACGGGCTTCGAATGAGTCGGTCAATACCGAATGCGTCATTCCTGGTGAGCTTTCGGTAAGCCCATAGACACTGGTTATGTGGGTAATATGCATTTTTTCGGTCACCGCGCGCATTAATTCAATCGGACAGAGTGAACCTGCCATGATCCCGGTACGCAGCGAAGTCAGGTCGAACATTTTGAACATCGGATGATTTAGTTCAGCGATGAACATAGTTGGAACACCATACAGTGCCGTACATCTTTCTTTATGAATAGAAGCCAATGTAATGAGTGGATCAAATTTTTCGACCATAACTTCAGTACAGCCATGAGTCAGACAGTTCATCGTAGCCAGAACAACACCGAAACAATGAAATAACGGAACACAGCAGCAGAGTTTGTCGTCACTTGTGAATCCCATCCCTTCACCAGTAAAAAATCCGTTATTTGTAATGTTATGATGCGTTAGCATGACCCCTTTGGGGAATCCGGTTGTCCCGGAAGTATATTGCATATTAACAACATCATAGCAGGATACCTTTTTCTTTGCTTCTTCCAAAGTTTTATTGTCAATATTCTCTCCTAAAAGCAACAGCTCCGGTGTATTATACATGCCACGATATTTTTCCTGTCCGATATAAACCACGTTCTTCATCATTGGAAAGCGCTTGCTTATCAAATATCCGCGTTGCGATTCCCGTAATTCAGGCAACATTGCGTAAGTCATATCTATATAGTTGCCATCGAAGACACCGTCTGTAATGCATAGTGTTTGAATATCGGCATCTTTAACCAGAAATTCCAACTCGTTCTGTTTATAATTGGTGTTGATGGTTACCAGTACCGCACCGATCTTCGCTCCTGCATAGAGAAATGTCAGCCAATCAGGGACGTTGGTAGCCCACAGTCCGATGTGTGTACCATGTTTTACACCAATAGCAAGAAGCCCTTTTGCCATCCGGTCAACCCGTTCGTTAAATGTTTTCCAAGTAAAGCGCAGGTCGCGATCGGAATAAACAATATATTCTTTATCTGGAGTCGTTTCAGCCCAATGTTCAAGCCATTGTCCGAGCGTTAAATCATGTAATTGCGTATTCATGAAATTAGTAAGGTGTATAGATAATACCAAGAATTTTAGCTGTATAACTTTCAGCAGCATGAACATGGTGAGCTACTATTGAGTCGTAGTATATACTGTCACCTTCTTCAAGGATATAGGTGTTTTTACCATAGTTTATTTCAACAACGCCGTCGAGTACATAGACGAACTCTTCACCTTCGTGCGTGGAAAGAACAAAATCAACTCCTTCTTCAGAAGGGAAAACATCGATAAGGAATGGCTCCATATGACGCCCCGACTTGTCTTGCGACAACGCGTGATACTCCATATGTTTTTTTTCTTTCTTCGAGTTATTGGTGAAGCCAATGCTGTTCTGTTCATTACTATCTTTTTTACGACAAATTACCGGTCCCAATTCACTCTGGTCGTCAAGGAATGTACCCAAACGAACGCCTAATACACGGGCAATTTTGATTAGTGGCGCTAATGATGGGAAGTCTATGTTGTCTTCAATACGTTTTATTTGTTCGAGCATCAGGCCCGAACGATTTGCCATCTCTTCTATTGAAATTTGCTTGGTTTCGCGGATGCTTTTAATTTTAGCTCCAATTATTTTATTATTCCCCATTTTTTTATTGAAAACTATATTTATGTAACAAAACGGTGCAAATGTACATTAATTTTTTATTTTCAAGCATCATAATGCAATATATTGAAAGTTTTTAATATATAAAAAGGCAGTTCCTTATATTCGGGACTGCCTTTTTATATATGGAGATTTTGAATCAGTTACTTTCTGATGCCTAACTCCTTAATGATTTTACGGTATCTTTCGATATCGACTTTCTGTAAATAATCAAGCAAACGACGACGTTTGCCGACTAACATCTTAAGTGCTCTTGAAGTACCAAAGTCTTTTGCATTAATTTTCAAATGCTCTGTCAGGCGAGTGATACGAAAAGAGAATAGTGCGATCTGACTTTCTGCTGAACCTGTGTCAGCAGCAGATTTGCCGTACTTCTCAAAAATTTCTTTCTTTTTTTCTGAATCTAAATACATGATTCTGTTGTACTTTAATAAATTAATACTATGTTATCTAAGCGGCGACAAAGGTAGATATATATTTTTTAAAGACAAATCTTTTTGAAGCATTTTTTATTTTGAGGCAAGATTCTCACCTACATATCGTAAAATTGTCGTATTTTTGCACCCACAAAATTAGTGTTCGATGCAGAAAATCAGAAACATTGCGATTATAGCGCACGTAGACCACGGCAAAACAACGCTTGTGGATAAGATGTTATTAGCCGGAAAGCTTTTCCGTGAAGGGCAAGCGGAACCGGATCAGTTCCTTGACAGTAATGACTTGGAACGGGAGCGAGGAATAACGATCCTCTCAAAGAATGTATCTATTAATTATAAGGGATATAAGATCAACATTATCGATACACCAGGGCATGCCGATTTTGGTGGTGAAGTAGAGCGTGTATTGAATATGGCTGACGGCTGTTTAGTGCTGGTCGATGCTTTTGAAGGCCCGATGCCGCAAACGCGCTTTGTTCTTCAGAAAGCTATTCAGATTGGTCTGAAACCAATTGTTGTTATTAATAAGGTAGATAAACCAAATTGCCGTCCGGATGAAGTGCAGGAATTGGTGTTTGATTTGATGTGCAATCTTGAAGCATCCGACGATCAGTTGGATTTCCAGACCATTTATGGTTCTGCAAAGCAAGGTTGGATGTCAACCGATTGGAAGCAGCCGACTACCGATATTACGGAACTTCTTGATGCGATCATTAAATATATTCCGGAGCCAAAAGTGCTCGAGGGTCCTTCACAAATGTTGATTACATCTTTGGTATATTCTAATTATGTAGGCCGTATCGCTGTTGGACGCGTTCATCGTGGCACTTTGAAAGAGGGTCAGGACGTAATTCTTTGTAAGCGCGATGGGTCACAAGTGAAATCAAAAATAAAAGAAGTTGATGATTTTGAAGGACTTGGACGCACTAAAGTTCCTTCGGTTTCTTCGGGTGATATTTGTGCTATTATAGGAATAGACAATTTTGAGATTGGTGAGACAATCACCGATCTTGAGCATCCGGAAGCATTGCCTACCATTGCAATTGATGAGCCAACCATGTCAATGCTTTTTACCATTAATAATTCGCCGTTCTTCGGCAAAGAAGGTCGCTTTGTTACTTCTCGTCATATTTATGAGCGTTTGCTTAAAGAGTTGGATAAGAATTTGGCACTTCGTTTAAAAACGACCGATTCTTCTGATAAGTGGGTTGTATATGGGCGCGGTGTTTTACATTTGTCTATTTTGATTGAGACAATGCGGCGCGAAGGCTATGAACTGCAAGTGGGTCAACCGCAAGTGATTATCAAAGATATTAACGGTGTTAAATGCGAACCTGTTGAGCAGTTGACAATCAATTTGCCGGAAGAATCCTCCAGTCGAATCATAGATTTGGTGACACGCCGTAAAGGGGAGATGACAATGATGGAAACAAAGAATGACCGCGTGTATATTGAGTTCAATATTCCTTCGCGCGGTATTATCGGTTTGAATAATGCTGTACTTACAGCATCTGCCGGGCAAGCTATTATGGCACACCGTTTCTTGGAATTCCAGCCTTGGAAAGGAGAAATTGAACGCCGTACGAATGGATCCATTATTGCAATGGACACGGGAATGGCTTATGCTTATGCACTAAATAATCTGCAGTCGCGCGGGCGTTTCTTCATTGCTCCTGGTGATGAAGTTTATGCCGGTCAGGTTATAGGTGAGCACACTAAAGACAATGATCTTGTGGTTAATGTATGCAAATCGAAGAAACTTACCAATATGCGTGCGTCAGGCTCGGATGATAAGGTGATATTGGCTCCTCCTACGATGTTTAGTTTGGAAGATGCACTTGAATATATTAAAGCTGACGAATACGTGGAAGTGACGCCGAAGAGTATGCGCATGCGCAAGATCATTCTTGATGAGATGGAACGCAAGCGTCAGAACAGGCAAACTACGGAAGAAGCATAAACATGAATTTTTGATAAAGTGATAATATATAGTAGAAACTATGATTTTGAGCCGCTAAGTGTGCGGCTCTTTTCATAATATATTGTTTCTTAATACCTTAACCAGGATGCACTTATTCGGCATAAGTCATAGACTTATTAGGGTGAAAAGTGAATTTATTTGAATAAAGTATGTTTTTCATTCGAATGTTTTTGAGAAATTACAGTGTATTTATTTTGATACTTAGACTTTAATTTTTGATATTAATTTTCTTCGTGAATAGCTTCGACTCCCTTGCGATAAGCTAACGGATTGATACCCGTCTTGCTTCGGAAAAAGAAAGAAAAGTAATCAGACGATTCGAATCCCAATTCCGTAGAAATATCTTGCATAGACATGTCTGTGTTAAGAATCAACTCTTTAATTCTCTCCAGTTTCAATTGAAGAATGTATTGCAGTGGAGCAAGGCCTGTGTATTGTTTGAATAGCTTTCTGAAGCTTGAATAGCTCATATTGAGCGATTCAGCGATATCTTCAGGCTTTATTTTGTTGTATACATTTTCGCGCATGGCGATGCAAGCTTGTTGTACTCTTTGCGCATCTTTTTTTTCAAAAGTCTGGTCTTTACTGGTGGTATAGATAAGCCCAATGATATGCATGAGTATACCACAAATAACTTGTTGAAATCCAATCCTTTGGGTTTGTGCGTAATTTTGCATTTCGCGGAACAGTTTTACTAGTTCATCATTAAGTCCCAAGTGGATAATAGGATGATTTTTATTGACAACGTCTTCTATTATTTTGAAATAATTGCCACTGAAAGCAACCCAATATTCATCCCATCCCGTCTTTATATCTGGTCTGTAAGTATGCCATTGACCTGGAAATATGAAGAATAAGTCACCTTGAGATATTCTGTTTTCGCCCGCTCCCACGCTATTAAAAGAACCGCTTCCTTTAGTTATGTATACAATAGCATACTCATCCATGGTACGTCCACGGTCAGGGTTGAACGTGTATCCTATCGGATGCCCCTTAATTGGGTAAGGAGAATTGGATGCAATAGACTGATAACCTATTCCGCTAACGTGCATACCCCATTGTACCTTGCTATCTCCTACAGGAAGATACTTGATAATGTTCTGTTTACTATTAGTTTCCCCTTTTTCCATGGAAATTTGTATTTTTATAGTTATTATTATAGTATACTTATTTCACATTACAAATCTATATATTTTCATCGGTTTTATCAAATGTATAGAGATTATTATCATTTCTTCATGCTAAAGAAGCTAATAAATCTATTATTTCGCAAAAGTAAATATTGTTTAACTTAATTAACATGGAATGATGAGAAATCGGATTCTATTTTTGCTTTGCTTCCTCTTAGTGGGGTTGCAGGCTTTTGCCCAGATCGCGGTGTCTGGCAAAGTGGTCGATGCTCAAGGTTTGGAAATGCCAGGTGTAAATGTGGCAGTCAAAGGAGCAGCGGTGGGGACGATGACGGGGAGTGACGGTCGGTTTACTCTCTCTAATATTCCCGGCGGTAATAAAGCTGTTCTGCAGTTTTCGTTTATTGGATATAAAACTCAGGAGGTGCAATTAGGCAATCAGAGGGTTTTAAATATAACATTGGCGGAAGATGTAGAAAAGCTGGAAGAAGTAGTAGTTGTCGCTTATGGTACGCAGAAGAAGAAGGACTTGACCGGATCTCTGACGCAAGTCGACTCTAAGGTAATTGGTGTACAGAGTGTGTCAACCGTATCTAAAGCTCTGGAAGGTGCAATTCCTGGTTTGCAGGTAGCATCGGCTGATGGTCAGCCCGGTATTGATATGGGTATTCGTGTACGTGGTGTTAGTTCGGCAAGTGGCGGTGGTACAGCATTGGTTGTGATTGATGGTGTGCCCGCACAAAATGATAACCCATTATCAAACATGAATGCGAAAGATATTGCATCAGTAACTGTTTTAAAGGATGCGGCATCAACAGCTCTTTATGGTTCGCGCGCATCTAATGGCGTTGTTTTGATCACCACCAAGCGTGGTGCTTCCGGAAAGGCAAAAATTTCATTTGACGGTCGTTGGGGCTGGAATTCTATTGGTCCGTTTAATGTAAACCGCATAGATGATGCTGCTTCATATTATCAGTATGCTTGGCAATCTATTTACAACTCTTATCGCTATGGTGTAAACGGTACAGGACATCCGGGTTCAGATGCGAGTGGTAATCCTTATACTAATATTGCAAATCCGAATCATACCGATGCTGAAGCGCGTGAATTTGCTAGTCAGCATTTATTTAATTATGTAAACAATGAGAAAAGTTTTTCGCGTAACGGCTTAGGAAACTGGATGGCTTACAACGTTCCGGGAGCTATTTATACGAAGGATAATGGTGTAGGTGTTAAGCAGAGTGCTGCTATGTCGGGGGCTTATCTGATTAATCCTGATGGTTCTTTGAACCCGGCTGCTCAATATCTTTATGGTGACAATGATACATACGCAAACCAGTTATTGCAGACTAATTTCCGTCAGGAGTATAATGTGTCAGCAAGTGGAGGCTCTGAAAAGATTGATTATTTTGCATCATTGGGCTATCTGAAAGATCCGTCATATGTTCGTACATCAGATTTTGAACGTTATGCCGGACGTACAGCTCTGAATGCAAGGTTGTTTGATTGGTTGAAAATCGGTACAAATATTTCATATACTCATTCAATTACAGACGCTATGTCAACCAAATGGGGGCGTAATCCGGGTAGTGCAACAGGTAATGTAATGATGTATGTTAATGGTTCGGCTCCTACTATGTCTGTTTTCTCTCTAGACCAAAATGGTGATTATATACCTAATGCTGATGGTTCAAAGAAAGAAGCGGCATTGGAAGGCAGCACATATTCTCCATTTGGTTCAACATGCCGTAATGTTGTTGGTGGAAATGTTCTTCAGCAAATGGATAATAACATTAACAAGACAACTGTCGATCAATGGACATCTCGTGTATATGCTGATGTTAAATTTTTGAAAGACTTCACCTTTACAGTGAATTTTAATCTGGATCAGTACAATTATAAATTGATGAAGTATCGTACCAGTCTGTCAGGTCTGGGTTCAGGAGTAGGTGGCTTAGGTATCAATAATTATCAGCAGCGTATCATTAATACTCAGCAGTTGCTTAATTACAATAAGGATATAGGGAAACATCATATAGATGCATTAGGCGGCCATGAGTACAATGATTTGTATAGAGAGTCAATGAACTGGGGATCTGCTTATGAATTGATTCCAGGTTATATTTCTCCGGGTAATTTCACCAGCCGTTATGTGAATGTATCAACGTTGGCCACTCCGGGTTGGAGTCTGGATAAGTACCGTATGGAATCCTATTTCGGACGTGCTAATTATATTTATAATGACAAGTATTATCTCTCCGGTTCACTTCGTGCCGATGGTTCTTCAAAGTTTATGAAGAATAAGTGGGGAACATTCTGGTCTGTAGGCGGAGGTTGGAGAATCTCTTCCGAATCGTTTATGAAACAGTTTTCCGGTTGGCTGGATAATGCAAAGATTCGCGCCAGTTATGGTGTAATTGGAGATCAGAGCAATATTTCCGGTTATTATACAAACCATACATGGAGTTATGGTGTTAGCACCTGGAATCAGGTATCTAATGGTACAGGTACAGCAAAGGACTATTCCATAGGTTATGGAGGATTGGTTAATGAGGAATTGACATGGGAAACAGCACATACGTTGGATGCAGGTCTTGATTTCTCATTATTTAACAGCCGTATTACAGGAACAATTGATGTATACAATCGCGAAACGGTCAATTCCTTTTATAATGAACCGGTATCTTATCTGGCAAATGCTGGTGCACAGACTCGGCAGCGTAATTCCGCAAAGCTGCGTAATAGAGGTTTTGAATTGGAGTTGGCGGGAGATATTGTTCGCACAAAAGACTGGACAGTTAATTTGGCTTTGAACGGGACTCATTATACTACTACATTGGTTTCTGTTCCTTCTTCTACAATTCCGGCATGGACTGAAACATCGGACCTTCCGAAAGGAACATGGATGGCCAACGGCGAAGGTTGGAGTTCAACGGGAGCTGGCAATACGTCCTTTACGTTCTATCTGCGTGGAGAAGGAAGACCGTGGTATAATATTTATCTGTATAAGTATGCCGGCGTTGATCAAACATCCGGACTTCCCATGTATTGGCACCGCGTAACTGCAGATGATGTAAAGAAAGGTAACTATTCCGGCTACAAACAGGGTGAGTCTGTGAAGACAACGAAAAACAGTGATGCTTCTTTCTATGAGGTCGGTGATGCGCTTCCAAAATGGATTGGTGGTTTTACCACTTCAGTCAGATATAAAGATTTTGACTTTCAAGCTATTATAGCTTATCAGCTGGGTGGAAAGTTCTTCTCTACCGAATATGCCAACGGCTTGTATCGTAGTAATGAAATGGACGTTTCTAATATGGAAGCACCTTCTAAAGATTTAATCGGCAATACCTGGTCTCCTGAGAATACGGGAGCAAAGTTTCCAATGCAATGGTGGAATACTTCTTATTATGATGGTGCTACTTTTGGTTCTTGGAAATATACGGATATGTCGCTATTTAGCGCATCTTATATGCGTGTGAAGAATATTACCTTAGGTTATACACTTCCGAACAAATATCTGCAGAAGGCTTATATTAGTAAGATGCGTGTTTATGCTTCGGCTGATAACTTGATTTTCTTGTCAGCAAAGAAGGGTGTTGATCCAAGTATGGCATTGACCGGTGGTTTTAATGTCGGACAGTATATTTATCCGACAATGCAGACTATATCTTTAGGCGTTAGCTTGGATTTTTGATTGTAACATTATAAATTAATGAATATGAAAAAGTATATTAAATATATATCGACTGTACTTGTTGCAGGATTCCTTTTGTCATCTTGCGATGATAAGTTGAATGTGACAAATCCGAATTCGCTGACCGATGATCAGATTACGGATTTGCTGAAAAACGGTACTGATGCTCAGCGTGATTTGATACTGGGGGGCTTGGCTTCCGGTTTACCCGCAAATATGAGTTTGCGTGCTCCCATTATTTATGCCGGTTTTTCTAGTATGGGATATGATAATGAATTTGCATTAAATCTGATTCGTGATTTACAGGGAGAGGATGTTGTATATGCGGATCGTAACTCTTCTCTTGGTACATCGTGGGCCGGCTGGTATTACAATCAGAAAGATTTTTCATTTTGGGATGGCAGTAATGTCGATTGGTGTTTTGGCTATTGGGCAGGTCCTTCAACAATTATTAATAATGCCAATAAAGTATCTCAATTTTTAAGTGATGACGTTATTGCTAATTCGAACAAGTTGAAGGATTATAAAGCACGTTGTTTGACAATTCATGCAATGGGATATATGCAATTGATGGAGCGTTTTCAGAAAGCATATCTCTTTGGTGGTAAAGAAGGGAAGGGAATGCCTATTTATACAAAATATGCATATAATGATCCGGTAGCGCCTTTATCTGCTACGGAAACTTATGATTTTATCAAGAGTGAATTGGTTCAAGCGAATAAATTATTCCAGGAATCAGGAATTGGTTCTGATGGTTATACCGTTGGGACAACACAAGATGAAGTATATGATATCGATCGTGGCATATCTCAGTATTTGTTAGCTCGCGTCGCTTTGTGGACAGGCGATTATGCAACATGTATAGCGTCCTGTAAAGAGATTATGGAGCATTATCCTAATTTTATCAAAGAAGCTAATTATGGTATGGCCAATGATTCTATTTCTAAAGTTTGTTCTAATAAAGCTGAGGTCTATGCTGATAACAATGCCTTCTTGTCTGTGGCCAAGAACCCGGAATGTATGTTCGGTTGGACAAATGATTCAAATTTGTATCCATGGACATATTTGAATATATTCAGTGCATCATCAGGTGGCTATGGACAGGGCTATTTCCAGATTAATGATGTACTTTATAATAAAATTGCTGATAATGACTTCCGCAAATCTCGTTTTGTGACCGATACGATTTCTTTCCCTTATTTTGTTATGCAGGGAACAACCAAGGTTACTATTCCTGAGGTTATTTATAAGATGAGCAATTTGAAATGGGCTGCAACAATTGCATCTGATCAGACAGCACGTACAGCAGATAAGCAGAATAGTGATGTGATTCTTATCCGTTCTTCTGAAGTTTTGTTGATGCTAGCTGAAGCGCAAGCAACATCCGGAGATGAAGCAGGTGCAAAAGCTACATTAAATAAATTGTTGGCTGCTCGTACAAAAGCAGGTGCTCTCACTTTGACTTGTGATAACTATCCGGCAATGAAAGGTCTTTCGGCATTGGATATGGTTAAATTGCAGTGGCGTATTGAGATGTGGGCAGAAAACGGACTCGACTTCTTCAATCACAAACGTTGGAATCAGGATATAACGCGTACGGGTTCAACCAACCATTGGAGTACAAACGGTTTATCCGTTGATCATATGACATGGGAAATACCGGATAAAGAGACTCAGACGAATCCGAACTGGTAATCAATAATAGTCTTCTGCGGAAGATATAAAGAGAAAAAGAGGTTATCTAACAATAAAAAGTTAGGTAGCCTCTTTTCATTTATTTCTCATTAGTTGCTATATTTGCGATTATCAAAAATAAATTAAGATGAAAAGATTCTTATACACTGTTGCATTTGCAATGATATGTTCTTTGAGCTTTGCCCAGATAGAGCCAATGAAACAATACATTGATCAACTGATGTCGAAAATGACAGTTCAGGAAAAGATCGGACAACTCAATTTGTTGCCCGGAAGTACAGTTACTACGGGTATCTCGAAAAATTCTTCGATTATCGAGACCATAGCAAAAGGACAATTGGGTGGAATACTTAACATGAAGGGAGTCGACGATATACGTACTATTCAAAAAGCGGCTGTCGAACAATCACGGCTGGGTATTCCATTGATTATTGGAATGGATGTGATTCATGGTTACGAGACTGTTTTCCCTCTTCCTCTTGCTATGGCATGTAGCTGGGATGTTCCCGCCATCAAACAAAGTGCACATATCGCGGCGAAAGAGGCTAGTGCAGATGGTATTTGTTGGACTTATAGCCCGATGGTTGATATAGCACTTGATTCTCGCTGGGGGCGGGTTGCCGAAAGCAACGGGGAGGATCCTTTTCTCTCGGCACGTATTGCAGAAGCAATGGTCAAAGGTTATCAGGGAGACTTGTCACATTCGGACAATATAATGGCATGCGTGAAGCATTTCGCACTTTACGGAGGGGCTGAGTCAGGACGCGATTACAACACAGTAGATATGAGTCATATTCGTATGTATAACCAATATTTTCCTCCTTATAAAGCTGCCGTTGAAGCCGGTGCCGGCAGTTTGATGACTTCCTTCAATGTGGTGGATTATATTCCTGCAACAGCTAATAGTTGGCTTCTTGATCAGGTCCTGCGCAAGCAATGGAATTTTGATGGTTTTATTGTAACCGATTATGGTTCGATTGGAGAAATGATTCATCATGGAGTGGGAGACTTGCAAAGCTCTGCTGTAATGGCTCTCAAGGCGGGGACAGATATGGATATGTGCGCTGAAGCCTTTACAAAAACCCTTGAAAAATCGCTTAATGAAGGGAAAATAACAATAGCGGATATTGATAAAGCCTGTCGACGTATCCTCGAAGCCAAATATAAACTGGGACTTTTTCAAAATCCTTACAAGTATTGTGACAAGTCACGTCGCAGTCGCGATATCTATACTCCTGAAAACAGAGAGGCAGCACGTAATCTTGCAGCGGAATCGTTTGTGTTGTTGAAAAATGAGAATAATCTTCTTCCGTTGAAAAAGCAGAGTAAAATAGCGCTCATAGGTCCGCTTGCCGATACTAAATATATTATAGGGACCTGGAGTGTGGCAGCAACCTATGATAAATACAAGACACTGCGTGAGGTTATGCAACAGACATTAAAGGGAAAAGGTGAATTGCTTTATAGCCAGGGTTGTAATATCTCTCGGGATTCCGTATTACAGAAAGATGGTTCTCTCTTTAAAACGATTCGTTGGGGAGATGAAAACCGGATGAGACAAGAAGCCTTGAAAGTTGCCAAGCAGGCAGATGTGATTGTATGCGCGATGGGGGAGGAAGCTGAAATGAGCGGCGAATGTTCCAGTCGAAGCAACCTCGACCTGTTTGAGGTTCAACGCGAGCTGCTGGAAGAATTGCTAAAGACGGGTAAGCCGGTTGTATTGCTTAATTTTTCTGGTAGAGCGACGGTTTTGACATGGGAGTCTTTGCATGTACCGGCAATTATGAATGTATGGTTCGGAGGTAGTGAGGGCGCTGAGGCTATATGCGATGTATTATTCGGTGACAAGATTCCTAGTGGAAAGCTTACTGTCTCCATGCCTCAAAATACCGGTCAGGAACCTTTATATTATAATCATCTGCCAACAGGTCGTCCGGTACCAGAAGGAGCTAAGACTTTCGGTAAGTTCACCAGTAATTATCTGGATGTACGTAATGACCCATTATATCCTTTTGGGTTCGGACTCAGTTATACAACATTTAAGTATGCGGACTTTAGGCTTAGTTCTACAGCGATGGATAAAAATGGGCATCTGACGGCCACCATCAATGTGACCAATACAGGAAACTATGATGCTGATGAAATCGTGCAGTTTTATATTCATGATGTGGTAGCAAGTATAAGCCGCCCGGTAAAGGAGCTGAAAGGATTTCAACGCATTCATCTCAACAAGGGTGAAAGCAAAGATGTCTTATTCTCTATTACTCCCGAATTGTTGAAATTTTACGACTATAATCTTAATAATGTACTGGAGTCTGGAGAATTTGAAGTGATGGCAGGACCAAATAGTAGTGATAAGGATTTGCAAAAGCTGAGTTTTACAGTCCGATGATACGTATCGTATAAGGATCAACTATCTCATGAATCAGAAAATTCGTGTGGTTTTACAGCAGTCCTATTTTGTATATGCACATGGAAAAGATGCCTCGCTATGCAATTTTATTGGCAACAGAACGTTGATATGACTGTAAATGATTACCTTTGCCGCCGAATTATCAGGCCTGATGGTAAAGGTAATCTTGTATTAAATATTCAAATATCTAAATATAAATGATGAAAAAGTATAGACTGATCAACAACGCGCTGGGATGGATTGTATTTGCAATTGCTTCAGCCGTTTATTTGATGACTATTGAGCCTACCGCTAGTTTTTGGGATTGCGGAGAGTTCATTTCGTCTTCGTATAAGTTGGAAGTGGGGCATCCGCCCGGAGCGCCGTTCTTTATGATTATGGCCAACTTGTTTACACAATTTGCTTCTGATCCATCGTTGGTGGCTAAGATGGTTAATTCGATGTCGGCTCTTTTTAGCGGACTGACCATATTGTTCCTCTTCTGGAGTATCACGCATATGACCCGTAAGGTGATTATTAAAGATGGCGATGAGATATCAACGGGCAAACTGATTGCAATTATGGGTAGCGGTTTGGTTGGTGCATTGGCTTATACTTTTAGTGATACATTTTGGTTTAGTGCAGTCGAAGGGGAGGTGTATGCTTCATCATCGCTTTTTACAGCGGTTGTATTTTGGCTGATGCTGAAATGGGAGGAAGTAGCTGATAAGCCTCATTCTGATCGTTGGATTGTACTTATCGCTTATTTGATGGGATTGAGTATTGGTGTCCATCTGCTGAACTTGCTTTGCATTCCGGCAATGGTACTGATTTATTATTATAAAAAGTTTCCGAATCCATCTGTTAAAGGTTCACTTCTGGCACTGCTTGTCTCATTTGCAATTATTGCATTGATGATGTTTGGTGTTGTACAAGGGTTAGTTGAAGTGTGCGGATATTTTGAACTGTTATTTGTCAACGTTCTGGGTATGCCTTATAACTCAGGAGTCTTTGCTTATCTGATTATACTGGCGGGTGTATTAGCGTGGTCAATTTACGAAACGATGCGTTCGGAAATACGCCCTACTCAGATGAAGATTGCCATTATTCTTTCGGTGGTTCTTATTGGAATTCCATTTATCGGAAGCGGTTATGTGATTGCTGTTATTCTTACAGGTGCACTCATTGCTTATTTATTTATGAGCAAGAAATTGAATGTCAAGATGCTGAATACCGTTATTTTGTGTCTGATGGTAGTGGTTGTAGGTTATTCATCTTATGCATTGACATTGATTCGCGCTACTGCTGATACACCTATGAATCAGAATGCTCCGAGCGATATTTTTACTTTACGAACTTATCTTGCACGCGAACAGTATGGAAAGACTCCATTGCTGTATGGTCAGACTTTTGTGTCTGAAGTAAAACGCGTGGCTCAAGGTAATAATTGCGTCCCGGTTAGTAAGGAAGGTGCTGCCACGTATAGTCGTGTGATCAAGAAAAATACCAGTGACAAGGATCATTATTATATCTCTCGTCATGATGAGGATTATGAGTATGTCGATGAATTGAATATGTTTTTCCCAAGAATGTACAGCACGGATTCTCATCATATAGATGCTTATAAGGAGTGGACTAATTTTAAGGGTGAACCTGTAAAGTTCGATCGTTGCGGCGAATCGGTGACAGTTATGAAACCGACTTTTGCTGAGAATCTGCGGTTCTTTTTCTCATATCAGTTGAACTTTATGTACTGGCGTTATTTTATGTGGAACTTCTCGGGTCGACAGAATGATATTCAGGGCAATGGAGAAGTACTTAACGGAAACTGGATTACCGGTATTCCTGTTATTGATGAGGTGCTGGTTGGACCACAGGATAAGATGCCTTACGATATTGTCAATAACAAAGGTCATAATACCTATTTTATGTTGCCATTGCTGTTGGGGCTTATTGGTTTGTTGTTTCAAGCTTATGCGGGAAAGAAAGGAATCGAAAGTTTTTGGGTGACATTTTTCTTGTTTTTCATGACAGGTATTGCTATTGTATTATATTTGAATCAGACACCATATCAGCCGCGCGAACGTGATTATGCGTATGCGGGTTCGTTCTATGCGTTCTGTATATGGATAGGATTCGGGGTCGCGGCCTTGTCTAAAGGTATCGAGAAGTATTGTAAGTTGCCGGCTGTAGCTGCCGGAATATTGGCAACACTGTTATGTTTGTTTATTCCGTACCGTATGGGAGCACAAAACTGGGACGATCATGATCGTTCCGGGCGGTATGTATGTCGTGACTTTGGTTCGAACTATTTGCAGTCATGCGAACCTAACGCTGTTATCTTTACTAACGGCGATAATGATACTTTCCCGTTATGGTATGCTCAGGAAGTGGAAGGTATTCGTACGGATGTGCGTGTTTGCAACACGAGCTATCTGCAAACTGACTGGTACACCGATCAGATGAAAAAGCAAGCTTATCAATCTGCCCCTCTGCCAATTACTTGGGATCGTTCGCAATATATTCAGGGTAAGCGCGATGCAGCTTATATATTCGCGTTGACCAACGATCCGATAGATTTGGATGTGGCTTTGAAGTTTGTCCGAAGCGATGATCCTAAATACAAGCAAATTCCGGGCATTAGTCAACCGTTGGATTATATTCCTTCGGAAACGCTGATTTATCATGTTGACACGGCTGCTGCACGAAATGTCTTGGGTAATGATACGACCGGAATGTTGAAAACAATGACAATTAATCTGAAAGGAAAGAGTGCGTTGGGCAAACAGGAACTGACTATTCTTGACATGTTGCAGACTAATAATTTTAAGCGACCTATATATTATGCTATCACGGTTAGCCCTGACCAGTTTGTCAATTTGGATGCTTATTTCCAGCAGACAGGTCTGGCTTATCAGATTGTTCCAAAAAATGCCAACAAGACGATAAATACAGATAAAATGTACGACAACGTGATGAATAAGTTTAAATGGGGAGGCGTTGACAAAAAAGGTATTTACATTGATGAGAATGTAATGCGTATGTGCAAGAGTTATCGTATGATGTTGTTTAACAAACTGGCTGAACAGCTTATAAATGAAGGCAAACGTGATAAGGCTCTGAATGTTCTCGATAAATGTATGAAGGTTCTGCCTCCTGAAAATGTTCCGATGGATTATACGGGTCTTTCTACAGGCGAGTGTTATTATATCTTAGGCAAAAAAGACAAAGCCGAAAGGGTTTATTCGCTTATTGCAAATGATGCCGTTCGAAATATTGAATGGATGTTTCGTCTGGAACCTGCTCAGTTGGAGTCGGTAAAGGATAATCTGGAACAGAATTTGGCTGTATTGCAGCAGGTATTGCTTATCTGTAAGCATTATGATCCTGCATTTGCTAAGAAATATCAGGAGGAATTCGATAATTATCGGATGGCTTATACTTCAGTAAGCAAAAAGTAAGGCATGTTTATCGAGCAACCTCCTTGGTTTTATAGAGTATTATTTCCAGGGGTAATCTGGCGAATTCCGGCCGAAAAAAAGTGTGTGTATCTCACTTTTGATGATGGTCCGATTCCCGAGATTACTCCTTGGGTATTAGATAGGCTGGATGAATTTGGCATTAAAGCCACATTTTTCTGTGTGGGCGATAATGTGAGAAAATACCCTGATACTTATCAGATGGTACTTGATCGCGGACATCGAGTTGGAAATCATACCTATAATCACATTCAGGGTATTCAGTATTGGTCGCGTCATTATGTAGCGAATGTTCAAAAAGCGTCGGAATATATTCATAGTGATTTGTTTCGTCCTCCGCATGGACACATGCGTTTTCCACAGGTGGTGCGTATCGAACAGGATTATAAGATTGTGATGTGGGATGTTGTAACACGCGATTACAGTCCGCATATGTCGCCTAATGGAGTATTCAATGTGGTGAAAAATTATACGCGTAATGGCTCCGTAATTGTGTTTCACGATTCATTAAAGGCGCTGCGTAATATGCCTGAAGCAATGCCCCGTTCGGTGAAATGGCTGCTTGAGCAGGGTTACGAGTTTAAGGTTTTCGATTAAGAATTATATAAATTAGTAGAGGATGAAAAAATTAGTCAACTTGTGTCTTTGGCTTGTGTTGTTCGTATTGACAATCGGGCAGATACAGGCTCAATCGTTTGAGAAACAGTTGGCGACACTGGATGGCGTCAGCGGAATAGAAAAGTTGAAATCTGATGTTTATGCTGATAAATATCTGGTACGGATCAATCAATTGATTGATCCCAAGCATCCGGAAGTGGGTACATTTACTCAGCGTGTGATTGTTGCTCATGTCGGTTATGATCGTCCGACAGTAATTGTTACTGAAGGCTATGGAGCTGCTTATGCTTTGAATCCGCGTTATCAGGAAGAACTTTGTCGGCTGTTTAATGCAAACATGGTGTTTGTGGAGTATCGTTATTTTCTTGAGTCAACACCTAATCCTTGTAATTGGGATTATTTGACCGCTGAGAATTCTGCTTACGATCTTCATCATGTCAATCAAGTATTTCATAAATTGTATAAAGGAAAATGGATCTCTACAGGAATAAGTAAAGGCGGACAGACAACAACGCTCTATCGTGCTTTCTTCCCTAATGATGTCGATTTCTCAGTTCCTTATGTTGCTCCGTTAAATCGTGGAGTTGAGGATGGCCGTCACGAACCGTTTATTGATAATGACGGGAGTAAGGGTGTAAGAAAAATGATCAGAAATTTCCAGATAGAGATATTAAAACGGAAAACAGAAGTTGTCCCAATGCTTAACGCTTATTGTAAGGAAAAAGGGTGGGAGTTTAGAATGCCAATGCCTGAAGTATTGGACTATTGTGTATTGGAATATCCGTTTGCCTTCTGGCAGTGGGGCACAAATCCAAATAAGATTCCTTCACTTTCATCAGACACAAAGACGCTTTTTGATCATTTAGTGTCCATAAGTGAGCCGAATAACTTTGCGGAAGGTCAAGCTTATATATCCTTCTTTGTTCAGGCTGCTCGCGAATTGGGCTATTATGGATATGATACGAAACCGTTTGAAAAGTATCTGACAATTAAATCCAGTAAAGGATATCTGAATCGGATTATGCTTCCAAAAGATCTTGTTGGAAAGGTAGAGTTCCGTCCTGAATTGTATAATAAAGTATACAATTTTTTGAAAGACAATGATCCGAAGATGATATTTATTTATGGCGAATATGATCCGTGGAGTGCAACGCGAGTTCCCACTTTCAAGGGAAAGATAAACGAACAGATTTATATCAAGCCTGGTGGTAGTCATGCTTCACGCATAAGCAATATGCCGGAAGCTACAAAGAAGAAAATTATCGATCAAATTACGCAGTGGCTATCGGAATAAGTGTCTATATTTCAATAATCTGACTGATTTAAAAAAGTATATACTTTTAAACTCAAGAGTATATACTTTCATATACACAAAGTATATACTTTCGCATAGTAAAAGTATATACTTTTTTTGTCAAGAGTAATGACTTTTATTTTTCCACCTGACGAATCTTTCTTATTGGTTATAAACAGCTTTGTACCATTGGAGTTGTTTGTACCATTCAGTTAAGTTTGTCGTTGTTGATTGTGGTACGTAAACAGATAAACCGCAGCATTCGTTGATAGGATAAGAGTAACCTAAACCGGCAAAATAAGCTTTAGGGGTATGTGCTTCGTATGTGATTACATTAGCAAGAGCCGATTTGAACTGTGCATATTGTTCGGTGGTCCCGAGCTGTTTGATGTAGTCGTCCATATCGTAAAGCAAGCAGGGATTAACACTTCCATTTTTTCTCAGGAATTCCAATTTTTGCATCTTCGATAGGTCTACACCATATAAATCGTTTGTCGTTTTTGTTGAAAAGATGCCTTTGGCAGCGGACGCTAAAGTACTGAGTCCGCTAGTTTTGATAATCGAGACCGTTGCAGTCTGATAATCACCGCTTTGCGAATAGTAATAATTATAGAATGTTTGTGCGACTAAATCCAGCTGTAATGTTTTAGTAAAGAAGTACGGAATCATTTTTTGATAGGGCCATCCGTCAGCCATTGTTTCTGTTGGAGAGGCCAGAATATAATCTGTTTTGTCTTTAAGCTCATAGGCGCATTCGATATTTGCCATGTAGCATGCATCAAACATAATAAAATCGAAGCCATGATCCGGAAGGCCCGAAGCTAGATCATATATCTCCATCCAGTTGGAACCGTCTTGTCCGAAAGCTTTCAGATAAATACTTACATTTGAAGGGAGCCAGCTTGTGCCATGACTCCAAAGAACAAGTCCATAGCTGTCAGCAGGGAAAAGAGATTTCACATCACTAATGACGGATTGCATGATGGCAGGATCCGCCGAGTTCTGTTCGTTATAGGATTTAATAAGGTTTTTGACTACGATTCCTTTTGAATTCTCTTTGATTTGAATAAGTTCTGGTGTAGCACCTTTGGGGGCGTAATATACAATTAAATTTCCACCGTTCAGATTGGCATTCGTTCCAACTGTGACCATACTTTCCAGATTAGATGCAGCATAAGAACTCAAACTATTGTTTGCAATCATATATACCAAAACTGTACGACTCGTCGTAGTGTCTTCTTTTTTATCATCACCGCCGCAACTTGCCAACGTAAAGCATAAAGCGATTATTATGGCGAGAATTTTATATTTCATATTCCCCTATTGATTATGTTACAAAGATAGTGATTTATTATATCTATAACGACCTTTGTCATAAATTGTTTTTATAGTCAAATAGAATTCGTATATTTGCTCGTTCGTTGCTTCATTCTTTTATTAAGTGTTTTATGAAAAGAATAATTGGAATAGGTATCCTTTGTCTTTGTTGCATATTGAAAGGACAAACTCAAGTCGTGGCACTCAAAAGCAATGTGCTATATGATGCCTCCACTACATTCAATCTGGGATGTGAGGTCGCAATGACTAAGCATTGGTCGTTGGATGTCTCTGGTAACTATAATCCTTGGAAATTCGGCAGCGATGACAAATCCATTAAGCATTGGCTGGTTCAGCCGGAGTTACGTTATTGGTTTCATGAACATTATAATCGTTCGTTTGTGGGTTTGCATGGCATGTATATTGATTATAATACATCGGGAGTAAGTTTGCTCAATGTGATGAAGTCTGGTTATGATTATGATGGACAAGCCTATGGGTGTGGTCTTTCGTATGGATATCATTTATACATGAGTGCGCATTGGAATGTGGAGTTTACTGCCGGCTTGGGATATATTCGTTTTAAGTATGATAAGTCATTGCCTGCAGATGGCTCTAATTCTGTACGCTATAAGAATAATTATTTCGGACCAACTAAAGTTGGTGTAAGTTTTGTTTATTTAATAAGATAATATTTATGAAAAGCAGATGTTTACTTATTTTATTCTTGTTAGCGTCGTTTTTTTGTTCAGCTCAGACAGACAGTCCTTGCGGATTACTGGAAATTAGAGGAAATGAATTAACGCAGGATGGCAGGACTTTATCTTTGGATCTGACATTCGATATTTGTCATATATCGGTTGGAAGGTTTCAAACTATGACCCTGATTCCGATGCTTAAGAACGCATGCGACTCACTTCAATTGCCTCCAGTTGTATTAAATGGTGCGCACGCACAGAAAATGTATCACCGTCGACTTGTTTTCAAGGGAAAGAAAATTGCCGATGGAAATGCCTATGTTGTTTTAGGAAACGAATCAGTATTACTTGGAAACATCAGTTATAAATGTAAGGTTCCATATCAACCATGGATGAAGAAAACATCATTCATCTTGATCGGGCTTTTGAAAAATGAGAGAGGAAACGTTGTTCGTCGTTATGTGGATTTGTTGACTGACGATTTGTATATAGCGAAGGAAAAGTAATATTATTTGTGACGTCGGATAGTTGTTTGAATAAACTCCCAATCGTTCTTATTGATAAGTAACTCGGTGACCTTTGTATGTGTGATTTTGCAGAACATCACCAGAGAAAAGCAGAGCATACAGCAGAAGGCTATGCTTGAGCAGATGGCTGAGCCGACAACTCCATATAAAGGAATCAGTATTATTCCGGCAATTAGTAATGTGGTCAAACCAATGAATGAGCAGATTGCACTGTAACGAATTTTTCCGCTTCCAATAAAATATTGGCTGATGATGCCATTGCAGCCGAATGAGATAATTCCTACAGAAAGTCCGGCAATCACTTTGCGGATACCTTGAAATTGCGTGCTGAAAAGATAATCAGTATAAACCCATTCGGGAATAAGTAGAATACATGTGGTGGCTAATGTTATGGCACAAAAAGTAAGCTTGAGATATTGTAATGTGATGAGCTTATGTTGTTGTTTATCTTCGTTTTTCGCTACACGGCTATATTCTATAAATCCTACACTACGGTTGATATGCCATACGCTTTCCGACATTTTTGTTCCTGCGTCCAATAGTCCCACACTGCTTAATCCACCGAAGCGGCCAATCAGAAAATAGTTGAGACGTGTGGTTAATGTTTCGGCAATATTATCAGCGCTACCCCATAATCCATAAATGAACATTTCTTTTAAAAGTGAAGGAAAAGCATAGTTTTTTTCTTGATCATTTGTTTTCTTAAAATGAGGATACAACATCAAAAAACTGATGATGAACGCGATGCTGTTGGCAATATACATTCCGAGAATATAGGAAGAGACGACTTGTTTTTGTCTGCCGTAATAAAGATACAGTAAAACAATGAATAATATGCCGCCTTGTAACATATAGGTTATATTGAATCCCTTAATATGGTCTTTTCCTAAGAGGAATCTGGAATTAGCCACGACTAGCGACATCAGAATAGACAAAAGATAAATATGCAGGAAATAGCCGTCAGGCAGCATTCCAACTATTTCCATTGCAGAGCAGGCAATTAGCGAACCGGCTAAGGTCCAAATATACGACGGAAGGAATACTACCTTCATGTTGTAGCGATTCATAAAATAAACGATAGTGTTCCCCGAGAGTATTCCGTTGAACATCATAGCAATATTAATCGAAGCTATGATGAGTCCAATCAATCCCACTCCTTCAACGCCCAAAGCTTTTGCATTGATAAAAATCAGTACAAGATTGAGTATTGCAATCAGATAGCGGCTTGCTATTGTTTCAAAAATATCACGCACAATACATGTATGTTATGGTTCAACAGATGGAACAACCATCCAAAAGTTGAATGTAAGTATCTATTGCTTCGCGGATCTCAATCAGTCCGACATACTCATCGGCTGTGTGTGAACGGGAAGATTCGCCGGGGCCCATTTTAACCGATGGAAAATGCATCAAAGCCTGATCACTCAGCGTTGGCGAACCAAAGGGTTCTTTACCTAAGATAAGACACCGTTGAATAAACGGGTGATTGATGTCGGTATGCGTCGAATTAAGCCGGAAACTGCGTGCCTTAATTTCACATCCGACTTGTTCTTTGATGAGTTCAAATAATTGTTCATTCTGGTAGAACTCATTAGTGCGGATATCTACCGTGAACTCACAGCGTTCAGGAATCACATTATGCTGTATGCCTGCTTGAATCATGGTAACACTCATCTTTACCGGTCCCAGGAAATCGCTTTTCAAGGGGAATTGATAATTATTGAACCATTCAATATCTTTGATAGCAAGAGTGATTGCGTTGATTCCTTCCTCTCTAGCAGCATGACCTGATTTACCATGACTTACACAATCCAAGACCATCAGTCCTTTTTCTGCAACTGCCGGTTGCATATTTGTAGGTTCACCAACAATTGCGAATTTGATAGGCGGAAGTTCAGGCAGAATACTCTCTATTCCGTTTTTCCCTGATACCTCTTCTTCACACGAAGCCAGAAATATCAGATTGTATGACTGTTTTTTATGACAGAGGACGTTGAATGCTTCATATAGGGAAACAACGCTGGCACCTGCATCATTGCTGCCGAGTCCGTAGAGTTTATCATCTTCGCTTTCTTCCGGGGTGAAAGGATCTTTGCTCCAACCGGAAGCTGGTTTTACAGTATCAATATGCGAATTGAGGAGTAATGTAGGTTTGTTAATATCAAAATCGGGTGAAATCATCCACAGATTATTGCCTTTGCGGCGGACTTTAGCACCTGTCTGCTGCCATGTCTCTTGTAGAAAATCGGCTACCGCGGTCTCTTCGCGACTGAAAGATGGGCGGCTTATCATGCCTTTAAGTATGTCTAATGCTTCGTAATACATGTCTGTAGGGTATTTCAATCTAATAGTTTGCCAATCGTTTCGCGGTCGTGTTCCAATTGCAGCCTTAATTCCTCAAGCGTATTAAACTTGATGTCTGCTCTGATATAATGAATAAACGCCACGTTGATTTTGTTATTGTAAATGTCTCCTGAAAAATCCAGAATGTTTACTTCCATAGAAGTATTGCTCCCGTTGTTTAATGTCGGCCGGTCACCAATATATAGCATTCCCTTGTATTTTTGTCCGTTAAGATATACCCATACGGCATATACACCTGTGGCAGGGATTATTTTACACGGTTCTTCCACTAGAATATTGGCTGTAGGAAAACCTAATGTGCGTCCTATTTTATTACCGCTAACTATTCGACCTTCTAGAGTATATGGATAAGTAAGCAGATGTGCAGCTCCTTCAACATTATGACTCGCTATAAGCCTGCGTATCTCTGAAGAACTGATGGATTCTTCACCCTCACTGTAACGAGATGCTTTGACCACTTGCATATTGCAATCTTTCCCATAAGCAACATAATCTTCGAAACCCTTTTCGCGGTTATGTCCGAACCGATGGTCATAGCCGATCAGTAATATTTCTACATGATACTTGCGGGCTAGTATTTCGGTAATGAATTCTTTGGCGGTCAGTTGCGACAGATCGCGGGTAAAGTCAAGGCTGATACAATAATCAATGCCTGTTTTATTGAGTAATTCAATTTTTTCATCATAGGTATTCAATAATTTCGGCTGATAATCACAGCGAAGTACGGCTCTGGGGTGTTGAGGAAAAGTAATGATTGCAGAAGGAAGGCCCGATTGTGCTGCTATCTCTTTTAGTTCACTGATCAGATACCGGTGACCTAAATGAACTCCATCAAAGAATCCGATGGTGGCTGCCAACTTTTTTCTTTTTAATGAATCTGAGTTTCGAATCACTATCATTCTTTTTTCTTTTTACTACTTTCGACTACAAAAGTATATAAAAACTACGAGTGAAAGCAATTTCTTCAAGGATGAATATGATTTTGATCCGTATGGCAGTTAGTTGAATTCAGTTCCACGAACTGGTTATTCTTGCTTAATTTTAGTTAGCAGGAAGTTTTTTTGTAATCGGAGGGAAGATAGATATGAAGTTAATTTTAAGTGGAAAATTCATAGACTTCCTTTGTGAATTAAAAAAAGTGTGTATCTTTGCAGTCGCAAAACAAAAGGTGCCATAGCTCAGCTGGTAGAGCAAAGGACTGAAAATCCTTGTGTCCCTGGTTCAACTCCCGGTGGCACCACTTTTAACAGACTTCAAAATTGGTAAATCTCTGAAATTAATCATTTCAGGGATTTTTTCTTTCTAATCCGCAATTTCTTTTATAGAATAAATTACTTTAGCCATAGTGTAGATGTGGGTATTGTTCATTTTGATTAATATTTTATGAGTCGGATCTTTGGATTACTCTCTGATATTCTGATTAGCTGAAATGGTCTTTATAAACTCTGTTAAAGGCTTTATTTTCAACAGTTATAATTGGGAATAACCTTTTTCCTCTTTTTACTTTTTAAGTAGAATGAAGAAAATATAACAAGAAATGTTTGCATGTTCCCAATAAGTAACATACTTTTGTTCCCGAATAGTAACATTATGCAGAATGAAAGAAAAGAATATAATAATAGAAAGAGATCGGGAAGCAACAGAGAAGCGTTTGCTGGAAACTATTGGAAAAATGATTTCTAATGATGGTTTCGAGAAGATTGGCATTAATGCTGTGGCGACTCAGTCGGGTGTCTCGAAAATATTGATATATCGTTACTTTGGTTCAGTGGAAGGACTTATGGCAGCCTATATTCGACAATATGATTTTTTACTCAACTTTCCTATCGAATTTCCAAACAGAGAGCAGTTGCCTTCATTTGTAAGAAATATCTTTCAAGAACAGATTGAACAGTTAAGAAATAATCCAACTTTAAAGCGACTTTATCGTTGGGAACTTTCTTGCAATAATGATATGATTGTAAAGCTGAGAGAACAACGGGAAAAAATAGGGGTAACTCTTGTTGAAAAAGTAAGTGAACTGACAGGGTATCCACAAAAAGAAATAGCAGTACTAGCTTCTTTTCTGTCAGCCTCTATTACTTATTTGGTCATGTTGGAGGATTTCTGTCCGGTATATAATGGCATTCCTCTTAATAATGATTCTGGTTGGAAACAGATAAAGGAAGGAATCGAGGTCTTAATTAATAAGTTTTTTCAAGATGAACACTGATTTTATACAAATAGTCAATTATGCATCCAAGGCTCCTTCAGGACATAATGCGCAGCCTTGGAAGTTTCATATTACAGCCAATACAATTACAGTTATCCCGAATATGGAGGTAGCACTGCCTGTTGTCGATGGAAGCAACCGCGAATTATTTATTAGTTTAGGATGTTCCGTTGAAAACTTATTTATTGCTGCCGGTCGTTTTGGTTACATAGTACATATTGTAGAAGTCGGCATCGGGGGAATAAAGATGGAACTCACAAAAACAAAGTTGGTAGTTGAGGATTCTTTATTTCTTCAAATAGAAAAGAGACAAACAAACCGTAGTGTCTATAATGGTAATAAAATACCGGATGAAGTATTGAAGCAACTTCAATCTGTACCGAAAGAAAATTCTGTTCAACTTTATTTCGTCGCAATGGGCACCTCTTTAGCCGGGACAATAACAGACTATGTAATGAAAGGGAATGAATTTCAGATGAATGATGCTGCCTTTAAGAACGAACTACTTTTGTGGATACGCTTTAATAAAAAGCAAGTCGAGAGTACACGTAACGGATTGAGCTATTTGACCTTTGGCAGTCCGTCAATTCCGGAATGGTTAATACGCCCTGTAGTTAGTTTGATCATGAAGTCTGGTGTACAGAACAAATCAGATAGAAAAAGAATAAATTCATCTTCTCATTTTGTTGTATGCACTACGCAAAAAAATACAATTGAAGAATGGATTGGTCTAGGACGAACGCTTCAGCGCTTTTTGCTAAAAGCTACTGAAATTGGAATTTCTTATGCTTTTCTAAATCAGCCGTGCGAAGTTCCCACATTGGCGTGTGCCCTGCAGAAGGAGTCGTTTATAAATAAAGAATATCCTACATTAGTTTTGAGAATAGGTTATGCAACTCCAATGCCTTATTCTCTTCGCAAGAAGATTGAAACATTATTGGTATAATATTTTTTTGCCTTTTATGTTTCTATTCGGTAACATATAATAAATAACATAATAATGAAGTTAACATGAAGAAAATGGGATTGGTCTTGATTTATTTGTGGTTTATAAGCCTTTGTTCCTGTCAAAAGGAACTGATTAATTATGAGAAAGGAGATGTGAAAGTTTCTGTCGAGCAAGGAAATGAATGGTTACATGATTTCCCTTTGCTCTTAGGTATTAACAAGAAAAATCCGCCCCAGATAGCCATTTGGCTGGAAGACACTCACGGTAATTATCTTTCAACAGTTTATGTGACCCATAAGATAGCCACTCAATCCTGGCAGGCGTCGGGTGGAAATCGGAGGAAAGAAGCTTTGCCGCATTGGTGCTACTCGCGTGGAGTAAAATATAGTGACGGACTTTATTTGCCAACAAAGAAGGAGCCATTGACTGACGGGATTTCGGGAGCGACTCCTCAGGGAAGTTTTGATATCAAGCTTAACCCGGCAGGTTCGTTAAATCAATTTGTTGTGAAAATAGAAATCAATCATTCAACCGATTTCAATGAGGCTTTTCCTAAGTCTGCCAAAGAAGGAGATCCAAACTATTCGGGAGGCAAAGAAGGAAGTGGGCAACCCGCAATTGTGTATGCTGCTCATATAGATTTGTTGTCAGGGGAAAAATCTTTTGAGGCAAAACTGATAGGGCACAGCAGTCCCGATGGAAGTTCCGGAAACATCTATGAAGATATCTCAGGGCTAACAACAGCATTACACATTGTAAAACGTATAACAGTAAATATCCAATGAAAAAGATTATTTTTTTAATTATACTATGCTGCTGCACAACAATAATGGTAAAGGCACAGCGAACAGATCGTTTCACTTATGCCACAAGTATTGGAACGGGATTAGCCATGAGTGAACCTGCAAACACTCCTTTTACATGGCAGGTTTTAGGCTATTATAATATAAGTAAACGATTCTCTATTGGAGCCGGAACCGGATTGTCTATTTATGAGAAAGCATTGATTCCATTATTTGCAGATGCAAAATATAACATTGTGAAGCCTGGGAGAATTACTCCGTATTTGGAATGTGGTGTTGGATATAGTATTGCACCGGATAAAAACGCCAATGGAGGATTTTATATGAATCCGTCAATAGGCGTACAATATTCAATTTGTGAAAACAAGAAGATATTCTTTGCTTTAGGATATGAATTACAGGAGCTTGAACGATTAAAAACACAAGAAAAGCCGTTATTTTCAGCTGAATTTTCAGAGAGATTGAGTCATAGTTCAGTTTCTGCAAAGGTAGGATTTGTATTTTAAGAATATGTAGAAATTATTCGTATTAAGATAGTATATCCAGAAGAATTATCATTCTTCAACTAAATTAAGAGTTAAATCAGATTTTAATGTAATTCCTAAATCATCAGGTTTAGGAATTACTTGTTTAGTCGGAATTGTTCTATTTTTTGACACTCAGGGCAATAATAAACTGAGCCACCGAGATAAGCTTCTTTTACAATTATACTGCCGCAACGAGGACATGCATTTTTCCATGTGTTGGCAGAAAGGATAGTATGATAGCCGCCTGTATTTCCATATAAGTCGGTTTGGGTATCGCGTCCACCTTCGGAAGTCATTTTCAGTAAGGTCTCTTTTAGTGATTTGAAAAGATTTTCTTTTCTCTTGTCGGATAATGCCAATACTTTCTGTCTTGGATTGATATGAGCATTAAACAGAATGTCTTGTACTACTCCATTACCAACACCTGGAATACGTTGTTCTGTAGCAAGAAGAGCTTTGGCCGAAAGCGCTTCTTTTGCTTCTGAAAAAAGTTTTTCGAATAGCTCAGGAGTGTATGCGTTGCTTATAGGCGAAATACTTTCCTTGCTCAGTTTATAATATTTATTGTCGATAATACTGTCGGGATAAACATTGATAAATCCATACATGGCAACAGTAAAAACAAGAAACGATTCGTCATCGAAGGTAAGCAGGAGCTGATAATTGGTCGGAATTTTGTCTCCCGGATTATAGTAGCGAGCAATAACGCCATCACCAATATTCATGGTGACATTGTCTGACAATAGAAAGTCGATAAACATACCATAACCTTGTGAAGATTCAATAGTTTTACCTATTAATAGCTTGCCATATTTTAATGGGTCACTATTATAAAAGGTGAACTTATGTGGCTTGGTTGCATTGAATACATGCGTGATCGTTTTTCCGCGCAATGTATTGTCTACTTGTTTACTTAGGGTAATTACTTCTGGTAATTCTAACATATCATTTCGAGGATTATTGTTTAATAAACATCTTGACTGTATTGCAAATATACAATGCTTATTTCGGATATGGTTATCCCCAATAAGCATTTTTTTATTTCCCCATAAACTTATAGCGGTTTCACGGGGATACAGATATTCACAATGTGCTTTTTGTCAGGATGTGTGGTGTAGTCGTTGTGATACAATATTTGCTTTTACAAAATAGAATTGATTCTTGCTAAATTGTTGATTTGTTATATGATAAAACGCAATTGCTATTTACTTTCAGCTTGCACCTCTTCATACATTTTTCTCAGAAGGATTACATATTCTGCTTTTCGCAGTAAATATATTAGATGTTATTTATAAAGCATATTGCGAATCATAGTTATCTTTGCACAATGATTTCCAATAGGATAACACCCAAAGAATTATGGGCAAGACAGCATATCAGTAGTTTTGATATTAACTATGATTTGTGGAATAAGAAGAGAGAATCAATACAGGCATTTTCTCAAATAAGTTCTAGTTGTATTTTTACGGTTGATGTATTTAAGGAAAGATATGATTTCGCATCTGATAACTTTTCTACTATTTTTGGATATAATCCCTCATGGATAAAAGCAATACAGGATCAGGGTGATTTATTGGAAGAAAGGATACATCCTGATGACAGAGAGCAACTCATAGAATATCAAATTGAACATGGGCAATTTATTTATTCGCTCCGGCCGGAGGAAAGGAATGATTACCAGCAGGTATTTCAATACCGGATGTTGAATGCGAGAGGGCAATATATAAATGTGATCAGCCGGCATCAGGTCCTCGAAAAGGACAAGAACGGAAAGGCTTGGATTATTTTGGGTGTTATAAATATATCTCCAGACCAAATACCTTTTGATAAAATCAAACGGACGGTTATAAACCGGGAAACAGGCGAAATATTTATGCCCGTGTTAATTCCGGCTGAGAAACAATTGACCGATCGTGAAAAAGAAATACTATTATTTATCCGTCAAGGTTTTTTAAGCAAAGAAATTGCGGATAAGCTATGTATCAGTATTTATACAGTTAACAATCACCGTAAAAATATCTTGGCTAAACTAAATGTTGACAATGTAATTGAAGCCATTAATCTGGCACGAGATTACGGTATCATCTATTAATGATGTCAACCAATTCAGATTCTTCTTCTTTGGATAAGTACTTTTTTTATTGTTTCATATGGGTCATATATGATCTATAGAAACAGCATCATATATAGCTATAAATAGCTATTTCATACGCCATTGTAACATAATAATTTTGCACACCTTTTTGTATCTTTTAATATGCTAATAGCAATGAGTATGATATTTAATAAAACAGAAGAACAGGAACGAGTGTATTTACAGCAGGTTATTAATTTGCTGAAAAAGATTATTGCCAATGTTGATGTTTCAGTGAAAGAACATGTTAATACATTGATGGAATATAAAGAATACTTGTGGTCGAACAAGGATATTGATCCGCATGAGATTCGTTCCATGCGGGAAAGTATTCTGAACCACTTTGCACTGGGCGAGAATGTGATTGATAAGCGAAAGCGGTTAGGCAAGATTTTAAATACTCCCTATTTCGGACGAATTGATTTTATGGAGAATAAAGAAGCTGGTAAAATACTGCCCATTTATATTGGGGTTCATTCATTCTATGATTCAATTAGTAAGAAGAGCTTTATATACGACTGGCGTGCACCAATCTCAAGCATGTTCTATGATTATGAACTAGGAGATGCAACTTATTCATCTCCAGGAGGAGAAGTAAAGGGAGAGATTTTATTAAAGCGGCAGTATCGAATCCGTAATGGGGAAATGGAATTTATGCTTGAAAGTTCATTAACTGTTCATGACGATGTTTTGCAAAAAGAATTGAGTTTCAATGCTGATGATAAAATGAAGAATATTGTAGCTACTATACAGCGGGAACAAAATCAAATCATTCGCAATGAAGATAGTAATATATTGATTATTCAAGGCGTGGCAGGCTCAGGAAAAACATCTATTGCTCTACACCGGATTGCTTATCTGCTTTATAAATTCAAACAAGACCTTTCATCAAAAGATATTTTGATTATATCGCCCAATAAAGTTTTTTCAGATTATATATCTAATGTACTTCCTGAACTTGGCGAAGTAAGCGTTCCTGAAATGAGTATGGAGCAGATATTATCTGGCATATTAGAGAATAGATACAAGTTCCAGAATTTTTTTGAACAAATTAATGAATTACTTGGAAAGCCTGCTTCGGATTTTATTGATCGGATACAATATAAGGCTTCCATCGAGTTTATTTCCTTGCTCGACAAATTTATCCTGCATATTGAAAAGACCTATTTTAAAGCCGTAGATGTCAAACTGACAAAGTCTGTTACTATACCTGCCGGATTTATTGAAGAACAATTCAGACGTTTCAACCGCTTACCGATGCGTCAACGCTTTGAAGCAATGGCCGGATATATTTTAGAAATAGTGCGAATACATTATCGGATTACGGTTACCACCGTTCAACAAAATATGCTAAAAAAAGAAATAAGGAAGATGTTTACTGGAAATAGCGACATAAAGGTGTATAAGGATTTTTTCAAATGGATTGGAAAGACGGAGATGTTTAAAATGCGAAAGAATAATATGTTGGAATATGCTGATTTAGCACCTTTAGCATATATTCATCTTGCGTTGGGGAAGAATAATAGTATCAATCATGTTAAGCATCTATTGATTGATGAGATGCAGGACTATTCGCCTATTCAATATAAAGTTTTACAAGAACTTTATTCTTGTCGGAAAACAATTTTAGGTGATGCCAACCAATCCATTAGTCCTTACGGGTCTTCTACTGCCGACATGATTCAGAAAGTATTAGTGACAGGAAGAGTGATGAAACTATGTAAAAGTTATCGTTCAACCCTTGAAATAACTGATTTTGCCCAAAAGATTCGGAAAAACCATGAGATAGAACCTATTGTCCGACACGGAGAAAAACCGCAAATATTAAAATTCACTAATGAAGAAAACGAAATTTCATACATTTCCGATTCGATTTCCACTTTCAAAAGATCTGATTATAACTCACTTGGTATAATATGTAAAATGGAATCTCAGGCAAAGGAAATAGCAGATAAACTAAAAATGCGTACACACGATGTATACTTTCTTTCAAGCCAGAGTGTTGCTTTTGTACAGGGTGTTATCATCACTTCTGTACATATGGCAAAAGGATTGGAGTTTGACAAAGTTATTATTCCGCAAACAACAGATAGAAATTACAATTCGGAGATGGAAAAAAACATGCTTTATGTTGCGGCAACAAGAGCAATGCATCAATTGACTTTGACTTATGCAGGGATGAAAAGTAGTTTTATTTAACATTGCGCATAATAGTTTTATGTTATAGAGAGCCTTTTTCTTTTCCAGTATCAACATGAATCATTTTGTTCGTTAATAAATGAAAATACAGATCACTTGTATTAAACTTTCTATTTTATTTGTCGTCTAAAGTCCAATTTAAAGTATGACAAAATAGGAGAGAGAGATTATAATCCATGAAAAAAGTAAATTTTGTAATTGCTATTGTACTTATACTGTTGACTGTTTTTTTCATTAAGGTCGCTTTTACTAAGACGAGCGAAAAGAAGCATGAAGGCAAAGAAAAGGTTCAGAAGAAAGTGGATGCATTTATTGTGTCGCCTTCTTTTTTGTTGTCGGAAATAACAGTCACCGGCGAATTAGCTGCATTTAATGATGTGGAACTAAAGAACGAAGTGGCTGGACGAATCACTATAGTAAATTTACCTGAAGGAAAATTTGTCAAGGAAGGTACATTGTTGGTAAAGTTGTATGATGCTGATCTACAAGCGTCGTTGATGAAAATGGAATCGCAGCTCGATATACAGCAGCGTATTTTAGAAAGACAGAAACAACTACTGAGAGTGAACGGGATCAGTCAAAATGAATACGAACAGACGCTTTTACAGGTTAACACGATCAGGGCGGATATTGCCGAGGAAAAGGCACTAATACGTAAAACGGAGGTGAGAGCGCCTTTTGATGGAACTATTGGTTTGCGAGACATCAGTGTCGGCGCTGTCGTGAGCGCATCTACTCTGTTGGCTATAATACGCACTAATCAGAAAATAAAACTTGACTTTTATGTCCCTGAGAAATATGGTCCGATTATTTCTGTCGGAATGAAAGTGCACTTCACGATGGCCAATAGCGATAAGAATTTTGAAGCAACGGTTATTGCCACTGAGCAGGGAATTGATAATTCAACACGTAATCTGAAGGTTAGAGCGATACTTTCATCAGTTTCTAAAGAACTTATTCCGGGTGCATTTGCTAACGTTAATCTTCAACTTGGCAGTAATCCGAAAGCACTTATGATTCCGTCGCACGCTATCATTCCAGAGGAAGAAAACAAGAGTGTGATTGTTGCACAACACGGAAAAGCCCATTTTACAGATATCAAAACGGGTATACGCAAGTCGTCAATGATAGAAGTAACTGACGGACTGGAAGTCGGCGATACTATTATCACTTCCGGGATAATGTTTTTGAAAGAAGGCGACAAGTTGAAATACTCTAATATAAAAAGGTAAAACAGAAAGACTATGGTTATTTCAGATATTGCTTTAAAAAGACCTGTTGCTTCTGTTGTACTGAGCCTGATCATTATATTGATGGGATTTGTAGGTTTCGATTTTCTGGGAGTACGACTTTATCCTGCTATCGATCCGCCTGTTATCACAGTGCAGGCGAGTTATTCAGGGGCAAACTCCGAAATTATCGAATCACAAATCACCGAGCCGCTGGAAAAGTCGATCAATGGTATTGAAGGGGTAAAATCCATTTCTTCACAATCGTCAATTGGCTCAAGCAGAATCACGGTGGAATTCAATTTGGGGACAGATCTTGAGAAGGCAGCTAACGATGTGCGTGATAAAGTCTCGCAGGCTACACGTACACTACCACAAGATATCGATGCTCAGCCTACTGTAACTAAGGCTGATGCCGATGCTGATCCGATCATCATGCTGACGGTCAAGAGCAGCCTGATGAGTGCTATCGAGCTAAGCGATTATGCCGAGAATGTGCTTCAGGAACGATTGCAGACAATTCCGGGAGTCAGTTCGGTTAGTATCTTTGGACAACAGCGGCCGGCTATGCGTTTGTGGCTTAATCCGGAAAAAATGGCTGCTTATGGCGTTACGGCTTCCGACGTCAGTAATGCCCTTACGTCAGAGAATGTGGAAATGCCAGCTGGCAAAATAAGGGGCAATTCGACTGAATTGTTGCTTAAGACGAGTGGCAGACTTACTACGGAAGACGATTTCAACAATATGATTGTCAAGGAAAGTAACAGTCAGGTGGTACGCCTAAGTGATATAGGTGAAGCTTCTATGGGGGCGCAAAATGATGAATCCGGATCGAACATTAACGGTACGCCGGGTGTGATGCTTAACCTGATCCCGTTGCCTGGAGCTAATGATATTCAGATTGCTAAAGAATTCTATAAGCGTTTTGACCAGATCAAAAAGACAATGCCAAAAGGGATGGAACTGAATGTGGCACGCGACAAATCCATTTTTGTCCAACAGTCTGTAAAGGATGTTGTTGAAACGTTGATAATAGCCATCACACTGGTCATCATTATTATTTTCCTGTTCTTCAGAAATTGGATTATTGCCATTCGTCCTTTGCTGGATATTCCGGTGTCGCTCATCGGGACTTTCTTTATCATGTACGTGTTCGGTTTTTCAATCAATGTACTTACACTACTTGGAATTGTATTAGCGACTGGTCTGGTTGTAGATGACGGGATCGTTGTCACCGAGAATATCTTTAAACGCATCGAACGAGGTATGGATAAATGGCAGGCGGCTTTTGAAGGAACACGTGAGATATTCTTTGCTGTTATCTCTACTTCGCTGACTTTGGCTATTGTGTTCGTCCCGGTCATTTTCCTTCAGGGATTTACCGGGCGATTGTTTCGTGAGTTTGGGATTGTTGTGGCTTGTGCTGTATTGATTTCGGCTTTGGTCTCATTGACATTGACGCCGGTACTTAATGTTTTTTTGGGAGGTTCAGCTTCACATCATTCCAAATTTTATGTAAAAAGTGAACCTTTCTTCACCGGTATGGAAAAAGGATATCAAAAGCTTTTATGCTTTTTCCTTCAGAATAAGTGGGTGGCTTTTGCCATACTGGGATTCTGCGTTGTTCTCATTTTTTCGCTTTCTAAAGCGTTGAAATCAGAACTGGCCCCTTTGGAAGATCATAGTTATCTGCGCACAAGTATTACAGCTCCTGAAGGAACGGAGTATCTTTACAATCAGAAGCTTATTGATAAGGTGGCCCAAATTAGTATGGATTCCATAAAAGGAATTAAAGATGTTGTTGCGCGCTATTCGGGTGGCGGAAACACTAGTGCCAATACGGGAACGGTCCTCACTTTTTTAAAAGATCCTTCAGAAAGACGGATGTCGCAAGACAAGATATATGACAAGTTGTCGAAGATTTATTCTTCTATTCCGGATGGAAAAATCATCGCCAGTCAGGAACCGACGATATCCACTTTTGCATCACGGGGACTTCCGGTACAATTTGTTATTCAGAATCTCGATTTTGAAAAGCTGCGTGCCGTGTTGCCGAAGTTTATGGACGAAGTTCAGAATAGTCCTTATTTCAGTAATTTTGACGTAGACTTGAAATTCAACAAGCCCGAGATAAACATCACGATCGACAGGCTTAAAGCAAACAGCTTGGGTGTAAGTATAAAGGATATTTCAAAAACACTCTCCTTGGCATATAGTGGAACGCGTTATGCTTATTTCCTGAAAAATAACAAGCAGTATTATGTTATTGGTCAAGTGCCTAAGGAAGATCGTAACAAGCCGGCAGATATTACCAGTCTGTATGTTAAATCGGCTTCAGGAGTGATGATACAACTCGATAATCTTGTGAAAACAAAAGAAGACAGTAATCCGTCTATTATTTATCATTACAACCGCTACAAATCAGCTACTGTGTCGGCCAATATGGAGAAAGGAAAGACTTTAGGGGAAGGTATCAATGAAATGGAACGTATAGCACATAAGTTACTTGATGAATCATTCAATACGGATCTTTCAGGTTCGTCACGAGACTTGGCCGAGAGCAGTTCAAATATTTCTTTTGCTTTGATCTTGGCATTGCTGCTGATTTATCTGATTTTGGCTGCGCAGTTTGAAAGTTTCCGTGATCCATTCATCATCATGCTGACAGTGCCCATGGCTGTGGCTGGAGCAATGTTGTCGTTGTGGCTTTGCGGACAGACGTTGAATATCTTTTCTGAGATAGGCATGATTATGTTGATAGGTATCGTGACAAAGAATGGTATTCTTATTGTTGAGTTTGCCAATCAGAAGCGAAAGCTGGGAATGAATCGCAAAGTGGCAGCTTTCGAAGCGGCTTCGGCAAGATTCCGCCCGATTTTGATGACTTCGTTGGCCACTTTCTTCGGATGTTTGCCAATAGCTTTGTCGCTGGGTTCGGGCGCTCAGAGTCGCGCACCGTTGGGTACAGTTGTCGTCGGCGGACTATTGTTTTCGTTGGTACTTACCCTGTTTGTTATTCCTGTCATGTATATGGTTCTTTCCAGCAAAAACAAGTATAAGCAATGAAAAAGGTATTATGTTTTCTTTTATTTTTCTCTATTGGGATGCAAGCTCAGACGCTTTCATTACAACAGGCTATTGATCAGGCACTGAAGAAAAATTTTAATATTCTTGTCTCTCGTAGTAATGCCAACATTGATAAACTGAACAACACCCGTGGCAATGCTGGAATGCTGCCAACAGTCACTCTCAATGGTTCGGGAGAGGTTAGCTACAACAATATCCATCAGAAACTTTCATCGGGAGTGGTTAACACCTATTCTTCACAGTTGAGTACAACCGCTGGTGCGAATGCTATGCTTTCGTGGACGCTTTATGATGGTGGCAAAATGTTTGTCACAAAGAAAAGACTCTCTGAAATAGAGACATTGGGCGAGCTACAGTTTAATGCTGATGTGCTGGCTGTGATGTATGATGTTGTGGAAGCTTATTTTAATATTGTAAGACAGAATGAACAGCTCAACTCTATTAATGAAATAATCAATTATAACAAGCAGCGTGAACTCATTGCCCGGACAGGTTTCAATGCCGGGACAATGGCGAAGACCGAACTGCTACAGTCGCAGATTGATCTGAATGTTGCACAAGAAAATGCAATCACTCAGAAATATGCTATCAGCGAAGCACAAAAAGCATTGAATATACTCGTTGGTAACGATCCGTCTGCAACGTTAGTGGTGTCCGACACGATCCCATTGTCTATTATTCCTGACAAGGGCGAGATGTTGATGAAACTTGAGTCATCCAACGCCGATCTTCTGGCATTGAAAAAACAAATTGATATAGCCAAGCTCTCGGTGAATGAAGCCAAGAAAAACGGGGCTCCGAAACTTAATTTTCAAGGCGGTTACTCCTTTTCTAATACTGACAATTCACAAGGCGGAACGAAAAACAACCGTTCTTTTGGTTTACAAGGGGGTGGAACACTTTCGATTCCGCTGTATACAGCTGGTGAAACAAAAAGGAAAACAGCTGTAGCCAAGAGCGAGTTACTTATAGCACAGTATAATTTGGATAATACACGATTACAGATAAATAAGGACTTTCAGAATGCCTACAATGATTTCGAGAGTCAGCACCAACTGATACAGATTGAAAAACAAAATAATGAACTGGCTCGAGAGAATATGAATATTTGCCTGCAACGTTTGAAACTCGGGCAGACCACTTCGCTTGAAGTACATCAGGCGCAAGAAAGCTATGCACAATCATCGACAAGACTCACCAACTTTAAATATAACTTAAAGATGGCCGAAACGCGATTGAGACAGATGATATCCGGTTTGTAAACAATTAGTAAATCAGCTTGGCGATTTGAATAAATGGATTTTCAATGTGGTTAATCATTTACACAGTCGTGTTGTTACAGTTGTATGTCTTCTTTGAGTAACCGGAATCCAATCCGGCAAAAGAGGCATTTCTTTTTTTCGCAATATTCGCGTTTTAATTGGATGAGAGCTTGTGTGTCGCCGGCATTGTTGCATGTAATGCCGGCCATGTTGAATGCCGAAGCAATGGTATTCTTTTCCGGCGGAAGATATTGCAGGATGTGTGTTGCTTTTTCACAATATTCAGGTAATTTGTTGTGAAGGCCATAAGCAAAGAAAATGGGTACCACGGCATTAATGATCAATGTGTTCATGGCATTTTCGCCCAATAGTTTTTCTTTCTTTGCCGATTCGATATTAAAGTGATAGTGCGTTGTCCAATATTCTGAAGGAGAAAGTCTTAGGTGCTTCTTTATTTCACCCATATTGTTGGCATTGAGCATGATTGAAAACAGCGTGTCATGCTGTATCCAAATAGCCGCAAGCTGAGCAATCTTGAGATACGGGAAATTGTATGGGCGCAGTCTGAGATTCCTGAACACAGAGTGATCAATAGATGTCAGTCCGTACTTGTGACTCAGAAAGTTGTATTCTTGTTGTAAGAAACGATAATAAGCATCACCTTTTTTTTCAGTTAGCATACCGGCTTGTCCGAACAACATCGCTTCTACTTGCGAACAGCTTCCACGCTGTTTCTGTATGCAGTGAAGAGGCAGGCTGCGGGCAAGACGTTCCATGGCGTCACTATTGATACCGAATCCGAAGGAACGCGTTAGAATGATGTAAAAGACTTCATTCCAATCGTTTTTGTAATGTTCTAGAAGAGAAAGAATGTCTTTTGTTTTTCTTTCCAGTCGTTCGCTAAGTAAAGCGTCAAGCCAAGAGCGGATATGTAAGGAGTCCAGTGTATAAATGTGAGCCTGGCAAGGCAATGCGGTATCGCGATAAAGCAGCCATTCGATATTTCGCTTTACGGATTCTGGAATTGTCAGCACCAGTTGCGGAACATGTTCGCCAGATGGTCGTTCTAGTTCCAGATCATTGCAACCTGTTACGTGTAGAATAATACTTTCATAAGCTTTGTCTCTGTCGTGATGGTGAAGCAGCCAGTCGGAAGCTTTTTCATGAATCTCGACACTTCCTGCCCACAATGTATGGTCGATTCTGATTTTTGCATTAAAAAAGTCCGGACCGGCGTCATTGTTTGCTATTCCGGGATCAATAATCTGCAGAGCTTTCCCCTTCGTAGTCTTCAATGGAGCAACTCCATAGAGTTTGTATTTCCAAACATAATGTAATAAACGTTCCATTTCATTCATCAGTTAAGATTTATGTCACAAATCTAATCATAATTCTTATCTTTGCATCGTTTTTAGATGAAGAAAAGATTAATTCAGGTAAAGTTATGAATATAGCACTTATCGGGTACGGAAAAATGGGCAAGACCATCGAACAGATTGCCATCAATAGAGGGCATAAGATCGTTGCCATTATTGATATAAGCAATCAGGGAGATTTCGAATCGGAAAAATTCAAGAGTGCCGATGTGGCTATTGAGTTCACTACTCCGGCAACGGCTTTTGACAATTATATGAAGTGTTTTGCAGCAGGTGTTGCTGTCGTTTCAGGAACAACAGGATGGCTTTCACATTTAGACGAGGTAAAAGCGCTATGCCAGAATGAAGGAAAGACATTTTTCTACGCTTCGAACTTCAGTATCGGGGTGAACATTTTTTTTGCGCTTAATAAGTATCTGGCACGTATCATGAACAATTTTCCGGCCTACGATGTCAGCATTACTGAGACCCATCATGTCCACAAACTTGATGCCCCAAGCGGAACTGCTATCACACTGGCCGAAGGAATAATTGATAATATAGATCGCAAAGAGGACTGGAAACTCGAGACAGCCGGACAACCTTCGGATATCAGTATTCATGCAATACGCGAAGGAGAAGTTCCCGGAATTCATGAAATAACCTACGAATCGGATGCAGATATCATTAGCATAAAGCATGACGCTAAGAATCGCAGAGGGCTTGCTTTGGGCGCTGTTCTGGCGGCCGAATTTACTGCCGGAAAGAAAGGGTTCCTCGGCATGAATGATATGTATAGTTTCTAACAATTTATAAATAAAAAGACGATGAAGAAGTTTCCTAAGAATCAATGGATAAAGTTTGCTATCTGGAGTGTTTTATACACATTATTCGCTTTATGGATGCAGAATGCGTGGTTGTTGTTAGGTTTGATTGTGTTGTTTGATATCTTCCTTACTAAATATATTCCGTGGGGTGCATGGAAAAACGTAAAAAACCCGAGCCTGCGTAATGCACTAGAATGGGTCGACGATATCCTTTTCGCTTTAGTAGCTGTTTACCTCATTAATCTGTTCATCTTTCAGAATTACCAAATTCCAAGTTCATCGCTTGAGAAATCTTTGCAGGTAGGTGATTTCCTTTTCGTGAGCAAGCTGAGCTACGGACCACGTGTCCCAAACACGCCTTTATCCTTTCCATTGGTGCAAAACACATTTCCGGTTCTCAATTGCAAGTCGTATATCGAATGGCCGCAGTGGGGGTACAAGCGGGTGAAAGGAACAGGGCATGTAAAACGTAACGATATTGTAGTATTCAACTTCCCAGCCGGCGATACGGTAGCTATCAAACAACAAAATCCGGACTATTATACGTTGATTGATGAATACGGACGCGATCGGATATATATGGATAAGGTTACTTTTGGCGACGTTATTTATCGCCCTGTCGACAAACGCGAGAATTATGTGAAACGATGCATTGGTCTGCCGGGTGATACCGTCAGTATCCGCAACAATCAAGTATATATTAATAGCAGAGCGTTGAAAAATCCGGAGAAGATGCAGTTTAATTACTTCCTCGAAACCGATGGCTCATTGATGAGTGAAGAGCAGTTTCAGTTGTTGGGCATAAGTAAAGATGATCGCACGCTCGTGTCTGACGGCAATGCAAACAAGGAAATACTTGCCTTTTTGGGTTTTCCAAAGAACGAAAACGGGTCTTATAATCCGGTTTATCATTTTCCCCTTACAAAAGCATCTTTGCAGATTGCAGGCAAACTTCCTATCATTAAGAAGATTATTATTGAGCCTGATACATGGGCCGGGGCTACTTATCCGGTAGGCTATAAAACCGGATGGAGTCGCGACAACTTCGGTCCGTTGTGGATCCCGAAACGGGGTGCAACGATTCAACTCAACGAACGCACACTGGCACTTTATGGTCGTTGCATAGGAAATTATGAGAATAATCGGCTTCAGGTTCGAAACGGGCAGGCCTTCATCAATGGTAAAGCCGCTTCGACTTATACATTCAAATATGACTATTACTGGATGATGGGAGATAATCGTCACAATAGTGCCGACAGCCGTTATTGGGGTTTCGTTCCTGAGGATCATATTGTCGGCAAACCTATCATGATATGGCTTTCGATAGATAAAGACAAGAGTTTGTTTAACGGTGGAATTCGTTGGAACAGAATGTTCCGATGGGCAAGCCCGGATTGATCTCATGAAACAACGCCTTATATCTTTTTTGAAGTGGATTGCAACATTGGTCGTCGCTGTAGGTTTTGTTCTGTGCGTACGCCAATATTGTGTAGCGTCCTACAGAGTGTCTACACAGACGATGGAAAAGGCGTTGCATGAAGGCGATTGTATCTTGGTGAATAAGCTGCGGATCAAGAATAATCCCGGAAAAGGTAGGGCCGTACTGTTCAGCAGTCCGCTTCTGAGAGACACTCTTCATACACCGCTCCTGTTAGGACGTTGCATCGCAGTGCCGGGCGACACGATTGTGGCCAGTGGCGACGGATATGTCATCAATGGACATTTGCTTCCGAACTCACCGCATACCTATAATACATATGTTGTCGATAATAGTATAGAAGTGAACTTTATGAAACTGCTGCACAGCCTCAATATCCCGTTACGCGATAGGAAGATTGCTCCTGACTCGTTTTATTTAAAATTGACTGTCCCTGAGGAAAACAACTTGCGGCGGCAGATGGATGCTGAGACAAACAATGGCTTTCGGAAATACAAAGACGAATGCTATACGCTTATCGTTCCCCGTAAGGGAATGGCTTACAGATTGGATGCAATCGCGTTGGTTGCTTGTAAAGATGCCATTTATCATGAGACTGGAAATATGGCGCATTTCGATAAAGATAAGCTGTATATAGACGGACGCGAAACTTCATTTTTCTATTTTGATGAAGATTATTACTGGATTCTTTCTGATAACAGCACTGGCGCTGTCGATTCCCGCCATTTGGGATTTATTCCCCGCAGTCATATTATTGGAAATATACTGCTCTGCTGGTATAGTAAGGATAAACAACATCTTTTTAAATGGGTGAATTGAGATGCAGGTAGTTTATTTGTCAACGGCATATTTAGGTCCTATACAGCAATACTGCAAGTTTTGTGAGTATGATGAGGTGCGTATGGAAACAGCCGAGAATTATCTGAAACAAACTTATCGTAATCGCTGTGTTATAGCATCGGCAGGAGGACCGCTTGCGCTGTCTGTTCCAATAGAAAAAACGGATACACTAAAATGCCTTACTAAAGATATACGTATTTCCAATCACGGTCATTGGCGTCATTTACATTGGAATGCACTTGTCTCAGCATATAGTATGAGTCCGTTCTTTGAATATTATGAAGAGGATTTTGCGCCGTTTTACCAAAAAAAGTATGAGTTTTTGTTCGATTTTAATGAAGAATTACAGCAGACAGTTTGTCGGCTGCTTGATCTTACGCCTAATATTGTATATACTAACTCTTACCTTCCACAAGTAGACCATGATTTTCGTGAAATTATCAGACCAAAGCATGAGACGGATGATCCCGCGTTCCGTCCCAAACTTTATTATCAGGTCTTTCAGAAGAAATATGGCTTTCTGCCTAATTTGAGTATTGTGGATCTGTTGTTTAATATGGGACCCGAAGGACTGCTGGTGCTTCGCGATTCAATCGTAAAGTGATATTAAATACTGCATAATTCTAAATTCTTCCTATAAGATTCGTTATTTCTGCTTAGGTATTTTGTAATAGTTTCATATAAATAGTAAGAAGTATAAGGGAGTAAAGATTGTCCGTTCAGGAGATATTAGTTATTTTGCAGCATCAAATAGCTATTTACTGACATTAAATAAGTATTTCCCGATATAAGATTGTTATTTCGTGTCAGTATTGAAAAAATACGATTAGATCATTCAAAGATTTCATCAATAGTAATTCGATTTTTCATTGGGACGGTTCTTTTTTGTGGAGTGGAAGAATAAAATCGGGTTC
>Ga0183097_10612_pt1 | contig 55231 bp, 55 predicted proteins | sample BioMet8_FD_128883 | JGI IMG/M metagenome (GOLD analysis project Ga0183097, IMG submission 128883) | Microbial communities from bioreactor (seeded with sewage sludge) at Lawrence Berkeley National Lab, California, USA - Biofuel... | ecosystem: Engineered > Bioreactor > Anaerobic > Unclassified ... | reverse complement strand
AAAAGAATTAATTTTGATAACCTGAACATTTATGCATTTGACACGTTATGACACGCTATGAGTCGTTATGGTATTTTACCTCCGGCTTCTGTGACCGGACATACGTTTGTAATCTTCGCTTATTTCGGACTCAGGTTAATGCACTCCTCTATACTCCCTGGTTTTGTGGTAAGATTATGAATGCTGAGCCGGGAAAAATCTTTCAATTCTGAAATCATCATTAAAATCTCATCAATGTTTTATTGATACAAATTCCCAATGACCTGATCAATTAAATAATGCCGTTAAAAAAGGTATAATATCTTTCCTGATTAATCACCCGCTGAAGATACAAGGCAGCTTCCCTTATGTGGTAATCACCCCACATACTCGATTCATTGCAGGGGATCCTGTGACCTTTGGGAATATTGTCCCATCCCTTGGGACGATGATAAACAGAATGAAGTAACAGACCTTGATGGGAAAGATCAAAAGAAAGGTAAGGAACTTCAAGCAATCCCGAAAAAGCTGTCAATCCTGCCTGCCAGAATCTTGAACCTTCTTCTCCTCTACCCTGACTGTGAAGATAGTCTCCTAATCGCAGCAACCCCTGTACAGCGATGGCTGCAGCAGAACTATCCACGGGTTCATCTTCATTATAAGGATCAGCTTTACGTAAGAGATAATCCTCCATATTGGAAAGTCCGGGTGCACCAGAATCCCAATAAGGAATTCCGTCTGTTGGTGTATTTTCAATATAGAAATCACAGGTTGCTTCGGCAGCTTTGAGAAATTTATCAAGGACTATTTGTTTACCTCCAAAGCCTTCAAAATTCTCATCTTCAAGATTATCCAGAAATTCAAGTTCTTCTGAAAAACCAAGCATGGCCCAGGCCAATCCTCTCATCCATGTCGAAAAAGCAGAATAACCCTGCTGAGAATTTGGGCAACGGTAATTCCCGTCGTTCATGTTAAAAATTGATTCGTGTACCGTACGTCCCCATTCGTCGTAATCGTCCCGCCCTTCACCATAATAAATGGAATACCTGGCAGTGGTCAATAAATGAACAATACCCCTCTCCAAAAGCGAAATATGAGTATCGTTCTCTCCCGAAAGATAATGACCAAGAGCATGGGATAACATTAATACCCTAACCGATCGAATCGTATCAACAAACAGGGAATGTGGCCCGTTAAAAGAATAAATATACCCACCCTCATTTATTTTGGACCACCGGTTTGCCTGTACCGCTCCTGAAATCTTTAATGCAAGTTCGTAAAAGTTCTTTTCCCACTCATTAAATTGAATTTTACCCTCCTTCATCAGTCGGAACAAATTCCCATAAGTACTGATATTATTGAAGCCATGGTCATGAACACCAGTATTCGAAATGTGTGGGGCCATTTTTTTGATTGTATTCTCCCGGCCAATCCTTAGGAAAGTTTCATCACCGGTAGCATCAAACTGCAGAATAGAAGAGCCATACTGAAAACCCTGAGTCCATTCGGTCCAGCCTCTGCTGGTATATATTCCATCAACTGTAAAAACAGGAGCACCAGCAGAATTATCGTACTCGGATTCAATTTTCAGGATCTTCTCACCAGACAATTCCCAAAAATGATCGATTTTATCCTTTAAATCTTCAGGTTTTAAATTATAATCAATCAGCATAAGAATTCTATGTTATATTGATTTACAATCCTCTCTTTCAATCTAAAGTCTGATCCTGTTCCTTCACTGTACTGAATCGGGTATCCGGCAGAAAAGAAATGATAATTGCCCCGATTAAGGCAATGCAAATCAATAAACTAAATCCAAGAGAATAATTTCCGGTCATATCATGCATCTTTCCAACAATCATAGGAAATAAAGCCTCAGAAATTCCATCAGAGACAAGAATTATCCCCATAGTTCTTCCCAATGCTTTCACGCCGAACAAATCTCCTGCCATAAGCGGAATAATCATATAATCGCCTCCAAGACCTATTCCAAAAATAACCGCAAAAATGTAAATACGCCCGGGGAAATCAGGAACCAACAGCAAAGGAATTGCAGAAGCTACGATCATATAGATCAGAACCATTACGTATTTGCGACGAATTAAATCTGCAAGCGTTCCCATTAACACCCTGCCGACAAGACTGGCTAAAAGCATAAATGACATTACATGAGCGGCCTGAGCTTGTGCAAAATTATGATCCACCAGGTAAAGTTTTAAATGCTGGCCAATTCCGCCCACAGCAGCAATGGAACACATACTGCCAAAGCCTAAAAGATAGAAATTGGGATTCTTTAAAATATTTTTCATTGGAACCAGATCTTCTTTTTTGGTTCTTTCAATGAATTTAGGCCGGGCATCTTTTATGAAGAATGAAAAAGGAAAAGCAATCAAAATAACAAGAACCCCAAGACCGCACATGGCATAATGCCATCCGAAATTACTTTCCATAGCGGTAGATATCTCAGGTGCCATTGCTCCCCCTATTCCGATTCCAAGGTAAGCAATGCCCATTGCTTTTCCCCTGTTTTTATCAAACCAACGGGAGATTAATACCTGACATGGGAGTGGTCCTCCGAATACATACCCAAGCGCATTGAATAAGTAGAAGAAATAAAACATCCATAAGGTTCCGCTTGCAAATCCAAGACCGATCAATGCAAATCCGCCCATCAGCGCTCCAGCCATAAGCATCATACGAGGACCATAACGGTCAATCAGGTATCCTGCAATAAAACCGAATAATGGACCCACAAGAAGTTTAGCAAAGGCATTTCCGGAAGTTACAACCGTTCGTGACCACCCGAATTCCTTCATCATAAAATCAAAATAAAAAGGAACTCCGTAATAAGCGAATCCAACAATGGCTAAAAGCGAAAGAAAAGCAGTAACTATTATATAAGTCTGAGAACTCCTTCCGGCAGTTCCAATGCTAATGGCATGTGTGTTATTTCCCATAAGTTATTAGTTTAAATTTAGTTTGTTGTATTTTGGTTATTAGTTAACAAACGATTTTTCGGTTAAAACAACCTCTCTATATAGTAAACCTACTATAACGGACATTTAATACATTCATCCCGAAAATATTATTTATCAATCAGGATCTTTATAAATTTCCTCTGGCAGAGCAGTAGCCAACTCAAACAAAAATGCTCCGATCTTTTCAGTTACGAATTGGAAAAAAACTTTACCTTTTTCCTCATTTGCCAGCGAAGGATTACCAATTCCGGTATCTTTGGTAACTTCTGACCATCTGCGTTCAGCCCAGACCCATCCTTCTCCGAAGGCCGAAATACTGAATTTGCGCGCCCGACCATCTCCGGCTGAAGTCAACGGAAGCGTCAGATCTGAACTAAGATATTGCATCAGACTTGTTTCATCTTCTCCCGCATGCTCCCCTAAATCCTGGAAAAATTTCTCCCTTCCCGGGATTTTAAACCAGTGGCACTGACAAATAAACATATCAGGAAATAATAAATCCAATTCCCTGATTATTTGTTTGAAATCATTTCCACCGTGCCCGTTTATTATAACCAGCTTATGGATTCCTTGTCGGTCGAGGACTGTGATCAGATCTTTTAAAATTGCCAGTTGGGTGCTTGGATTCAGATTCATATCCAGTTTTACATCCGGCTGTCCTGTGTTGACTCCATAAGGAACGGTCGGAAGAACAATTACTTTTGCCCCACAATCCCAGGCAATCCTGGCAGATTCTTCCGCTATTCTATAAGATAAAATATTGTCGGTTGAATACGGAAGATGGTAATTATGGGCTTCCGTAGACCCCCACGGGAGTATGGCAAGCTGGTATTCTGTATCTTTAACTGTTTTCCAATTTGTTTCAGAAAGAATATACGGTTGCATAATATTTTATTGTTGATCCACAAAAATAATTAAAGATTACTATTTATATTCCAATTTCACATTTAATTCCTGCCCATGCCAGACCTTCACATATTCATAGCAGCAATATACTACCACATCATCCCCGCTAAAAAGGGTAACCAATTCCAAAAGCAATATTGTAATTATCCTTCTTTAATAGGGAATTAAACGGAATCCATCCCCTCACATTAGTAAGAGATGAATCAACAAAAGATGGATCGTACAATTTAATTCCCAGATCCACCCTCAGGATCACATACGAGAAATCATAACGAATACCCATTCCCGTACCGACCGCTATTTCTTTATAAAAATTATTCAATTTAAATTCTGTCCCGGGACGGTTATCTCTTAAAGACCAAATATTTCCCATATCCACGAAAAATGCTCCTTCAAAATTTTCTATCATGGCAAAACGATATTCGGCATTGGCTTCCAACTTTATGTCTCCGGATTGATTAGGAAACTCATTGGGGCTCAGTCTATAGGATCCCGGACCAAGAGTTCTTACCGACCAGGCTCTTATTCCATTTGCACCCCCCGTGAAATATTTCCGTTCAAACGGGACCTGGTCAGAATTACCGTACGGGATAACAATTCCAGCAAATCCTCGTAAAGCAAACATGTTATATCTGTTTATAAGTATGCCTTTTCGGTATTCAACGTCTGTTTTAAAATATTGTGCAAAAGGAGTCCCCAGAAAATGATATTTAGGACCGACAAGAGTATCACTGCTTAAAGTATCACTAATATATTTGGCACGATTTAATAATTTGTTTAATCCATACAAGAGATTACCTGCTGTTTCAAAGTTCAATTTCAGGAATTTGTACTCAGATCTTTTTTGAATATTTTGCGTATTAAGAGTATAACTGTAATTCCATGAAGAAATAGAGTGATCCGTATAGGAACTTTTGATGTATAAATTTTCAATCCTTGAAATAAATTCTTTCTTATACGAAAACATTCTTACCATATTCAAATCAAGAATATTAAAACGATGTGTAGCGTATTCGGAAGATTTCCATTGATATCCAAGACTTGCACTTAGAATTGTTCGTGTATAATCAGGCCGTTTCTGGTAGTTATAGGACAGGTCAGTTAATGTTTGTGGTGTGGAGTACTGGAAAAGTTTTCTTGTTTTCAGGGGAGCAAGAAATATTGGTAAAGTAAGTTTGGTATCAATACCCGTTTCAAAAGAATGAATAACATTTAGTGAATCTCCGTGACCATAACTTTGTTTTTCCGTGGCGCCTATTAAATTTACATCAAAGATTTCACCACCCTTAAAGAGATTTTTATGCTGATAGCCAAGATTCCCTGCAACTCCAAATTTCCCCAAAGAATTAGTTCCTTCAAAAGAAACAGTATAGGCCTGGCGCTTAGATGGGGAAAGGTTAATAATACAGTCAAGGGTGGGATTCCCAAGCGAATCCGTTTTGTTGGTCTCTACGAAACGAATATTAATTGCTTTAAATAATCTTAACAAAAAAAGTTCATTATAGGTTTTTTCAACCAATCCGACACTGTAATACTTTTGATCGGCAATATGGTTTGAATTGATGAGCAGGGAAGGTTTAAACCTCATCGTCCCCTTGTAAATAAAAAAATGATTATCAACTTTAAAAGTATCCATGGGGGCCATTGTACTATCCTTCATTATTCCCCTGGTTTGTTGATCAGTATAATAATAAAAATTGCGGATCGTATAACGTTCATGATCCTTCATTTTTTCAACATTCGGATCAGTTGATAAATTTTCTTTATCAATGATCATCTTCAGATCCACCTTCTGTTTTGTGGTAAAAGTATCCGCCTCAAAATAAATTTCACTCTTGTCAAGTTTATAAAAACCCTGATTCTGCAAATAACGGATCACATTTTTACTCTTTCCAGCCAAAACATCTGTATCAAAACGACTCGCTTCAGGGATCAGGTTCTTAACGGAATCTTTTGGGAGCACAGCCCTCACCGAATCATCAAGGATGGTGGTTTGAAAAGAATGAATGAGCGTTGGCTGATTTGCCTGTATCATATAGTAAACTTCAGCTTTCCTTTTCTTTTTCAAAATAACAGTATCCCGGACATTGGCCCTATAAAACCCACGATTTTGCATATACTTTAAAAATTCTTCCCGTGTTTTTACAGTAAGATCTGCATTATAAATAACAGGGGCTTCGCCGATCCTCTTTAGCCAACCAGTTTCTTTGTCTTTTGGGGAGAGATTATAAAGCCATAAATGAAACTTCCAGAAACCGAGAATCTTTGCATTCGGCTTTTGCTTCATGTAAAGTTTCATCTCTTTTTTATTGATTGTTTTTTCGTCCACCGAAATCTTAGTCCTTTTTAAAAGGAAAGAATTTGCAGGAACATACCTGGTTTGCTGACAAGAAACAAACAGAAAAACGGAAATTATCACCGCTGATATAAACGAAAAATATTTATAATTTCTTCCCATTTGTTGCCTCTATTTTCTCTCCGGATCTGTAGTATTCGGTTAAAAATATTCAGAAATAAAATTTTCGTGAAATTCGGTAATAATTCCCGAAATAAAAAAACATAAACTAAAATTCAATTAATTTTGATTATTCGTGAAATTAAGGAATAATCTTAAAAATTTCCATGTTCTCAAAAAATAAGATAAAACTGATCCACTCACTCGATTTGAAAAAAAACAGATCAACTGAAGGGTTGTTCGTAGCAGAAGGGAAAAAGCTCGTATTGGATCTACTCAGTTCAAAACTTCATCCTTTTGAAATTTTCTGTACGCCAGAATTAGCCGCTGATCTTTCAAAAATAGATAACAAACTGATTTCAATCACAACGAAGGATGAATTGAAAAAGATCAGCTCTTTGAAATCAACGCCTGATATCATCGCTCTTTTTAAAATCCCGGAAATAACTCTTCAGTGGGATGAAATAATCAACGACCTGACACTTGTCCTAGAATCGGTACAGGATCCCGGGAATCTGGGAACTATTATCAGAACTGCCGACTGGTTCGGCATAAAAAATATAGTCTGTTCGGAGGACACCGCTGATTTATACAACTCCAAGACAGTACAATCAACCATGGGTGCCATTGCAAGGGTAAAGGTTCATTATCTCTCCCTTAGAGAATTTTTATCCGGAGCCCAAAAGCACAATCTCCCGATATACGGCACATTTATGGAAGGCGAAAATATTTATAAGATTGATCTTCCCTCCAACGGGATCGTGATCATGGGGAATGAAGGTAAAGGCATTTCCAAAGAATCCGAAGCTTTGATCGATAAAAAAATCAGCATTCCTTATTACCCGGACTCAGATAACAGATCTGAATCTCTTAATGTAGCAGTAGCTGCTTCAATTATCTGTGCCGAATTCAGGAGAAGGTTGATGTGATGATTTGCTGATGTGCTGATTGGACGATGTGCTGATTGGATTAGATTAACTGATTGGATGGACTGGAATTTTAACAAGATTTTTGATAAAAGGAAATCAACCCGAATTATCGTCACATCAACACATCAGTACATCACCACATCTTCGCTATCATCTCCGCCACCCTTTCTCCATCGATAGCTGAAGAAACAATTCCTCCAGCATAACCAGCACCCTCTCCACAAGGGAAAAGCCTTTTAATCTGAATATGCTCGAGTGTTTCATGATTTCTCGGAATACGCACCGGGGATGATGTTCTGGATTCCACTCCAAGAATAAGGGCTTCGTTGGTGATAAACCCTTTTGCTTTTTTCCCCATTAATTTAAATCCATCCTGTAGCCTTGGCCTTATAATCTCTGGAAGCCATTGATGCAAGGGTGAAGAAACGAGACCCGGTCGGTATGAACTTTTGGGCAAATCGGAAGATATTCTGTTATGGATAAAATCGTCCAGCCGTTGGGAAGGTGCAAACTGAGTATTCCCCGCCTGCAAAAAACATTTCTTTTCTATTTCGGTCTGAAATTCAAGACCCGCAAATTTTCCATGCTTCAGGTACTCGGTGGAAAGGTCTTCAGTGTGAATCTCAACCACCATTCCCGAATTTGCAAAAGGTCCTCCTCTTTCGGAAGATGACATCCCGTTTACAACCAACTCACCGGGAGCTGTCGATGCCGGGACAACCACTCCTCCTGGGCACATGCAAAACGAATAAACTCCTCTCCCGTGTACCTGTTCTACAAAAGAGTAAATAGCCGGGGGAAGATAATTACCATATTGGGAACCGTGATACTGAATGTAATTAATCAAATCCTGCGGATGCTCAACCCTTACACCAACCGCAAAAGACTTGGATTCAAGGGCAATCCCTTTCTGATCCAGCAAATAATAGATATCACGTGCCGAATGTCCTGTAGCAAGAACGACGGCAATACCTTCCAAGGAACTCCCGTCTTTAAGAATAACACCGGAAGCTTCACCGTTTTTAAGAATCAGATCTGTAACACGCGAATTAAACAGGATCTCACCACCCGCACCTAATATACTGTTACGCATGGAAGTGATAATGCGGGGAAGGACATTCGTACCTATGTGAGGATGGGCTTCAATTAATATCTCATCCTGCCCTCCATGGAAATGCAAAACTTCAAGAATTTTATTCACATCCCCTCTTTTCTTTGAACGGGTGAAAAGTTTTCCATCAGAAAAAGTGCCTGCTCCACCCTCTCCAAATCCATAATTGGAATCCGGATTTATAAGATGATCGTGATAGATGGCGGCAATATCTTTTTTTCGTTCATTTACAGGTTTCCCCCGTTCAACGATAATAGGCTTGTATCCCAATTCAATAAGATGAAGAGCAGAAAACAACCCTGCAGGGCCAGCCCCTACAATAATAACAGGGGTCTTTTTTGAGACGTCAGCATAGGAAAAAACAGGTTTTTTAATTTCAGGCATCTTCTCATCGATAAAAACCTCTAACCCAAGATTAACAAGAATATTGGATTTACGGGCATCGATGGAACGTCTTCGAATCAGTATGCCGCTGATCCTAGTTTTTTCAATCTTAAGATTTCCGGAAATAAAATCTTTCAGTTTGTCCTGATCACCCGCGATGACAGGAGAAACAGGTATATTGAGTTCTTTTTTCAATACGATAATTAATAATTGCTTATCTCAAAGGTAACTTATATTGCGAATTTCACGAACTTGTTACGAATTTTTACGAACACGTATTTACACGAAGGTAGTCGAAAACAAATAAAGATCCTTTTCCGCATGGAAAGTAGCCTTCGCTCTTCCATATCTTTCCCATTTAACAGTGACCAAGGGCTGGTGAATTTTTGTACATCTTCTCAATTTCATACCTTAATAACGTGAGTTCGATCTAAACAATCTTCATTTACCCCCTATTCCCTTAGCCCCGAGATTTCCACCTTCAGTTCTTTATTCCCTTATTAATAAGCGAATAAGGGAAAATGTTTGATCGCAACTCGAGGCTACTAAGGAAATAAGGGGTTCCTAATTCAGAATAAGTTATATACGAAGTTCGACTTTTCTTCCTTAACCTGTGATAGATTAGGGTATCCATTCCTTAGATCGAATTCACGTTAATATGTTTTTGTAGAATTCGTGTTCATGAAAATTCGTAACAAATTCGTGTAATTCGTAGTTTATTAAACTTAAATTTGTACATAAAATTATAGCAGATGATCAGATCGATGACGGGTTATGGGAAAGCCACATGTGAGCTTTCCATGAAAAAAATAACTATAGAGGTAAAATCTCTGAATAGCAAACAATTAGAATTAAACACACGTCTTCCCGGCATCTACCGGGAAAAGGATCTGGAAATAAGAAAAGAAATATCCGACAAACTGATCCGCGGTAAAATTGATTTCATTTTTTACGCCGAATCCCTGGGAATTGAAAGCAATGCAGGAATAAATAGTGCTGTAGTCAAAAATTATTTTACTCAATTATCGGAATTGAGCAATGAACTGGGCCTTAAAACGGATGAGAGAACACTCCAGATTGTCATGGGGCTGCCTGAAGTAGTAAAAACTGAACGTGAAGAGCTCGATGAATCGGAATGGAAAATAATCCTTGATACAATTCGTGAAGCCTTATCGAAAATGGATAGTTTTCGTCTGCAGGAAGGAGTTTCGCTCTGTACTGATATGGTATCAAATATTAATGTTATCACTAACCTTTTGACGCAGGTTGGTCAGTATGAAAAGGAAAGAGTTGCACGTATAAAGGCCAAGATCCTTGAAGGTTTGAGCGAACTGGGAGAGCCTGAATCAATTGACCATAACAGGCTTGAACAGGAAATGATATTTTATCTCGAAAAGCTTGACTTTAATGAAGAAAAAGTAAGACTCAGCAATCACTGTTCTTATTTCCTTGAAACAATAAACCTGGAAGAGCCTGTTGGTAAAAAGCTTGGATTCATCGCCCAGGAAATTGGCCGTGAAATTAATACATTGGGATCCAAAGCAAATCACACCGAAATCCAGAAATTGGTCATCCAGATGAAAGATGCTCTCGAAAAAATTAAAGAGCAGGTGTTAAATGTCTTATAATGGTTAATAACCTTATTTTTTATTTTCTGAAAACCTTAATATAAGGGCGTTCGTATAAATTCGTCCTCAATTCGTGAAATTTGTAACAATGGAAGGCAAACTAATCATATTTTCAGCTCCGTCAGGCGCCGGAAAAACGACAATCGTAAAGCACTTATTGAACTGCGGTTTTAATTTCGGTTTCTCCATTTCGGCAACAACGCGCAAACCCAGAGGTCAGGAAATCAACGGTCGCGAGTATTATTTTTTATCGACAGAGGAATTCAAAAACAAAATAGCAAACGATGAGTTCCTTGAATGGGAAGAAGTTTATCCCGGAAGTTTTTACGGAACACTTAAAAGTGAGGTGGAAAAAATTTGTACAAGCGGGCAGAATATGCTTTTCGACGTAGACGTAGTTGGAGGATACAACATCAAAAAATTCTATGGCGATAAAGCCCTTGCAGTTTTTGTTAAACCCCCTTCCATTGCTGAATTGCAGAACCGCCTGATACTTCGGTCTACTGATGGACCGGAAGTAATTAAGTGCAGGATCGAGAAAGCAGAAAAAGAAATGTCTTATGCGCCATTATTTGATACAGTTGTCGTAAACGATAAACTTGAAGACGCATTAAAAGAAGCAGAAGAAAAAGTCAAAGCCTTCCTTGACACGAATGATGGAGTTAGTCATTTGTAGTCATTTGTAGTCATTTATTTTGTCTGGGAAGCGGGAGGTTAAGAAAATATTTTTTATATTTTTAAGCCTCGGTATCACAGTTCGTGTCAATTCGTCCTTAATTCTTGAAATTCGTACAATGAAAATAGTTATCTATTCCGGTTCCTTCAATCCAATCCACAACGGACATCTTTCGATCGCCCGAAGTGTGATTGATAAAGCCGGAATTGATGAATTATGGTTTCTGGTCTCTCCCCGGAACCCGCTAAAAGAAGCAGCTGATTTATGGCCTGAAGAGGAACGCCTTCAAATGGTCAAATTAGCCATTGAAAATGAAACCTTTATGAAGGCCAGCGATTATGAATTTCACCTTCCCCGCCCTCTTTATACCATTAACACCCTTAAAAGCCTGAAATCCGATTTTCCTCAGCATGATTTTGTTTTGCTGCTTGGAGGAGATAATCTAACCATCATCAATCGCTGGTATCACTTTGATGAAATCGTTGAAAAATTCGGATTGATCGTTTATCCTCGTCCCGGCTATTCCATTGAAGAATTTAAGAACAAACCCAATGTTCAGATTATCGAGGCTCCCCTGCTCGATATCTCCGCCACCGACGTCAGAAATAGAATTCTAAACAATGAGCCCATTGGTGGATTGGTACCTCCTAAAGTAGCGGATTATATCAGAAACAAAAAAGATAATATGCCAGGTTCTGAGATCCGGAATTAAGAAGCGAGCTGTAGCTAAACAACATTCCAAATCTCCCCTCGGATGGTTGTTAAAGTCCGATCCATTTCCAATCAACATATTAAAGAAAGTATAAAAAAGTGGCCCTCCCAAAATTCCAGCTTCCAATTGTTCGTACTCAAGAGTTGTGATATTTAATCATCAGAAGTCTGGTACTACCCGATAAGATTGGTTAAGGAAGAATAGCAGACCTTAAACTCATCGGTTTGACCCGTCCTGAATTTTGTTTACTCTTTTGAATTAAAAACTTTAACTTTTTTCTTTCTTCTCAATAATTACCTTTGTCTAATCAGGTGAAACGGAAAAGGCTCTGCTGGAGAGCAACCTTCAGGGATAAGTCTGATTCTGTGAGAATAGAAAACAGGTCCTGACTTGTAATAAAGCCGGGACTTTTTTCCTTCTATTCTTTCAGACCCGATGCCTGAAAAAAACTCTTGACGCGGAGCGTCAAAACATCCCAGGTCAGTGCTCCGCCCTGCATTGTTCAGCTGAGACAAAACTATTGATTTTCTTTTCATCTTTACCCAAATCCCTATAATAATTTTTCCAATGCTTTTTTAGTTCTCCACTCTGATTATGAGCCTCTTTAGGGGACATCATATCTATACTTGAGTGCGGCCTCTTTTCATTGTATATCCTGATGATCTCACCAAGTTTCTCTGAAGCCTGTCCGATTGAAGTCAATTTCATCTGGTTAAGCCACTCATCTTTGAGTATTCCATTGACTCTCTCGGCAATTGCATTGTCCCTCGGGTCCCCGCTTTCAGTCATGCTTATCCTGAACTTTCTTTTGTTTAAAATTTTAACGTATTCATTTGAACAGTACTGTACTCCACGGTCAGAATGATGAAAAACGTTCTTTATACCCCTGGGTAGCTGCTTTATTGCCATATTGAGAGCCATTACTGAATGGCAGGCTTCCAGGGTATCCCCAAGAGCCCATCCGATAATCTTTCTTGAATAAGCATCGGTGACCAGGCTCAGATAGACAAACCCTTCAGCGGTTAAGATATAGGTTATATCGCTAACCCATAGCTGATGAGGCCCCGTGGGTGTGAAATCCTTTACCAGGTTAGGATATTTATGCATCCAGTGATTACTGTAAGTGGTCCTTACCCGGTTTCTTGGTTTGCACACCAAAAGTCCTTTTTCACGCAAAAAATCAAAGAACGAGTCTCTTCCCATCCTGAGTTCTTCTGGCAGGTCGGGCTCAATTAACCGAAGCAGTTTCCTTCCCCCGATCCTGGGCATTATCTTCCTTTGCTTTTCAATTAACTGGCAGAGAATCTCTGTTTTAACCTCCTCCCGGTAATTGTATTTTGATCGCTGATAATAGGCTTGCTTGCTATGGCCAAACAGTTCACACAAAGAGTTAATCCTCTGAGAGGCCTCATTTGTGTGCAGCTCCATTACTGTTTGGCACCAGAGTTTTTTCTTACCGTTATCTTCAGATCTCTTTCTGCAATATCTATCATTTTATTGAGAGCAACCGTGCGAAGCCTCTCTTTCTCAAGTTCTTTCTTCAGTTGCTTGATCTCCAGTTCCAGCTCCTGTTCTCTTGGACTCTTTTGATTTTGTTCCTTCATTACATTTTGAAATTCTATCTCCCGTTGAGTCGGTTTTTTCAGCCCAAATTTACGAACCCAATCCGAAATACAACTTCTGCATTTGATGCCATATTTTTCCTGTATCTCTGAAACAGTGGCATCGCTCATTAAATAATCCTGGACTACTTTTAGCTTGAAATCGTCCGTGTAATTGTTTACTTCTCTTTTCATAAAATCCTGAATTTACTTTACTTTTTGAGTAAACCTATTTCAGGACAAGACAAAATAGGCTATACCTTCCCCGGTGTTTGTTCGTAGCTTGTTCGTACATCATTCGTATAGAAGCGAACGAAGTGCGAACAAAGAGCGAATAAACATTGGGCAGGATATGGGAAAACCGGGAAGCTTAATTTATGAAAAAGTCCTCAAATCAAAAATTGACAATTAATTCTTCAAGGCTTCTTTTGGGAACGTAATGGATGCCTGCCTCGTCGCGATAGTATTTAATATCACCATCTTCACCTACATCGGTCAGGACAATCTGTTCAACGGGTTTGCCAAGAGCGACTACATTGAGGATTTCAAGGTGAGGAGGTAATTTCAGAAATTCAGCAAGTTTTTTCTTATGGATTGATCCTACAATGCAACCCCCAAGACATTTTTCAACGGCCCCAAGTAAAATGTTTTCCATTGCAATACCCTGATCACAATAACAATCGTCTGAAATGCTTTTATCCAGCAGCACAATTACATAGGCGGTTGGCTGCTCTTCTTTAACGGGACCTTTCCAGTTTTTCAGGTATCCCGCCCATTCAAGGCAGGAAAAGATAAGTTCGTTTTTGGCAGGATCATTGTTAATGTAATATTTCAGCGGCTGTGCATTTCTGCCTGAAGCTGCCCAGCGTGCCAGGGAAACCAGTTCAACAAGAGTTTCTTTTTCAATCAGGTGATTTCCGTCAAATCTCCTGTAACTCCTGTTCTTTCTTATTAATTCTTTTAGGTCCATATCTTTTGTCATTGGTCATTGATAGTCATTATGGTCATTAGTTGTCATTAAGGCCATTGCAATTCAGTGACAGCGCAGCCCAATGACAGCGAAGCCAATACCGCGAAGCTTAATGACCATTCCCCTCTTCTATTTTCTTTTTTATGATTGAAACATCCTGTTTCAGTTCTCTTAGACTGGCGGCAAGATCCTGATGAGAAATCTGCGTTGGTATTTCTTCGCTGATAAAATTGACGAACTTCCATATTTCCCGCACATCATTCACCATTAAATCATAAGGTTCATACATCTTATTAAGGGATATCAGGTGTATTTTGCCTTCGCTTTGGATTCTGTTTTCAACGACCTTAAAAATAATCCCTTCATCCACAGTAAGAATGATACAGGCTTCTCCATTTTTTAATTCATTCCAGTCCTGCAGATATTCGCCCGTCACCCATGCTCCTGGGGGAACAGGCAGCATCGAATCGCCTCTGATCTGGAAGGTGCGGTATTTTCGTTCACTGGATAAAAATGGAAGATTGAAGACTGGCAGTTCCTTTACATACTCAGGATCGGAATAACCGCTGGTATAGCCTGCAGAAGCCTTTTCAGGCACAAGCTCAATATTTTCAGTGTTGGTCTGATCGACCGTAGTAGCCAAAACACGTAAATGACTTCCTTTTATGAAGACATCATACCCTTCTTCCAATTGCCGCAGTTCGCTTTCCTTTAGTTTGGACAGATCCACCTTTACCAGGGTATCGATAGCTATGCCAAAATAATCAGAGAATGCAATAAGTTGAGGAACCCCCGGACTGGCAATCTCATTCTCATAGCCGCTGAGGGTGGAACGTTTCATTTTCAGAATGAAAGCCATTTCATCCTGTGTTCTTCCGCGCCGCCTGCGCATCAGCTTTATATTCTTTGAAAAATACATGGTCTCAGAGATTATTGAACTCCTGGAACAAAAATAACAATATTGAACATCATCTGATAAGATATTTCTGATGAGTATTAACCTGGATTTTATTTATTGCAATACCTATGGTATCAGTAATCAGTGGTTTAGTTTAAGTAATCTTGCTGAGTGGTGAATGCGAACGATACCGATATGATTCGGATGAATTTTATATACAATTCTGTAATTACCTTCTATTAACTCTCTTATATTTTTTTGTTCGAACTCCGGGACCATTTTCCCAGATTGGGGAAATTGTTCAAGTTGCTGAACTCTTGTCATAATTTTGACAATTACGTCCTTTGCATAGACTCTGGATTCGACTGCAATATAATCATGAATACTTTTCAGATCCTCAATTGCTTGAAGAGTCCAAATTATTTTCACCATTTTTTAATCATTTCATTGACCTTTTCATGCGGGATTGTTTCTCCTTTATCTAATTGAGTCAATCCTCTTTCCACTTTTTCCATGAAAACCAATTTTTCAAGTAATTCATCCAGGTCAAATTCCTGAGGCAGTTTTTTCATTGCTTCGATCACATATTCTTTCTTCATCACAAATGAGCATTAATCTTTTCCTTAGTATAAAGATACTAAAATTACAACTTTAATATTCAACCACTATACTATACAGCAATCTTTAGTCAAATCTGAACAGGATGATTTCTGTATAGCAATCTTAGTAATGAAGGATAGACAATCAGCAGCAAGGGCAGAGCGATAATGAATCCTCCAATCACCGCTATAGCCAAAGGTTGATGCAACTGAGCTCCCGTTCCGATTCCAAGAGCAATGGGCGACAAAGCAATAATGGCTCCCAGTGCAGTCATCAGTTTAGGCCTTAAGCGGGTAGAGATTGCAAATACTATTGATTCATCGGTTGTCTTTTCCTTTAGCGTCTGACGAAATTGCTGAAAGGTGAAGATGGCATTTTCACCAATGATGCCGATGATCATGATGATTCCTGTATAACTGCCGACATTCAATGGTGTTTGTGTAATCCAGAGAGCCAGTAAACTTCCTGAAATACCCAACACAGCAATAAACAATATGAGGAATGCAACTTTAATATCCTTAAACAGAAACAACATGACAGAAAATACCAGTAAAGCCGCTGCCAACAAAATCATCATCAATTCTCTAAAAGATTGTTGCTGTTCCTGATAAGCTCCTCCATATTCAATATGATAACCTTTGGGCAGATTAATTTTTGATTTTATCTCCTTCTGCAAATCTTTCATGACACTGCCCAGATCGCGGTTATTTAAACGGGCGGTAACGGGTATCATCGACTGAAGATTTTCCCGCTGAATTTCGGCAGTACCCGGATTGATACTTATCGTTGAAAATTCAGAAAGCGGGTGAAGTTTTGCATCCGGTAAGAATATATCGGAATTCTTCATTCGCTCCAGGGAGGTATTGGCCGCCTCAGGATAAATCATCCGCACTAATGTCAGTTGTTCTTTTTCATAAATACTTCCAACCTCCGTACCTTCCAGTTGAGTTTGTAATTGATTCTGAAAATCTGCCGGAGTGATTCCAAACTGGGATAGCTTTTGATAATCAGGTTCAATATTTACAGAAGGGCCTGCAATGGTGATCCCGTCAAAAACATCGGCAGTCCCTGGTGTCTTTTCAGTAATTGAAGCCACCTGATGAGAAAGGTTCTGCAGAATTTCCTGATTATCCCCGTAAATTTTTATTTCGACCGGCTGCGTGGAACTCATCAAATCGCCCAACATATCCCCTATCACCTGTCCAAAATCAATGCGCAGTGCAGGCTGGTTGGATTCTACCTTTTTTCTGATCTCATCAATTACCTCTTCGGTGCTTCGCTTCCGATCCTTTTTAAGCTGGATGAGGTAATCGCCATAATTTGGTTCAGTAATAAAAAATCCCATTTGGGTCCCCGTTCTGCGTGAATAGGTTTCTATTTCCGGGACGGAGGGAAATAACTTTTCCACTTCGCGAAGCATCCTGTCAGTTTCCTGCAAAGAGGTGCCCGGCGGTGAAGTATAATCCAAGACAATACTTCCTTCGTCCATTTCAGGAAGGAATCCGGTTTCAAGCCTGCCGGGAATTATCAAGATGGTCAGAATAAGCAAAAGAACAAATGATAGGCTTATTACTGGGCGGAGAATGAAAAATGTAATCCACCTGCCTCTTTCGGGTGAAACGGTCTGACGAGCGGGTTTGATCCTATGTTTTTTCCCTGTAAATAATAAATAGATAACCGGCAATCCTATCCAGGTTACAAGATAGGAACAGACCAGGGTGATCATCATGGTGTTGGTAAGAATATTAAAATAAGCGCCGGCCACACCGCTTAACAGGACAAACGGTAAAAATATCACGATTGTGCTTATCGAAGAACCCACCATAGCCGGGAGCAAAAAGGAGACTGATCCGGCAAGCAATTCGCGGGTATGGGTTTCAGGATGTTCTTCATGGGTCCGGTGAATCTGTTCCACTACCACGATGGCATCATCGATAATCAGACCAATAGAGGCCGCTATCGCGCCGAGAGTCATAATATTGAAATTATAACCCAGTAAACGAAGTGAAATAAGCGTAAGGGAAAGGGTTATCGGTATAGTAAACAGGATAACAAGGCTTGATTTGATAGACCGAAGAAATATGAACGCAACGATGATAGCCAGCAATAAGCCAATCCATAAGCTGTCGGTCACACTTCGGATGGAATCATTTACAAAATCCGCCTGTACATAATAAGGTGTCAATGTAACCCCCTTGGGCAATATTGTTTTATTAAGATCATTAATCTTCTTTTCAACGTCGTTTGTTACCGATATCAGATTGGCATTGGGTTGCTTTACCACAGCAATCAACGCAGCGCTTTCGCCATTTGCATTGATTCGGATGTATTCCGTCTTTTCAGCGATACTGACGTCTGCGATATCTTTAAGATGCAAAATTCTTTTCCCATCATTACTGATCACCAGATTCCGCAATTCATCAAGATTCTTGACTGATGCATCGGTCACTGTCAGATAAAGCCGCTTGTAATCAGTCAGATATCCGTTGCTTGAGATGAAATTGGTTTCTTTCAACGCATTGGATATCATGGCGGGAGTCACGTTCAATTGGCTCATTCTTTGCGGAATCAACTCAATATGAAACTCTTTGGTCTTGCCTCCGATCACACGCACTTCAGAAACTCCCTCTACCTGTGAGAGGTAAGGTTTTATTGTATAATTCGCGATCAGGTTAAGCTCTATATCGCTTTTGTTGGTTCCTTTAATTACATAGCCGCATACCGGGAGTATGGAAGGATTCATTTTTTCAACAGTGATGGTAGTCCCCGGTGGCAGTTCACTGGAAATCTGATTGATAGAGGATTCTATCTGCTGTTTGCTCAAATCAATGTCCGAATCCCATTTCATAAAGGCAGAAATTTCACAACTGCCTCGGCTTGTAATGCTTCTGACGGTTTTAAGATTAGGAACACGTTTAATCGCAATCTCCAATGGTTTGGTGACGGTAATCATCATCTTGGAGACGGGCTGCAACCCGTTTTCAGCGATGATCTTGATCTTAGGGAACGTCACTTCCGGAAAGAGAGACGATTGCATTCTGGTGTAAGTATAGATGCCGCCCGCCATCAGGATAAGCAGTACAACCGCCACCGGGTTCTTATGTGAGACAAAGAAATTCTTCATTTACAGATCATGGATGAACAATTTTTACGAATGCCGTATCAGGTAAGCCATAATTTCCGGTCTTTACTATTTTATCACCCGGATTGAATACTGGAGATAATACTTCGACCAAAGAATCAGACACCATTCCCTGGATAACAGGGACTTTCACAGCAGTACTGTCATTGATTAATTTCATCACCCAAAATTTCTTCATCGTTTCGTCAGACAGCACACACGACTTATTTATTACCTGCGCATTGGGTTTAAGGCTTTTGGTTATTTGCACGGTGGCCGAAAGATTCTCGGGAAGCAGAGTTGAAGTCTGAGGTTTAACCACAAAACTCTGGGTCTGTGAAGCAGGATCAACATTAGAAAGTTTTGAAACTATCGAACCATCAATAAGAGTGGAATCGGGCAAAAGAATCCTGCATTTCTTTCCTATTTCTGCATATTTATTTTGTTCATACGGGATGTTCAATAAAAAGACAAAACTGCTTTGCTCTGCAATGACACAAAGCTGATCTCCATCACTGATATAATCATTTGCCTGTTTGTTCACTTCGGTTACAACACCCGATGAAGGAGCATGAATCGTTGACTCGCCCTTAAACCTGAAAAGAGAATCTTTACCGGCCAATTTACCGATGGCCCTGGCTTCTTTTGTAGTAACCGCAAAAAGTGGTTTACCTTTCTGGACGTAGTCTCCGATACTGAAGAACATCTTATCAATATAGCCGTTGATGTTGGAGCGCACCGTATTTTTTTTCTGGTAGACAGATAAAGCCTTGAATCTGATATTCTCGCTGACGGTTCTTTTTTCAGGAGAAACCACGGTTACAGGAGTTGTCACATGCACGTCGGTTTCCTCCTGCGGTTTTTTTGCAGTGTGGCTGCATTGTAAAGCTATTGCAGAAAGAAAGGCTAAAATGATCCGAATGTTCTTCATTTCAGATAATTCATTTGTGTGATAATTTGAAAACGATTGATCTCTGCCATCGAAAGTGTATTTTTGGTCGTTGTATAATTATTGACAACGGTTACAAAATCCAGCAAACGTACCAACCCCTTTTCGATCTCAGTCCGGTACAATTCAATCAGTTTTTCCTGATCCCTCACCTGTTCCGCCAGGCTCCGGATCAACTGATCATCTAATTTCAACTGTTCTTCCAATTGTAAAAACTGTTGCCTGTATTGAGCTGTATAAAATGTTTTATAATTCAAACGGGTGTCCTCAGCAATGAAAATTTTATCTTTTTGCAATTTTCGTTGTTTGCCGTCGGCGATAATCATATTGAAATTTAAGCCGACACTCGATCCGAAATTATGAGGGATATTTTTGGGAATGACTGCCTGAAAACCTCCATCAACGAAAGCGTGTAACTTTGGCAGATAATTCAAATTGAGCAGGCTCATGCTGTTCATGTTTTTCAGACTGTCGAGTTTGAACTGCAGCATGAGCGGAGAACTATTTATGTCAAGATTATTCGTTAGTTTAATATCAGGGTTTTCAAGGATTACCGTTGTACTGTCCGCAATACCGCACAAAAAATTCAAAAGGTTGAGATCGTTTTTATATTGAATAAAATTCTGCTTGATCAGTATTTCCTGTGCCTTGGCTGAAACCGTAAGATTCATGTAATCCGTCAGCAGATAGACGCCTTTGTCAACCAGTTTTTTTAATATCTGCCCCTCCGCATGAATTAAATTCAGGACATTCTTATTGGACTCAAGCTGCCGGTAATTTACATAAGCAGTAAGGTATTGGGCCGTTACACTTTTCTTTAAATCGATTTCACTGATTTTAGCGTTGATCTGTACCCCTTGTTTTGCAAGAATCACACTGCGTGACTGAATTTCAAGAGATCTTTTATTCAGTAAAGGCTGAACCACGCTGACCAGCGCGGAGTAATTTCCACCATTTGTAATGGCCTCATCGTACCCGAAATTCTTGCCTGTAAAGGGATACATCACCTGAGAAACCTGGGTAATCTGAGGTTTGTAAGCTGCCCTGATTAATAAACTGTCAAATTTAGCCGACAAAAGCTGGTTGTTAAGATCCTTAAGAAGAGGACTGTTGGTTAAAGCTTTCTTAATATAATAATCAAGAGGATTAGCAGCCAGGTTATTGCCCAGTATAAACAGAATAAAACAGATGATCAGCTTCTTATTTCGCATTAGATCAGTGAGTGCTAAAGATTAATCAAATATAAAGAAAAAAATCATTGTGCGAATTTCATGAATTTGTTACGTTGTGCGAATTTCACGAATTTGTTACGAATCGAAGATCAGCGAATCTAATTATCACGAACACTTCGATCCGAATTTTTAGTTACACGTAATTTCTCTGTCTTTACCACCGAGCCCTCTGTGTGACCCTTTCCCCTTCAGCCTTAAGCCTAAAGCCTATTAAGAGTTACACAGAGCTTAATTTACTCTGTGTTCTTCTATGTCTTTACCGCTGAGCCCTCTCTGTGATCCCTTTTCCCTTCAAAGTCCCAAAGGTCGTAAGTATTGAAACCTTGAAACCTTGAAACTTTGAAACCTTGAACCCCTGAAACCTTGAACCCCTGAACACTAAGCCTTCATCCTATTTCCTCACATTCAGCGCATCCGATACCTTCTTCAGCGCCTTTATAATCCAGGATATCCCTGAATAATCTCCAACGGTAGGAATAAGCCTGACCACCAGTTCATAGATGGCAATCAGCGCCCCGGCGGCCACCTTGAAAATCCCCGGCTCCGACGGCAGTACGGCTGTGCTGTCGCTGTTGATATTGACGATGCATCCAGCAAAAAACAGTAAGAAGGTAATGATTGCTATGATATAGATTTTTATTGCTTTCATTGGATTTAAATTTTAAAAAAAGATTATCCACAAATACACTCAAATCCTCCACAAATACACACAAATATTTGTGATCATTCGTATTGCATTTGTGTGCATTTGTGGATTAAAATTTAATTGACAATGGATAATTGACAATGGACAATGGATTTAATTATCAATTATCCATTATCAATTGTCCATTAAAACACTACACCACCGTTACCGCCCCGGCGAACCGGCTGCTTGCCAGATCATCTCCTTTCTCGTTGATGAATGCCAGGTAGGTCTGCACCAAATCGCCTGAGAACGAATCCGGCACGGTGACGGTCTGAGTTCCGTCGGCACGTTCGGCCAGTTCGTTGACTGTGACCGCCTGGTGCTTGGCGGGGTTGTACACCACCAGGAGGGTCTTGTCGGAGGCTGAAGCCCCGATCTCGCCCGAATTATCGTCCCAGGTGAAGACGACCGTTCCGGCCACTCCGGCTGCAGCGGCAGCGTTGAGGGCGGCGGGCAGCGTCCCGCGGCTGACCAGCGCGTTCGGGTAGTCGATGGCCAGGTTGGGGTAAGCGCCGGTAACGGCGTTGCGGATGTTATAGCCCATGGCCGCATTGATGCCGGTCATCTTGTTGGCATAGTTCCGGAACCCCGTCTGTAAGAATTCAGAGAGAGGCTGTAAAAAGCCCATGACGACAGAGAATTTCTGCCTTTGAGTGAGCTGGGGCACAGTCTGCGGGTTTGCCACGCTGGCGGGCATGATCCGCATCACGTCGATGCCCTTCCACGAGCTACCGACCACGTTTCCTACTTTTCCCGAGTATCCGCCAAAGATACCCTGTTTAAATGTTCCCATAAGTCTAGGTTTTAAAATGAATAAAAGTTTCAATGTTTCAGGTTTCAATGTTTCAGGTTTCAGGTTTCAAAGGTCGCGATCGCTGGAACTTTGAAACTTTGAAACTTTGTAACCTGAAACACATCCACACATCCACACATCAGCACATCAATTTCTCCGGTCCCTGGCGTGAGCTCCAACTAAGCCTTGGTATGGACTTGATACGAAGGAAACACGGCCCGTCCCGGATTGATATAAAGGTAACAAGAACGGTGCTAAAGACCTGAGGATTAAAGCAAATGACGGCTTATGACGGCTTATGACGACAAAGAAAAGACAAACTAAGACGACCCTACGATTATACGACAGCATGGAAATATGAGATACAATGTAAACCATTGAACCGCAAATTTTTAAAGGTAACATTTTGTGACCTTTTAGTTCAATTCCGCTTATAGTTGGTTTCTTTCGAGATATTCATTCAGATCAGCTTTCCTGTAAAGAATTTTTCTCTTCTGCCTTGTATAGGGGATCAATTTCTCTTTACGCATCCGGGAAGTGGTGCTTTGTGAGACATGCAGGAATTTACAGGCGGAGTACTCCTCGAGGTAATCACTTCCCATAGGCTGCGCCGGAGATTTAAGGAGCAGATCAATTTTTGCAGACAGCTCTCCTATTTTTTCTTTCAGCCGGTTAAAGGCTTTTATCAGTTCGAATATTTCTTCCATGGATTGTTTAATTAAATTGGTTGATGTTATTGTTGTAGAGACGCACGGCCGTGCGTCTCTACATGCCTGGGCGATTATTAATTAATCGGTCAGCGTGATGGAATAGTTCCCCCTGGTCAGCCAGAGATACCCGTTGGGGGAGGCTGACAGTTTAAACTTGTATTTCAGGGCTTTCAGAAGCAGCCGGGAATCATATTTGCCCATGCAGGTGACCGCGTTTTTAGTGACTTCGCAGTTGTAAAAAGAGTCGCTGCCGAAGATCGAGATCAGAAATTGAAGACGAATAAGATTGTTTTTCATGGTATTTAATGTTTAAGGGTTTAAAGTTTAAAGTTTCAAAGTTTCAAGGTTTCAAGGTTTCAAGGTTTCAAAGGCCGCGTCCGTTTGGAACTTTGAAACTCTTTTGAAACTTGGAACTTAGGGTTTCTGGATTTCAAGGGCTTGTACCGCGGAGCGGTTACGTTATTTATTTTTCATTTTTAGATTTTAATTAATACCTCCACCAAATCGATAATAACGCAACCGCTACGCGGTAGGTGGTCGATGTGCGATTCCACGATTCTACAATACCGCAATCGCTCCGCGGTAGGGATTCTCCCGAAGGGAGTAAAGGTGCATAACCTCCGGTGAAGCCGGAGGAAGAAGGTACCCCACATCCTCCGGCCCCGGAGGGGTCGAATGTGCGGATGTTCGCCCCCTCCGGGGACGTGGGACCGGGTTTGCATCTGCCGTGGGCTTACACCCACGGTTATTCATATTAATCCCCTTCGGGGAATGGCATTTTGTTTTCATCGGGCTAATTTTCAAATTGGCTAATTGGCTAATTATTCCTGTGTTCAATAAGGTATTCATGCACCCGGTCATCCACCGCATCCCAGAAACGGTCGTTGTCGGCCTCTTCCTCATCAGGGTAGAAATCCTCTGTGGGGTAGTTTTGATCGCAGTACTCGCAATAGGATTCCGGTTCTGCATTGTTGTAAAACCAGGCGGGCTTGTTGCAGACAGGACAATAATATTTCATGGTTAATTGATAATTGATAATGGATAATTGATAATTGTCCATTATCCATTATCAATTGTCCATTATTAATTCATTTTCTCCTGTTCAGCTGAAATAAATACGCCAGTGTAACCTGTGCCCCGTTGCTTTGTGAGCCTTTGTACATGTATTTACTGGAATCGTACACATTGGGGAGGCTGTAGAAAGCCCTTCCTTCCACGCTGAGGATACCCAAACCTTTAAGATGATACTCCATTCCAATTCCTCCTGTGAAAAGAATATCAATGGGTGCATCAATCTTATTGCCGTAGTACTGTTTGTATCCTTCTGTGTCGGTAGGTATCTCAGTTGCAGAATTGAAATTTTGTTGATCGGAGTTTAAGAAACCGAACTCAGGGCCCAGGTTGAGGATAAACCTGAAATTCTTTTTCCCAATATTTACATGAGTCATGATGGGTACATCAATGTAATTGAGATGATGAAAATAGGATACATTGGCATACTGGCCGGTAAAAGGTTTCTCTCTCCAACCTTTTTCAACATAATTGACTTCGACCTGGAAACCAATGTGAGGCTCTGAAATCATTCTGAAGACCAATCCCCCGGTATTGCCTTCCAGAAAGTTGGTTTGAACAAAGGGATAGAATCTGACCGATGAAAAATCTTTTCCTCCTTTTACTCCGATGTAAATTTCACTTTTGAAATCTTTTTTTTGAGCAAAACAGCTGAGACTAAAACCAAGAATAAGCAGGAAAGCCAGAATTTTCTTCATAAATATGTTTTAAGGAAAATCTCTGCGGGTAAAATTACGAAAAATGTTCGGATGCATTGTTATGCGACGGAATGAAGTCTCAAATTTGGGCAGTTTAAAGGTTGTTGCCGACGAAAATGCTTTAAAAATCAGCGGACCAGCCTGTATTTGCTCATCACATAAAAAAAACTCTTAATTTTAACCTTTCAAATTACAATAACTAATAATGGCTATCAAAGATAACTTGCTTCAGATTCTTGCTGCAATCCCGGAAGGGGTAAAGCTGGTTGTGGTGTCAAAAACCAGGACCAATGAGGAACTTATGGAAGCTTACAACGCGGGGCAGAGGGCTTTCGGGGAGAATAAGGTCCAGGAACTTTTACGAAAACAACAGGAACTGCCCAGGGATATCGAGTGGCACCTGATTGGTCATTTGCAAACCAATAAGGTGAAATCTGTCATCTCTTACGCTTCATTGATTCACTCGGTCGACAGCCTTAAATTGTTGAAAGTCATTAACCGGGAGGCTGAACTTGCAGGCATCGTTGTAAATTGTCTTCTTCAGGTTCATATTGCCAGGGAAGAAACAAAATTCGGCTTTTCAATGGATGAGCTCCTTCGGGATCTGGATTCTGAAGAATTTAAAAGCATGGCTAACATTAAGATTAAAGGATTGATGGGAATGGCCACTTTTACCGATAATCAGGTGCAAGTCAGGGAAGAATTTAACTCGCTTCACAAAATATTTGATCAGTTGAAAGCCGGCTTCTTTAAAAATAATCCGGATTTTAAAGAACTATCCATGGGAATGTCGGATGATTATCCGATAGCGATCGGGGAGGGCAGTACTTTGGTGAGGATTGGAAGTAAAATATTCGGGCCGCGGATTTATCCTGCGACTAATAAAATTTAATATTCAGGATTTTTTATTTCGCTTAATAGTCACTACTTTAAGGGGTAAAATCCTTGCTTAATGAAATCTTCCTTACTAACCTTTTTTATTCTTCTTACCCTTTTCAAACCTGGTTTTTCAGAGGTAGATCCCTGCCATAAATCTACCGAAGGAACCGATTTTTGGTTTGGGTTTATGGAGAATCGGTGGTACAGTAAGCCAAGCAATCCTAAAAATGCCCATTACATAGCGATCACTGTTACAGCAAGAGAAGAAACTGATTTTACGGTGACATACGGGCCGTCTGAAATACCGGTTGCCAGCGGGCACGTTAATTCGAACAGCTCGGTGGAAGTGAGGCCTGACTGGAACATACTGGAGGCAAGAGGTACCCAGAGTTTTGAAGATAAGGCTATTCACGTTGTTGCTCAAAAACCGGTCAATGTATATGCATTCAATTATTGTGAGAATTCTTCAGATGTTGCTGTAATTTATCCGGTTGTTTCATTAGGAAATGAATATTATACGATGTGTTCGGATCCCCATGTTGTAGGGAACAGTCTCTACACTGGAAATGGAAGGAACAGTGAATTTTTAATTGTCGCAACGGCGGATGATACAAAAATTGATATTACACCCTCGAAAATAATCGATGGGACAACCAAAATCCCAGCCGATATTCCTTATCAGATAACGCTGAATAAGGGCCAGATGTACCAGGCGCAATCGGAAAATGTTTTGCATGCTGCCGGAGAAGGTGACCTTACCGGAACCTATATCCGAAGCGATAAACCAATAGCAGTTTATTCAGGCGCTTTGGCAACTACCGTCCCCGGAACCGCTACCAGTGCCTGGGATCATTTATACGATCAATTGCCTCCCATTCAGTCGTGGGGTAAAGAATTTTATACTGTTCCATTGAAAGACAGGGGGCAGGATCTCTATCGGATACTCTCAGCCGAGGATGCTCTTGTTAACGTTGAAAATTACGGAGACGTCCTGGTCAAAAAAGGCATACCATTTGAATTCATCCTCAGTGCCAGTCAGCCATCAAGAATTTACTCCAACAAAAAAATCATGGTGGCGCAATTCAGCGAATCGAATTCGGAAGATCCTCAACTACCGGATGGGGACCCTTTTGTGATTATTTTAAGCCCGGTAACCCAGACGGTCAATGATGTGACTTTTGTGGCATTTTATTCAGAAGTGATTAAAAAAACGTATGTGAATATTGTTTCCAAAACCGATCAGATCAGTAATTTATTAATGGATGAAAGCCCTGCTTTCCGGGATCAGTTTAAACCCTATAAAAATAATCTCTATTCATACGCACAGATTGAAATTCCCAAAGGCACTACTCACCGCCTGCGGAATACGGATCCCAAACAAGGCTTGCTGGCTACCGTTTATGGATTCGGAGGAGTGGAATCGTTCGGGTATGGCGTTGGCTTTAACCTCGATTACCGGATTGAGCTTCCGAATGATACCATTATAAACGGCCGCAAGACAATCGTCCGCTGTCTTGAAGATGATTCTTTGACGTTAAAGGCCTATGGTTTTGACAAATATCTTTGGTCAACTTCAAAAAATGATACACTGGATTTTATAAAGGTAAAAGGTCCTGGTACTTATTCTGTGTCAGCATCCATTGACGAATGTGTTTCTGCTGATACAATTGATGTAAAGATAAATCAGCCAGTGTTGACTTTAGGGAACGATACCGTTGTCTGTAACCCTGATTCAATACATTTAGATGCAGGATTGGGCTGGAAAAATATTCTGTGGAGTCCCAATAATGAGAAGACTCAGATTATTTCACCAAAACTGTCCGGGGAATACAGCGTGCAGGTTGTAAACAGGCAGGGATGCAAAGCCACAGGATCAATAAAAGTGTTATTTCAGGACAGGCCAAAGATCAATCCGCTTCAGCCCGACACTTTATTTTGCGGAAAAAAATCGGCTCTGATCAATTTATCCGCTGATAAGGGTACTTACACCCTTGAGCGGGCAGACACGAATGAAAAAATGCAGGGCATGAATGCCTCAGTTCCTGTTTATGGCTCTTTCCCTTTTAAATTTACGGCGACGGATCAGTATGGCTGTGCAACGGATACCACGTTCAAATTAGGATTTCACAAAATACCCACGATTGTTTTGTCAATCGATTCCACCACCTGCTATCATTATAACCTGACAGCAAATTACAAGGGCGATGCTCCGAGTGATGTATCACGCTTTACCTGGGTGTTTGCCGGCGATACGATAGCTGACGGGATTGGCATTGATTCGGATACCATTCCCTTGGGTATTAATCAAAGCAAGAGGGATCTTTCGCTCCGGGTTATTCAGGACGGATGTGCCAATTCTGATACGATCAAGGATATCAAGGTTATACCCAATCTGTCATTTCAGGTAGTTGACAGTGTGGGATGTCAGCCTTTTTCTGCTGAATTTATTGCCCGTAATTCAGAGAAGGTTTTCTATGACTGGAATTTTGGTGATGGAATTATTCGACGGTTAAGTGATCATCCAACGTGGACCTATGAAAAAGACGGATATTATGATGTTCATCTGAAAGTGACTACCGATAAGGGATGCACCAATTCAGTCAAGATAGACAGTGCCGTTTATGTAGCGCCTATTCCGACAGCCGGCTTCAGCCAGGACCTTAAAGAATGTCTGGATCTTAACAATCATCAGCTGTCATATTTTGGAACCGGGGATCAGAAGGATAAGTATAACTGGGATTTATCTGCGTTTGATCCGGAAGAAATTATTCAAAATCCAGGTACAACACAGGGCCCCTTTATCTTTAACCTGAAGAATAAACCTTTAGTTCCGGTTCGCATAAGCGTGATTTCAAAATATCTGTGTAAAAGCGATACAGCAAAGGTTATGGTATCGCGAATCCCATCATTTTTAACAAATATTACTGATAATAAGGGATGTGCTCCATTGCAAACCAGCTTCCAGGGAATACAGGCCGATCCTGTTGATCAGATCACATATAAGTGGAATTTTGGAGATGGTACATCAGCATCAGGAAGCAATGTGTCTCATTCCTACGATAACCCTGATCACTGGTACAATATCAAAGTTACAGCATTATCAGCCCTCACAGGTTGTTCATCTGACTTTATGAAAGACAGTATGATCTTTGCTTATCCTAAGCCTAAGTCTGAATTTGCTATTGATCATTCCATTGTTTATACAGATAAGCCGGAAGTTCGGTTTGAAAACCAAAGTCTGAATGCAACACATTATCTTTGGAATTTTGGTGAAAGCATTACTTCCACGGATAAAGACCCTTCTTACAAGTTTAAAGGTCACGGCTATAAAAAGGTACTCCTCGAAGCGTTCAATGATTTCGAATGTTCGGATACCATTTCTCAAAATGTGCTGGTTGCTTTCAGCCGGATCTTCCCGCCCAATGCATTCTCTCCTAATGCCTCCAATGTGCAGGACAGGGAGTTTAAATTATCACAGGAAGCTATTCGACAGGAAGGCTACCATCTTTCAGTTTTCAGCCGCTGGGATGACCTTGTCTTTGAGACAAAGAACGAAATAAAAGGCTGGGATGGAAAGCTGAAGAATGGTAATTATGCCCCTGCGGGGAGTTATGTCTGGGTGCTTGATTTTGTTGATTTTCTTGGTCGTACTCATCGTCAGACAGGCACCGTGACGCTGATTTATTAGTAGATAATAATGCTCTTCCCAAGAAATTATCTGTTCATCTCTTTTTGTACAAAAAATTAAGGCGGGCATTTCCACTGGATTTCAATGTTGCTCACCTTAATTCATAACCAATCGTTATTTATCGATTTGGCTTGTGTTTATCTTCTGATTTTACTAGCGCTACTTTCTTTTTGTTTTGAGCTGCCGGCGTGTAGTTTTCTTTCCTCTTTTTCACTTACTGATTTCCTGGAAGAACCCGGAGAAGTACTCTGTTTACTGGATTGACCGGATTTCTTTTCAATTTTTGGATTTTCCATTGCTAATAGTTTTAAATTGTTATAAAAAATTCTTTAAGAACAGACGTTTAAGTCATTTATGTTAGTCATTTAAGTCTTTTATCGATATACATCCTGAGCCTCATACTGATGCCATTCTTCTTCAATGTACTCCGCATCGGTCTCACTATGAGGTTTGATATTTAAAATTATGTGACCTTCTTTAATGTCTTTTCCATAATTTTTAGCTCTATTCTCTGGAATTCCCCAGGTAACCAATGCATTAACAATTCCTCCTGTAGCACCATTGGCGCCTGCACTTGCAATACCTGCCGCGAGAGGACCCGCGATGATCAACCCCAAACCAGGAATTATCAAACTTGTTCCGATGGCAGCTGACATCCCGGTAGTTGTTCCAGCTACTTGCCGGTTAGCCGGACCAATTCCGGTACCTTCTGCGGTTTCATTCCCATAGCTTCGTAATTTTTCATCCTCTTCTATCTGACTTTCTTTGCCGAAGTATTTTTTTCTTGTGGCATCGGACATCATAATTGTGATTTCCTGATCCGTATATCCTCTATCCTGAAGTCTGTTATAGGCACGCTCGGCCGTTCCATGATCCCGGAAGGATCCTGTTAAGAAATCACCTCTTTTTGCCATGCGTTCCATTGATGATATTTTTAGTATTGATCTACATTTCGCCTGAAGCTTCAATGTTTATTGTTGTTTCAGCAATTTCAGTCAATTTGATATCAGCGTCTTTTTCTTCGTTCAAGGTATCTTCCAACAGAGAGGCTGCCTCTTCTTCCCCTAAAACATTGGCAAAAGACAAGAGTGTGCCATACGTTGCTATTTCGTAATGTTCAATCTTTTGAGCTGCCAGGATGATACCTGCATCCCTGACAACACCTTCTTCCGTTGATTTCATAACCTCTTCGGCCTCATCAACCAATCCTTCCATAGCCAGACATCTCTTTGCTGTAGCTTTAATCCCGATTGATTCAAAAACTTTCTCAAGACGTGTAATCTGTTGATTTGTAAAGTCAAAATGTTCGGTAAGTGCGTCAATTAATTCAATTGAAGATGCATTATCAACCATTCTTGGCATAGCTTTGGTCAGAGCTTTTTCAGCTCCGAATATATCTTTCAGCTGATCCTCGAATAATTCCATGAGTCCGCGGGCAGCGTCATATTTTGCTTTTACTTTCTTCGATTTTTCCATATTTGTTAGTATTGAAATATTAGAAATCACTTCATTCTTATATAACAAAGTTGCTTAGTATCAGTTTGAAAAGCATTACACAATTCTATTATTATTTTGCATTATTCCATTGAAACTGAACTGTTAACCTGAATCCGATAATCAGAAACCAGGTTGAAAATGAGTGTTGTATATTGTTGGAATAAATAATTGTTTATGTATTGAAGAAGGAAAAGATAATAAGCTTCATATTTTGATTCCTGTTTTTATTTCGACACTCACTTTAACAATTAATCATGAACAAATTTTCACGGATAATAGTTAATTCAAATATGAAACTTCAGATAAAATACGATATAAACACGGCCTGTAAAGTCATATTACAGGAGCAGCTCGATAAACTGGGGATCGCTTATCAGATTAATGGATTGGGAGAAGTTGAGCTTAAAAACGAATTGTCGAATGAGCAATATAAAGAATTGGAGCATTCAATCGATCGTTATGGAATCCAGATCATGAATAATCCAAATCCCAAAATGGCTATTGCTCAAAAGATAAAAGAAGTAATCAATGAAATGATTTACAGTGAAGACAAGGTGCCTTATTTTAAGATTTCTGACTATATTACTAACAGATTGAAATTGAGCTATAGCTACCTTTCAAAAATATTTTCGGATATTACACATTCGTCTATTGAAAATTACATCATCCTTCAAAGAATCGAGAGAGCCAAACAGATGATTATTGAAGAAAAACTTACGCTCTCTGAGGTAGCCTGGAAACTGAATTATAGCAGCCTTGCACATCTGTCGAATCAATTTAAGAAAACAACAGGATTAAGCCCTTCACTGTTTCAAAAGATTATTGAAAGAAGGAATAATGTTGATTTAACATCAGAAATCAATTGATGTGTGATGAATGACAATGAAACTTTGAATATAAAAATTGCTGCTGATACTGAAGATGACCGTCAGATTTTTATGGAAACTCTTCGGGAGATAAAAGTGAAGACGATCATTACTTTTGTAAATGATGGTTACCAACTGATCAATCATCTTAATACTCCAGGCCTTCGTCTGCCGGATGTGGTTATTTTGGATCTTAATATGACCCTCAGTGATGGAGTGGATTGTTTGCACCAAATCCGGAAAAACAGTCAACTAAAGGATTTGGTAATAGTGCTTTATACAACCGAGGTCTCGGAAGAAAAAGCAGAAGAGGCTTTTGTCAGGGGAGCCAATATTTACATTCAAAAATCCAATGATCTTTTGACGATGAAAGCACGTCTGGCTCAGGTTATCAATTTAAACCTGCAATATCTTACCCTTGGATTGAAAAAAGAGAATTTTCTTTTGAAAGTCTAATTCACATTAATAGTCATTAAGTTGACATAAGTTGTCATTGATAGTCATTAAGTTGTCATTTGATTGTCATTTATTGTTTTTTTTACGGCACAATGACTATTAATAATGACCTTTATGACTATTAATGACTATGAGTGACTATGAATGACTATTTAATGACAACTTAATGACTATCAATAACACGATTTGTAAAATTTAATTTAATTCAAAAACTTTATTTTGATATTCCGGTACCAAACTTCCGACTGATGATATTGAAGCATGATATGTCCCCTGGAAACGCTGCCGAAAACAGGAACAGTCGATTTGAATTTGCTTTGTTGTAGTGCTTCCATAAAGGCCGGACTTCCGTTTTCAAATTCAAGGATTTTTTTCCCGTTAAGCCAATGTTCAATATGTTTCCCTTTGCATACGATTTTGGCGGTGTTCCATTCGCCCATCGGATTTAACTTCTTATCCGGGGAAGCTGGTATCATATCGTAAAATGACCCGGTTTTCCGGTTCCCATTGTGTCCAAGATTAGCATCCGGGTGCCCTTTATCATCCAATATTTGGAATTCAAATCCGAGCTTTCCACCCTTTTCATAATCTGTAAAGAGATATTTTATCCCGCTGTTTGCTCCGGGGGGTAATTTAAAGTCTGCCGTAAGCTCAAATCCCGAATATTCATCTTTGGTCATAATATCGGAGTATTTATTAGCCCCCTTAAAAGGTCGAAGGCCTAACTCTCCATTTTTAATTAGCCATCCGCTTGCTTTAAAAGGTCTGTCATCAGTGCACCTCCATTGTGAGGCATTTTTCCCGTCAAAGAGTAAAATCCAGCCTTCTTTCTTTTCTTTTCGTGAAAGGGTATTAAGTTTCTGCGAAAAAACCACCGGGGTCAGAAAAAGTAAAGTAACGAACAGACAAAAGTTCTTTTTCATTTTGTTATATGCTAAATTATGGCAGATAAAAGTAATTTAAATGATAGAAACAATAGAATCTAAATAAAATTTTTTATCCCTGCCAGCCTGATTTTATTGAAAATAAGCCTTAGACATTTTTTTCCGTAGTAAAGTGAAATATATAATCACCCATCAAAGAACATTTTATTTGATCCATCTGGTCTTGTCCTGAAATGAGTTAGTACAAAAAGTTAATGAATTTTTGGATTATGAACAGTAGAATAAAAAAGTACACAGTCGATTTAGATTGGATTGTCTTAAAAATAATTCACGTAAAAAGTTAAATCAAAGGATGATAAATAAAGATATAATTAAAAAAATTCTTAAATTTCAATAGTTTTCAGCTATCAATTTTCAGAGCTGTGTTAACGGTATTTTAGTTTAAGATTGATTCTTTTAAAAATGATAACAGGTTATTAAAAACTAAATAAAATGAAAAACAACAATTATTTATCTACCTTGGTATTCATAATTCTCATGGTTATAGGAATATTAATAGCCTACAGTGGAAATTATTCAGTAGGTTCAAGGTTTGGAATTGTAATAACTACTTTTTTCATTGCTCTTATCGTCTCAATGTCCATAAAAGTAGCCGACCAGTGGAATAGGGCAGTGGTATTAAGATTAGGGCGTTTCCATCGATTACGGGGTCCCGGTTTGTTTTTTATTATTCCAATCATTGATGTAATTCCATATTGGATTGACATCCGGGTGATTACAACAGATTTTAAAGCAGAGAAAACCCTCACAAAGGATACCGTGCCGGTTGATGTAGATGCAGTTCTCTTTTGGAAAGTGATTGATCCGATGAAGGCAGCACTTGATGTGGCAGATTATACCAGCGCAATTGGATGGGCTTCCCAAACAGCTTTACGTGATGTGATAGGTAAAACAATGCTTTCTGATATGCTCGAGGGAAGGGATAAAATCAGTGATTTGCTGCAAAAGATTATTGACGACCGTACAGAACCCTGGGGAATAAAAGTGATTTCCGTCGAGGTTAAAGATGTGTTGATTCCATTAGGCCTTGAAAATGCTATGTCTATGCAGGCTCAGGCCGAGCGCGAACGTCAGGCGAGGGTTATTTTAGGTGATTCGGAACGTCAGGTTGCAGGTAAATTCGGTGAGGCTGCTGAGGTTTATGCTGACAATCCCACTGCATTTCATCTTCGTGCGATGAATATGTTGTACGAAGGATTAAAATCGAATTCTACGATTGTGGTTGTACCCAGTTCTGCAGTGGAATCAATGCAATTGGGGGGATTGGCAGGACTAACGGCCATGAGTATGGGTTTTAATCCGAAAGGACAGGAAAAAAAGGATATTAAGGATAGTTAGGGCGAGAAAACGCCCAATCATTAAATTTAACTTTTAAATAAAAAGAGATTCTTTTGTTTTAAAAATAGAGGAGATTATTCTTTCCCAGAACCTTTAAACCGGGGTTTACTTCTTGGATTATAACTATATATAAAAACAAATTTCCTTTGTTTTAATAAATTTAATTAACCAAAATTTAATTCTTATTTAATATTTATGGTCTTTAATGTGGTACCAAATCAAAAACGCATTGTATGAATATTTCCCGATCCATAAAAAAAATTAATTTTGTGTAGAGAAACAATTAAGATCATTAAACTACATTGACCATGAATTTGGACAAAATCTTCGGATTTCTTCTTCCTAAAGACCGTAAATTTTTCCCTCTATTCAATCAAGCTGCTGATAATATGGTACTTGCATCTGATTTGCTTATAAGGCTTATCAGAGAAAATGATATGGAAAAGCGTGAGGAGTACATCCACATGATAAAAGATGTTGAGCATAAAGGAGATGATATTACCGGGAAACTTCTTGATGAATTAAACGGCACCTTCATTACTCCTTTTGACAGGGAAGACATCCACCAGTTGATTGCTACCATGGATGATGTGATTGATTATATACATACGGCCTCTACCAGAATTCATTTCTATAAACTTCCCTCTTTCCCCGACGAGTTTGTCACGATTGCCGATTGTATTTATAACGCAAATAAAGAAATCCAGTTTGTTCTGAGAGGGGTTAAGGATGTGTCGGATTTCATTAAATTCAAAGATTCCTGCGCAAAGATCGATACTTATGAAAGTGAAGCCGACTATCTGTATCAGCAGTTTCTTTCCAATCTTTTTGAGATTGAAACCAATGCCATTAACCTTATTAAAAAAAGAGATATTCTTGCTTCGCTTGAAAAAGCAATCGATAAATGTAATGACGTGGCAAATGTATTTGCTTCAATAATTGTGAAAGTTTCATAATCTGTTTCATTAATTGTTCCAGCAAATCTACATCAAATAATCCTATTGATTTATGGAGTTTCATTTACTTATTCTTATCGTTATTTTAGCTTTCCTTTTTGATTTCATTAACGGATTTCATGATGCGGCTAATTCAATTGCCACCGTAGTTTCCACTAAGGTACTTACTCCGCTTCAGGCTGTTATCTGGGCCGCTTCTTTTAACTTGCTTGCCTATGCTATTTTTGAACTGCGTATTGCGGATACAATTGCCAAGGTTGTAGATATTAATGTAATAAATCTTCATGTTATACTGGCCGGATTGGTAGCTGCTATAATATGGAATCTATTGACCTGGTATTTAGGCATTCCTTCAAGTTCCTCTCATACCTTGGTTGGGGGGTTTGCTGGCGCTGCAATAGCTTATGCCGGATGGAATGTTGTGCATGCCCAGGTCATTATTAAAATTGCCGCATTTATCTTTTTAGCCCCTCTTCTGGGGATGTTTTGTTCCTATTTCATATCGATTATTTTCCTTTGGTTATTCAAGGGGGCCAATCCTTTTAAGATTACAAGATGGTTTAAAACAGGGCAATTGTTTTCTTCCGCTTTGTTGAGCCTTGGACATGGAGGAAATGATGCTCAAAAAGTCATGGGAATATTAAGTGCCACGTTGCTGGTTTACTTTAAGAATGTTGATCCTTCTGCTATTCCTCAATGGGCTCATATTACTTTCAACGAGGCCGGGAAAATTCACACTATTCCCCTGTGGATCGTCGTTGGCTGTTATGGCGCAATCGCTATCGGAACCTTAATGGGAGGTTGGAGGATCATCAAAACGATGGGAAGCAAAATTACAAAGCTTACTCCCTTTGAAGGAGTTGCAGCTGATAGTGCTGGCGCGATCCTGTTATTTGGAACAGAAGCCTTTGGTATTCCTGTAAGTACCACCCATACTATAACAGGTGCCATTATGGGAGTAGGCTTAACCAAGAGGGTTTCAGCTGTGCGCTGGGGGGTGACGATCAACCTGCTCTATGCCTGGATTCTTACCATTCCTGTATCAATGGCGATTGCTGCAATTGTTTACTGGATATTTAAGCTTCTGAGTTTCGGTTAGTTGATTCTATGAATGTCGGACGAATAATAAAAATGAAGTTCCAAAGTTTCAAGGTTTCAAAGTCTCAGGTTCTGGAAAATACATTGTTAAAGTCTGAGACCCTGCAACTTTGATACCTTGGAATTTTTATTTTTTATGCAAACCACATTCTTTTGTGGAAGGATCTTCCCACCACCAACGGCCTGCCTTGATATCTTCATCTGTCATTATACTTCGTGTGCATGGTTGACAGCCAATACTGGGATAGCCTTTATCGTGCAATGGATTATAAGGGATTTTGTTCGTTTTGATGTAATCCCTTACCTGTTGTTCTGTCCAGTCGATCAAAGGATTAATTTTGATCAATCCGTTATGCCCTGAAAATACCTCCAGCGATATGCGTTGCCTGGTTACGGATGTGCATTTTAAGGTAAATGTAAATACTGCCGAGCCCATTTATGATGATAAAAATGTCGGATTAAACGAAATTGCAGAAATCTGTATCAAAACGACGAAACCGGTATTTTACGATTCCTATAAGCGTAACAGGGAAACAGGAAGTTTGATCCTTATTGATGAAGCAACCAATAATGTTGTGGGAGCGGGGATGATATTATAAATGCACAATTCGTTCAAATAACTGATAAAAAAAAGAGAGGCATTGGCCTCTCTTTTTTTATATCAACCTTTGGGTTAGAAAAACATTACAATTTAAGTGCGATCGTAAATACTATTTCATGATTCAATGTATGGTATTTTACAGGGCTTACGTCCATTCCCGGAATCTGGTAGATGTACATGTAATTTGTCCTGTCTCCCAAGCTGTAGGAAAGATCGAATGAAACATTATCCAAACGATAACCTAAACCTGCATTGATGGTATTAAACTTGAAATTGGTATTCGGCTGAACAACACCATCAATATTGGTTTTGTATGGATTGCCGAATGATTCATATCCTGCGCGAAGGCTGAGGGCATCTGTGGCTCTGTATTCACCTCCTATGTGGATATTGCTCACCGGTTTGTATATATCGCTGATATCCTGGTTCTCACCGGCAAAGTTATATCCGTCATCACCTTTTCTCAGTTTGGATTTTGAATAATCTAAGTATTCATAATCCAGTGAAATCAATCCTTTTTTACCAAACTGGTAAGCAATGCTTCCAATGGCACGGAAAGGAGTTTCAAATTTATACTGGTAATCTCCAACCGGTGATGATGCGGAGTGCGTCCCGTCTGCATCAGTGCTTACATCGTGTAAGTTGGATGACATGGTTGAAGAATACGACTCCTTAATAGTATAAAAGGTAGGAGTATGAATTGCGGCACCAAGACGGAGTGCATCGGTAGGGCGAACGATCACACCCAGTTTCAGATTGTATCCATAGCCTCTGGAAGAGGAATGATTCAGATAATCAAAATATCCGAAAGGAGCATCTTCACTGTAGGTTCTTGTTTCATCGTAATACAGATCGTGAATTCCAAGAGTTGCTCCGAGATAAACCCTGTGGTTGAAGTTGGCTCCGAAAGAAGCGACATATTCGTTGATATAACCTTCCCGGTTGATATTTTCATATTGGTCTACCAGTTCGTTGGCATAAAGAATTGACTGGTATTGATTACCAACTCCGTTGGCATCCGGATTTGTTACATTCATCAGGTAATTTTCCCATGCAAGTTTGCTCTCCCACGGAACGTTGTTGTAAGGGTTATTTTCATCAAAAAAAGCACTGCTGGATATTCCGTTGGAATTCAGAGCAAAGGCGTCAGTCCTGGAGTAAGAGGACCCGAGGGCCTGGGTGGATATATTTTGATTAAAACTGTTTAATCTGTTAAATCCCAGGCCAAAACTAACGGATACCAATCCGGAAGTATTTGATGAAGTGGGTTGAGCAAAGACGTAACCGAAATTCCTGAAATTAAAAGTGGTGCTGCGATCATCTGAGGTCTGTCCCTGGTAAGTCGACTGCGTGTTGTTAATACCAAGTAAATTGGCTGATACCGAGACTTCGGGACGCTGATAGATCGCAATACCGGCAGGGTTAATACTCAGGGATGAAAAATCTCCTCCCAGTGCTCCGAAAGCATTACCCATAGCTTTTGATCTTGCCGTTGAACCGAAATATTGTTGTGAAAATATCAGTGCCTGGTCAACGTATTGTGCAGAGGCAACTGAAAACAAACCTGCTATTGTGAGTAAGGTAAATATTAATCTTTTCATTTTATACAGCTTTAACTATAAAAGTAACATTAATAACAATGTATTGTTTATAAACCTTAGTGCCTGCGGCCAGTTGAGCTTCCTCCGCCTCCGCCGTAACTTCCACCACCGGAAGAAGATCCACCGCCACCGGAATAGGATCCACCGCCAGATGAACTTCTGCTTGGAGCAGAATAGCTATCGCTTCCGGAGCTCCTGGATGGAGCTGAATAAGACGGAGTGCTGTATGAACGTCCACTTGAGGAGCTACTACCTTGTGAATTTATGGTTGCAGATCTTCTCTGGTACGTTGTGCTTGAACCGTAACCCATGGAAGAACGGCTTGGCGCAGTACTGTATGAGCCAGGTTTTGCATAACGGCTGGTACCCGAATTGTAGGATTGCCTGTATTCTCTGGTCCCACTGTTATAGGTTGCCTGCGTATTGGCTCTTGGTCTTGTATAAGTAGGAGTATAGCGCTGAGCATTGCCCTGGCTGTACGAAGATGCCCTGGTGGAGGCGGCGCTTCCCTGGCGTGTGCCCTGGCTTCTGCGCAAATTCATCAGTGTTTCGTTGCTTCCCTGCTGCTGTCCGATTCTTGCACTTCTTGTTGAAAGGTTTGGATCAACGGTATAACGGGTACCTGCCTGGCGAGTGGCCGCACTGTAATTTGGGGTTGTTGCCCCACGTCTGCCCGTGTAAGTCGTTGCTCCGGAATTATAACCTCCTCTTATCGTTGCGGAGCGTATCGAATTATTGGCCCCGTAATTCACCGCATTTGACCTGCGTCCAAAATTGCCGGCAAAATTCTGTCTTCCATAATAACGGTCTCTTCCGTAATACGACGGCCCGCGATCCCAATAACCACCGTGATAGCCACCGTACCAGTCTCCGTAATACGGATATCCCCATCCGTAATATGGGTATCCATATCCATATCCGTAAGAATACCACGGGCTGTACCAACCGCCATACCAGCCTGAGCCGAAGCCCCAGCCCATGTTCCAGCCCATATAGGAATCCCAGAAGGGATCGTACATGTAAGGATCGTAGAAAGTTCTCATCCTGGTGGAGTAACTCAACTCATCGGAGTCTTCGTTTTCAATCTCAGGATAAGTTTCTTCTTCGTCGCCTTCATAAACGGAATCAGGAGCATTAGAATTATCATTATTATAGGAATAAGTATTCGAATGATCACTGCTTTCCTGGTTTTTATTGAAATATTCGTCAACAATCCGGGCTGATTTTTCCTGGTTGCTTTTTGACGCAACGGAAGATTCATCTAAATCTCGTTGTCGGCGAGGAGATGAATTTGTGACAACTGGAAGCGGTTTATCACCAGGAGAGAAGTATACGTCATCGGCGTAACCCCCTGATGATACCATCGATCCGGTCGTACACGCACTCAGTAAAAATGCGATTCCCGAAATTAGCTTTAAATGGGTTCTCATGATTCGTTCTCCTATTATTTAAATTTCCTGAAGTTTTTCTTTATTTTTGTGCCACTGAAATATAGTATTATAAAAGCAAATATTATACCAAAATCCAAATAATGGCAAAGGTTCTGACTACAAAGGAAGAAAATTATTCTCAATGGTACAACGATTTGGTTAGTAAAGCTGATCTGGCTGAAAATTCTGCTGTACGCGGGTGTATGGTCATCAAACCATACGGTTATGCAATCTGGGAAAAAATGCAGTCCCAACTCGATAGTATGTTCAAGGAAACAGGCCATGTAAATGCCTATTTCCCATTATTTATACCCAAATCTTTTTTTTCAAAGGAAGCCGCTCACGTGGAAGGTTTTGCCAAGGAGTGTGCTGTCGTTACCCATTACCGTCTTAAAAATGATCCGAATGGTAAGGGAGTTATTGTGGATCCGGAAGCAAAGCTGGAAGAAGAATTGATCATCCGGCCTACTTCTGAAACCATTATCTGGAATACTTACAAGAATTGGATCCATTCCTACCGGGATCTGCCGATTCTTTGCAACCAGTGGGCTAATGTAGTCCGTTGGGAGATGAGGACAAGGATGTTTCTAAGAACTGCCGAGTTTTTATGGCAGGAAGGCCATACTGCCCATGAAACAAGTGAAGAGGCGCTGGCAGAAACACATCGTATGATCGATATCTATGCCCGTTTTGCGGAAGATTATATGGCTGTTCCGGTGATCAAAGGCGCAAAATCGGCCAATGAACGTTTTGCCGGGGCCATCGAGACTTTCACGATCGAAGCCTTGATGCAGGATGGCAAGGCACTTCAATCCGGGACTTCTCACTTTCTGGGACAGAATTTTGCAAAAGCTTTTGATGTTCAGTTCGCTACCCGTGACGGGAAAATGGATTATGTTTGGGCTACTTCGTGGGGAGTTTCTACTCGCCTAATCGGGGCCCTGATTATGGCACATTCGGATAATAACGGTCTTATACTTCCTCCGAAGCTGGCTCCTTTCCAGGTGGTCATCGTTCCGATTTACAAGAGTCTCGATCAGCTGGGCCAGATTTCTGAAAAGGTGAAAGAGATTATGGATAAGCTCAAATCAAAAGGCATCAGTGTTAAATACGATGACCGCGACTCGCAACGCCCGGGATGGAAATTTGCGGAATACGAGTTAAAGGGAGTCCCTGTTCGATTGGCACTCGGCCCTCGCGACCTTGAAAACGGAACAGTCGAAGTCGCCCGCCGCGATACTTTGGAGAAGAAAGTGGAGAATATTGAAAATATTGAGCAGGTAGTTGCTGATCTCCTGGATGATATCCAAAAAAATATTTATGTCAAAGCCCTTAAATTCAGGGAGGCGAATATCACTAAAGTTGATTCTTACGAGGAATTCAAGGAACTGCTTACCACCAAAGGCGGGTTCTTCTTGGCTCACTGGGACGGTACCACCGAAACCGAAGTGAGGATCAAAGACGAGACAAAGGCCACGATCCGTTGTATCCCGTTCGACAGCCCCGAAGAAGAAGGAAAATGCATGGTAACTGGAAAGCCTTCAAAACGAAGGGTTCTCATGGCATTGTCATACTAAGAATTACAGCTTTATTAAGCTGAGCTATACGAGTTTAAAAACCTTGGAGGCACAAAGTCTCCAGGGTTTTTTTGTGCCAAAAGAGACTGAAGGCTGAAGAAGAAAAGAGAAGGGAAGGCCATACGGTTTCAAAGGTTGCAACCGTCTGAAACCTTTTGGTTTTTTCCGCTCCCTGGCGTAAGCATCGACTAAGCCTTGGTACGGACTTGGTACGGAGCAAATACGGAGGAGGCCCGGAACTTATATTGTCCGATTCAGTTCTTTTAATCAATAAAATGTATTATTTTCGATAAACTGTAATGTCTCTTATATGAAGGATAAAGTAGTCGATCGGTTTTTACGGTACGTCAGGTTTGATACGCAATCTGATCCGAGGTCCGGAGCTGTTCCAAGCACCGCCGGGCAGATGGTTTTTGCCAGGGAACTGGCCGAAGAATTGAAAAAAATGGATCTCACTGATATAGAGCTTGATCCAAATGGTTATCTGATGGCAACTCTGCCTTCCAACATGGATGAGCCAACTCCTGTGGTAGGTTTTATTGCCCACATGGACACAAGCCCCGATTTTACAGGTTACGAAGTTTCGCCGAGGGTTGTGAAATCTTATAATGGGGGAGATATTATTCTCAATGAAAAGAAGAACATCATACTTTCAGCCGCAGTGTTTCCCGAGATTGAGAATTACAAGGGGAAGGACCTTATCGTTACCAACGGAGAGACTTTACTGGGTGCGGATGATAAGGCCGGGGTGGCTGAGATTGTGTCCGCCGTTGAATACCTGGTAACGCACCCTGAAATCAGGCACGGTAAAATCAGGATTGCTTTTACACCCGATGAAGAGATAGGGCAGGGGGCTGACCATTTCGATGTCCGTAAGTTCGGTGCTGATTTTGCCTACACCCTGGATGGCGGGGAGGTGGGGTCGCTGGAATATGAAAATTTCAATGCGGCAGGAGCTAAGGTTATTATTCATGGTTCCAGTGTTCACCCTGGATACGCCAAAAATAAGATGAAGAATTCCATAAAGATTGCCTATCACTTTATTTCATTGCTTCCGGGCGATGAAACTCCGGAGAAAACAGAGGAATACCAGGGATTTTATCATCTGACAGACATCAAAGGTACGGTGGAACAAACGGAAATAGATTTCATTATCCGTGATTTTAATCTGGATAAATTCGTCGAACGTAAAGAAACAATGAAGAATACGGCAGATCAGATCAACATGGAATACGGGGTCGGCAGTGCTGAAGTCATTCTTAGGGATCAGTATTATAATATGCAGGAAATCATTGATAAGTCAATGTTTGTGGTTGATATTGCCAGGGAAGCGATTGCCAGAGCAGGAATTGTTCCGAAGATAGTGCCCATCCGGGGAGGAACGGACGGAGCCCGGTTATCCTTCATGGGATTGCCTTGCCCTAACCTGTTTGCAGGAGGACATAATTTCCACGGGAAATACGAATACATTCCGACGAGTTCGATGGAGAAAGCCTGCGGGGTTATTGTGGAAATCGCCCAGCTGGTGGCAAGGCAGTGAACAGTAAACTGCATACTATATTTACTGTTTACTTTTTTTCATATCTTTATCATTATTTTTAATTTTCATGCTGGGGCGTTTTCGTACATATATCGAGAAAAACAAGCTATTTGCTCCGGGCGATCGTATTTTAGCCGGGATAAGCGGAGGGATAGATTCTGTAGTGCTGCTGGATTTGCTTGATAAGGCAGGATATTCAGTGGGTATTGCCCATTGTAATTTCAAGCTTCGCGGGGAAGATTCGGATGCCGATGAAGCCCTGGTAGATAAACTCGCCAGTATATACGACAAACCCTATTTCAAGATTTCTTTCGATACACTTGAATATGCCCGCGAGAACGGCATCTCGGTTGAGATGGCCGCACGTGAATTGCGATACCAGTGGTTTGAGAAGATCCGGTCGGAAAATAATTATCAGTGGATCTGTGTGGCGCATCACAGGGACGATCAACTGGAAACTTTTTTCCTGAACCTGGCAAGAGGAACAGGGCTAACCGGACTAACTGGAATGAGCCCCGTGAACAATAAAATCGTAAGGCCGTTGCTTTTTGCTTCCCGGAAGGATATAATAGAATATTGCAAGGTGAGACACTTGAATACCGCGATGATCTGTCAAACGAAAATCTTGAATATCACCGAAACAAAATCAGGCACCAGGTTTTACCCTTGATGGAAGAATTGAATCCATCCTTCCGGTCAGTATTAATCAGAACAATAGAAAATTTACAGGATTCCAGGAAGATAGAGGCCAGGGAGATAGAGCATGCCTGGGAACAGATCGCGGAACAGAGAGGAAAGGATTTTTATCTTTCTATCGAAGAGCTGAAACTTTTTGATCCGCTTCGTTCTTATCTTTACCAATTCCTGAAAAATTTCCGTTTTAACAGTGAAGTGGTCAATGAGATCGTACATTCTCTTGATAACGGACCGGGCAAAAAATTCTATTCACCCACGCACTGGCTGGTGAAGGATCGGGAATACCTGATTATTCGTGAACAGGGACAGGAGGATCAGTCGGTACATTATCTTGACGAAACATGCAGCGAGCTGAATTACCCGGTGAAGATGAAAATATCCATCCTGGAGAAGAAATATAAATTTGAAATTCCGGAATCGGCCAAAGTGGGCTGCATCGATTTGGGAAAGATTCAATTTCCCCTGATAATCAGGCACTGGAAAAAAGGGGATTCTTTCAGGCCTTTGGGAATGAAAGGAGAAAAGAAACTCAGTGATTATTTTATTGATCAGAAGATGAGTCTTCCCGAGAAGGAGAGCACCTGGATCCTGGCCAACGGGGAGGAGATTGTCTGGGTTATTGGTTGGAGGCTGGATGACCGATACAAAATAACTTCAAAAACCAAGAATATATTCAAGATGGAACTGATCTGATAATCTATAATCTGATCAGTTTTCTACCAATACACGAACCTTGTTGTTAACTACTTCAACCACACCACCGTTAATATCAAACCAAGAGACAACGCCCGAAATATCTTTAACCTTTATTTTTCCTTTAATCAAAGTAGAAATAAGCGGGGCATGATTTTTCAAAATTTCAAATCCCCCCCGTGTTCCCGGAAGTCTTACAAGTTCAATTTCTCCGGAAAAAAGTACGAGTTCCGGTGTGATTATTTCCAGTTCCATTACAACGAATTTACACGAATTATTGACGAATTTACACGAAAATCAGGCTTTAGGCTGTAGACTTTAGGAGAATGTGTGGTAATCCAACAGTCTACAGTCTAAAGTCTAAAGCCTACCTTGACTCTGCAAGAAGACGCTCACCTTTTTCGATAGCATCTTCAATGGTACCTACCATACTGAAGGCTGTTTCGGGATATTTGTCCACTTCGCCGTTCATAATAGCATTGAAGCCTTTAATAGTATCTTCGATGGAAACCCAGACGCCCTTTGTTCCGGTGTAGGCTTCGGCAACATGGAAAGGCTGTGACAGAAATCTCTGTACACGGCGTGCACGGTGAACAACCAGCTTATCACTTTCAGAAAGTTCATCCATACCAAGGATAGCAATAATATCCTGTAATTCCTTATAGTGCTGGAGCAATTGCTTTACATGCTGAGCCGTTTCATAATGTTCTTTCCCAACGATTTCAGGAGTCAGGATTCTTGATGTAGAATCAAGAGGATCCACCGCAGGATAGATACCCAACTCGGAGATTTTACGGTTCAAAACGGTTGTGGCATCAAGATGCGCAAAGGTAGTAGCCGGAGCAGGGTCGGTAAGGTCGTCTGCCGGCACATATACTGCCTGGACCGAAGTGATAGAACCGTATTTGGTAGAGGTAATTCGTTCCTGCATCAATCCCATTTCAGTGGCCAGCGTAGGCTGGTAACCCACGGCAGAAGGCATACGGCCAAGGAGAGCAGATACTTCCGATCCTGCTTGGGTGAAACGGAAAATATTGTCTACAAAGAAGAGAATATCATTTCCCTTTCCCTTTTTCTCTCCGTCACGGAAATACTCTGCAACGGTTAGCCCCGAAAGGGCAACCCTTGAACGTGCTCCAGGCGGTTCGTTCATCTGTCCGAATACCAGGGTAGCTTTGGATTTGGCAAGTTCTTCTTTATCAATAAGGCTTAAATCCCAGCCTCCTTTATCCATACTTTCCCTGAATTTCTCACCATACTTGATTACTCCGGATTCGATCATTTCCCTTAAAAGGTCATTCCCTTCACGGGTACGTTCTCCAACTCCGGCAAATACAGACTGGCCTTCGTATTTATTGGCAATGTTGTTGATAAGCTCCATGATAATAACGGTCTTACCAACACCAGCACCTCCGAACAATCCGATCTTTCCTCCCTTGGAGTAGGGTTCCAGCAGGTCGATCACTTTAATACCGGTATAAAGAATTTCCTTTTCTGTGGAAAGATCTTCAAACAGAGGCGGGTCGCTGTGAATTTGGTAAACTTTATCCTTGGGAATTTCGCCGATGCCGTCAATGGCTTCTCCGATTACATTCAGAAGCCTGCCCTTGATAATATTACCTACAGGCATAGAAATCGCTTTCCCTGTCGATACAACTTTCATCCCCCTGGAAAGTCCATCTGTTGAATCCATTGCCACCGTACGGACTGTATGCTCCCCAATGTGCTGCTGACATTCAAGAACCAAAATCTGTCCGTTTTCTCTTGTTATCTCCAATGCATCAAAAATTTCAGGCAAATCACTGCCTGATTCCTCAAAGCTTACGTCAACAACAGGACCGATAACCTGGATTACTTTGCCAATGGATTGTGACATATTTCTTGTATTTTTTTGTATTATAAAAGACTATTTATTTCTTATTATTAATTGTCCGGCCAAATCTGACAGAACTTTTTTCTTTTCTTCGCTCACTTTTACTTTCCTTAAACTCTCCAATGAAATCCGGTGAAAATAGCTGATCTTTTTTCTTGTCATTTCAGCAATGGAAAGCTGGTCGTAAACAGTAGTAACCTGCTTTATCTTTTCATTCTCATCAAATTTCTCCGCTCTCAGCCAGAAATCAAGTTTATCTTTAAGTTCACCGGTTGAATATTCCAATGCTTTCACCAATAAATATGTTTTTTTATTGGACAGAATATCATTACCGATTCGTTTGCCAAAGACAGCCTGATCTCCGTAAGTATCCAGGTAATCATCCTGAAGTTGAAATGCCAGTCCAAGATTTACTCCAAATTGGTAAAGATTTTCCTGATCTTCCTGGTCTGCATTTCCGATGATGGAACCCAGCTGTAAAGAGGCAGCCAGTAAAACCGAGGTTTTAAGACGAATCATTTCGAGATATTCTTCTTCGGAAACGGAAGAGAGATTCTCGAAATTCATATCCAACTGTTGGCCTTCACATACTTCAAGAGCAGCTTTATTAAAAACTTTCATCAAAGAACTCAGACAATTTTCAGGACCTTTGTCCAGAAAATGGTAGGCCATTATCATCATAGCATCCCCTGACAAGATGGCTGTATTGACTCCCCACTTTTTATGAACAGTGGGTTTATTTCTCCTTTGCGATGAATGATCCATGACATCATCATGAAGAAGAGTGAAATTATGGAAAATTTCAACTGCCATTGCCGTTGATATTCCACTTTCAATGTCCTCGCTGAAAAGGTTTAAACCCATCAGTAACAAGATTGGCCTGATTCTTTTTCCCCCGTTTTCTAAAGAATAAAACACGGGATCATAAAGTTCAGCCGGAGTAAAGAGGTTATTTTGCCGGTATTCATTAAACCTTTCTTCTAAGATATCATGCAGAGTTTCTATTTTCTTCATCATGATTTACAAAAGAGGTTAACTCGACAAAGCATTTGCCCCGTTGACAATTTCCAATATTTCGTTGGTAATGGCTGCCTGGCGGGCTTTATTGTAAGTAAGCCTTAACTGATTAAGCAATTCCGACGCATTATCAGTAGCTATGTGCATGGCAGTCATCCGGGCACCGTGTTCGGCTGCAACCGACTCCAACATTGCCTTAAAAAACTGTATTTTAAGAGACCTTGGAATAACGGTTTCTACAATTTCTTTTACAGATGGTTCAAAAATATAATCCGGTTTTATCTTCTTCCCAGTATTACCGTTTATTTCAATGTCTTCCGTATTAATTTCGACCGGTAAAAACTGCTCTACCGTTAACTGTTGTGCCGCTGCATTTTTGAATTGGTTGTAAATTATTTCAACCTTATCATAAGTACCGTCTGTATAGGCATCCATAACAGATTGTGCAACCTCGCTGACTTTGTTAAATGTAAGCCCTTCATAAATATCATCATAGGAACAATTGACTTTGATATTCCTGGATCTAAGACCTTCGGAGACTTTACGCCCGATGGTTATAATATCCAGAGCTTTGTTCTGGGTGTAATCGGCATAGGTTTCATTAACCAGTTCTCCAACCTTTTTGATGATATTTGAATTGAATCCTCCGCAGAGACCCCTGTTGGAAGAAATTGCAATCAGTAACACTTTTTTAACATCCTTCCGGGAAATGTACTGATTTTCAATTCCAGATTCCAGGTTATAAGTCAGATTGGCTAAAATTTTCTGCAATTCGTGAGCATAAGGACGCATTTGTATAATAGCATCCTGAGCCTTTCTTAATTTGGCTGCTGACACCATTTTCATTGCGCTGGTCACCTGCTGGGTTGACATTACCGAAGCGATCCGGGTCCTTATTTCTTTTAAATTAGCCATTCGGAATAATGAAAATTCTAATATTTATATTTGGCGCTAACTTCTTTAGCTACAGCTTCAAGAACGCCGGTAACCTGATCATTTATATCACCACGGGAGAGAATTTCCAGAACATCCTTATGATTCAAAGCCAATCTTTCCAGATATTCCTTTTCGAATTCACGGACTTTGTCCCTTGGTACATCCATCAGCAAGCCCCTGGTTCCGCAATATAATATAGCAACCTGGTTTTCAACCCTAACAGGTTGTAGTTGACCCTGTTTAAGTATTTCCACGTTACGTGCGCCTTTTTCAAGCACAGCTTTGGTGGCAGCGTCAAGATCTGATCCGAATTTAGAGAATGCTTCCAGTTCACGATATTCAGCCTGGTCGGTACGCAGACTTCCGGCCACCTTTTTCATGGCTTTAATCTGTGCTTTACCTCCTACTCGGGATACTGACAACCCTACGTTGACGGCAGGACGGATACCTGCGTTGAACAGGTTGGTTTCAAGATAAATCTGTCCGTCCGTAATTGAAATAACGTTGGTTGGGATGTATGCTGATACGTCACCACTCTGGGTTTCGATAATTGGCAGAGCAGTAAGCGAACCGCCTCCTTTTACCATGTCTTTTATTGAATCCGGAACATCGTTGATCTGTTTGGCAACTTCGTCAGAATCGTTGATTTTAGCTGCTCTTTCAAGCAATCTGGAGTGAAGATAAAAGACATCCCCGGGATAAGCTTCACGACCCGGCGGACGGCGAAGCAAAAGAGAAACTTCACGGTAAGAAACAGCCTGTTTCGACAAATCGTCGTAAACGATAAGAGCCGAGCGGCCCGTATCCCTGAAAAACTCACCGATGGCAACTCCGGCAAACGGTGCATAGAATTGTAAAGCAGCAGGGTCAGAAGCTGTGGACATCACGATTACCGTGTAATCCATCGCTCCGTTTTCTTCCAGGGTCTTTGCAATGTTGGCGATTGTAGAACCCTTTTGACCTATTGCAACATAGATGCAATATACCGGTTTACCTTTCAGATAATATTCTTTCTGATTAACAATGGTGTCAATGGCAATGGCTGTTTTTCCTGTCTGACGGTCGCCAATAATCAATTCACGCTGGCCTCTGCCGATTGGGATCATTGCGTCAATAGCCTTAATACCTGTCTGCAGAGGTTGTGATACCGGTTGACGGAAGATAACACCGGGAGCCTTGCGTTCAAAAGGCATTTCGTAAAGTTTCCCGGTAATAGGGCCTTTCCCGTCCACCGGCTGACCCATTGTATCCACTACACGTCCAAGCAACCCTTCACCAACCATGATGGAAGCCGTTTTCTTGGTACGTTTTACGGTATCACCTTCCTTAACTTTTTCGGTAGGGCCTAACAATACGCATCCAACATTATCTTCTTCAAGGTTGAGCACAATGCCAGTGACGCCACTGTCAAATTCAACCATTTCATTTGACTGAACATTGGATAAACCGTAAATACGTGCTATTCCATCTCCAACTTGTAATACTGTGCCAACTTCCTCAAGTTCTGACTCAATTTTAAATCCTTCCAATTGTTTTTTGAGAACTTCAGAAACTTCTGCAGGTTTAATTCCAGCCATTATATTTCAAATTTTTTATATTTTCTTTATCAATTCCTGTTTCAACTGTTTTAGTTTAGATGAAACACTGGCATCAATTTGCTGATCTTCGACTCTGAGGATAAATCCCCCGATCAAATCCCCATTTACATTAAAAGAGAGATCGACTTCGGTCGCAAATTTTTGCCTTATCAAATCCCTGAAATGATCAACCGTTTTGGGATCAAGGGGAAAAGCACTTGACAGAACAGCAGATTTATAACCTTTAAACTTGCGGTACAAATCAAGAAAATTTCTAAGCATATCTTCCAGAAAAGACTCTCGTTTATTTGTGAGAAGCAGATTTAAAAAAGAAAAAGTAATTGGATTTATATTACTTGCAAAAGTTTCTTTCATTAAACCGGCTTTTTCAGATGTTTTCACTACAGGGCTTCCCAGAACTATTTTAAATTCAGGAACAGCCTTTAGCAAGCTTATTATCTGGCCAATATCCTTATTTACCTCATCAAGAACAGATTTCTCCCAGGCTAAACTGAACAATGCTTTTGCATACCGTAATGAGATTTTATTCTCATCCATATCCTTTAATTTTTTCCAATTAAAATTTTTCTCAAACAGGTTAAGGTTTCAAGTGTTTCAAGCGTTTCAAGATATGGAAATTTGGAAATTTGAAACTTTGAAACTTTTGAAACTTTTGGAACTTTGAAACTTTTTTGAGACTTTCCTTCAGATTAATTCAGTTTGATTTGATCAACATACGTGTTGATGAGTTTTTTCTGCTGAGTTTCATCCGTAAGATGCTCTTTCAAAACCTTTTCCGCTATATCGATCGAAAAGTTGGCTATGATTTCCTTGATTTCACCGATAGCAGCAGATTTTTCCTGTTCAATTGCAGCTTTGGCATTATCCATGACCTTACCTGCTTCGAGGGAAGCCTGGGTTTTTGCATCGCGTACAATTGATTCTTTCATCTCACGCGCCTCTTTTACTATTTGTTCCCGCTCAAGAATTGCCTCCCGCATGATTTTTTCATTATCGGCTTTTAGTTTTGCCATTTCATCTTTGGCATGTTGAGCTGCCTTTAAGGCTTCATCTATTGAATTTTCCCGATCAGATAATGCTTTTAATATGGGTTTCCATGCATATTTCCTGAGAATAAACAACAAGAGTGCAAATGAAAGCACCATCCAAAAAAGCAATCCAAAATCAGGCATTACTAAACCCATGACGACAATTCTTTAGTTGTTTAAACCAATGATAAATTTTTTGATGTTTTTGTCCACAATCCGAACTAAACGAAAAGGATCAGCAAACAGATCACAATTGCAAAGAATGCAACCCCTTCGATCAAGGCGGCTGCCACGATCATGTTAGAACGAATGTCTCCTGCAGCTTCTGGTTGACGGGCAATAGCTTCAACAGCACCACCGCCGATCCGTCCAATTCCTAAACCAGCTCCAATAGCAGCTAAACCTGCACCTATTCCAGCACCCATTAAAGCAATTGCATTACTTGCTCCTGCTGCTGCCGCTACACTCTGTACAGCTCCTGTTGCGGCTTGTAAAATAACGCCTAATGTTAACATATGGTTAGTAATTAATTATGAATAATTCTAAATAAACTCAAATAATAATTTTTATTGAACCGCCAAATCTTCCTCCTTGTGATTATGATGCTGTTCGAGAGCCATTCCAAAATAGATGGCTGATAACAACGTGAATACGTAAGCCTGTATAAAGGCAACCAGCAATTCAAGCAAACCCATGAATATGGTAAAGGCAACGGAAACTATTGAAACTCCGTAACCAACCAACAGACTGCGTTGCCCAAAGATAAAGATGAGGCTGTAAAATCCTAAAGCAATAATATGACCTGCACAAATGTTCGCAAAAAGACGGATCATCAAAACAAATGGTTTGATGAACACGCCCATTATTTCGACTATCGGCATTAAAGGAACCGGTATTTTCAACCACCAGGGAACCCCCGGGGCATTTATCAGGTGAGTCCAATAATCTCTTGACCCGCTGAACAAAGTGATCAGAAAGGTAAATAATGCAAGTACCAGGGTAACAGAAATATTTCCTGTTACATTTGATCCTCCCGGGAAAAAAGGTACAAGGCCCAAAAGGTTATTGATCAGAATAAAGAAAAAAATCGTCAAAAGATACGGCAGGTATTTTTTGTATTTTTCTTCTCCGATCGCAGCCCTTGCTACATCATCCCTCACGAAAAGAATGATCGGTTCCAGCCAGCTTTGAGTTCCCTTGGGAGATCTGGCAAAATTTTCCGAATAGCGTTTCGCAATGGAAGTGAAAAGCCAAATGATCAGAATGACACTGATAAAAATCGAGGTGACATTTTTTGTGATGGAAAGATCCAGTGGCCTGCTCAATTCTCCATTGGGGAGCTTTTCGACAATCTTTCCTTCGTATTTCCCTTCCTCAGCTATCTGGAACCCCTGGTAAGACTGAGTACCGTGGTCCAGTTTCCCTGACATGAATACCTGTAAACCGCTTTGCTGACTGTAAAGAATTACCGGGAGGGGAATGGTAACTTCTGTAGTGCCGATTTTAGTAATGTGCCATTCGTATGCATCTTTAATGTGATGCATAATCATTTTTCCGGCATCAAAAGCTTTCTCTTTTTTGCTCCCTTCTGCAGATTCCTCATTAGCCCTTAGCCATTTGGCAGGGAATATCAACATGCACAGTATGAAGAATAGAGTTAGTCTGTTCACCTTTTAAATGTTTAACGCCCAAAAATAACATTCTTAGAATTTAAAAAGTAAATTCCAATGGTAATTTTTAGTTAATTTTTTCGAATTTTTTAATCATTCTTTCTAACATTCACCAATTGGAAGACCTCAAAAGTGGTATAACAGAGATAAAGCATAAAAAAGGTAACAACGAATGCCAGGGCATTAGTACTGTCTATCAATAAACAAACCAACAAAAACAGAAAATATACCAATAGTTTTATAGTGATGGAAAGGATATAAATATTGGTAAATACCTGAATGCTTTTTTCAAAAGCTTTCAAAAGTTTTAAATGCGTGAAACAGGTAAATGATCCGACTATCAGCAGTTGTAAAGGGAATGCTTTCACATAAAAGGGTTTCAGTACTGAAATAAAAAGAAGAGATGCTATTCCAATTATTGTCAGGCTAAAGAGGGAAAATTTGACCAAAAATTGTTTTGTCTCAGCTTTCATGACGGTGTTTTGCTATTTACTTATTCCATATCGAGCGAAAGAAATAAAATAAGGAAAGGAAGGCTGAAACAAGTATTAGAATTATAGTAAATACGGGATGTGCCATGTTTAATGATTTATCCAATGCCTGTCCGCCAAAGGTTCCTATCAGTATTATTCCGATCATTTGGAAAACCATACTTGAATATTTTCCATACAATCGCAGGTATTCTTTCTTCCGGGACATATTGGAATCATTTTTATCCATATCGATTTCATTTTTCTGAAATAAATATAATCAAAATTCGAACCCAATTCCGGCGCTAACCTCAAAAAATTGCAAAAAGATCTTAATAAAGGCCCCGAGGCTTAATTAAAATATACGGCAAGTTTCCAAAAATTCAAAATAAATTATGAAATGACTGTTAAGGCCTATTAAATGTCTGTTAAAACTGATGTGGGTCAGAGGTCATTCTACCCGTTAAGACTTTTTTATTGATATTTTTGCTGCCCTGTTTCTCGATATTTTCAGTGTTATGGATGAAAGGATATGGAAGAAGGACTTTATCTTCCTGATATTTTCCAACTTTTTAATGTATATTACTTATTACGCAATACTTTCAGCGTTACCCATCTATTTAGTCGGCGATCTTCACGCTTCGAAAATACAGGTAGGAGTGGTTGTTGGAATCTATACTATTGCTTCGGTGCTGGTACGTCCGTTTTCTGGTTTTTCTCTTGACAGGTTTGGCCGGCGCGTCATCTTTTTATCGGCTTTATTGATCTATGCCCTGCTCTTTGCCGGATATCTTGTTGCCGTAAGCATTACCTCTATCATATTGCTCCGGTTTGCTCAAGGTATCACCTGGGGATTTACCACTGTCTCCGGATCGACTATAGCCGCTGATATTATACCGGGTACTAAAAGGGGAGAGGGGATCGGGTATTTTGCACTTTCGACAACTCTTGGAATGTCTGTAGGTCCGGTCATTGGATTATTTGTCAGTCATCAATGGGGGTATGTCGTAATGTTTGTTTCAGGATGCGTTATTAGTATGGCAAGTCTTGTATGTGCTTATGCTATTCACCTTCGCAAACGATTTATAGTAGGAAAACGAATCAAACTGAAATGGAACAGTTTAATCGATAAAAACTCCATCCGCCCCTCGGCTAATGTATTTATTACCATGATCGCTTACGGGGGATTGCTTTCCTTTATTGCCCTTTATGGCCGTGAAATAGGCATCCACAACTCCTCTCTTTACTTTCTGGTGTTTTCTATCGGCATTGCTGCTGCAAGGCTTACTGCGGGGAAAGTATTCGATCAAAAAGGTCCGCGCGGAATTATTACCCTGTGCATTATCTTGTTGATGATTGGGTTCCCATTGTTGGCGATGGCAAAAAATCCTTTACTCTTTTATATCTCTGCAATCATTATAGGATTTGGCAATGGCGTCATATTTCCCACCTTTCAGTCGATGGTGAATAATCTTGCAGATGCCAGTCATCGCGGAGCCGCGAATTCGACTCTTTATACAGCCGTCGATCTTGGCATGGGATTTGGGATGATTATGGCGGGTTTAATTGCAGAGCACATCTCGATGTCAGCTATTTTCTGGACAAGCGCATTGGTATGTACCGCTGGCTTGCTCTTTTTCAGGGGTTTTGTGCTTAACGCTTACGAGTACCGTTTATCGGTTAAGGAATG
>Ga0183097_10611_pt1 | contig 55365 bp, 49 predicted proteins | sample BioMet8_FD_128883 | JGI IMG/M metagenome (GOLD analysis project Ga0183097, IMG submission 128883) | Microbial communities from bioreactor (seeded with sewage sludge) at Lawrence Berkeley National Lab, California, USA - Biofuel... | ecosystem: Engineered > Bioreactor > Anaerobic > Unclassified ... | reverse complement strand
TGTGCCCCGGGCGTCATTTCTCAGCGGATGGGATTGCAATTGACTGGCTGAACCTGATCCCGCAGTGCGTGGGGACCGGTCAGGCCGCTGGCGTGGCCGCCGCTGTTGCAGTGGCCGACGGAGCGAACGCTCATACGGTCGATATCCGCAAAGTGCAGGATATCCTGGTTGGCCAGGATGTTCCCCTGCCCCGCAACGCCAAGTTTGAGGCGAAAGATCCGTCTTACCGGGAATGCGCTGAGGAGCATCAGTATGGACTCTATACGGATAAAGCCAAACTTGCAAAAGAACAGGTGGAAAAAGAGGGAGCACTCAACCTGGACTTTCAAAAATGGTAGAGCAGAAAGAAGACGGCCAAAAGCACGAAAGCTGCGCCAGCACTCCCAAAAAATTACCTCAAGAGTATTATGCAAAGCTTTTAAATCTTCCCATCTGTAAAACACATGGATTCTGCAACGGCTGTGGCTGCTGCGAGCACTAATGTGAACGGGCTGTCGGAATACTCCGACAGCCCGTTCTTTTCGTACAGCCTTGGTTTATCTTTCGTTAGCCGCTGGCGCTTCCTCCACAATAGATCTGGCCTGCATGAAGTCCAAAAAAGACTCGAACATCTCGTCGTGCGCCAGCGCTTTATTCCATACCAGGTGATGCATGCTGGTTGGAAAAAAATCCAGAGGAACCCTTCCCACGCCGGGCCAGGTTTCCAATATGTCGCTGGGAAGAATGGTGTAGATAACCCCGCTGGCGTTTAACTCGCGAAGCAGCCTCTGATCGGAGGTGCGGAGAACCACCTTGGGACTCTTGTCAAATGTTTGAAAACATGCGTTCAGTATTTTCTCCACCGGCATCGGTGCATTTAAATAACCCAGTGGTAAATCCAGAATATCTGATATCCCCAAAGATCTTTTTTCGACAATGGCACAGCCTAACGGTGCTCCCAGCATAATATTCGTCTGATAAAGATTGATACTGCCGAACATATTATGGTCCAATGTTCTCGCGGGAGTAAAAAACGCATCGACGGTTCCGTCCATCAGGAGCTTCCATGCGTCGTTGGCGCCATACTCGTTCACTTTCAGACCTATTTCGGGGAATTGACTGCGAAAGTCATTAAAATACAAGGAGAACAGATGATAGGCGTTCGTAGGTGTGATCCCCAGATGAAGTGTATGTCTTCTTTCTTTGGAATCCAACTGGCGGACGCGATCCTTGGTAGTCGTATAACAAGAGGTAAATTCTCGAAAAAGGCAAGCGATCATCCTCCCGCTTTCCGTTAGAATTACGCCGTTTTTGGAGCGAATGAAGAGACTTGTCTGAAATTCATCCTCCAATTCGGCAAGTGCTCTGGATACCACCGAGCGGGATATAAACAGCTCCTCTGCGGCAGAGGAAATATTCCCTTTGGATATTACCATCTGAAAATATTCAATCTGCTTAAGCGTCATATGCATCCTCTCCATCTGCTGAACAGCGGAACTTTAGCGTTAAAACTTTAAAAAAGCGGAAACAAATCGAACCCATAAGTTTTTTGCTTTTAATATCTTATATTTTATAATATATCATTATAAGATAGAATGCAACATGCGCAAAAATAATACTACTACAATCATGTTTGACCAACGATTATATAATGTCAACTGAACAAAGGCTGCTTTTTCTGCGGGACCAACCATAGCACCAAAAACGCAAGCAGCCGCAGCAGTGCGCACTGAATCTTTCTGAGATTCAGTACCAAAATGGACATGGCAACGCTGTGGGCGATGGTTTGGCGCAGCTTTGTCATGATCAGTCCCAATCCGCACTTGCGCTTGGCCAGGCTGAACCGCCTCTCCACTTCCACCCGCTCACATTCGTCCAGAAAATCCTGCGTCTTGTTTCGGACTTCGTCCTTCTTCGGCCTGCCCAGCGCGGGACCGGAGAGCCGGATGCCGCGCTCTTTGCAAAACCGCAGGTTCTCCCGGTTGCGGTAAATCTTGTCCGCCAAAATCCGGCTGGGGTAATGCCCCTCCCGCTCCCGGAATCGTTCTGCCATGGCAGCAAGATTCCCCGCCTCGTTGTAGGCGTCGAAGGAGAAGCGCTCCAGTCTCGTCCAGACATCCACCACACTGATGTCCAGCTTCGCGCCGAATTCTACGGGCTTTCCCGCCTTTCCCCGCACAATGGGGCGCAGGAACGGCTGACTGACGCTGACGATCCGGTCCGGAACCGTGTGGCAGCGGTTGTCATACATGTATTTCTGCTGCTCATAGAGCGTCCGGACCGTTGCGAGACGGTGGTTTTTTCGTTGGGAAAGGGTTCTGCCCAGAGCAATCTTTCGGTCAATGGTGGCCAGGTTTCGAGCCAGATAGCGCAGCTGTTTCCCAACCGCTTTGCGGATCTTCTTCGCCGTCTTCTTACGGCTGCGGCTGAACTGAAGATAATCCCGGTGCGCCTGAGCGCGGTAGGTGCGGGGCTTTTTCCCGTCGGCCGGATCATACAGCTCGTCCAGCAGCTTTTCTGCGTTTTCCCGAGCCTCGTTGAGAAGCGATGCGTCCTGAGGGTAGCGGATGTTGGAGGGCGCGCAGGTGGCGTCCACAATCATGGTGCCGCGGTTGCCGCCATTTCCGCGGTCGTCATCATCCTCGTGAGGCGTTTCCTTCTGCACTGTACCCAGGATCATCTCATTGATCTCGCCCAGGATCTCCGGCGTCAGGCGCTTGCGGAAATACACCATAAGCGACGGGTCAAAGAACAACTTGGAGTCGTCATAGCCGAGATAGCCGCAGAAATACTGTGCGTACGCCGGCTGGCGAGAGCGGGGTGACCGCCCGGCGTGGTGCACGGCTACCGGCGAAATGGTGCATGGTGGCCGCAGCCGTGGTGCACACGACCGCCATGCAGGGTTGCTTTACTCCGTGATGCCTTTGCGCTTGCGCATGGAGTCGCCCTCCACCCGGATCATATATGAATCATAGATGATCCGGTCACAGATGGCGTCGGCCAGCGTTGGGTCGTATAGATTTTCATGCCAGCCGGGCACATCGAACTGAGAGCAGAAGATGGTGGACGAAACCTTGCTTCGGGACTCAACCAATTCCAGCACGTCCCGTGCTTCGTTTTCTTTGAGCGGATACAACATCCACTCGTCGAGAATGAGCAGCTTGACTTTCTTCAGCCTCTTCATGTACTCACGGTAGGTCCCGTCGCCTCTGGACATCGCAATCTCCACCAGCAGATCCGGCAGACGGACATATTTGACCGAATAGAAGTTCCGGCTGGCTGCCATGCCAAGAGCGCAGGCGAGATAAGTCTTGCCGGAACCGGTCGCACCGAGCAGGATGACATTGTGGGATTCCTGAATGTAGACGCAAGCAGCAAGGCGCATGATCTGCGTGCGGTCCAGTTTTCGCTCCGGCCGATATTCAATGTCCTCAACACAGGCGGAAGAAACCGCATACCCGGCGTTTTTAATGAGCCGGCAGAGATGATTGCTTTTCCGTGCCGCCCATTCCGCATCCACCAGCAGCGCAAAGCGATCCTCGAAAGACATTCCGCTATACTGCGAATCTTTCAGTTGTTCGCTGAAACTTCCGGCCATGACGCCGAGGTGCATTTCCTGAAGTTTCCGCATGGTTTCATTCGCCAGCATCACTTATCCCTCCTGTAGTACTCTGCGCCACGCGTAAAGCTGTACGGCGCGGCCTTGGAGGGTGCGGTTTCGGGTTCCTGCTCCAGCAGTTGATCCTGGCTGGATTTGAGAATGGACTGGATGACCTTCAGGCTTGGCGTGGGTGTGAATGAAAGTGCCTTCTTACAAGCTGCTTCCAGACGTGGGGCTGAGTACTTATCCGCCAGCTTGAGCAGCGCCATACAGGACTTGTAGCCCTGCTGTTCCACCTTGTTTGCCGTTAACAGTAACCTGACCACAGCAGCGGTATGTGCTCCGATCTGCTCTGCCCAGCGGAGAAAGCGCTCGCCGTTCCACTGCAGATATTCCTGATGTTCCGGAGGCATGTGGACGTCCACCGTGCTATACTGGTTGGGGCGGCCGTGCAGCCGCGGATGAGAAGCGATTCTGTTGCCTGAGAAAAACACCTCCACAGTGGAGCGCGTCAGCCGCACATCCACCTGCTGTTTGATGTATTCATACGGAACAGAGTAATTCATGTGCTCCACACTGATATGATAGTTGTACTGGACGGTGGCTACCTTCCAGACTGCCAGTTCAAACGGAGCCGCCGGTAGCGGCAGAAGAAACAACCGTTCTTCCTCAAACGATGCTGCACGGCTGCCTTCTTTTTTTTGAAACTGCTTGTGGTTGAATGCATCCAGTTTCTCATGAATGACCTGATTCAGCTCGCCTAACGACAAAAACTGCTGGTTGCGCACTGCTGCGATGATCCATGTGGAAACGACACCGACGGAGCCCTCCACGAAAGCCTTATCCTTGGGTGATCTGGGCCGGGCAGGGATGATGGCGGTGCCGTAATGCTCAGCCAACTCCTGATACGACTTGTTGAGGACAACTTCATCCCGCGTGTTTCGGACGACACCGGTCTTGAGGTTGTCCGGAGTAAGGATTCTTGTGACGCCGCCAAAGAAGCGGTATGCGTTGACGTGAGCTGTGATCCACGCTTCCTGCTTCATATCCAGGAAAGCTTCCACGTAAGCATACCCGCTGTAAGGCAGCACAGCCACAAACACATAGGCCGCGATAAGCTCCCCGGTATCCGTGTCCACAAGCCCTGCCGTTTGCCCGGCCCAGTCTACCTGCAGGGTTTCTCCGGGCTTGTGCTCCAAATGCATGGTGGCTTTCGCTTTGTGAACGAAGTCTGAGTAGTACTTGTTGAACTGTGTGGATTTGTACGGCAGCTCGCCGTTTTGACGGCACTGTTCGCAGTACTCCACCCACAGCAGACTCAGCGTGACGCCACTTTTTTGCATCTCCCTGTGGACATGCTCGTAATCCGGCATCTTGTAGGTGGGTACGCACGTCTCTGTGGGAAACAGCTTAAGGGAGACTTCCTGCTGCGACATGGTGCGGGCCTTTTCCCACGTCAGTCCGTTTTCCTGCGCCCTTGCCAGCGTGCGTGTCACGGTATTCCGGCCGCTGGCGCAGGCGGCTGCAATGTCCGTGTTTGTGAGTCCCAGCATTTTGAGCCTAAGGATCTCTTTGTGATTGGTCATAATCCGACCTCCTGTAATGAATTCGCATCTTGTGATGCTGAAATTCATTATACAAAGGCCGAAAGTTCGTGCACCACGAGCGCGGAAGCCATGCACCTTTTCGCCGGTCTGCGTGCACCATCTCAGCGGTCCATGTGCACCGTTTCAGACGGCGTATTCATCTATCATAGAATAATGTAATACAACGGCCGGTTGTAAGATGAAGTTGTACACTTGAGCAGAAAAATCCATAGTGATTTTCCTCATGGTAAAATGGTAACGACAAAGACGCCAAATACCAAGGAGGGGCAATCACTATGGACTGCCAAGATTATATCACAACCGAACCGGAACGCAAGCGCGGACAGCACTTAGGTCCCATGGAACGCGGTGCCATTCAGGAACTGCGCAAATTGGGGCTTTCGTATCGAGCCATTGCCCGCAAAGTAAATTGTGCTCATGGCACGGTCCAGAATGAACTGAAGCGTGGCACACCGCCCCGCAAAATCCGGAAGGGTCGTGCTCCCAGATACAGCGCCAAGCGAGGTCAATCCGTTTACAAGGCCAACAGAGAGCGATGCAGAAAGCGCCATTCCATTATCCAATGCTCCAAGTTCGTGGCGTTCGTGGTTGAGATGGTCCGAAAGCACAGATGGTCTCTGGACGCCTGCGTTGGCTACGCAAGAGTGCATAAACTGTTCCGGGATGACGAGATGGTGTGTACCAAGACGCTCTACAATGAACTGGAGGCAGGCAATCTGCCGCTCACGGTCTTTGAGGTCCCTGATGTTCTAAAACGTAGAGTTTCCAGTGGGAAGAGTCGTGTCAATAAACGCCCCAAAGGCCGCAGCATTGAGGAACGACCCGCTAAGGTTGCTGCCCGTGTGGAGTTGGGTCACTGGGAAGCTGACACAGTTGTTGGTCTCCGGAACGGCAAAGAAGCGGTCGTGTTCTCCCTTGTTGAGAGAGTGACTGACAACTACATTGCCATGCGTATTCCCAGCAAGACCAGCGAGGCAGTACAAGCCGCCATGCAGGCTCTCCGTGCCGAATATGGTGACCGCTTTTCCGATGTTTTCAGGAGTATTACCGCCGACAACGGCTCCGAGTTTGAGGACTTTGCTCAGGCTGAACAGTGGGGCGCGCTGGTCTACTTTGCGCATCCGTACTCGTCATGGGAGCGGCCCGTAAACGAGCGCCATAACGGCCTGCTGCGAGGTTTTATTCCAAAGGGCATCTCCATGGAGAAGTTCTCTGCGGAGCAGATTCTGGCCTTTGCCGATGAACTGAATGGCCGCCCACGCAGGCGCCTCGGCTACCAGACGCCGGAGGAGCTGTTCGAAGCCTTCCTGGACAGCGTCTACGCTGCCTGAACCCCCGCTGCCGTTTTACCGCGGTGTCCAACTTGCACTTGCAATTTGCGAATGTAATACAACATAGTCTGATGCCGTTTTTAAGCGGTGTCAGACTTGCTTTTTTAATACGTTTGTTATTGTGGAAATCAAAAATTATTTTTGCCAAACCTCATCGAAGGATGCTTAACCTCATGTGAAATATATTGTAAGCGTCAAAGCGCTACACAAACGGAAGGCCGCGTCAAGGGAAGTTCGCAATTTCGAGGCTCCGGGCAGTGAATTAGGCTGCGTCTTGCAGTAGTGCCTGAATAGATTTTGGATTTAAATACGCTCTGCAAACAGACCAGTCCTCGGCATATTCCATAAGGTAGGTCGTCACCAGCCGAAGGTAGGAATCCGGATTGGGAAAGATTCCAACGACGTTTGTCCTGCGGCGGATTTCTTTGTTCAGCCGCTCCAGCATGTTGGTGGAAGAGATTTTGCGGGCGTCGAGTTCTGGAAACGCATAGAATGCCAGAGAATCTTCCAGCCCTTTCTCCAAAATCTCAATTGCCTTTGGAAATCGCTTTTCATACCGCTCTGCAAGCTGTTTTGCTCGCTGGCGTGCCAACTCAGCAGAGGGTGCCAGCCAGATTTCCTTTAGCTGCGCTGCGAAAGAGTCCTTCTCTTTCTGCTGTACATGAGCCAGGATATTCCGCATAAAATGTACCTTACACCGCTGCCAGGAAGCGCCGGGAAAACTCTCCCGGATGGCCGCAATCAGCCCCTTATTGGCGTCGGAAACCACCAGCGATGGAGTTTTCAGCCCTCGCTGCTTTAAGCTTTGAAACAGCTGAGAGTAACTTTCTTTGGACTCATCCATCATTGGCTCTACAGCCAGCACTTCTCGCTGCCCCTGTGCATTGACGCCGCAGGCAACCAGCACCGCCATGCTGACGACGCGGCCATCTACGCGGACTTTCTCGTACAGCGCATCCGTCCAGATGACAGGATAGTGCCCTGTCAGGGACCGGCTGCGGAAGTCCTGCACCTGCTCGTTCAGGCCTTTTGTCATCTCGCTGACCTGGCTTCGGGAGAGATTTTTAATTCCCAAACTATGGGCCAGCTTCTCCATCTTCCGGGTGGACACACCCTGTACGAACGCCTCCTGAATGACCTGAATCAGCGCCGCCTCGCTGGCGCTTACGCTGTGTGACAAAAAACGGGATGTATCCACGGCTGCGCAGCTTTGGCACCATGAGGTACATCGTTCCCATACGGGTATCCAGTCGCCGGGGGCGGTAACCGCAGCGATAATCGTTACGGGACGGATTGTGTGCGTTCTTTTCCGCGCCAACGATGCCTGAAACTTCCGCCTCCATAAGCTGTGCGCACAGCCACTCCAGCATGCTGAGCATCGGGTCTGGCTCCGCCATACATTTCAGTAGCAAATCTGTGAGACCTGTGATATTCTTTCCTTGAGCCATTGGGTTTCAACTCCTTTTTTGAATGTCTCGACACCATTCATTTTACCGGAGTCCCAATGGCTTTTCTATGCCTTTATGAAATTGCGAACTTTATTATACACGGCCGTTGCTGAACTTCCCATAGTGGTACTATTCTACTATTTTTTAATTTCTAGTGCTATCTTTCTGTTTGCAAGCCCAAGGGGAGTACCCCTTGGGCTAGTCCTGTATAAACATAACAGGAAGCTGGTACTTATACTTCATTTTGAATCCATAATAGTATAAAAACTAAAATACTCCCCAAGCTCATGAGTCTCTATATATTCACGTACACGAGAATCCGCGTTGCGTAACACAAAAATGTCTTTCTCCATACTTGGATAAATGAAGTATGTTTCTCTGGCTCCAATAGCATTTTGTTCTTTTAATTTATCGTAAGTAGCCTGAAGATAATCAGTCGCGAATTGTAAGAATATGCTCCCTTCAACATCGTTAACTATGGGAAATGGGCAAAATAAGATAGCTGCTTCATCTGAGGCAAATTTAGTCATGAGCGAGCACATAATTCTATACAGCTTTGTATTTGAAATATTTGATAAATCTCTTTGTTTTATACAATCAGAGAATTCACTGCTTTCTTCAAGCATATCATTAATCCATAGTACTATTTCATTTTTTCTCTGTCCAATCATTTCTCCTTGCGAGGTATCAATTAGAAGTTTTACATCGTATTTTAGTCCAGCTTGGTCTGTTAAATCACACTCGCCGTTCGCCTCACTCGGAGACTTGGCAAACTGTTTATCACGAAACAACTTATTGGACTTATTCAAAATACCGAGAATATATGTTTCATAACGTTGCCGCTTAAACAAGTCTCTAAATTGTTCAGATAAACATAACTCCGTTCTAAATACTACTCCCATATTGTATTAGTCCTCTATTCAAATAATATCCAACTCGCATTATTACTACCGCTATCATATCAAACATAAGCCCATTGGGCAGCAACTATGCTATTGACTGAGCTTTGAACCTTTATTTGCTATTTGCAAGCCCAAGGAGGTACTCCATCCTGGGCTTGTCCTATTAAACAAACTGGGAAGCTCCTCAAACAAGTGAATCTTTAGATCCGCTCAGCTCATAATCATCATCAAAGTTTCTGCACATCATGCGGCAAGTGGTCTATTCCCTTGAACTCTTTCACAACAATAGATTTGATTGTATCTTTGATTTGAGGATCAACATCAGTGATACACATCTGCCAACTACCGCCAATGCTCTTGCAATCATCTTTAATTAAAACATTTGGGCGAACCGTTTCAACGACATTCTTATATTTTTGTGTTTTTTCCCTATAGTAAAGCTTTGAACCAACAAACTCGTATTTCAGAAGCAATGTCGCTATATTTTCTACCTGTTTTCCTCTGCGTGAAGTGCAGTAAATTATATCCGCTCCTTGTTGCTGCCACTTTTTTATAATGTCAACAGCATTTCCAATGGGTATATAGGCATTATGGTTTTATAAAGAAAGCCATGATTTGGGCTTCGAAATTGTACCCTCAACAAAAATCATAACCTTTTTTGATCCGGGAAGATCTGATATTTTGATAAAATCCAACTTCTAATATATATAATCCACTTGTATTTCCTATGTATGTCATAAACATAACGGGCAGCTCGCACTGCCAAGTTTGCTTATACCGTCCTACTCAATCGGTAATCCGTGTTGCTTAAGGAAAGAGAGCTTATCCCAATAGCCACGCTGAAAAACAATATTATCATTCACAACCTGAAAAAACCCGCAGCCGCGTAGCCCCAATGGATCGCGCCATTCCATGATTGCCCACTGCCCATCCTCAAATATATTTTCCACGATACAAACCATCTTGGCTTGTTCAAATTCATCTTTAAAGAATTTTTTGATATTTTCACGACCTCGTATTGGATCGTTTGCGACTTGATGGTTGACGGCATCTTCCGCGTATAGTAATGACAATGCTTCGGCGTCAGCCTGATTAAAAGCGTCAATAAACAACTGCAAAACTTCTTTTGGTCTCATATTCACTACCTCCAAAAATATAAATAATAGATTCAGCTGTATTTGTATAGTGTAAACAGACTGCGAAGCTCAGAGTACGTATATTGGGCACAGTCACAGATAAATGCAAGAGCTATAAGTCATACTTGTTCCGCACTCTAAATATTAGAACAAATGTTATTGCACTAATGGCAATTAAACCAATGCAGAATTGCGAGGTATTTTGTTCGTAGAAATTTGGATATTTTAATCCTAAAAGGATAAAACCAGCTCCAACTATCGAGTGAGGTAGGGCCATATTTCGTTGGAAATCTTTTCGCCAGGTTTCTTCTCTATGTTTTTTCCGAACGATATATGGGCATCCAAACCAACTTAGAATTGCCATTACCATCCAATATATGCCTAAAAATATAACAGCCAAATTGCCACCTCGTCCCTGCCAGAAATATTATAAACAAACTGCGAAGCTCAAAGTACGTATATTTGGCACGGTCAGAGATAAATACAAGGGCTATAAGTCATACTTCTAAATGTAAGAACAAATGCTATTGCACTAATGACAATTAAACCAATGCAGAATTGCGAGGTATTTTTTTATAAAAATTCGGATATTTTAATCCAAAAAGGATAAAACCAACTCCAACTATCGAGTGAGGTAGGGCCATATTTAGTTGGAAATCTTTTCGCCAGGTTCCGCTCTATATTTTTTCCGAACGATATATGGACAGCCAAACCAACTTAGAATTTCCATTACCATCCAATATATGCCTAAAAATATAACAGTCAAATTGTCACCTCGTCCCTGCCGGAAATATTATAAACAAACTACGAAGCACGACAAGCGAGAATTTATCACAACTTATCTCTCCAGTTTTTTGTATAATAGAATGAATGAAGTAACTTTGCTAGTGCTAAAATGAATTGCTCATTAAAATCGACTAATGTTTGTCCTGGATACCGCGACTTTATATTAGGTAATATTTTACCTGTTGAAAAGTATTGTAAATAATCCGTAAGGGGAATCTTATACTCGTCAGGATACTCATTTTTATAATTATTCTCACAACCAACTGGTGGAGATAAGAAGAGCGCTTCAAACATAGGGAATCCCATTATATAATCAAGAGGAATGGATTCTATTAGATTCTTATCTTTTTCATTTAAAGCATCATAGCAATCTAGTAGATTATGCCCTAAACTTTTTAACTCTCCCCAATTTCTCCCGTTATCGACTAAAATCGCCTTGCAGTATAGTTCGCAGGTTTCTGTTGCCAGTTTAACGATTTTTGATCTAATACAATAATTATTTAAGCATTCAAGGACACTATTAAACTCTCTTTGAAAAATACTATCATGATCAAAAGATTTACCACATTTATCTTCAATTACAGTTAAATACTTACTGACAAACTCTTTTAAATCATTATATGAGGATTCTGCTGTCCAGTAATTAATATAGTTTTGATTTTTATCAATTATTGCCTCACTAATTTCCATATATCTTTTTCCTTTTTGATAATATTTTTCAAAAATTCTGTTGTCGAGCTGATCCGAAACACATGTCCATCATATATAAAAGCAACCATTCCTAAAAACTACATGGCTTGACTATAAAAATCTTACTCAAGAATGTCATCCAGAAATTGATTCAATGTCATATAATCGATATTGTATTTCTTGCAGACATTAGGAATTTTATAGTCGCCGGTGCTTTCATCGCCGGACTTTTCGTCCGTAATGACGATGCAACCATTTTGAATTGCAGTAGCAATGAGGAAAGGATCTCCATTTGAGCTTGCACCTTTTGGCCTGATTTTCACTAATGTAGGATACACGGCCAGAATTTTTGCTGTCTCTCGCTGAGTCCATTCATCCAACGGCAGAAAGCATTCCTTATGTTTTCTGGCCCATTCCTGCAAATCTTTGTCCTTGAGTTCATCAAATATTTCGATGTTTGATACCAGCGTCCCACTGTCAAATAATTCATCGAACTTGTCCCAAATGTGAGCAAATGATTTCTTTTTTAGATTGTAAGCTTTGCTGGCGTTAATCAGAGCACAGGCATCAATTGCATATTTTTGCTGTGTCATTTAAACATCACCACCTGTTCAATACTGCTAATATGGCTCGTATTAACATTCAGCGATTTGCACATCTCACCATAAGAAATATTGCCGTTTGAATATGCCGATAAAAGAATGCGTGGGAAAAGATATCCCTGCTTGTTCAGGAAACGATAATGATAATCGACAGGAACGGTTCCTTTCTGCTTATATCGATTCGCTTCAAATCCCGCAGACAGCGCAGAATACCGTTTCTGATAATAAGCACGGTCAATTATCTTCAAGTCATAAAGCCTTCGCAAAACGACAACTGTGCTGACAGCATAGCGATCCGCTATTTTCATCAAACAAAGGTCGTCCCACCCGTCGTCATCGCCCTGAATTTTTGCGGATACGGTTCTAAATGATTCTTCTGGCAGAAGTGCCTCGGCAGCTATTCTATCGCAAATTTTCTCTTCATCATCATCATGTTCATCAAAGTTTATAAGGCACAAAGAGGAAGAACGGCGAAGAAGATGTGCCATTTCATGAAACAGAGTAAAAACTTTAGCTCGTTCCCAGTCACGATTATTTACTGCAATAATAGGAAGAGTATCGAAGTATATCGAAAGCCCTCGTATTTCATCTGTGCTGATACCTGATAACTGAGTAACCATAATGCCTTTGCTTTCAAACTTATCACGGAAGTAGTTAAAAGCGGCATTCCCATAGTGAGTCTTGTACTGGAATGGTGTTTTGACATCAAGATATTCGCGTATCTTTGTTGCTACAGACGCAGTGCTTTCAGTTATATCTATTGTAGGAAGAACATCATACACAGACGATAAATCAGGTGCAACATCCAATGCCGTTTCACGGTTTGACATAATTCGCCGTGTCTCACACCATAATTCATAGCTCATGTCCTCGAAGAATGTTCCCGTGCGTGTGCGTCTATCAGTGTATGGGCGCGGTTTTTTCTTTGGCACTTCAGAAAAGTAAAGGCACGCAAACGGAACATCATACAGCTTTGCCAAAACCTTCGCTTCTGTTATAGAAGGCAGAGAATCTCCGTTTTCCCAAGACTCAACATCTTCATAAGCGAGTTTGGAGATTCGAATGACAACATCACTGATGCATTTAAACGGTGTTTCGCTTCTTGCCCATTTGAGCATTTCGGGGTTGATATAAGCTAAATTCTTTTTGCTCACAGAATTTCACCTCCTATTATTAGATTTTCCTTGTTGAGGCAATATGCTATTTCCATGCAGGATTGTATTTGTGTTGCTTCCCAAATGCTTCGTTTACATCATCAATATAGCACATTTATTATATTGCGTGGAATAAAATCGTTGATTTCTGAGTTGCGCCTAATTGCTATAACATGCCATTGGCTGCGTTTCGTATAGCCAATATGAATCCACTCGGGCTGTACCTAATTACCATTAAAATGTATTATACTGCATAATTCCACATAATTTCAGATCCTTTAATAAACCTTATTAGTATAAAAAAAGCAGCCATACAAAACCTAACTCGAGGTGATTTGTATGGCAGTATCCCTTAAAACTGTAATTTCTTTCGGTTTAGTAGCGATTCCAGTAGCATTATATACAGCAACGGAAGACAATGATATTCACTTTAATCAGCTTCATAAAGAGGATAATTCGCGCATTAAATATAAAAAAACCTGCGCCCACTGTGGTAAGGAAATAGGCCCAGGCGATATTGTGCGTGGCTATGAGTATGATAAAGATCACTATGTGGTCGTAACCGATGAAGAACTGGAAAGAATCAAAACAGAGAAAGAGAAGTCCATCCAGATCCTGCATTTTGCCCAGCTGAATCAGATCTCCCCCGTTTACTACGAGAAGACCTACCAAGCCGTACCGGAAGCAGGAGGTGAAAAGGCATTCGAGCTGCTTCGGGCCGCATTGATCTCCGAACAGAAGATTGCTATTGGTAAAGCGGTTATTGGTACCAAAGATACTCTGATGGCCATCATCCCCAGAGAGAACGGGATGCTAATTTCCACTATGTTTTTCGCGGATGAAGTCAAGGATCTGCCCAAGAGCTATAACAAACCGAAAGCCTCGGATGCTGAGCTAAATATGGCTAAGACGCTGATCAACTCTATGGATACGCCGTTTAAGCCACAAGAGTATCAGGATGAATTCCAGGGAAAGCTCAGAGAACTGCTGGAAACCAAGATTGCCGGCAGGGAAGTAGTCGCTACACCCCCCGAGGAACATGGAAATGTGATTGATCTTATGGAAGCCTTAAAAGCAAGCCTCGAGCAGCAGAATAAGCCGGCTCCTAGGAAAAAGAGGGGCGCATAGTGGATCTATTTGAGCAAAAGGGCATCCATCCTATGCTTATCTCTGAAATGCAGGAGCCATTTGACGATCCGGAATTTATCTATGAACTGAAGCTGGATGGGGAGCGCTGCATCGCGTATCTGGATGGCCGCGATACTGTCCTGCAAAACAAACGCGCTCTCATTTTGAATACACGCTATCCTGAGCTGAACCGGCTGCACGAGGCCGCGCGGGAGAAGTGCATCCTGGATGGGGAACTGGCGATTCTTCTGAATGGGAAGCCTGATTTCTCCCAGGTACAGCGGCGTTCTCTAATGACCAGCAAGTTCAAGATCGAAATCGCGCTTCAAAAATATCCTGCCTGTTTTACTGCATTTGATATTCTCTATTTCCGGGATCATTCGGTGATGGATCTGCCATTACAGGAGAGAAAAGAATTACTTGAACAGGCGGTTTTAGAAAACGGAACGTTAGCTGTCTCCAGATATATTGACAAAACGGGCATTGCCCTCTATGAGCTTGCAGCCCAGCAGGAGTTGGAGGGCGTCGTTGCAAAGCGAAAGAAAAGCTATTACTTCCCCGGCAAGCGTACTAAGGATTGGGTTAAGTTTAAGAACCTGCAGGACGATGACTTTGTGGTATGCGGATATATTAAAAAAGACGGCGGTATCGTCAGTATTGTACTGGGGCAATACGACCATGGCGAACTGATCGAAAAGGGGCATGTAACGCTTGGGATATCGCGTGATGATTTTCAGATCATCTCCAGCGTTCCCCGTACCAGTGCCCCATTCTTTGATCATGAGGATACCGTGTGGATTAAGCCCGTGCTGGTTTGCACGGTGAAATTTATGGAGCGAACAGCATCTGGGAAGCTTCGGCAGCCAGTATTTAAGGGACTCCGGGAGGATAAGGAGCCAAAGGATTGCGTAAGTAGAGACTGACAGGACTGAACAATTTGTTTGGTCCTGCCATTTTTCGATTGACTTTATAACCATTTTAGGTTATAATACAGTAAAGGGGCAATTTAATATGACAAATAAAGATCACGCCACGAGCCAGCTTGCGAAGCTTCGTGCGCAGGTTGGTATAAGTCAGGGAGGCCTATCCAAATTAGCCGGAGTTCATGTAATGAAGATCAGCAAGATTGAACGTGGTGTAACAAAAATGGAGAATGTGACTCTTAAAAACGCCATCGCCCTGGCAGATGCGCTGGGGATTGTGGATCTACGGGAACTGTTGCCCGAAGAAATGCAACCAGGAGATCAGGCATAAAAGAAATAATATCTGCGAATTTAAGTATTTCTTGTAATTTTTTCCCGATGGCGGTAAAATGGCATCGTTGCATTGGTAAATTACGGTTATCACGCTGGCAACGGCCCACATTTTAGAAGTGGACAAGCCGCCGAAAGGCGGAAACAGCGTTTTAACATATTGCCTGATAAAAGCAAAAGGCCCTTTCCTTTCGGAAAGAACCTCATGCTCCAGGCGTCCATGCACCTTGAAAACTCCAAGGCACCCTGATTTGATAATAGCTGGTGACACAGCTATTGTCTACAATTTAATTACATTTCTTAAATGCATGTTATTTGTTTGGGAATTTGCTTTGGTCCATACCAGCGAAGAATACTAAACAGTAACCGGGCCGAACCGACGAGGTAGGCCAGCACTGGGAACCATCGCTGTGCGATGCGACAGGTTTTCTTTTGTCCTAATCACTGGGCCACGATCATTCAGCCGACAGAATAGAGGTGAAGAATTGGGCATGAATGGGAGCAAGGACGGGATAAAAAGCTGCGATGAAACGGTAACTGATAATGAGACTTCCTCACGGCCCCGCACGGACTTGACGGGGAGGCTGCATCGGTGTGCAGTCCTATGCGCCTTTGGGCGGTTCTTCGCTGCTTTAGAAATTGAAATGATAGCGAGCAAGACACAAGTTCCCTTGTGCCTCGCTCCGTGTCATTTTGGTGGACGATACAGGACTCGAACCTGTGACCCCCTGCACGTCAAGCAGGTGCTCTAGCCAGCTGAGCTAATCGTCCGAAACAGAGCAAATATAGGATACATGATGTACACAGATTTGTCAATATTCTTTTTGCATTCTCTTTGTTTTTTTGTTATACTTTGGCTACTGCTGAAACAGGAGGAATTGCCATGAACAAGGTCGCACTGGTCACCGGCGCCGCCCGGGGCATCGGACGCGCCGTGGCCGCCCAACTGGCCCGGGCGGGTTATGCTGTGTGTGTCAACTATCTCACCCGCCGCGATGATGCGGAAGCGCTGGTCTCCGCCCTGCGCGCAGAGGGCTGCCGCGCAATCGCCGTTCAGGCCGACGTAGCCGACGGGGAAGCTGTCCGGTCCCTGGTGCGCGCTTCGGAGGCCACTTTTGGCCCAGTCACGCTGTTGGTGAACAACGCCGGCATCTCCCAGCAGGGGCTGTTTCAGGACGTGGCCGTAGATCAGTGGGAACGCTCTCTCGCGGTCAATTTGGGAGGTGCGCGCCACGCTGTTCAGGCGGTGCTGCCCCACATGATTCACGAAAAATCCGGTTGCATCGTTAATATTGCCTCCATCTGGGGGCTCCGCGGCGCCTCCTGCGAGGTCACCTACGCCTGTACAAAAGCCGCTCTCATGGGCCTGACCCGGTCCCTGGCGCTGGAGCTGGCGCCCTCCCACATCCGGGTTAACGGTGTGGCTCCGGGCTGTATCGACACGGATATGCTTCGCGCCCTGAGTGAGGATACCCGAGGCTCCCTGATTAAGGAGACCCCTCTGGGACGGTTGGGAACCCCCGAGGACATCGCCCACGCTGTGGCTTTTCTGGCCTCGGATCAGGCCTCCTTCATTACCGGTCAGATTCTGACCGTTGACGGCGGCTTCACGGTATAAACTTTTCTGAAGTGTCTCCCCCACGAAAAGGAGATGTTTCACATACCGTGGCCGTCAGCAAAATCTGACGATTGTTCAGTTGACATTAGATATCGGACATTCAGAAAAAGGACTTCCTTGTGGGGAGTCCTTTTTTATCTTTCCAGAGACTGGAGATGCAGGAAAACCTTACAGATTGACTTATGTTACAAAACGGTTACAATTGATGACACGGAGGTGACAAGAACATGAAACAAATCAAACGTAAATTCATCTTTCTCCTGACATCCGCGCTTCTTGCGGCGGGCATGACGGTGGGCGCTTCTGCCCAGTGCTTTGTCGTCGGAGGCACATCCAGTGGAGGCGGCGGCTCCTCGAGCTGCAATTCCTCCAATTCGCAGAGCGGCAGCTGCCTGTCCGGCTCCAGCCTGAGCTCGGTACTGGGAAATCTGTACTCCCTTTGCCCGTCCGGCCAGAGTTCAAACAGCACGACTACAGGCAATACATCGGTAAGTCAGGCCGTTGAGGCTTATCTGGGTGTCGCGAACCAGAACAGCACCTGCAGCAGCGGCAACAGTACCGGCACCTGCACTACCGGCACCTGCACCGGAACCGACGGCACCTGCACCACGGGCACCTGCGCCGGAAACGACGGCACCTGCACCACGGGCACCTGCGCCGGAACCGACAGCTCCTGTGCCACCGGTACCTGCCAGAGCGCCGACGGCACCTGCAACACCGGGAACTGCACCGACAGCACCTGCAAGAGCAGCACCGGCACCTGTGCCGGCAGCACCTGCCAGACGACCGACAGCACCAAGGCTTCCGGCGAGGCGGTGAAGGCGTCCGGCAATACATCCACCACAAGCACTGCCGCCACGCCGACGGCAACTACCACGAAGACGGAGTCAGCCAAGCAGACCGCCGCCGAGACGACACAGACGGTCTCCGACTCCGACACGGCCGCCTGCGCAGCCACCGGAAAGACCAACAGCTGCCAGACGACCACAGGCAATCAGTCTACGTCTACGGCAACCCAGACCGCCGGAAATTCGCTGTTTACCCAGATCAGCGATTTTCTGAAGAAGTGCGGCATTGATCTGAGCTCTCTGGGGATTGAACTGCCCAGCTCCTCGGATACCACCGGGTCTGCCGGCGGAAGTACCGCTTCCAACGGTTCCGGCAGTACATCATCCGGCAGCGGAGAGGATACTCAGTCCAACTCCTCCTCCGGCCAGAGCGGCACGGACACATCCACCGGACAGAACGCCGATAACCTGAGCTTTGAAGAGCAGGTAGTGGCGCTGGTGAATGAGCAGCGCGCCGAAAACGGCCTGAGTCCCCTGACCCTCAGCACGGAGCTGTCCAACGCAGCCCGCGCCAAGTCTCAGGACATGCACGACAACAACTACTTTGCCCATGAGAGCCCCACCTACGGGTCTCCGTTTGAGATGCTCACCTCGTTCGGGATCAGTTACCGGGCAGCGGGCGAAAACATTGCCATGGGCTATTCCACGCCGGAAGCCGTGATAAACGCGTGGATGAATTCCTCCGGCCACCGCGCCAACATTCTGAACGCCAACTATACCACGATCGGCGTAGGCTATGTGGCGGACGGAAACTACTGGACCCAGGAGTTTACCGGCTGATCTCGCCAAAGTAAACAAGAGACTTCAAACTCACAAAAAGACGCGTACCGCGGGAAGTTCCCGCGGTACGCGCTTTTTCCGGCTGGTATCCCGATACAGAGCGCGCAGGCACGCGGGAAGCGTGCGCGCTGCCGTCACAAAGTGTGAGGCCTGCGGGCTCAGCGCTTCTTTCCCAGATGGCGCTGCAGCAGCTTGGTGATTTCCACCAGGGGAATGATGGCAAAGGCCAGACCCAGGGCGGTCAGATATTCCGTCAGGGAGATGGGGGTGAAGCCGAAGGCTTTCACCAGGAACGGGACATAGATGACGGCGGTGGTCAGAACCAGCGCGCCGGCAGAGGCGCTCCAGAGCCAGACATTCTGCTTTTTCAGTGTAAAGATGGAGCCGCGCTGGGAGCGCATGTTGAAGGAGTGGAAGATCTCCGCCATGGACATGCACAGAAACGCCATGGTCATGCCGTCCGGGCTGTTGGTGATCTCCCAGACGCCGGCTTCCATGCGGTGACCCACAAAGTAAGCGATCAGGACGAGAATCGCCACAAAGAAGCCCTGGTAGAAGATGTCGATGCCCACGCCGTCGGAGAAGATGCCGGACTTGGCGTCCCGGGGGCTTTTCTTCATGGAATCCGGCTCCCCGTGCTCCATGCCCAGCGCCAAAGCGGGCAGGCTGTCCGTAATGAGGTTGATCCAGAGCATGTGGACCGGCTTGAGCAGTGTAAAGCCCAGCATGGTGGCGGCGAAGACGCCGACGACCTCGCTCAGGTTGGACGAGAGCAGGAACTGAATGGCGCGGCGGATGTTGGCGTAAATCTTTCGCCCCTCCTCCACCGCTGAGACGATGGTGGCAAAGTTGTCGTCGGCCAGAATCATGTCTGCAACATTTTTTGTCACGTCGGTTCCGGTAATGCCCATGCCCACGCCGATGTCCGCGGTTTTGATGCTGGGCGCATCGTTGACGCCGTCGCCCGTCATGGCGGTAATCTGGCCCCGGCGCTTCCAGGCCTCCACAATCCGAACCTTGTGCTCGGGCTGCACCCGGGCATAGACGCAGTACTGTTCAATGGCCTGATCCAGCTCCGTGTCGCTCAAACGGTTCAGGGCCTGTCCCATGATAGCCTGAGACGGGTCGGTCAGGATGCCCAGATCCCGGGCGATGGCCACAGCGGTGTCGATGTGGTCGCCGGTAATCATGATGACCCGGATGCCCGCCTCGTTGCACTTTTCAACAGCGGCCTTCACCTCGGGACGGATGGGATCGATCATGCCGTACAGTCCCAGGAAGGTCAGATCCTTCTCCAGCTCTGTGGGTTCCAGGCTCTCCGGCTTTCCGGAAAGCTCCCGACAGGCCGCGGCCAGAACCCGAAGCGCCCTGTCCGCCATGGACTTGTTGGCAAGGTGAATCTCGTTTCGCCGCTCCTCCGTCAGGGGGACCACGCCATCCTTCGTCAGGATATGGGTGCAGCGGATCAGAATCTCATCCGGCGCGCCCTTGGTGTACTGGACATAGTCCTGCCCCACCAGATGGACGGTGGACATCATCTTCCGCTTGGAATCGAAGGGCGCCTCGCCCACACGGGGACACTGGACCTTCAGGACGTTTTTGTTCAGCGAGATCTTGTACGCGTAGTTGACCAGCGCACACTCCGTGGGCTCGCCCACCGAGGTTCCGGCGTCCTCGTCGAACTCCGCGTCGGAGCACAGGCTCATGGCCGTGCCTAATTTTTCGGCGTCGTCGCCGAAGGTTTCCACCACCGTCATTTTGTTCTGGGTCAGGGTGCCGGTTTTATCTGAACAGATCACTTGCGCGCAGCCCAGGGTTTCCACCGCCGTCAGACGGCGGATGACGGCGTTTCGCTTGGACATCTTGGTTACGCCGATAGACAGCACGATGGTGACCACCGCCACCAGACCCTCGGGAATGGCGGCCACCGCCAGGCTGACGGCCAGCATAAAGGTGTTCAGCACCACTTCAACGGAAAACTGCCCCTCTTTCAGCAGACCCACCGCAAAGATCACCACGCAGATGCCCAGTACAATCCAGGTCAGGATTTTGGATAGCCCGGCCAGCTTTTGCTGCAGCGGGGTAGATTCCTCCTTCGCCTGGGTCAGCGCGTCGGCGATTTTGCCCATCTCGGTCTGCATTCCGGTGGCGCAGACCACGGCCACGCCCCGGCCATAGACCACGGCGCTGCCCATATAGACCATGTTGATCCGGTCGCCCAGAGAGACGTCGTGCTCCTCGCCGCTGTCCAAGGCGTCGGCGGTCTTCTCCACGGGTACGGACTCGCCGGTCAGAGCCGATTCCTCCACCTTCAGGGACGCGCATTCGATGATCCGGGCGTCGGCGGGAACGGAATCTCCGGCCTCCAGATGGATGATGTCGCCGGGCACCAGATCCTCGCTCTTGATGATGGCGATCTTTCCGTCCCGCAGTACCTTGGAGGTGGCCGCCGTCATTGTTTTCAGAGCGTTAATGGCCTCCTCGGCCTTGCTTTCCTGCACTACGCCCAGCACCGAGTTGAGAACCACCACGAACAGAATGATAAACACGTCGGCAAAGGACTCTTCCGCGTAGGCGGAGGTGATGCCGGACAGCACCGCCGCCGCCAGCAGGACGATGATCATGGGGTCGGCAAGCTGCTTGAGGAAGCGGGAAACCAGACTGACCTTTTTCCCTTCCGCCAGCTTGTTTTTGCCGTGGGTTTGAAGCCGTTTCTCCACCTCTTTGGAATCAAGGCCCGATTCCCGGGCCTTCAGGGCTTTCAGAACGTTTTGTTTTTCCTGCAGATAATAGTTCATACCGTACTCCTTTTGAACAAGATAAACAAAAGACCCAAGTGCAATCCGCATACTGCACCAAGTCAAAGGACGTTCAGCGCAGCAGCAATTGTACATGAGTCTCGTTCATTAAGATATGCCAGACCGGTGAGGCCATGCATGTTGACATATCACACATATTAATGTGCAAACTACTCCCTCAAGGGTATTCTGCTCTGAAAAGAATATTCTATTATCGTATCATTGTCAAGTGTTTTTCCGGGTGTTTTTTTGAGCGTTTTCTCCGAATTTTGAGGTCGAAAAAACCGAAAAAAACGGGAAATCCGGGGCCGGAAGTTTTCGCCCCTGAAAACGTATCTACCGGATGAGAAGCGCCCCGTTCATCCGGTCGCTCCGGCGTCCGTTTTCGATGGCGGGAACGCCGCCCACAAACACAAAATCCATTCCCGCCGCACAGCGGGCGGGATCGGCGTAATCGCCGGACTCCCGGAGATTCTCCGGCCGGAACAGGCACAGATCCGCGTCCGCGCCGGGGGCGATACGCCCCTTTCGCGGAAGGCGGAACCGGTCCGCCGGCAGTCGGGTAACCTTGCGCACGGCGTCCGGCAGGGAGAGAATCTGCCGCTTCCGGACATACGTCTCCACCAGCCGGGGGAAGGCGCCGTACACCCGGGGGTGCAGCAGACCGCTGGTGGGATAGGTAGCGTCGGAGATCACGCCGGAAAACGGCGCGCGGAGGATGTCTGCGATGTCGTCCTCGTGGGTGATGAAATCGATCATGGACACGGTGCAGCGCTCCTCCGCCAGCAGGTCAAACAGCGCGTCGAAGGGGTCTTTTCTCAGCGCCTGTGCGATTTCCGCGATGGACTTACCCTCGAACCGGCGGTTTTCCGGCAGTTGGAGGGAGGTGGCGCGGATGTTCTCAAAGCCCACCAGGGCCGATATGTTTTCAAAGTCCGTCCCCGTCTCCATCCGGCGGCGCATCTCCCCGCGGGCGGAGGCGTCCCCCAGCGCGCAAGTCAGGGACTCAGTGCCCCCGCTCTGAAATTCCGGGGGCAGCACATGGATCAGCTGCGTGGATCCGGCGGTGTAGGGATAGACGTCACAGGTGACATCCAGCCCTTCGTCCCGGGCCCCGGAGATCATTGTGAGCATCTCCGGCACCGCCCGCCGCCAGTTGCGCCGCCCGATGGCCTTCAGATGGCTGATCTCCACCGGCGTCCGGAGCGCGCGGGCCACGTCGATCATCTCCCGCAGCGCCGCCGCCACGCCGTCGCCCTCCTGACGCATGTGCACCGTGATCACCTGGCCGGACCGGCGCAGGGGAGCCAGCGCGCGGATCAGCTGTTCGGTGGAATAGAAGCACTCCGGCGCGTAGCCCAGTCCCAAAGAGACGCCCAGCGCTCCGTCCGCCAGGGCGGTTTCCAACAGGGTGTGGAGTCGGCGGAACTGCGCATCACTCAGTTCCCCGTCTGCAAAGCCGGCCACATTGGCCCGGAGCGTGCCCATGCCGATCAGCATCCCCGCGTTCAGCGCAAGAGGAACCTGTCCTGCCTGCCGGAAATAGTCTGTGAGGGAGGGAAACTCCCGCCCGGCGGGAATCTCGCCGGTGATGGGGGCCAGATAGCGCAGAATTTCCTCACGGTGTGCGCCTGCCGCCGGAGCCAGAGACAGCCCGCAGTTGCCGTTGATGACGGTGGTCAGACCCTGGGCCAGCTCCGCGTAGCCGTAGTCGGGGCGGAACAGTGCCGCGTCGCCGTGGCGGTGAATGTCGATAAAGCCCGGCGTCAGGCATCGGCCCCCGGCATCCACCGTCCGCAGGGCCTCGGCACCGGACAGATCGCCCAGCGCGGCGATGCTGCCGCCCTGAATTCCCAGGTCGGCCCGGTAGGGCACGCCGCCCTCTCCGTCCACGATCTGTGCATTTTGAATCAGCCAATCCAGCATAAAAAACCGTCCTCTTTCTTCCGTCCGATTAACTTTGCCCCCAGTGTAGCACGGGCGCTTCCCGTTTGCAACGCGCGCGAAAAAGAGGGCGCCGCACGGCGCCCTCTCGGAAAAGCGGAGAAACTCAGTTGCACAGGCCTGCGGTGATGATGGCCATGGAGTAAACCTCCAGCGCGTTGCAGCCACGGGAGAGATCGTTGATGGGGGCGTTCAGACCCTGCAGGATGGGGCCGTAAGCGTCGAAGTTGCCCAGCCGCTGCGCGATCTTGTAGCCGATGTTGCCGGCGTTGATGTCCGGGAAAATGAAGGTGTTGGCGTGGCCGGCCACCGGAGAGTCGGGGCACTTGGTGTGAGCCACCCGGGGCGCCACTGCGGCGTCAAACTGCAGCTCGCCATCCATGGCCAAATCGGGAGCGGCGAGCTTGGCCTTGGCGCAGGCATTGCGCATCTTGTCCACATCCTCGCCCTTGCCGGAGCCCAGGGTGGAGTAGCTCAGGAAGGCGACCTTGGGGTCAACGCCGAAGGTCTGGGCGGTGGCGGCGGTCTCCAGCGCGATCTCCACCAGCTCGTCCTCGGAGGGCTTGATGTTGATGGCGCAGTCGCCCATGGCCAGCACCTCGTTATCGCCGGTGGCGGAGGCGCGGACCAGAATGAAGCAGGAGGACACAACCTTGCTGCCCGGCTTTGTTTTGATGATCTGCAGGGCAGGACGGACGGTATCCGCGGTGGAGTAGGTGGCGCCGCCCAGCAGGGCGTCGGCATAGCCCATCTTCACCAGCATGGTGCCGAAATAGTTGCCCTTTTTCAGGTTGGCACGGCACTCCTCGTCGCTCATCTTGCCCTTGCGCAGTTCCGCCAGAGTGGCCACCATCTTCTCCATCTCGGGGAAGGTTTCGGGATCAATGATCTCGGCGCCGCGGATGTTGAAGCCGGATTCCTCGGCTGCCTTCTGTACGGCGTCCTGTTTGCCCACCAGAACGGGGGTCAGAAACGTGCCGGACAGCAGCCGGGCAGAGGCCTCCAGAATACGGGGATCGGTGCCCTCCGTGAAGACAATTTTGCGGGGAGTGGTTTTCAGCTTGTTAATCAGAAACTCAAACATGGTCGAGATCCTCCCATCAGTTGATACGAATATAGCATGTATATTATACACCTTTTCGATCATGGGTCAATCGCCAGAGAAAAAAATGGTAACAAATTTTGTCCCCAAACGGGCCCTGGACCGGGCGCAATTCATAAAAGCCACGAATGCTACCAGATGCTGTGGGTTTCAAAAATATGGAACCACAAGGAATTGTGGCACTTCTGACGACTAAAAAGTACTTGACGAACGGGAAAAAAGCATGTATTATCTAACGGTAACAAATTGTAACTATTTGGGTCAATCGGTCTGGTTCATCATGAAGGAGTTACTATGATCGATGAAATGAAAAAAGCAAACACCGGTTCCAAGACCGGCAGCCGTTCCAAAGGCGGGAAGCGCCTGGCCAGGGGAGAAGCCGCCGGAGTTCCGCGTCCGGAGAGCGGAAAGACCCAGACGCCCCGGACGGAGGACAGACCTGTATCCGCCCCAGTTTCGGATAAGAGCGCCAAAACTGCCGGGGACAGTGCCTGGAAGCGGGTTTTGGCTGCCGTCTGGGAGTCGCTGCGCACCTGGCCGTCCGACCTTGCGGAGAGCTTCCGCAGTCTGAGACGGGGGAACGGCGGACAGGCCTCTTCCGGGGGATGGTATCGCCGGGTTCTGGCCGTTTTGCGCTGGTGCCGCCGGCGCTGGCGGCATATTGTGCACGAGAAGCGGGCCCACCGCTTCCCGGAATCCGAACGGGCGGCCATTTTGCTGCTGCTGTTCATCTGGGGCATGGTGCCCATGCTGGGCGGCAGAATCCGGGAGAAAACCTGGGGCCGCCGCAAGCGGAGCATCGGCCGGTTCGGCCGGATCAGGGCATGGATGGAGCGGAAAAGAACCCATCCCGCGGCGTTTTTGGCATTTGCCGGGACGCTGGCGGTGGCGGCGGTATTTTTCTCGCTGTACACCTTCGGCACCACCGTGACCTACAACGGGGAAGTGGTGGCGGCGGTCTCCTCCCAAACGGCGGTGCGCGCTGCGTTTTCCGATCTGGAGAAGGTGACCGCCAGTACGCTGGGGACCTCCTATTCCATCAATGAGGATCTGATTCAGTACAGCTCCGGCCTGCTGAGCCGCAAGGAAGTTGTGGATGAGAACGCCTTCGAGGAGGATCTGTCCGACCAGATCGGCCTGGTGACCTATGCCTACGCCCTGTATGTGGACGGGGAGCTGATCGGCGCCACGCCCTATCAGGGCGCGCTGGAGGAACTGCTTCAGCAGATCAAAGACGGCATCAGCGACGAGAACACCATCTCCTGCACATTCCAGGAGAATGTGGAGATCAAAGCCGAATACGTGCCCACCGAAAAGGTAATGAATCTGGGCTATATTGCGGAGACGCTGTACAGCACCAAAACCGGCGAGGTGACCTACACCGTGGCCTCCGGGGACACCTGGTCCCAGATCGCGGAAAAGAACGGCATGACCTCCGCGGAGCTGTTGGCCCTGAACCCCGGCTACGATATCAACAAGATCGCCATCGGCGAGGTGCTGACCATCTCCACCGCCGTACCCTACCTGACCATGACCGTGGTGGAACGGGAGAGCTATGTCTCCGACATCCCCTATGAGATTGAGTATACCGACACCTCCTCTTTGTACAAGGGCGATTCCAAGGTGACCTCCGCCGGTGTCAACGGCACGGCGGATATGGTGGCCAACGTCACCTACGTCAACGGCGAGGAGACGGCGCGGGAGATCCTGTCCTCGGTGACACTGACCAACCCCGTTACCGAGCAGCGGCTCCGGGGCACCAAGGAGCGGCCCACCTGGCTGCCCACGGGCACTTTCAGCTGGCCCTGCTCCGGCAACATCACCTCTCCCTTCGGCTACCGCCACCTCAGCTACAGCTACGCCTCCACCTACCACAAGGGCATCGACATCGCCAACCGCTACGGGACAGCTATCTGCGCGGCGGACGGCGGCACCGTGACTTACGCGGGGTGGATGAGCGGCTACGGTTATCTGGTGGAAATCAACCACGGCAATGGCTATACCACCCGGTACGGCCACAACAGCAGTCTTCTGGTCTCCGTGGGACAGCATGTTTACAAGGGCCAGCAGATTGCCCGGATGGGCTCCACCGGCAATTCCACCGGCAATCACTGCCACTTTGAGGTTCGCTACAACGACGTGCCCAAAAATCCCATGAACTATCTGAACTGATTGGGCAAAGGAACCCGTCCGCCGCGGCGGATGCCGCAGAGCACCGACACAAAAAGAACCACACCGTACGGTGTGGTTCTTTTTAGTGACAGTCGTTTGATAGATTGTGCGTTTCGCGGCAGACGGTCAGCCTGATTACTCCACGTCCTGCAGAGCGGCGAAATCTTCTTCGCCGGTACGGACCTTCACAACGCGGTCCACACTGGAGACAAAGATCTTGCCATCGCCGATATGCCCGGTGTAAAGGGCGCTTTTTGCGGTGTCGATGACCTGATCAACCGGGATGCTGGATACAACCACATCCACCTTGACCTTGGGCAGCAGCGTGGAATCCACGGGGACGCCGCGGTAGCGTTCCGTAGTGCCTCTCTGGATGCCGCAGCCCATGACCTGCGTGACGGTCATACCGGTGACGCCCAGCCGATTCAGCGCTTTTTTAAGCTCATCAAACTTGTTCAGCTTGACGACCATGGAGACGTTGTGCATACCGGTGTCGGCGGTGCCGAAGGACTCCTGCCTGACGACCTTCACGGCCGCATTCATCTGCGCCGCAGAGGCCTTTGCCGGGTTATCTTCGCCAAGGTCGGTGTTCGAGTTCACCTCCATGCCGGCGTCGGTGATGTCGGAGATTGCAAAGCCAGAATAAGCGGAGGCAAGGCCGTGCTCGTGAATGTCAAGGCCATCGATTTCCACCTCTGCAGGAACCCGGAGGCCGATCATCTTGTCAATGATCTTAAAGACGATGAACATGATAGCGAGGACGTAGAGCAGTACGCTGCCGACGCCAATCGCCTGTACGCCGAGCTGCGCAAGGCCGCCGCCATAGAACAGGCCCACGCCCACGCCGTTGTTGCCGTTGGAGAAAAGGCCGACAGCCAGCGTGCCCCACATTCCGTTTACCATATGGACGGAAACCGCGCCCACAGGGTCGTCAATCTTTGCGATGTTGTCGAAGAATTCCACCGAGAGAACAACGAGAATGCCGGAGATGAGTCCGATCATAAAAGCCCCGACGGGAGAGACGCTGTCGCAGCCGGCCGTGATGGCAACGAGACCCGCCAGAGCGCCGTTGAAGGTCATGGACACATCGGGCTTGCCATAGCGCAGCCAGGTGAAGATCATGGTGGCACAGGTTGCCACGGCGGCCGCAAGGTTTGTATTGACGCAGATCAGACCGGTTAACGTCATGCTTTCGTCCGTGGAAACGGAGAGCGAGGAGCCGCCGTTGAAGCCGAACCAGCAAAACCAGAGAATGAACACGCCCAGGGCGCAGGCAGTCAGATTGTGGCCGGGAATGGCATGCGCCTTGCCGTTTTTATCGTATTTGCCGATGCGGGGACCCAGCATCCATGCTCCCAGGCAGGCGGTTGCGCCGCCGACCATATGAACGCAGGTGGAACCGGCAAAATCGTGGAAGCCCATGGTGGAGAGCCAGCCGCCGCCCCAGATCCAGTGGCCGGAGATGGGATAAACCAGGAGCGAGATTGCAGCGGAATAGATGCAGTAGGCTTTGAAATTGGTGCGCTCGGCCATGGAGCCGGAGACAATGGTTGCCGCTGTTGCGCAGAAAACCGTCTGGAACAGGACAAAGACCCAGATCGGAATGTCCAGTCCCAGGAAAGAATAGTCTCCGCGGATCAGGAAATCGAGGCCGCCGACCAGAGCGCCCTTGCCATAGAACATGAGACCAAATCCCACGAACCAGAAACAGGGTGTGCCGATGCAGAAGTCCATCATATTCTTCATCAGAATATTTCCGGTGTTCTTTGCCCTGGTAAGACCCGCTTCACAGAGCGCAAATCCTGCCTGCATAAAGTAAACGAGAACAGATGCGACCAGTACCCAAACTACGTTGCTGGAATTAAACACACAAAACCCTCCCATCGTTTCATAAAAAAAGGTGCCGAGAAATCTCTCGGCACCTTTACCTGCTCTTAGCATAAATGAAGATTGAAAGACTGTCAATTCCGGAAAATCATGTAATTTGATTAATGCGAAGGCAAAAAAATGTGAAACTTGCACAGTTATGACCGCTGCACTTGCCCCGGCAGAGACGATCCTGCACCGGTGTCTGGAAAAAAGGCCGATTCTTGCCCGCAAAATCCCCTTGACAAACTGTTCATACTGTGTATACTGTTTATACACAGTATGAATGGGGGAGCAAAGGTGGAACTGATCATCCGCAACTCGGACTCTCAGCCGATCTACGAGCAGATCTGCACACAGATCCGGGGGCTGATACTATCGGGGAGGCTGCCGCCGGGGACGGCGCTGCCGTCCATCCGAGTGCTGGCCAAGGATCTGAAAATTTCGGTCATCACCACCAAGCGCGCCTACGACGAGCTGGAGGCGGACGGCTATCTGACCACAGTGGCGGGCAAGGGCAGCTTTGTGGCGGAAAAGAATCTGGCGCTGGCCCGGGAGCAGCAGCTCCGGGAGACGGAGGAGCACCTGCGCCGCGCGGCGGAGCTGGGGCGGGGCTGCGGCATGGAACGGTTAGACTTGCTGGAGATGTTTCGGATATTGCTGGAGGAGGATACTGAGGAATGAATGCGATAACATTAAACCATGTGAATAAACAGTTCGGGGGCGTTGCTGCCATTCGGGACCTGAGCTTGACGGTGCCCAGCGGCACCATCTGCGGGCTGGTGGGAGAGAACGGCGCCGGCAAATCCACCACCATCCGACTGCTGATGGGTGCGCTGCGCCCGGAAAGCAGGACCATAGAGGTGCTGGGTACCGACAGCTTCTCACCGGAGTTCCTGCACGTCAAGGAGGATGTGGGCGTGGTGCTGGACGAGGCCTACTATCCGGAGGTGCTCAACGCCGTTCAGGTGGGAAAAATCATGGCGGGCACGTTTCACCGCTGGGACGCGGCGCTGTACGACGGCTATCTGAAGCGGTTTTCCCTGCCGGAGAAAAAGGCCTTCAAAGAGTTTTCCCGGGGCATGAAGATGAAACTGGCCATCGCGGTGGCGCTGAGTCACAAGCCCCGGCTGCTGGTGCTGGATGAAGCCACCTCCGGCCTGGACCCCATCGTCCGGGACGAGGTGTTGGAGATTTTCAACGAGTTTACCCGGGAGGAGGACCATTCCGTCCTGATCTCCTCCCACATCCTCAGCGATCTGGAGAAGCTGTGTGATTACATCGCGTTTCTGCATCAGGGCCGGCTGCTGTTCTGCGACGAGAAGGATCGCCTGCTGGAGGAATACGCGTTGTTCACCGGTACGGCGGAGCAGTTGGCCGAGCTGCAAAGCGATGCCGTAGTGGGGCGGGAGGCCTCGTCCTTCGGCGGCGTCCGGGCGCTGGTGAAGCGCCGGCAGGTGCCCGCTGCACTGAAGCTGGAGCGTGCCTCGGTGGAGGATATCGTGCTGTTTCTGGTGAAAGGAGAGAAGAACAGATGAGAGCGCTGATTAAGAAGGACCTGTTTGTGCTGATCCGGCAAATGCGGATGTTTCTGGTGATTATCGTGGTGTTTGCCATACTGCCGGGGAATTCCATGACGGTTTTTGCCGTGGTGTATACGGCCATGCTGCCCTATACGGCGCTGGCCTATGACGAGCGGAGCAAATGGGATCAGATGGCCGCCATGCTGCCCTATACCAACGGTGACATCGTGCTGTCAAAGTACCTGCTGGGCTATCTGCTGATGGGGTGCGCGGCCCTGCTGAGCCTGGCGGCCAAACTGATTACCCGCTCCGACCCCAGCGGCATGCTGCTGGGGCTGTGCATCGGCTTGCTGATGATGGCGCTGACCTTGCCGCCGATGTTCCGGTTCGGTGTGGAAAAGGGGAGGATGTTCTTCGTCTTTTTGATGGTGCTCCTCGGTGTGGGCGGAACCTCTCTGGTGACCGGAATCACCGAATCTCCCAATACGGGAAGTATGGAGCACCTGCTGATGCTGATTCTGCCTTTGGCGGCCGTGGTGCTGAACGCGGTCTCCATTCCGCTGTCCATTGTGCTGTATGGCCGGAGAGACCGCTGAGAAGCAGAACAAACGAGACCTGCAGACAAAGCAAAAGAAGCCCTGGGAAACGGCTGTTTCCCAGGGCTTCTTTTGCAATTGCAACCGGACCGCCGCCGCGGGGATACTTCCCCGGTTATCCCCACAGAGCGGACAGAGCGGGAATCACCTGCTTTTTCCGGGACATGACCTTGGGAAGAAACACGGTGTTCTCCGCAGGCCGGCAGTTGAATGCCTGCTGAATCGTCTGGTCGTCGCCCAGGTATAGCAGGCGGGTGCCCTCCAGCAGCACATCCGTGAGCATCAGGATGATCATGTCATAGCGCTTCTGAGACCGCATCTCCTGCATCACCTTCAGGAATTCCTCCTTGCGCTCCATCATGCGCTCAGATTCCACGCAGGTGATCTGCGCCACGGCCAGATCGTGGCCGGCGATATGGAACTCCTTCAGGTCGGTGGTCAGCATATCCGCCACGGGCTTGTCGCTGCCGGCGGTGACGGAGAAAATGGTATGACCCAGCTCCTCCAGAGAGATGCTGGCAATGCGGGCCATGCGGTTGGCCATGTCGATGTCCCGCTGGGTGCAGGTGGGGGATTTGAACATGACGGTGTCGGACACGATGGCGGCGGCCATCATGCCGGCCATTTTTTCCGAGGGCATCAGCCCCTTGTCCTGATACATGCCTGCCACGATGGTGGTGGTGCTGCCCACCGGTTCATTTCGGACGTAGATGGGGTTGCCGGTCTGAATGTCCGCCAGGCGGTGGTGATCGATGATCTCCAGAATTTCCGCCTGATCCAGGCCCTTGACGGACTGGGCCATCTCGTTATGATCCACCAGAACCACCCGCTTGCGGCGGGGACGCAGCAGATGATACCGGGACAGCGTGCCCACCACGCGGTCGCCCTCCCCCAGAATGGGGTAGCAGCGGAAGCGGCTTTTCAGCACGGATTCCCGGACGTCGTCGATGTAATCATCCAGATGAAAGCACACCAGTTCCTCGGTCTTGCAGATGCGGGACACCGGGAGGGAGTGGCAGATCAGGCGCACCGCGCGGTATGCATCGTAGGGGGTGGAGATCAGGCAGGTCGTGGAGGGCAGAGCACGCAGCTCCTCACTGACCTCGGACTGGCAGACGATGACGCAGATGACCCCCAGCTCCAGGGCATACCGGATCATGTCCGGCTGGTCGCCGCAGATGACGATGCTGTCCTTGGTGGAAAACAGCAGGTTCTTGCGGGAAGCGGGCAGGGCAATGGTCACCTCGCCGGAGACGCTGTCCACCTGCTGGCCCGCCTCGTTGAGCAGCTTGCCCTCGATGACGGAGAGCAGGTTGTACAGAGGAACTTCGCTGACATAGGGATTTCGGACGGAGGACATGTCGTAGGCGGCGATATCCCCGGAGGACAGCATCCCAAACAGCGTCCCGTCCTCATTGGTCACGGGGATGGCGGAGATATGGGTGTTGTTGCTGTGGATGCTCTGCCATGCGCGGCTGATGGTCACGCCGGTGTTCAGCGTGGGGGGCGTATCGTAGTCCAGATCCGACACCTGCGTGCGTACGTTTTCCAGCAGGCGGGGCGGCTTGAAATGGAACCGGTCCAGCACCGTCTGCGTCTCGTCGCTGACGCGGCCCAGGCAGGCGGGCTGGTACTCCTGATCCCCCAGAGAATTGCGCAGAGCCGCATAGGCCATGGCGGAAACAATGGAGTCTGTGTCCGGGTTGCGGTGTCCGGTGACGTAAATGGTATCCATACGCAGGATCCTCCCTCTGATTGTGGATTGATGTTTATGGGAATATCATAGGACGGGAAAGCGGCTCCTGTCAATTCTTTCCGGTGGGCAGGGGTCGGAAAAGCGCCCCAATAAAAGTTGGAGCGCTTCCGTAATCGATTTACAAAATGAGTAACTCTTTGGGAGCCATGGTAATATCCGTGCAGCCGTTCTCCCGGATGACAATGACGTCTTCAATCCGGACGCCCAGCGCCCCCGGCAGATAGATGCCCGGCTCCGCGGAAAGGACCGCACCGGCGATCAGGGGCTTGTCGTTCAGGGGAGAGGCGTTGGGGAATTCGTGAATCTCCACGCCCACGCCGTGGCCGAAGCTGTGGCCAAAATACTCCCCGTAGCCGGCCTGTTCAATGACCTTCCGCGCCGCGCCGTCTACCTCTCGGCCGGTTACGCCCGCTTTGGCGGCGGCGATTCCCGCCTCCTGAGCGGCAAGCACGGTGCGGTAGACCCGCTGCATCTCCTCGGTGGCGAAGCCCACGGCAACGGTCCGGGTCATATCGGAGCAATAGCCCGCCTTGATACAGCCGAAGTCCATGGTGACAAACTCCCCGTTTTGAATCTCCCGCTCCCCGGGAACACCGTGGGGCAGACTGCCGTTGGGGCCAGAAACCACGATGGGGTCGAAGGACATCTGTTCCGCGCCGTAGTGCAGCATCAGATACTCCAGCCGGGCGGCGATCTCCTTTTCCGTCACGCCGGGACGGATCTCCCCCAGAATCTCCTTCAGGGCCCGCTCCGCGATCCGCTGGGCGGCGATCAGCTGTTCGATTTCCGCGTCATCCTTCACACTGCGCAGCTCCCGCAGCAGAGCGGCGGCGGGAATCAGTTCGCAGGAGAGGGCGGAGCGATAGGTCTCATGCTCCTGCACGGTCATATAGGATTCCTCGAACCCCATGCGGTGGATGCCGTGGGCCGCAACGGCCTCGCCGATCAGCACGGAGTAGCCCCGGCCCCGCCCGATCTCCCGGATTTCGGCGTCCTGGACCTGGCGTCCGGCGGCCTCCGTATAACGGGAATCGGTAAAATAGTAACACTTGTCCCCGGTGACCAGCGACACGCCGTCGCCGCCGAAGGAGTGAAAGCCCGAGGCATAAAACCGGTTGGCCTCGCCCGTGAGCAGCATGGCGTCCAGATCATACTGCTTCAGACAATCTGCGATCTGTTTGAAATGGTTCATGACAGCACTCCTTCCGCAGCCGCGCCCGGGCGTGGCGGGATCAATTTACGCTTTTTCCGCAGCGGCCTTCACAAAACCGTAGAACAGGGGATGGGGACGGTCGGGGCGGCTCTTGAACTCGGGGTGGAATTGAACGCCGACGAACCAGGGGTGATCCGGCAGCTCCACAATCTCCACCAGCTTGCCGTTGGGGGACAGGCCCGCCAGCACCATGCCGCGGGATTGCATCTCCTCCCGGTAGGTGTTGTTGAACTCGAAGCGGTGGCGGTGGCGCTCGGAGATCTCCGGCGTGCCGTACAGTGCCTGAGAGCGGGTGCCGTCGATCAGCACGCAGGGGTACTTGCCCAGCCGCATGGTGCCGCCCTTGTCCGTGACGTTCACCTGATCCGGCATCAGGGCAATGACCTGATGCTGGCTGGCTTCGGAGAACTCGGAGGAGTTGGCGTCAGCATGGCCCAGAATGTGACGGGCAAACTCAATCACCGCCATCTGCATGCCAAGACAGATGCCGAAATAGGGAATGTCGTTTTCCCGTGCATAGCGGCAGGCGGTGATCATGCCCTCGATGCCCCGGTCACCGAAGCCGCCGGGCACCAGAATGCCGCTGCAGCCGGAGAGCCGGTCTTTTACGTTCTTCTCCGTCAGATCCTCGGAGTCCACCCAACGGATGGAGACCACCACGTCGTTGGCGGTGCCTGCGTGGTTCAGGGACTCCACCACGGAAAGATAGGCGTCGTGGAGCTGGGTGTACTTGCCCACCAGGGCAATGGAGATCTTCCGGTGCGCATTTTTCTCCCGGCGGACCATGGCGCCCCACTCCCGCAGATCGGGCTGATGGGTGATGAGTCCCAGCTTGCGGCAGACCACCTCGTCCAGTCCCTCCTTGGCCATCAGCAGAGGAACTTCGTACAGTGTCTCCGCCGTGACGTTCTGGATGACGCAGTCGGACTCCACGTTGCAGAACAGGGCGATTTTCCGGCGGACGTCGTCGGTGATGGGCGCGTCGCAGCGGCACACCAGAATGTCGGGCTGAATGCCCAGGGAGAGCAGCTCCTTCACGGAATGCTGAGTGGGCTTGGACTTCAGCTCCCCGGAGCCGGGGATCTGGACGATCAGAGGAACGTGGATGAACAGCACATCGCCCTGGGGCCGCTCGGCCGCCACCTGGCGGATGGCCTCCAGAAAGGGCTGGCTCTCGATATCGCCCACGGTGCCGCCGATTTCGGTGATGACCACGTCCACGTCGTCGCTGGCCATGGAGTAGACCCGGCTTTTGATCTCGTTGGTGATGTGAGGGATGATCTGCACCGTGGCGCCCAGATAGTCGCCCCGGCGCTCCCGGTTCAGGACAGACCAGTAGATCTTGCCGGAGGAGATGGAGGAATTTCCGGACAGATCCTCGTCCACAAAACGCTCGTAATGACCCAGATCCAGATCGGTCTCGGCACCGTCGTCGGTGACGAACACCTCGCCGTGCTGATAGGGACTCATGGTGCCGGGGTCCACATTGATATAGGGATCAAACTTCTGGTTGCGAACCCGCAGACCCCGCTGTTTCAGCAGCCGGCCCAGAGACGCCGCGCAAATTCCCTTGCCAAGGCCGGAGACCACACCGCCGGTGACAAATACAAACTTCGTTGACATTCCTCTCACCTAACCTTTATCCAAAATACTCTCGTGTTTTCTCTCACGCGCTTCGGACTGACGGAAACAAAAAAGCACCGCCGGACCAATTTTGCGGCTAAAAGTCCCTTCATATTCAGGACTTTCAGCTGCGATCCGCGGTGTCGCCATATCCTATACACATTTTGACTCGAACCGTGCGGCAAAATGCCGCAAACCGCCGCCTGAAGCTTTCAAAATACTTTCCAAATATAGCACCGAATCCCGAAAAAGTCAACGCCGGATTTTGCCCGAAACGCCCCGTGCCAGACTCTCGGCGCTGCCTCTTTTGTAAAAATCACAAACTGGAAATTTCACGGGATTTTCAGAGCTTTCAGGCCGGCATTCACGCGATTTTTAAGGATTGCAGAAAGCACACTTTATAAATCTGTTGAAAATGACGGTTGACTTTATCGGTTTAAAGCTATATACTGCAAAAGTAACCAGATTGTAATCACAAAAGGGGGCTGCGCTTGATGAAAAGAACGAACTGTGATTTCTCTGCCGCAGGCTCCTTCTATTACTTTACCCAGGTCCGCTTTGCGGGCCGTTATTACCGTGCCGCGGGGAGAAAAGACCGTCCGGTTTGGGGAAATCAGATTCGCTGACATGTTGTATGGGAGGCGGCTCTGTCCATCGGACGGAGCCGCTTTTTATAATGTTTTGTATCCTAATTATGAAAAGGAGACTTTGATTGATGAAAAAGAAGATTCTTGCACTGACCATGGCCGCAGCCATGACGCTGGGCCTGGCCGCGTGCGGCAGCAGCGGTGCGTCCTCCGCTTCCGCCGGCGCATCCGCATCCTCCGCTTCCGCCAAGACCTACACCGTGGGCATCTGCCAGCTGGTGCAGCATCCGGCACTGGACGCCGCCACCAAGGGCTTCCGGGACGCGCTGACGGAAAAGCTGGGCACCGCCGTCACCTTTGACGAGCAGAATGCCGCCGGCGACTCCGCCACCTGCGCCACCATCTGCAACGGCTTTGTCTCCAGCAATGTGGACCTGATCATGGCCAACGCCACGGCTTCCCTGCAGGCTGCCGCCGCTGCCACCGACACCATTCCCATTCTGGGCACCTCCGTCACCGACTACTCCACTGCCCTGAACATCTCCAATTGGAGCGGCACCACCGGCAGCAACATCACCGGCACCTCTGATCTGGCGCCCCTGGACGGTCAGGCCGCCATGCTCAACGAGCTGTTCCCCAAGGCGAAGAACGTGGGCATTCTGTACTGCTCCGGCGAGGCAAACTCCGCCTATCAGGTCAAGACCATCACCCCGTATCTGGAAAAGTACGGCTACAGCGTGAAGAGCTACACCTTCTCCGATTCCAACGACGTTGCCTCCGTCGCCACCACCGCCTGCGCGGACAGCGACGTGCTGTACATCCCCACCGATAACACCGCCGCCTCCTGCGCGGAGACCATCAACAACGTGGCGCAGCCCGCCGGCGTTCCCATCGTCGCCGGCGAGGAGGGCATCTGCGCCAAGTGCGGCGTGGCGGCGCTGTCCATCAGCTACTACGATCTGGGCTATGCCACCGGCGAGATGGCCTACGAGGTTTTGGTGAACGGCGCGGATCCCGCCACCATGCAGATCCAGTTTGCCCCCAAATTCACCAAGGAATACAGCGCCGACCGGGCTTCCGCACTGGGCGTTACGATTCCCAGCGATTACACCGCCATTTCGGCCAGCTGATCCGCTTCCCCTGCCGCGGAGGGCGCCGCTAACGGCGGCCCCTCTGCGGTTCCCCTCTGTTCCGCGCTGTGGGAGGCGGAGAAATGGGAGGCCGGAGCCTGTTTCCCTGTTTCCGACAGGAGATTCTTACAACTGCATGAGAGGAAGATTCGAATGAATATCGCGGCGTACTTTGCCTCGCTGAATCCGTTGAACCTGATCAAGGGGATTCCCGGCAGTATTGCCCAGGGAATTGTCTGGGGCCTGATGGCGCTGGGCGTCTATATCACCTTCCGCCTGCTGGACATCGCCGACCTGACGGTGGACGGCTCCTTCACCACCGGCGGCGCCTGCACCGCCATTCTGATTCTGGCCGGCTGGCCCGCTTGGGCGGCGCTGCTGGCGGCCATGGTGGCCGGACTGCTGGCCGGTCTTGTCACCGGGCTGCTGCACACCCGGCTGGGCATTCCGGCGATTCTTGCCGGTATCCTGACCCAGTTTGCGCTCTACTCCGTCAACCTGCACATCATGGGCGGGTTCAAGGGCGCGGCCAACAAATCCATCAACCCCGATCAGTTCCATCTGCTCATCACCCTGCGCAGCGTGCCCCAGGCTATTTTGGCGGGGCTTCTGCTGACCGCCGTATCGGTGGCCGTGCTGTATTGGTATTTTGGCACGGAGCAGGGAAGCGCCATCCGCGCCACCGGCTCCAATCCCGCCATGAGCCGCGCCCAGGGCATCAATATCGACACCATGAAGGTACTGGGTCTGGCTATTTCCAACGCCATGGTAGCGCTCTCCGGCGGACTGATGGCCCAGTATCAGGGCTTCTCCGACATCAACATGGGCCGGGGTTCCATCGTCATCGGTCTGGCCGCCGTCATCATCGGCGAGGTGCTGTGCGACGCGGTCTTCCGCAAGGGCGCCAGCTTTGCGGTGCATCTGATCTTCATCGTGATCGGCGGCGTGATCTATTACGTTGTGGTGGGCGTGGTGCTGTGGCTGAAGCTGCCCTCCAACGACCTGAAGCTGTTCACCGCCGTGGTGGTGGCCGTGTTCCTGGCCGTCCCCTATCTGCAGGCCCGTGCCAAGAGCTCTTTCAAGCTGGCGGGCCGGAAAGGAGCGCAGCGGAATGCTTGACATCAATCACGTCTCCAAAACGTTCAACCCCGGCACCATCAATGAAAAGCGCGCCCTGATCGGGCTGGATCTCCACCTGAAGGAGGGGGACTTCGTCACGGTGATCGGCGGCAACGGCGCGGGGAAATCCACCATGCTCAACGCCGTGGCCGGCGTTTGGCCTGTGGACGAGGGCTCCGTCGTGATCGACGGCAGCGACGTCACCGCTCTGCCGGAGTATCGGCGCGCCGCCTTCATCGGCCGGGTGTTTCAGGATCCCATGATGGGTACCGCCCCCAATATGCAGATTGAGGAAAATCTGGCGCTGGCCTACCGCCGGGGCCACAAACGCGGCCTGAGCTGGGGCGTCACCCGGGCCGAGCGGGAGCTATACCGGGATAAGCTGCGAACCCTCGGTCTGGGGCTGGAGGGGCGGATGAGCTCCAAGGTGGGACTGCTGTCCGGAGGTCAGCGCCAGGCGCTGACACTGCTGATGGCGGCTCTGCAAAAACCGAAACTGCTGCTGCTGGACGAGCACACGGCGGCTCTGGATCCCGCCACCGCCGCCAAGGTGCTGGAGCTGTCCGACCGGGTGGTGGCCGAAAACGGCCTGACCGCCATGATGATCACCCACAATATGAAGGATGCCATCTCTCACGGCAACCGGATCATCATGATGAACGAGGGAAAGATCATCCTGGACATCGAGGGCGAGGAGAAAAAGAAACTCACCAAGGCCGATCTGCTGCAAAAATTCGCGGAGGTCGCCGGCGTTCAGGAGGAGACCGACGAGGTGCTGCTGTCCTAGGACTGGAGCGCGTTTCCCGTCCTGATTTGATATTTTTCCGGGGGCGGGCGGCTTCGCACCCCGTCCGCCCCCAAACTTCCTAACCATGCGCGTGCTGCGTGATTTGTGAAAAATAACGGTTGACAAACGGGGCGCCGCCCCATATAATGCAAACAATCGAAGAGATTAAACCGCTGAGCAAGAGGAGTAACCGGAGGGGCAACCTTTCAGAGAGCCGTGGGTGGTGGGATCACGGCAGAGGACGTTCCGGTGAATGGGCTTGTGAGGGCAGAGCGAACGCGCAAAGCAAGTAGCGACTGACGGGAACCGCGCCCGTTATCCATGCGGCATGTATGACTGTACATGAGACGAGCGGGCGCTGTTGCGTCAACTTGGGTGGTACCGCAGGATGGAAGTCTTGTCCCAAAGAATTTGGGATAGGGCTTTTTTTATTTGCCCATAGAGAAGGAGAAACGGATATGAAGCGATTGACAAGGCGATGGCGCCCGCGGTGAACCCCCGCCGGCCGGGCAAAATGCCAGGCTGATTTTGGAATGATTGATTTGATTTTGATAGGAGAATTTCTCATGAAACATACTGTGAAAAAGATAATTACCTCCGCGCTGGCGCTGGCCCTGACCGCCTCGCTGGCCGCCTGTGGGACCACACCCGCGTCCTCCTCCGCCAATGCTTCCGGCTCCGCAGCCGCGTCCGGCGGCAGCATCCCCATCATCGGCATCTCCCAGTACGGCGAGCACGCCTCTCTGGACAACTGCCGCAAGGGATTTCTCCAGGGACTCACCGACGCCGGTCTGACCGAGGGCACCGACTATCAGATCGACTATCAGAACGCCGGGTTTGACGACTCCATTGCCACCCAGATCGCCCAAGGCTTCTCCGCAGAGAATGTGGCCCTGATGTGCGCCATTGCCACCCCCTCCGCCACGGCCTGCTACGCCGCCGCCGAGGATAAGAACATCCCCGTGATCTTCACCGCCATCACCGACCCGAAGGCCGCCGGCCTGACCGGAAATGCCACCGGAACCTCCGATAAGCTGCCGGTGGAGGCACAGCTGGATCTGATCCGGAAGCTGCAGCCCAACGCCAAGACCATCGGCATCATCTATACCACCAGCGAGCCCAATTCCGTGTCTGCCATCGCCGAGTACAAGGAGAAAGCCGGGGACTACGGCTTCACCATCGACGACGTCGGCGTCACCGCCCAGTCCGAAGTCACCCAGGCCGCTGATAAGCTGATTGCCGACAAGGTGGACTGCTTCTCCAACCTGACCGACAACAACGTGGTGGGTGTCCTCGCCTCCATTCTGGAGAAGACCAACGAGGCTGCCATTCCCGTTTACGGCTCCGAGGTGGAGCAGGTGAAGCTGGGCTGTGCCGCCGCCGCCGGCATCGACTACTACAAGCTGGGGATCCAGACCGGCCAGATCGCCGCCCAGGTGCTCACCGGCGAAAAGACCTGCGATGACATCCCCTTTGAAACCATCTCCGAGTACGGGATCTATATCAACTCGGATACGCTGAATGCAATGGGCATCACTCTGCCGGCCGACGTCTCCCAGAAGGCAGTGGAGGCATCCAAAGCCTGATCGTTCTGGCGAATCCATTCTACGCGCGGCGTCCGGCGCAGGAGTGCTGAGCACCGCGCATCGCACGCCGGGGAGCGGGCCTGAACGGCTGTGCCCCCCGGCGCCGGTGCCGAAGGCCGGCAAAATTCCGCCGCCCAACATGACGGCAAGGAGGCCTCTTTCATGACGGATCTGATCCTCAGCACTCTGACACAGGGCCTGATCTACGCGCTGATTTCCTTCGGCGTCTACATCACCTATACCATTCTGGACTTCCCAGACCTGACGGTGGACGGCAGCTTTCCGCTGGGCGCCGCCGTCACGGCGGTGCTGCTGACCCGGGGCGTGAATCCCTATCTGACGCTGCCGCTGGCCATCGCCGCGGGAGCGCTGGCGGGGCTTGCCACCGGACTGATCCATGTGAAACTCCGGGTGCGCAACCTGCTGGCGGGCATCATCACCCAGACGGCGCTGTTCTCCATCAATCTGCAGATCGCCGGGTCCAACCTGACAGTGGAGCGGGGGACCGATACGATTTTTACCGCCGGACCCACCATGGCCGCTCTGGGCGGTATGAGCCTGCTGGGACGCAAGCTGGCGGTGGCGGCCGCCCTGACGATTCTCATCAAGCTGGCGCTGGATCTGTACTTTCGCACCAAGTCCGGGCTTCTTCTGCGGGCGGCGGGCGACAACGCCGTCCTGGTCACCGCCCTGGCCCGGGACAAGGGGCGCATGAAGATTCTGGGTCTGGTGCTGTCCAACGCGCTGGTGGCCCTGGCCGGCTGCATCGTCTGCCAGGAGCAGCGCAGCTTCTCCGCCACCATGGGCACCGGACAGGTGGTGTTCGGTCTGGCCACTGTCATCATCGGCATTACGCTGTTCCGCCGGATGAGCTTCGTCCGGGGCACCACGGCGGTGATCGTGGGCAGCATCCTGTACAAGGCCTGCATCCAGGCGGCGATCACCATGGGCCTGCCCGCCAATCTGCTGAAGCTCATCACCGCCGTGCTGTTTCTTCTGGTGCTGGTGTTCTCCGGCCGGAAGGGAGAGGAGATCATCCATGCTTGAGGTACGCGAGATCACAAAGATCTACAATCCCGGCACCGCCACGGAGCAGACCCTGTTTGATCATTTCTCTCTCACCGTGGAGGACGGATCGTTCGTGGCCATCGTGGGCAGCAACGGCTCCGGCAAGACGACCCTGCTGAACATCATCTGCGGCTCCATCCCCATGGAGGGAGGCGACGTGCTGGTGGGCGGGAAGAGTATCGCCCGACGGAAGGACTATCAGCGTTACGCCACCATGGGCCGGGTGTATCAGAATCCGGCCATGGGTACCTGCCCCAACCTAACCATGCTGGAGAATCTGTCCCTGGCGGACAACAAGGGAAAACCATTTAACCTCTCCTTCGGCGTCAACAAAAAGCGCATGGATTTCTACCGGGAGGAGCTGCGGGGGCTGGGTCTGGGGCTGGAGGATAAGCTGCATGTGAAAATGGGCAGCCTGTCCGGCGGCCAGCGGCAGGCCGTGGCGCTGCTGATGGCCACCATGACGCCGCTGCAATTTCTGATTCTGGATGAACACACCGCCGCACTGGACCCCAAAACAGCGGAGGTCATCATGCATCTCACCGATCAGGTGGTGCGGGAAAAGAAGCTCACCGCCATGATGGTGACCCACAACCTGCGCCACGCCGTGGAATACGGCGACCGTATCCTGATGATGAATCAGGGCCATGTGGTGCTGGATCAGGCGGGGCAGGAGAAGCGGAACACCTCCATCGACGAGCTGTTGGGAAAGTTCAATCAAATCTCCCTGGAATGCGGCAGCTGAGGGTGCCGCCGAGAACTGGTTTGAGCCACCGCGATTGCGGTGGCTCTTTTGCGTTTTTTGCGCTGGGAAAGGGAGATAATCTATGATAGAATAAATTCAGGATTCAAATAGAAGCGTGACAATGGAAGTCCTCTCCGGCGCATTGGGATCTGACGCCCGACCGGAAAACCTACGCCTGGGCGACGGCGCCCGGCTTTGGGTCGGCTGCGCGCTGCTGGACAGCGCCTTCCGCCTCCTGAGACCCTTTGGCCGGGGGCGGAAACCGGTGTCCCGGAGCTTCCGGCGGGGTATAATCTCTCCCGGTGCGTGGAAAACTTCGGCTGTGATGCCTGTTTCCGCCACAATCGGGAGTTGCTGTTTGACGATGCCCGGCATCGCAGCCGGGAGGAAATTGCTGCCGCCAAGGCGGAAGAGGAGGAAAAAAGACATGAATGAGGATCTCAAGCGCATAGAACAGGTGCTGGAAGAAAAGGTGCGGCCCCAGCTCCAGTCCCACGGGGGCGATCTGGAGGTCAACCGCCTGGAGGACGGCGTGCTGTATGTGAACCTGCTGGGCGAGTGCGCCGGCTGTCCCTCCGCCGACCTGACCAACGAATCGGTGATCGAGGCGGAAGTGGTGAAAGCCCTGCCCGATCTGGTGCGGAAGGTGGCGGTGATCCAGACCGTCAGCAACGAGCTGTGGGAGCAGGCAAAACAGATACTGAGGGATCACCGGCTGTAATGGCCGCTCTTCCCGGGAAAGTATGTGCAAAGGGTCTGTGCGGCAAATGCCGCACAGACCCTTTCCTTTAATGGAGAGCAGCCGCTCAGTCGGCGCACACGGGCACAATCCAGCCCTTGGTGTCGGCAATTTTGCCCCACTGCATGCCCGTCATGGTGTCATACAGCCTCTGTGTCAGGGGGCCGATCTCGCCGTTGTTGATGAAGGCGGACTCGTCCTCATAATCCAGCTGCTTGACGGGGGAGACGACGGCGGCGGTGCCGGAGCCGAAGACCTCCTCCAGCTTGCCTGCCTTGGAAGCCTGCATCAGATCCTCAATGGCCAGCTTGCCCTCGTGTACCGTATAGCCCCAGTCCTTCAGCAGCTCAATGATGCTGCGGCGGGTGACGCCGGGCAGGACGGTGCCGTCGTTGTCGCCGGCGGCGGCGGTGTAGAGTTCGCCGTCGATCTTGAAGAAGATGTTCATGGCGCCGACTTCCTCGACATATTTGCGCTCCACGCCGTCCAGCCACAGCACCTGGCTGTACCCCTTCTGCTCGGCAATCTGACCGGCCAGCAGGGACACGGCGTAGTTGCCGCCGCACTTGGTGAATCCCGTGCCGCCCGGACAGGCGCGGGTATATTTCGGCTCCACATAGATCTTGATGGGGGCCAGACCCGCCGCATAGTAGGCGCCGGAGGGAGAACAGATAATGATAAACTGATAGGAGGTGGAAGCGTGCACGCCCAAAGCCTCCATGGTGGCGATGGTGAAAGGCCGGATATACAGCGACGCGCCCTCCGAGTGGGGAACCCAGTCCTTTTCAACCTCCACGATCGCCTTGACGGCATCCACAAAATCCTCCACCGGAATGGGGGGGATGCACAGGCGTTCATGGGTGTTCTGCATCCGGCGGGCGTTGCAGTCGGGGCGGAACAGCTGAATTTGATTGCCGCCGGTGCGATAGGCCTTCATTCCCTCAAAGCACTCCTGGGCATAGTGGAACACCACGGCGGAGGGATCCAGGGAGATGGGCTGGTAGGGTACGATGCGGGCATCGTGCCAGCCCTGTCCCTCATCATAGTTCATGATGAACATATGATCCGTGAACATCTTGCCGAACCCCAGCTTGCTCTCATCGGCAGGCTTTGCCTTGGGGGCGGCAGTTCTGGTGATCTTGATCTCCAACATTTTGATTCGCTCCTTACATTTTGATTTTGAAGTCGGTTTCTGCCGGGAACAAAATAAGCTCCCGCCGTACTCCCGCATTGGTGCAGGAGAGGCGAAAGCCGAACTTCCGTGGTACCACTCTCATTGCTGTAAAAAACAGCCACTCGTATGCCCCGGTATCGGGAGGCCCCCGGTGCCGCCTACTGAGAACGCTCGGTTCGGCGGACTGCTCCCGGGTGAGATCAAAGGAATCCGCGCCTGCCGCCTTGCACCGCAAATGGCTGCTCTCTGAAAGACCGGAGCTCCCTGACATATCCCGTTCATCACATTGCTGTATAAAATTGCTATACTACTATTTATACGCTGACAAAAATGCAAAGTCAACCGTTAAAATTCACAGAAACCCGGTGGATTCCAGGGGATTTTGCTGTTGGCCCACAGGAAAAGCGGAAAGAGCGTTCCCCGAAGGCGGAAGCCGGAGACGGCTCCCGGGCGGAAAGCGGCTGCCGTCCCAACAAAACCTTGCGTTTGCAGAGAAATCATTGTAAAATTTCACAGCAGCGTTTGTGATATAATAGCCGTAAAGAGGCCATGGATATGCGCATTCCGAGCGCGGGCGCAGAGTTATATAATATCATAACGACAGTATGGCGCGTCTGTGCGCAAAGGGCGTTTTGAAGGATTGAACGTGATGAGAGCGCAGTAAAAGAACGACAGGAGGATGGGCAGATGACGGACGGAAAAAAAATCAGATTATCGGAGCAGACGGCTGACCGTCTATTGGAGATCATCGTGGATGAGCACCGGTATGCGCCGGGCGGCAAGCTGCCCAACGAGAACGAGCTGTCCACGGAGCTGGGCATCAGCCGCACCACCCTGCGGGAGTCCATCTCCTTTCTGGTGGCGCAGGGGGTGCTGGAGATCCGGCGGGGAAAAGGCACCTTTGTGTGCCCGGGACTGCAGGACAGCGACCTGGGACTGGCCTCCCTGTCGGAGCTGCGTTCCCGGGGACGGGCGAAGGATCTGTTCGAGATGCGCCTGATTTTCGAGCCGGAGACCGTGGCGCTGGCCTGCCAGCGGGCCACGGACGAGGAGCTGGAGCAGATTCGCGGCAAGGGAGAATGGGTGGAGCAGGTGGCGGCGGAGGGAGGCAACTGGCCTCAGGCAGACCAGGAGTTTCACATGGCCCTCATCAAGGCGTCTCACAACGAGTATATGCGGCGGCTGTATCCCATTCTCAACAGCACCGTGGACGAGATTGTGCAGCTTTCCCGCAACCGCGTCAACATGCAGGAGGTGGCTCTGAACGACAACCGGATGATTCTGGAGTTCCTGATGCGCCGGGATGCATCCGGTGCGCGCCACGCCATGAGCATCCACATGCGCCACCTCATCAACGTCCTGCAGGACTGACCCCCGCTTTTCTGAATACGCCGACAGCCGCACCGGAAGCAGTTCCGACGCGGCTGTTCTCGTTTTGGGGTATCAGGTGTCGGCGCGGCCGCACAGCAGGCGCAGCGCCTCGGTATAGCCGGCAAAGCCGTGACCCTTGATGGTGGCAGCGCAGGCCTGCCGGAGATAGGAGACCCTGCGGAATTCCTCCCGGGTGTCCGGATCGGAGATGTGAACCTCTATCGTGGGGATGCCCACGGCCTTCACCGCGTCCAGCAGCGCCACGCTGGTGTGGGTGTAGGCGCCGGGGTTGATGACAATGCCGTCCATCCTGCCGTAGGCGGACTGAATGGCGTCCACCAGCGCCCCCTCATGATTGGACTGGAAAAATTCCACCGCCGCGCCCAGGGCGTCGGCCTCGCTCCGGATCAGGGCACACAGATCGTCATAGGTGCCGCTGCCGTAGATGGCCGGCTCCCGGATGCCCAGCAGGTTCAGGTTCGGGCCGTTAATCACCAGAATGTTCACAGAAATCCCTCCAGATGGCGGCGGCGGTGTCTTCCGCCGTGCCGTTGTTGTCGATGGCCGCGTCCCGGAACCGGGCGTACAGCGGCCCGCGCTGGGCGTACATGGCGGCGAGATCCGCCGTGGCCGACAGGGGCCGGCCCTCCCGGGGCAGGGCGGAAAGCTCCCGCTCCAGCTGATAAATGCGCCCGTTCTGGTGCAGGGGCGGGTAGTTGCGGGGGTCTTTCACCACGCCGCCGCCGGTGAGAAGGATTTTTCCGGACAGCTTTCCCGCCGCCGCCGTCTCCTCCCATTCCAGCGCCCGGAAGGCGCCCTCGCCCTCGCGTGCAAAGATGTCCGGGATGGAGCGGCCCGTCCGCGCCACGATGGCAGCGTCGATGTCCACTGCTTCCCGGCCCGTCAGCGCCGCCAGCGCCGCGCCCACCGTGGTTTTGCCGCATCCGGGCATTCCGATCAGAACGATGTTGGCGGAATCCCGGCGCAGCAAAGCCAGAATCCGCTCATTTTCGGAATCGGGGATGGATCTGTCAAAAAAGTGCTCCTCCGCCGCCGACGCCTGTGCCACCAGCATGGGCAGTCCGTCGGAATGGGGAATATCCAGTTCCTCCGCCTGCTGCAGCAGCGCCGTTCGGCGGGGGTTGTAGATCACATCCAGCACGCCCCGGCAGCGGGGGAAGAGCTGCAGATCCACGGGGGAGAAGCCTGTTTCCGGGTACATCCCCACGGGAGTGGTGTTGACCACGATCTCCGCGTCCGCATGGCGGGCGAGGTTTCCGTAGTTGTCCTCACCCTCGCGGGAGACCACGACGACCTCCTGGGCGCCCAGCTGCCGGGCCATGGCCTGCGCCGTCAATGACGCGCCGCCGCTGCCCAGAATGACGGCCTTGACGCCGGAGAAGCCGATGCCCGCCCGGCGGGCCATGAAGCGGAAGCCCGCCGCGTCGGTGTTCCAGGCGTACAGTTTGCCGTCGGCACGACGCACCAGCGTGTTCACACTGCCGATGGCCCGGGCGGCCTCATCGATGACGTCGCAGAAGGGCATGACCTCCCGCTTGTAGGGGATGGTCACATTCACCCCGCCGATGTCCTCCCGGCGGAGAAAGGCGGGCAGATCCCCGGGCTCCAGCTCGATCAGGCGGTAGTCCTCACAGCCCAGGGCCCGGTGAATGGGGACGGACCAGCTGTGGCTCAGGCGTCGGCCCAGCAGGCCGTAGAGCTTGCCGTCCACGGCTCAGACTTCGGCGTAGTTGCCCAGGAACTGGAAACCGGCGCAGGTGCGCTCCAGCTCCTCCAGCATGGGCAGCACGCCGGGCTCCTGAACGGAGGCATCCAGCTCCAAAAAGAAGATGAACTCGAAGTTGCGGCCCGTGACGGGGCAGGACTCCAGCTTGGACATGTTGATGCCCAGCGCCGACAGCTTGGAAAGAATGTCGTACAGCGCGCCCGGCTTGTTGTCGCAGGAGATAATCAGACTGATGCGGCTGGCCCCGGCATAAATGACCGGGTTCTTCGTGATGCAGATGAAGCGGGTGTAGTTGTTGTCGCTGTCCTGAATGTCGTCCCGGAGTGTGGAGAGACCGTACAGCTCCGCGCAGACGTGGGAGGAGATGGCGGCGGCGTGTTGATTTCCGCTGTCGGACACCATTTTGGCGGCTGCGGCGGTGTTGTCGCAGGGGATGACCCGAACGCCGTTCAGCGCGCCCAGAAACTTGCTGCACTGGCCGATGGCCTGCTCGTGGGAGTAGATCTCTGTGATCTCCTCCTGCTTCACGCCGGGCAGAGCCAGCAGTTCGTGGCGGATGCACAGCCGGGTGCTGCGCACGATGGAAAACTGCTTGCGCTGCAGCAGGTCGTATACCGCCCGGACGGAGCCGTTGGAGCTGTTTTCAATGGGCAGAACGCCGAACTTGCACAGCCCCGACTCCACCGCGCCGAACACGGCGTCGAAGCTTTTGACGTAAACGATGCTGCCCCGGGGCAGCAGCTTGTCGCAGGCGGCCTGAGAGTTGGCGCCCTCCACACCCTGGCAGGCCACCAGACCCGTCTGGGGGAACACCGCGCCGCCCGCGTCCAGAGAGGCCTGAACCTGCGCTTTCACCCGGGTGGGCAGGTCGATCAGCTCCGCCTGACGGGAGCGGGCCAGCTGGAACAGGGTGGAGAACAGGTGGTAAGCGTAGCGTTCCCGCTCGCCGGAGGCCTCCGTCACCCGGGCCAGAATCTCCCGCTCCCGGGTTTTGTTCTCGATGGGCAGATGGCGTTCGTTTTTGCTGGCGGCCACCTCCTCAGCCAGATTCATGCGCTCCAGGAACAGGTTCAGAAGCTGATCGTCCACGGCGTCAATTTGAGTACGGATTTCAGAAAGTTCCATTTGGGTTTCCCTCCAATAACAAATCTAATAGGACGGCCGCGGTGACCGCCTCCACCACCGGAACCGCCCGGTGGGCAATGCAGGGGTCGTGCCGCCCCCGGATCACCAGCTCCTCCGGCTCCATCCGGGAGAGGCTGACGGTCCGCTGGGGCACGCAGATGGACGGCGTGGGCTTGATGGCCACCCGGAGCGTCAGGGGCATGCCGTTGGTGATACCGCCCAGAATACCGCCGGCGCGGTTGGTGACGGTTCGGATGGCTCCGTTTTCCACGGTAAAGGGGTCGTTGTTCTCTGAGCCCCGCAGGGCGGCGGAGGCAAACCCGGCTCCGAATTCCAGCCCTTTTACAGCGGGGATGCCGAACAGAGCGGCGGCCAGCCGGTTTTCCACCCCGTCGAACATGGGGTTGCCCAGTCCGGCGGGCAGGCCGACGGCCGCGCATTCAATGGTGCCGCCCACGGAGTCTCCCTCCGACGCGGCGGCGGCAATGGCCGCCCTCATCCGCTCTCCCGCCGCATCCGACAGGACGGGGAACTCTTTTGCGGCCACTGCAGCGAACAGCTCCGCCGAGGGGAACAGGGGAAAGCGCTCGTCCTCCACCGTACCGACGGAGGTCAGGTGCGCGCCGACAAAGATGCTCCGGCGGGCCAGAATCTGCTTGGCAATGCCTCCTGCGATGCAAAGAGGCGCCGTCAGCCGGCCGGAGAAGTGTCCGCCGCCCCGCATGTCCGCCTGCCCGCCCCACTTGACGTACGCGGTGTAGTCGGCGTGGGAAGGGCGGGGTTTGTCTTTCAGCTCGTCGTAGTCCGACGAGTGCTGATCGCCGTTTTCGATGATGGCGCACAGAGGAGAACCGCAGGTGACGCCCTGCTCCAGACCGGAGAGGAATACAGGCAGATCAGATTCCTTCCGGGGAGTGGACAGGCCGTTTTTCCCGGGTCGGCGCCGATCCAGAAACGCGTTCAGCTCACCCAGATCCACCGCCTCTCCGGCGGGCAGACCGTCCACAGTGACGCCGATGGCCCGGCCGTGGGATTGACCGAATACCCCCACACGGAGAATTTTTCCGAATTCAGAGGACATGTACTTCGCCTCCCAGCTTTGCATCGTCTTCAAAAAACGCGGGATAGGATTTGTGCACCGCCTCCGCTCCCGTGACGGTCACCGCCCCGGCGCAGCGGACGGCGGCGACGGCGGCGGCCATGACGATGCGGTGATCGTTGCAGCCGTCCGCGGTGCCGCCGGTGAGAGTGCCGCCCCGGACGATCAGTCCGTCGGGCAGCTCCTCCGCCTCTCCGCCCAGTGAGCGGAGCATGGCGGCGGTGGAGGACAGGCGGTCGCTCTCCTTCAGCCGCAGCCGGGCGGCGCCCTCGAATCGGGTCTCACCCTGAGCGCAGGCTGCTACAACCGCCAGAACGGGCAGCAGATCCGGAATTTCGGCTACGTCCAAGGTAATGCCCCGGAGCGGGCCGGGAGAAACGGTGGCGGCGTCGCCGAAGACGGACACCTCCGCGCCAAAGGCGTGCAGAACCTTCAGCACGGCCTTGTCGCCCTGGGGAGAGTCCATGTCCAGCCCGGTCAGCGTGACAGGATGGCCTAAAGCTCCCGCCGCCAGGAAGAAGGCGCTGTTGGACCAATCACCGTCCACCGCCAGTGTCCCGGGGGAGGAGAACGTCTGGCCGCCGGGGACGGCGTAGCCGTTCTGCCGGAGGGTAACCGAGACCCCGAAGCGGCGCAGGGCGTGGAGCGTGATGTCCACATAGGCGGCGGATTCCAGCGCGGTGGTCAGTGTCAGAGTGCTGTCGCCCAGCAGCTTCGGCATGGCCAGCAGAAGCCCGGTGATATACTGGGAGCTGATGTTGCCCGGCAGCCGGTAGTCCCCACCGGCGAGAAGCCCTGCGGTTTCAAAGGGGAGCTTTTCCGCCGAAAAGGCGACTCCGTGGGCTTCCATGGCGGCTTTCAGCTCGCCGATAGGGCGCTCCGGCAGCCGACCCCGCCCGGTAAACCGAACCCGGGGGCACAGAGCGGCGGCCACCGGCAGCAAAAAGCGCAGAGTGGAGCCGGACTCGCCGCAGTCCAGCAGCGCCCGCTCCGGCAGGTCGCGGATGGGGGATACCGTCACGGTGTCCCCCCGGCGGGCGATGCCCGCCCCCAGGGCTTCCAGACAGGCGCAGGTGGTGTCGATGTCCGCACTGGTTCGGGGCAGCCGCAGTGCCGTGGGCCGGTCCGCCAGCGCGGCGCAGATCAGCACCCGGTGAGCGTCGGACTTGGAGGGGATGGCGGGCAGCGTTCCCGCGAGGGAACCGGGCGCAAGTTTCACATCCATCTCAGCGCTCCAGTCCGGCGCGGAACACCGCTTCCAGCTCCGCAACCGGGATCTTTTTCAGAAAACACTCGCCGATGCGGCGGGGAATGACCAGCGTAATGTCCCCGCCGGTGCGCTTTTTATCCGCCAGCGCCGCGTCCGCCAGTTCCCCCGCGCCGTATGTCGTGGATACGGGCAGGCCGCTGCGCGCGAGCACCGCCGCGATGCGGTCGGCGCAGGGGGTTTCGCACCAGCCCAGCGCTTCCGCCGCCCGGGCGATGAGTACCGTGCCGATGGCCACGGCGTGGCCGTGTGCGATGGTGTAGCCGCTGCATTGTTCGATGGCGTGGCCGGCGGTGTGCCCCAGATTCAGGGTGCGGCGCAGACCGGTGTCAAACTCGTCCTGTTCCACCACGCTGCCCTTGAAAGCGACGCACCGGGCGATGATCTCGGAGAGACCGGCCTGCAACTGGTCGGTGTCGAACCGGTCGAACAGGCTCTCGTCGCAGAGAATCCCGGTCTTGATGGCCTCCGCCGCGCCGCCGGCAAACACGTCCGCGGGCAGAGACTTCAGGCAGTCTGTGTCGCACAGCACGGCGGCGGGCTGGAAGAAGACCCCCGCCAGATTCTTACCGGCGCGCAGATCCACGGCGGTCTTTCCGCCCACGGAGGAATCCACCGCCGCCAGCAGTGTGGTGGGCAGCTGCACACAGCGCACCCCCCGAAGATACACGCCCGCCGCAAAGCCGGCCATGTCTCCGGTGACGCCGCCGCCCAGAGCTACCACGCAGTCCGTCCGGGTCAGGCGCTCTCTGGCCAGAAATTCCAGAATCTCCGACAGGGTTGAGAGGGTTTTGTGCTCCTCCCCCGCCGGGAACACGAAGGAGCTGACGGAGAAGCCCGCATTCCGGAGACTTTCTTCCACGGTGTCCAGATACAGGGGAGCCACGGTACTGTCGGTGATGACGGCGGCGCGGCAGAGCCCCACGGCCTCTCGGATGCGCTCGCCGCACCCGGACAGCAAACCCGGGCCGATGGAGACCGAATAGGAGGGATTCACATGGATGTGGATGGTTTGAATGGAGGTTGGCATAGTCGATCCGTCCTTCTCAGTGAGGTTGTTGGGAAAGCCGCTGCCGGGTCAATTCCCGCCGGCGGAGGCCTTTTTCTCCCGGCCTTCCCGCAGCAGCGCCCGGATTTGCTCGGCATCCCGGGCCTTCAGCGCGTCCAGATACTCGCTCAGATGCCCTACCAGGATCTCCAGTTCGTCGGTGAGATAGTCGGCGTCGTCCAGAAACAGCTCCGTCCACATGTCCTCGTCCAGCCGGGCCACCCGGGTCATGTCCTGAAAGCTGCCGGCGGAGAACCCCCTGCGGCGCTGTGCCTCGGGGGACTTGATATAGGCGCTGGAGGTGATGTGGGCCAGCTGAGAGGTGTAGGCGATGATGCGGTCGTGCTCCTCGGGGTCGGAGAAAGTCAACCCCGCGAAGCCGATGTCCAGAAAGAAGTCTTTCAGTGTCTCCAGCAGGGGCATGTCGGTTCGGCTGTCCGGCGTCAAAATCATGGAGGCCCCGGCGTACAAATCCTCGGAGGCGGAGGTGAAACCGCCCCGCTCCCGGCCCGCCATGGGGTGGCCGCCGATATAGGAGAAGCCGTACTGCGCCGCCACGGGGGAGATCCCCTCCACCACGGTGCGCTTCACGCCGCACAGATCCACCACAATGGCGGACGGGGCAATCCGGGGGGCGTGGGCCGTCACCCAGTCGATAGCCCCCCGGGGCCGAATGGCCACCAGAATCAGGTCGCACCCGGGGAGGTTCTCCTCCGTCAGGGCGCCGTCGATGGCGCCGCACATCCGGGCCAGCCGCATGGTCTCCTGATCCAGATCAATGCCCCACACGGTGTGGGCGGTACGGTTTTTAATGCTCTTGGCCATGGAGCCGCCGATCAGCCCCAGGCCGACGATGCCGACGTTCATCCGATCAGCCCTCCACGGTCTTCATGAAGGCGTGCAGCTTCAGAAGTTTTTTTGCCAGCACATCGAACACTTCGGGCTTCAGGGACTGGGGGCCGTCGCACAGGGCGTGGGCGGGGTCGTTGTGAACTTCAATCTCCAGTCCGTCGCAGCCGGTGGCCACCGCGCCGGTGGCCAGAGGGTCCACCAGCCAGGATTTTCCGGTGGCGTGGCTGGGATCGATGATGATGGGCAGATGGGTCAGCTTCCGCAGAACGGGGATAGCGGCCAGATCCAGCGTGTTGCGGGTGTAGCTTTCGAAGGTGCGGATGCCCCGCTCGCACAGAATCACGTTCTGATTGCCGCCGGCCATGACGTACTCGGCGCTCATCAGCCACTCTTCATAGGTGGCGGACATGCCGCGCTTGAGCAGCACGGGCTTCTCCTGGCGGCCCAGAGCCTTCAGCAGGTCGAAGTTCTGCATGTTGCGGGCGCCCACCTGAATCACGTCCACGTCCTTGAACAGAGGCAGCTGGCTGATGTCCATCATCTCGGAGACGATGGGCAGCCCGGTCTCCTGACTGGCGGCCTTCAGGTATTCGATGCCCGCTTGCCCCAGACCCTGGAAGGCATAGGGGGAGGTGCGGGGCTTGAACGCGCCGCCCCGCAGCATGGTGGCTCCGCTGGCCTTGACGGCCTTGGCGATGGCCACCACCTGGTCTTCGGTCTCCACGGAGCAGGGGCCCGCCATCAGCGTCAGGGTGCCGCCGCCGACCTGGGTGTTGCCGACCTGAACCACGGTGTCCTCCGGGTGGAACTTGCGGTTGGCGTTTTTGTAAGGCTCCTGTACCCGCTTGACATCCTCAACGATGTCCAGCGCGGCGATCAGATCGATGTCCAGACGGGAGGTGTCTCCCACCAGACCCAGGATGGTGTTGGACTCACCGATGCTGGTGTGGATGATGATGCCCTTGTCCTGCAGCCAGGAAATCAGACTCTCCAGTTGATCGCGGTTGGGATTTTTTTTCAGAATGACAATCATGGCGTTACCCTCCTAAAATTGTAAAAAAAGACCCGCGGCCGGTTCGGCCGCGGGTTGAGATGTACCGTTGATTTCTGACAGGCTGTCAGACACGTACACTCCCGTTTTCAGCCAAACCGAAATAAGCCTTACCATAAAAATAGGTAAAGCTAAAGTAACGGTATTCAGCTGCACGGGTGATGTTGGTCATGTCTGTCTCCTGTATTCTCTTTAGATACCTAAAGCATAGCACGGTGATCGGCAAAAGAAAAGTGACAATTCCGACAAAAAATCAACGCATGCGGCTGCTTCTATGAACTTTCGTGATAATGGACGTCAGGAAATCCCTGCGCCGGATACACACAGACCCGGCGCCGTCTGGGGAAGGCAGCCGCCCATCAGCAGACGGGTGGCCTCCAAAATGAATCGGGCGTCCCGGCACATGTCGGCCGAGGCTTCCATGTACTGGCGGTGCAGTCGGCGCAGCGCGTCCACCAGCTCCTCCCGGGAGTCCTCCACGGGATTGGGGCCGTAACCGTTCAGATAGGACGCCAGATACTCCCGCAGCGCATCCTCGTACCTGCGGTGATCCATCAGGGAGTTGGGGTAGTTGTCGTTGTGGGGGTATGTATAGGCGTCGGCCAGGTAGTGGGTCAGCTTGCCCAGCGTATAGTACTGCCAAACGGTCCAGCGGACCCGCCGCTGAAGCCGGCGAATCCGGTCGTTGATGTACCACTCCGAATTCCGGAAGTTGTGACCCCGAAACCGCTGCTCCCGCAGGGAGCCCTTGAGATAGGTGGAGGGATATCATAGAAGTGCAGAGAGTAAACACCCCAAATGTGATAGAATCAAAAAAAGAACAAGGTGGTGTTTGCAATGCGCAAATATGACAAGGAGTTTAAAGAAGAAGCGGTCAAGCTGTCCGATGAAATCGGCGTGAAGCAGGCGGCGGCACAACTTGGCATTCCGTACTACTCACTGGCGGAGTGGCGGCAGAAACGAAAGGCCTTCGGAGACCACGCCTTCGTCGGCAGCGGTATTCGCCGTGACGCGCCGCTTTCCGAGAACGAACGCCGGCTGATCAAGGAAATCTCGGAGCTACGGAAAGCCAATGAGATTCTCAAGGATGCGCTGGGTTTTTTCGCCAAAGACCGGAAACGGTAAAGCCGGGGCGGTTGTATGAGTACATCACACTGCGCCGTGAGCGGTTCTGCATTCATACCATGTGCCGGGTTGTAAAAGTCAGTGAATCCGGGTACTACCGCTCTTTGCAGTCGGCTGGCAAGCCAAAACCGTGGCAGCTGCTTCTGGTCAAAATACGAGAGGTTTACAAAGAAAACCCGGACAATGACAATTATGGTGTTGGCCGAATTCTCCTGGCGCTTACACAGCGCGGTATCGCGGTAAGCCGAAGCAGCGTACGGCGGGCCATGAAGCGCGGAGGCCTGCTCCA
>Ga0183097_10604_pt1 | contig 56051 bp, 67 predicted proteins | sample BioMet8_FD_128883 | JGI IMG/M metagenome (GOLD analysis project Ga0183097, IMG submission 128883) | Microbial communities from bioreactor (seeded with sewage sludge) at Lawrence Berkeley National Lab, California, USA - Biofuel... | ecosystem: Engineered > Bioreactor > Anaerobic > Unclassified ... | reverse complement strand
GCGTAAAACTGCTGCAGGTCGTTTTGCGTCAGCTTGTTCAGCGGGATTTTGCCGATCTCCGGCACAATGTGCAGGCGGATGCGGCTCTCATAATTTGCTTGGGTGGTGGGGCGGAGCTTCGGCTTGGAGTGGTTTTCGTACCAGTATGTGAGCCAGTCCCCGAAGGGCATCTCGGGGCGCAGCTTCGCGGACGTTGAGCCGCCGCAAGATTCCTTGAGTGCCTGGAGCTTTTCCAGACACTCATTTTTTGTTTTGGCGAGAACGTTTTTGGTTTTGGGATAGCCGTTGTCGTCGTATTCGATGACGATTCGGCCTTCCCAACGGCCATCCTTGCGCAGCCTTACAGTTCCGTCTCCGTTTTTTCGCTTTCTTGCCACGGTTTCAACTCCTTTCCGAAAATGTCTTCCATGAATCCGCCCACGATGCCGCTGGCGGTTTTCTGCATATCCGGCGTCACATGGGTGTAGGTGTCCAGCGTGAAGCTTGCGTTGGTGTGGCCGAGGATGCCGGAGAGTGTCTTGGCGTCCACGCCGCTGGCGAGGGCGTGGGTTGCGAACGTGTGCCTGAGATCATGAAACCGGATGCTCGGCAGCTCTGCCTGCTTCAGCAAGGTTTTCAGGTGGTTGTAGGCGGAGCTGGGCGATATAGGCAGCTCCGGCTTAATGGGATTTGGAAAGATCCACTGGCTGATCGAATTCTTTTTGCGCTGCCGCAGAAGCTCCGCCGTACTTTGGGGCAGGACGATGGTGCGCATGCCCATTCCTGTTTTGGTGTCGCCCAGAGAGAACACGCCCAGCTTCTTGCTGTGGAGAGTGCGACACACCTTCAGCGTACCGGCTTTCCCGTCGAAGTCCCGCCACATGAGACCACAGATTTCGCCCCGCCGCAGACCCGTGGTCAGATCGGTATAGAAGAAATCGTGCCAGATCTTGTCCCCCTTGATGACGGCAAGGAAGGCGTCCAGCTCCCGGTCGTTCAGCACCTGCTTTTTGCTGCCGCCCTGCCGGGGGATGGTAGCGCCCTTCGTTGGATTGCTGGCGATGAGGTGTGCCTGCACGGCATCCTGCATGGCCAGATGGAGCACGCAGTGGATGCCGCGCACGGTGTTGTCGGCAAGCTGGGTGCCTTTCTCCGGGTGTTCGTTGACGCGCCCTTCTTTTTTCAGCCGGCGATACATCCGCTGAATGTCCTGCGGGGTGATAAGGGAGATCTGTTTGTCGCCCAACTGCGGCTTGATGTACTGTTCGATCACGGTGCGGTAACTTCGTATGGTACCGGGGCGAACGGTGTCCTCCTTGTATTCGGCAAGCCAGCGATCCAGCCACTTGCCCAAGTTCATGCGGCTGTCCTCGGTCAGATCCACATCGTGGTAGTCCTCAATATTGCGGTGGAGCCTGTCCATCAGCTCCTTCTGTGTCTTGGCGTAGACATGGCGGAAGATGAAGTCTCCATTTTTCTTGTGCCCCACCACGATGCGGCCTTCCCAGCGGCCGTCCTCCCGTTTTCGCACCATGCCGTCACCGGATGGGCGTCGTTTTGCCATGGATCAGTCCTCCTTTCCGGAACAAGCGGCCTCCGCCGCTTTCTTCTCGATTTGGTAAATTTCCTCCGACCACTTTTCCTCCTCCCGGTCGAAGGAGTGGGGCGGCTCATGCAATAATTCCCGATAAATTCCGCTCGCCAGACGATAGCCATTCAGAAAACTGCAGAGCGACGTTTCCTCGCGCAGTGCGTTTTCCAGATCGATATAGCGCAGTAGCAGGGTGCGTTGCTGCTTGTCCAGCTGTTTGTGCAGGGCTTCGTGCGCACGCTCCAGCTCGTGTCGGAGACGCTCGCATTCGGGCGGCGTGTCGAAGCTCTTTTGCAGAGATTTCATATAGTCGTACATGGAATCGCCTCCTGTTCAAGACAACACATATACCACAACAGTCGGCACAAAGCTATTAAAAAATGCAGTGTTTCCAATGGCTTGATGGTTTACATGGACAGGGTGGGGCCGGTGTATTCCTCATGGTCGTCCGGCTTGTGGCCCATGGCAATCTTCTTCTCCCTGAGCTTTTGCAGACGCTTGCGGTCAATCCGCATCCCCACGGGGCCGGTCTTGGGCAGAGAGTTGTCACGGAAGATATTTGCCATGTGATGGAGCAGTCTGGTTGCTGCCAGCATGACGGATTGCGGGTGCAGACTGTCCGCGCGATCGAGAAAGAATTGTGCGTACTCGTTGCCCTGATCGGCGGCGCGGGTCAGCCAGTAGAGTGCCAGCTCCTTGTCATATTTCACCTCGCGTCCCATGAGGCACAACTTACCCAGCAGATATTGGGCGTATTGGTTTTCTGCGCTGGCGGCGTCGGTCAGATACCGCAGCGCCCTGGTAACGTCTTTGTTCACGATCTTGCCCCGAAGATACTCCTTGCCGACGCGGTAGGCGGCGTAGTGACTGCCATTGCTTGCAGCATATTCCAGCCACTCCATGCCAAGCGTGGGGTCTCGCACCAGCAGATCGTCAGAGAGAAACAACTTGCCCAGCGCATACTGCGCCATCACAACATCCTGTCGCGCCGCCTTATAGAACCAATCCCGCGCCAGCTCGGAGTTTGGAATCAGCAGCCCGCCGTCGCGGTAGAGCTTGCCGAGAAAATACTGTGCGGTCGCATCGCCGTCCTCCGCCCATGCTCTTAAATCCTCCACAGCCTTGTCGCGCTCCGCAAGGCGCAGGGTGTCGTCATAGACATCGTCGACGATTTGCCGAACGGCGAAGCGGTATACGTCCCAGCCTAAATAGACCATACTGTTTTGCTTGAGCAGATGGTCGTAGAACTTGTCTGTGGAAATAAGCCTCGGATTGTGTGAGGCTTCATCGTCCACTTCAAATGCAACTCGGCGCATACCCGTTTCCAGCACGAAGTCGGCAAAGCGGCTGTCTTGGTAGATGTCGAAAAACGGGTACTGCGAATAGAGATATCCCGCCTTTTCCGCGCCAAAGGTATCTGCAAACAGGTCTATGAACAAGTCCTCAGCCGCGCTTCCGGACGCGGCGTGGTATGTAGGCATGAGATCACCTCAATCCTTCTTTAGCGCAAAGATTCCAAATAGCTTTGCGCCCTATAGGACTCTAAAAGCGGAAGATTCTTTTTGGATATGTTGATTCCCCATTCCGGGGCGCTTGTCTGCCCTTCTTTTTCATACTTTCGGTCTACCAGCACGGCGTTGGGCGCGAGCCATGCGGTGGAGGGGATAATATAGACATCAGGCAACTTCCCATCAATGAAATGCATATAGCAGACTGCACGATTCGCCGTGGGTTGCATCTTTTCTTTTGTGATGTACACATACCCGAAGTCCCTGCAAGATTTGACCTGTATCTCATAATATACATGGCTCTGCGGGGGCTTTGCCACGAAATCCACGCCATGGTCATCCACCTCGGATGTGTAAACATCAAACCCATAGGAGGAGAACTCCATCTTTGCGTAGTACTCCGCATAACGCCCCAGCTGCATGCGGTTGAGCTTCGACCAGATTAGATTCGGCATTAATCATTCCTCCGTCACTTCTTTGAGCAGTATCTTCTGTTCAAATCCGCCGCGCTTGGCGGCCTTATCCCCACGCGCTTGATCCAGTTCCGTTACGGAATAACCCCGTGCCACAGCGCATGCATGGATTACCTCCAAAAGATCAGCCAGTTCCTCAATGTTCTGATCCTTGTGGTATTCCGCCAACTCCTCGTCCAGCTTTTTGTCCAACATTTTGAGATAGGCCTCATCTGACAGCGTTTCGGTTACGCAAGTCTTGCCGGATGCTTCAATGATCTCCGGAATACGGTCACGGACGAGCTTGTTGTATGTATAGATTTTCTTCTGGCCACCATGGGCCATGTAGTCCCAGATGGTGTAGTCAAGCAGCCTCACAGAGAGTCCCGGATACTTTGGTTTTAGCAATACAACCGCCTGCGAAAGCAGTTCCTGTGCGGTAGCCATGGAGTGTTTTTCGCCGGTGCACTGTTCCAGAAACCTGAGCACATGGCGATCTGGCTTTGCCAGATCATCCTCGCCGGAAAGCATATAAAAGTATTGTAGGGCAAGCCCGCTGCCCTGTCCCGGAATGATCTTGATCTCGCGCTCGGCCTCGGAGTTCAGTTTGCTGTCACGCAAGTCGGTGAAGGTTTCCACGCCGTACCGCTGCAGAACCTTTGCAAAACGGAGCACGGCGTCGACCTTTAGAATCCCGTTTCGGGATGAGGTGCGTTGATGGTTTTGAAAAACGCTGTCCGCGCACTGCCCGACACCGATCGCTTCAATGTTTTTGATCAGCGCCGAAACGGTATATGCGTTGTCCGAGATATCCCGTTCCGGGTCATATTCCCTTAGGTTGAAGTAGCGGCAATAGCGGCGCACAGTGTTTTGGACGCCGGCATACCTGACGCCGATGGAAAAAACCGCATCTATCACACAGAGCGGCAGCGAGGCGTAATAGTAGGCTTCGCTCAGTTTGACAGTATCAAGAGCAAAAAGCCTTTCACAGCTTTCCCCCAGCTTTGCTGCTTTCATTTTCAATCAGCCTCCTCAATATTGTCTCATCCGCCGGGCAGAAATCATACTGTGGAATCTCATCCACGGTGATCCAGCGGATATCGTGATGCTCTAACTTCTGAGGCGTCCCCTCCGCAATCGCAGCGTTGAACAGCGTCAGGTGCACGGTCAGGTCGGGATACTCGTGGACTACGTCCATAAACACCTCGCCAACGGAGAGGGTAATGGCCAACTCCTCCTGACACTCGCGGATAAGAGCCTGTTCCTTTGTTTCGCCGGGTTCCACCTTGCCGCCGACGTACTCCCACAGCATTCCGCGCGCCTTGCTTTCCGGCCGCTGGCAGATCATAAATTTATTCTTGTCCCATATTAGGGCGGCAACTACTTCGGTCATCTTACCCCACCACCAGTTTATTTGTTTTCTTCAGGAACTTCGCCGGGATCGGCTGGTCCAGCTTCCATGTGATATTCATAGGCCGGCTGCCATCATGCTTCACATAGCTTGCCGTGCCGAGATAGGTATAAGCCTCGGCACCGCCCGTGACGTGGTCCGTCTTGAACTCCCGGACGAACAGCAACACTCTGGAGCCACGCTCCCGGTGGTGAATATACCGCTGGCCGGTAGGAGAATCCTCCGCCGTGGTGCTCTGGCTCTGCCAGTGGAAAAGGCTTTCGCTCACGGAATAATCGTTGTACATGGTCGTGGGCGAGTAGTCCTTGTCCGCCTTGTTGAGAGTCACAAAGAACACATCCAAGCTCTTATCCGGCAGCCACTTCACGCCCTCACGCACGGTAGCGGGCTTCAAAAAATCCATGGCAACCAGCAGCTGATCGCGTGTGTAGGTGCAGTGCAGATCCAGCGGACAGTCAAAGTCCAAATCCACCGGCTCGTCAATAAAGTCAATGCGGTTATATTGGTAGCGCAGCAGCTCCAAGAGCTCCGCGCGCATCACCGGGCTATCTGCCAGCCCATACAGGTTGTCCAGAACCTCATCAGCGTTCCAGTCCTCCGCCGCCTTGCCCCAGACGGTGATGTAGAACATTTGCAGCATCCGCTTGTCCAGATCCGGCAGCGCGGTGAAATCCACATCGTCCAGCCGGGGCAGAAGGTCCAGCAAGAAAGAGATGAATCGCCGGGAGTCCAACACAGAAAACCTCGTCAGCGCCTTTGTGATCGTGTCCTCCAGCGGCTCCGTAAAATCCTCCGCCTCATCCGCACTGGCGCAGAGACGGGAGAAAGAGGAAAACTTGTAGATAGCGCGGGAGTCAAGGTGATAGTAATCGAGGAAGTTGCCCAGCGTCAGGTTAAGGCCGCTGTCGTCCGAAAAGCTGGCAATCCGCGACACCAGTCCGGCACTGTTGCCATAGGAGGCGCGAATGTTGTCCAAGATGTACTTGGCGGCCTTTTTCTCCAGCTGAATATAGCAGCCTTTGGGGACGGAGACAAAACCATCCTTCAGCTCACGGGTCACGCTGCGATTGGTGTTGGAAAGCAGCGCCGCGAACTTGTCCTCAAAGTTATATTTCCTGTTTGCCTGACCTATGAAGTCCAGTACGGTCAGGCATTCTTTATCTTCACTCAGGCGCAGACCACGCCCCAGCTGCTGTAAGAAAATCGTTAGGGATTCCGTGGGACGGAGAAACAGCACTGTATTGACCTCCGGAATATCTACGCCTTCGTTGTAGATGTCCACAACGAAGATAAAGCGCACGTCGCCGGCAACCAGACGCTGTTTGGCGGTCTGCCTCTCCTCGTCCGGCGAGGAACCGATCAGGTACATGGACGGGATGCCGTGGTCGTTGAAATAGCTGCACATGAACTGTGCGTGTTCAATGGATACACAGAAGCCCAGACCCTTCACATCGTCAATGTCGGTGACATATTTGAGCAGAGAAGAAACCACTAAATCTGCGCGGCGGTTCGCGGCGACTCCGCTGAGGGTATAGAGATTGGAGAGCTCCGTCTTGTCGTAGCCGCCGGCGCTCCAGCGCAGGGTATCCAGATCGATATTGTCCGTGACGCCAAAATACTGGAACGGGCATAGGAGCTTCCGGTCGATGGCCTCGGGCAGACGGATTTCCGCCGCAATGCGGTTACCAAAGTACGGCAGGATGCTCTTGCCGTCCATACGCTCCGGCGTGGCGGTGAGCCCCAGCAGTATTTTCGGCTGATAGTATGTAAGCAGCTTTTGATAACTGGGTGCGGCGGCGTGGTGGAATTCGTCCACCACGATGTAATCGTAGAAGTCCGACGCGGTCTTGTCGGTGAAGCTCTTAGAGTTGAAGGTTTGGATGGACAAAAACAGATTGCCCACGCTCTCCGGCTTGTAGCTGCCCACGAATAGTTCGCCAAAATTAGCGTCCTTCAGCACGGCGCGGAAGGTGTACAGGCTCTGCTTGAGGATTTCCTCCCGATGGGCAATGAACAGCAGGCGACAAGGTTTGCCGGGGGTTTGCTTGCGAAAGCGCTTGTAATCCAGCGCGGAGATAACGGTCTTACCGGTACCGGTTGCAGCAACCACCAGATTGCGGGTGTAGCCACGGACGGTGCGCTCGGCCTCCAGCTTGTCCAAAATCTCCTGCTGGTATGAATAGGGCGCGATGTCCATGGTGTAGAGCTCGGGATTGTTGGCGTCGTAGTATTTCTCCGCCTGCAACGCGCGGGCAAGCCGCTCCCGCTGATCCTCGGCATAATACTCAAATTCCCGGTCGTTCCAGTAGTACTCAAAGGTGGCGGCAATTTTGTCGATGGTTTCGGGTAGATCCCGCTTGGTGACCTTGGTGTTCCACTCCAAACCGCTGGTCAACGCCGCATTGGAGAGGTTGGAGGAGCCTACATAGGCGGTGGTGAAGCCGGTGTCCCGGAAAAACACATACGCCTTTGCGTGGAGCCGCGTTTGCTTCGTATTGTAGCTGACTTTGATCTGCGTGTTGGGCAGCTGACGTAACTCTTCAATAGCTTTCACGTCCGTTGCGCCCATGTAGGAGGTGGTGATGATGCGCAACTCGCCGCCGTTTTGGGTAAACTCCCGCAGCTCGTCCATAATGAGGCGCAGGCCGCTCCATTTGATGAAGCTCACCAGCATGTCGATGCGGTCAGCGGAGGCGATCTCCTTTTTCAGCTCCGTGTACATCTGCGGCTCGTGGACAGCGCCGGTGAATAGGCTGCTTTGAGCCATGGAGGTCTCCGGGCGAGTGAAATCAGCGGCGGTTTTGCCGGCTGCCAGCCGGGGGTCGGCCTCGCGTAAAAGCGCAAGAAGCTGCTCTGCCTGCTCCGCGACGGACAGAGCGGCAAAGTCAGCTTCTTGTGTGGAAGCCTGTATTAAGGTGACGATTTGATTGGTGAGTGCCACTTGTGCGGCGATATCGCCGCCGTTGTCCAGTACGTTGTCCAGGCCCTTTTGAACAATGTCCGCCAGATACTGCGAAAGCACATGCGAGGCTTCCGCCCTGTCGATGGGCGCAGTATCCTTGCAGGTCTGTGGGATCTCCGCGAGCTCGCTTTGCAGTTTTGCGTTGATGACTTGTTCGTATAGGCCGGGATGTAACATGGATGACACCTCTTAATAAACGATTGATTCTTTGATTCTTTGACCATTATCTCACTATGGCTGTCCTATTTAACGGACTAATGCTACCTATCAATCTTTCGGCTTGATATATCGTCCGCTCTTTATCCTTCCGTCTTTAGGCTTTTCAGCGGAAGCAGGGATTACCCAGGAATAACCTACACGCATTGCTCCTGGAATGCGATCCTCTGCACACAGGATCTGTATGCGCCGCGTGGAGATGCCCCACTTTTCTGAGGTCTGACGAATTGAGAGATATTCCATGACGGGAACCTCCATAAAAAATAGCCCTGTATTTCTACAGAGCATGCTTTCCGGTTGCAGCTGGCTGCCATCGAAAATCAGGCCCTTTAGCTTTGCACCGCCGCCTTTCGACGGTTTTGCCGTGAATATTTTTTTCCAAAAATATTCTAGTCGAATTTGCGAACAATGTCAATCAAAAATCTAAAATTTTCCACAATAAAATACATATTTTGTCACGCTGCACAGCACAAAACATAGTAAAGCACCGATTCATTCAGGTAGCCAAGCCTGCGTGAATCGGTGTTTTCGTTATTTTTCATATTCCCAGTTTTCTGTGTAACGGTTATGCCTGCTCAACCATTCCATAAACTCATCAGCGGTCTTTACACCTGATTTGTAATCCTTCTTCCATCGCTTCAGATGTTTCTTATACATCTGAAGCTCTTTTTCCACATCTTTGTCATCTGGATGGCGGTATTTGAGCATACGCCGGTTTGTATTGATTCTATCAATTTCTTTGCTCAATTCATCACTGCTGACTGTATCTGCAAACGTCCTTCTGGCGCCGTCTTCTTTACAGCTTTTATCTGAATTGAAGGGACTCGGCCTGTCACAATACTCTGTATCGGAGCGTTTGTACGCCACAAAGTATTTACCACAGTTTTTGCACTTACGAATGGTGAATCTATGCGTGATCAGAAAATGCAGCGAGGCTATGCAGACATCCTCAATGGTTTCGCAGTCGTATACAGTAAGCGGCACATCATACACATGCCTGCCGTAGGCCAGAAATGCCCGCATGCTTCGTTCAAAAGGAGACATTCCTTCAGCCTCAGGGATATGTTCTTCCATTATTTCATCTTCATGTCCTGCTTGTCGGCAGAGTTCCTGATGCATTGCCGGAACACTGCATCCGACCAATTCAAGGAAAAACATTAAACAGGAATTTGACAGAAACTCCGGATTTTCAATTATTAGATCGATGTAGTTTCGCGTCTCTACGAGGAAAGTTGAATTTTCGGTAATGCCATCAGCAAACTCTCCCGCAACCTGAAGGTATGGATGGCTGTTGGCTGTTATCTCCCCGGTCAGGGAAATAAAGTCCATGAAGGTTTCGCCTATATGCGCCTTGATGTCTATTCCCTTATATAGGTCTTTTATATATTCTTCGTTATAAGCAGGGCATCCGCCAAAGACGAGATCTCTGTCCTTTTCAGTTTTAAATGAGATTGTAAACATACATATTTTCCTCAGGATGTTACGAATCGTTCAAATTATATAATAATAAACTACACTTATTGACGCCGAAACGGTTACGAATTATAATAACATCGTAGTAATTATATAACGCTTCTCTGAAAGCTGTCAAGGGGGGGAAAGAAAAATGTGCAACACAGATCTGAGGGATGAAATTAGGATTGCCAATGTCCGGCAGTGGGAAGTTGCAGAAGCCATCGGCATCTCGGAGATGACAATGGTCAAGTGGCTCCGCAGAGAACTAGGCGATGACAAAAAGGCTCTGATCCGTCAGGGCATCGTCAAGGCTGCGGCACAACACCGAGATACAACCTAACTGGGCCAGGCCCGGTCATTCCTCGGAGGAAACTTCGAATGTTGACCTTAATCCCTGAAAACGGGAGAGGTCTATCTTTTTATAAGGGGGGTTGGAAAATGCGAGACAGAAAGAAGCAACGAGAACTGCGCAAGCTGCGTAAAGAAGAAAAGCTGGATTTCCGCGATGGCTCCGGTGTTCTTGATCCCACGCCATATTATGCGGTTCAGAAAATAATCAGGCAGGAGCGAAAAAACGCTGCGGCAGCTCGAAAGGAAGCAATAGCATGAACGACTTGGGTTTTTATGATCTGCTGACGCGATGTCGTGACGGAACTGTGGTCGTTACTGCTTTCAAGGAAAGCGGTGAAAAAGAGTTCTTCCGGTCAACCGACCCGGATGAATTGAGAGCAGCCGTTGAGCAACTTTCCCAAGAGAGTATTGCCGTATATGTTGACCGCAACCTCAGACGGTTTGATCTTCCACCCGGCGTCAGAGGCACAGACGATAATGTCGTGGTCATCAATTCCATAACAGTTGACTGCGATCTGCTCGGCCCGGCGCACACGGAAACAAGGCTGCCGGAAACAATTGAGGACGCAAAAAAGCCGCTGGGCAGATTCCCGGAACCAACCATTTTGGCCGACTCAGGATACGGTTTATATGCCGAGTGGTACTTTGAAGAGCCCATAAAGCTGACCGGAGCAGATATACGGGAAAAAGTCGAAGGTATCTTCCGTGGTTTCGGCCGTGCCGCAATTTCCGCATATGTCGAATACGGCTATAAACTGGACAATGTATTCACAATATCGCATATGTTTCGCGCTATTGGCAGCTTCAACAACAAACTGGAGGCTCCCGTAGAATGCCGCGTTCTCTCGAACAGCGGTATTTTTTATACTCTGGATGACTTCGCAAAATACTATGAAGCACCAACAGCAACAGAGCATGAGCCCTTTGAGGTTGACGAGCGAGTCGTCGGCAGCGCAGATCGAATTATGGAGCACTGTCCGTTTGTGCGAAAGATGTTGGATGATCCAAATGCCGTCACGGAACCTGAATGGAAAGCCGCGTGCGACAATATTTCTCTGGCCTCAGACGGGCCGGACAGGTTTCATGAGTGGAGTTCTCTGTACAGCAATTATTCCTATGAGGAAACCGAGTACAAAATCCAGCGATCTCTCGCGGCTAAGAAACCATGCACCTGCAAATACATCCATGAAAGCCTCGGCTTTGAATGTCCGGATGGCGGCTGCGGTGTAAAAGCTCCAATTGTTCACGCGCTGTATTCCAAGCAAGAGCAGATGCAGAATCTGCTCGAAAAAGACAAGCCGACCGATGACGAAGTTTATGACCCGTATTTTCTGGGCCTTGCTGCCTACGCAAAAGAAAACTGCCCGGCTGAATATGGCAGGCTGAAGCTGATGGTCAGAAAGGCCGGCGTCGGTCTCCGGGATTTTGAGCGGGCAGTGAATAACGAGGCCGAAAAGCGAAGAGAGCCTGCATTCGATATTGAGCCGACTGAAATCCGCCTTGACGGCATTGACCTTCACGGCGCTATGGAGCCGCCCGGCTACCGGATATCACTTGAGGACGGTGTCACACAGACGCGGTACGAGGACGGCATCCCGATTCTGGTTTGCCTTTGCCATGAGACGGTGGTTATCACCCGGCGGCTTGAGAACATCGATACAGGTCAGGAAAAGCTGTCTCTCAGCCATTACCGGAATAGCCGGTGGAAAGAAATCATAGCGCCACGGTCCAGCGTTCTGAACAAGAACAAGCTGGTCAGTCTTGCCGACAGCGGGCTTCCGGTGTCTTCTGACAACGCGGAAGGCGTCGTCCGGTACCTTTCAGCTTATGAGGCTGCAAACAGCAAACGGATACCCTTTATCCGCAGCATCAACCGTATCGGCTGGATCGGGACCGAGTTCTATCCCTGTCTCACAAACGAGGAAATCGTGTACGAGGGTGACGATACCTATAATCTTGTCGGCGCCATTACCGAACTTGGCAATTACGAGCTTTGGCTCAAAACCGCAGAGGAGCTTCGCAAGAATCCCTTTGCCAGAATCGTGATGGCCGCGTCCTTTGCCTCTCCGCTGCTGGAACTTCTGCAAAACCGCGTCATCATCGTGCATCTTTGGCATTCATCCCGGAGCGGTAAAACAGCCGCGCTCAAATTTGCGCTCTCCATATGGGGAGATCCCATGAGACTGATGGGAAACTTCAACAGCACGGCAGTCGGCCTGGAGCGCCGGGCAGGAACTCTGAAACACCTGCCGCTCGGACTTGACGAACTTCAGGTACTCAACGAAAAGCGCCTATCACCATCCCTGATCGTCTATTCTCTCGGGAACGGCTACGGAAAGACCCGTGGTTCCAAGAGCGGTGGGCTGCAGGACGTTCCGACATGGCGCAACTGCATCATCAGCACCGGCGAACAGCCGCTGAGCAATGAAAGCTCAATGGACGGTGTGGAAAGCCGCGTGCTTGAGCTCTACGGTCCTCCGATAACAGATATCGAGACGGGACGCCGCATTCATCAGATCAGTGAATGTAATTACGGTTATGCAGGCAAACGATACATCGACTTCATCGTAAATACGATTCTGACAAGCAAAGACAAAATACGACAAGATTATGAAAATATACGAGAAAAGCTTCAGACCGGGTTTGAAGGTGATCCCGGCGTCCATCTTGACAATATAGCTGTACTGGCGCTGGCCGACTGCTATTCTTCCGTGAGCCTGTTCGGTATGGCCGAAGAAGACGCTGTCGCAGAGGCTGTTTCTCTTGGAAATACAGTTTTACAAAACGCAAAGAGTCTGGAAAAGGAGGATGTAGTCGAGCGGGCATGGCATTTCCTTGAGGATTGGATCGCTTCGAACAAAACCCGGTTTGAATCGACAATATCGCCCTGCTACGGAAAAATCGAGACAAACAAGGTATATATCATCGCCGCTGTCTTAAAGCAGGCGATGGAAGAAGGAGGATATTCGTATTCCAAGAGCATCCGCGGGTTCCGGGACAGAGGGTATATCGAAGTGTTCGCCAATGCCGAGGGCGAGGAGAATACGCAGTGTCAGAAAAAGATCCAGGGCATCAATGTCAGGGCTGTATGCATAAAGCTGAACGTCCAGCCGGACGCTGACGACTTTCTGACTGACCCGATTGTGCCACTGACCGGTCCAAAGTAACGAAGGTAACGAAAGTAACGGGTAGTTGCGGAACATACCGGATATATCAATAAATATAAATTCGGAATGTGGGAGTAGTGAAAATAAACTCTACTATACAAACAATGTACCTACTGTTATTTCGTTACTATCGTTACCTTTGACTCAAAAAGCCTGTAATACCAACACTTTCTGCGGTAACGGCCCTGGTAACGAGTACGTGTACCGGCGTTACCGCGGTGGACACCACATCAATATTAAGGAGAATTCTATAATGGAAAAATCAGTTAAAAGCCTTACCCCTGTCAGCAAAGAGATGACAGTCTATACCCCGGTGCAGGTGAACGACAGAACGAGCTGGCACAACATGAAGCCTCTGGGCTATTCATTCCTGCAGGCAAAACACGACGACGGCAGCGAAAGCCTTTACATGGTAACGCATGACGGACTCATTCAGAAGGACCTGTACAGCGTTGTCGTTCCCCGGCAGATCTGCCCCTGCTGTGAAAAGTACATCACACCTATCCCGTCCATGACGATTGACGACTGTTACGTGGCTGAGTATCACTGCAAGCATTGCAATTACCGCTTTTCCCCGGAGGAGGTGCTTTTCCATGAGTAATATCTGGACGGTTCCAAAACCGACAAAGCACATAAAAGGGCTCTGCCGGGAACTTGGCATCGAGTACAGCATTGTTCCCTTTGACCTGGAACGGGTCATCTACCGCAACTTCGGCAACGGCTACGATGTGGAGATTTCCCGTGTCAATACCACGAGCATCAAAAAGAAAGCCGTCATCTATCTCTGGAAAGATACCAACCGCATCATTAAAATCGTGGAAGGTGTCCCGCAGGCGGATATCGGCAAATGGGTAGAATGGCTCCGTGAAAAGGCGCAGTCCCTAACGCCTGAGGATTTCGCAGAGGACGGCTTTCTCAAAGAGGAACGCACCATTTATGTGGGGGTCCCGCAATGCCGCGCAAACCATTAAAGCACTGCGCCTACCCAGGCTGCCCGAACTTAACCTCCGGGCAGTACTGCGAGGTGCATCGGCTGTCCGAGCGTCGGAAATACGATAAGTACCAGCGCGATCCGGACATCATCAAACAGTATCACAGAAATTGGCTGAAAATCCGTGGCCGGTACATCAGAGCGCATCCTCTTTGCGAGGACTGCCTTGAGTCCGGCAGGCTCACCCCGGCAGCGGAGGTTCACCACATACTTCCGCTGTCCCGTGGTGGGACGCACGACGAGGACAATCTTCGTGCGCTCTGCCGTTCGTGCCACAACAAGAGGCACATCGCTCTCGGTGACCGCTGAATGAAGCGTTAAACGACCGTCAGCCCCTGGTAGGGGGGTCTAAATCTCTACGACCCTTTTGTCTGGAAACGGCGTGGGGCGCCGTGTACGAAAAAAGCGAATCCAGACGCAAAAAACCAATAAATCAAAAAAATGGAGGAAGAAACATGTCGAAAGACGGTACGAATCGCGGCGGTCCACGCCCCGGTTCTGGTAGGAAACCGAAGGCAGTTGCTGAAAAGCTTGCTAATGGCAACCCCGGCGGCAGAAAGCTGACCATAGTAGATTTTGGTGATGAAGCTGAAAATCTTGTTGGTGCTGAAATGCCGCCGGTCAAAGAATATCTGAAGGCAAAGCAGAAAGACGGCAGCATTACCTGTGCCGAGGATATCTTTAAGGAAACATGGGAATGGCTGCATGAGCGCAAATGTGATCAGTTGATTCCCGTACAGCAGATTGAGCAGTATGCGATGTCTGTAGCTCGCTGGGTGCAGTGTGAAGAGGCGGTATCGGACTTTGGCTTTCTGGCAAAGAAACCGACTGGCACTGTTATTTCGTCTCCCTACGTTACCATGAGCAGGGAGTACATGAAGCAGGCAAATGCAGCGTGGTACCAGATTTTTCAGGTAGTCAAGGAAAACTGTTCTGCGGAGCTTAGCGGCCCGACTCCGCAGGACGATGTGATGGAGCGCCTGCTCCGCGCACGTTCGGGCATTCACTGACATTTTATATCGGCAGGAGGATGGCTCATGATGAGCTGTCCTCCTCTCTCGTTGGAGGAACACTATGAAACCACAGGATAAGCTCGCTATTAACAATATGCGGCTTGACGGTATATCCCCAGCAGAGATTGCTTCCCAGCTGCACCTTTCTCTGAATACCGTGTATTCCCATATCCGCAGGCATCCGCAGATTCCGAACGCAAGGACCTGCCTTTACTGCGGAAAGCCGGTGCTGCAGACGAAGGGCCGCCGGGCAAAGAAGTTCTGTTCTGACAACTGCCGTATGGCGTGGTGGAACAGTCATCAGGACAATATCAATAAAAAAGCATACTATACGCTGACCTGCAGTCACTGTGGAAAGGAGTTCACAGCTTATGGCAACAAAAATCGAAAATACTGCTGCCGGGAATGTTATATCGCTTCCCGCCAGCCCTTACAGCCCGGATAATCTGCTGATGTACCATACCTCGCTTTCTCTGGTTGAGCGGATGGTCCAGAATGGTCTTCTCACACAGATTGACTACGGGAAATCCGTTGCAATTCTCACGAAAAAATACGGCCTTCCTTCGGACAGTATTTTCGCAGAAATAGCTTGATAACCTGCCGAAAGTATGGATATATATAGTAACCCCAAATTGATACAAGGAGGCAGGCTGTATGGCAAGAACCATTGAACAGGTGCCATTCCCGGAACAGGCACCAAGGCCAAAATGCGTGGCTGCTTATGCAAGAGTCTCGTCCGGCAAGGACGCAATGCTCCATTCGCTCTCTGCGCAGGTCAGCTGTTACAGTGAAATGATACAAAAACACAAAGGCTGGCAATACGTCGGTGTGTATGCCGATGAAGCCAAGACCGGCACAAAGGATTCCAGAGAGGACTTTCAGAGGCTTTTGGATGACTGCCGGGCCGGAAAAGTGGATATGGTGATTACTAAGTCCATCTCACGCTTTGCCCGTAACACAGTGACACTTCTAAGCGCTGTGCGGGAACTGAAAGCAATCGAGGTGGACATTTTCTTTGAAGAGCAAAACATCCACACGCTCTCCGCAGATGGAGAACTGATGATGACCATTCTCGCAGGGTACGCCGAGGAAGAGAGCCGCTCAACCAGCGATAATATGAAATGGCGTATCAAGAAAAATTTTGAAGAGGGCAAGCCCTGGGACGGCACCATTCTCGGTTACCGCTACAAAAACGGCACCTATATTATAGAGCCGGAGGAAGCCGAGACCGTCCGCCGTATTTTTCGGGAATACCTTTCCGGCAGAGGCATCATTGCTATTGCAAATGATCTGAGCAGAAATGGCCTCGTCACGCGGTATGGGAATGCATGGCACAAAAACGGCGTAGCGGATATCCTGCGCAACTACACCTATACGGGTAATCTGCTGCTGCAGAAGACCTACCGGGAAAATTTCCTGACAAAGAAAACGCTGGTAAACGATGGGCAGCTTCCGAAGTACCATGCAGAGGGTACTCATGAGGCTATTATCAGCATGGCGGATTTCGAGGCTGTGCAGGCTGAGATCAAAAAACGCGCTGCCAGGTTCGCTCCGGCAGACAAGACCTACACCAACCGGTATCCTTTTTCCGGGCTCATTGTTTGCGGAATCTGCGGCAAGAACTACCGCAGGAAGGTTACTCACACCGGTCCGGTCTGGATCTGCTCCACCTACAACCAAAAGGGTAAAGCCTGCTGTGCTTCGAAACAAATCCCGGAAAATACGCTTATCGCCGTGGCCGAGGAGGTTACCGGCAGCATTGAGACAATCCACGGCAAAATAACGGCAATCAGAGCCATGAACGATAATGAACTGGTATTCTGCTTCACTGACGGCACAGAAACCGTTAAACGGTGGCAGGACCGCTCCAGGACGGAAAGCTGGACGGCTGATATGAAAGCTGCCGCCGCTCAGAAGACCAGAGACAATCATAGAAAAAAGATGGATACCACCATTTGACTATACACGATTCCCATTATAATCCCCGTTATGATTTCGGTTTCTGATTTCATAACAGCTTTCATGCACAGGAGGTGCTTAAAATGCCTACAGCAAAAAATGTAACGGTTATCCCAGCCACATTCAATCCGCAGACCCGCAGACCGCTTCAGCAGCTTTCCCGCCGGAAGGTGGCCGGTTATGCCCGCGTGTCAACTGATTCCGATGAGCAGTTCACCAGCTATGAGGCCCAGGTCGATTATTACACAAATTACATCAAGGCCAATCCGGAATGGCAGTTTGTCAACGTCTTTACGGATGAAGGCATCAGCGGCCTGAACACCCGGAAGCGTGAGGGATTCAACGAGATGATTTCTGACGCTCTTTCCGGAAAAATTGATCTGATCGTCACAAAATCGGTATCCCGTTTTGCCCGTAACACCGTTGACAGCCTTTCAACCATCCGTAGACTCAAGGAGCACGGCACGGAGGTCTACTTTGAGAAGGAGCAGATCTGGACCTTTGACAGTAAAGGCGAACTGTTGCTTACAATCATGAGCAGTTTAGCACAGGAGGAGTCCCGCTCTATCTCCGAAAATGTTACCTGGGGCAGACGAAAGCAATTCTCAGACGGGAAATACAGCGTGGCATACAGCCAGTTTCTCGGGTACCGACGCGGTTCTGACGGGCTTATGGAGATTGCTCCGGATGAGGCCGAGGTCGTCAAGCGTATCTACCATATGTTCCTTGACGGCAGCTCGTCCAGTCGTATTGCGAAAACGCTCACCAAAGAAGGCGTACCGACGCCTGCCGGAAAGACCGTATGGCAGACGGCTGTCATTGAGAGTATTCTTACCAACGAAAAATATAAGGGCGATGCCCGGCTTCAGAAGAAATTTACCACAGATTTCCTAACAAAAAAGCTGAAGATCAATGAGGGAGAAATTCCGCAGTACTATGTTACCGATTGCCATCCTGCTATCATATCTCCTGCTGAATGGGAGCAGGTCGATAAAGAGTTCAGACGCCGGAAAAGCTGCCCGAAGGCCCGGTTCACCGGAAACGCATTCTCAGGAAAGATTATCTGCGGAGACTGTGGCGAAGCTTTTGGCCCCAAGGTCTGGCATTCCAATGACCCGTACCGAAAAGTCATCTGGCAGTGTAACGCCAAGTTCAAGAACAAAGAAAAATGCTCCACGCCGCATTTGACGGAGGAGCAGATACAGGACGCATATAAAATGGCGCTCGGCCAGTTGATTGTTGACCGGGAGCGGTTTGTGGAGGACGGTAGATTGCTCAAGGCCGAGCTTGCTGATACCACGGCGATTGACCGGCAAATTGAATCCATCAACCAGGAGATGGAGGTCGTTGCCGGACTCATCAAACAATGCATTGACAATAACGCCTCCAGCGCAATGGATCAGGAGGAATATGCCAAGCGGTATGACGGGCTGGTGGAACGCTATGAAAAGCAAAAATTCAAGTTGGAAAGGCTGCAGGCTGAAAAGGCTGAACGGGAATTTAAGGAGGAGGTCCTCAGCGGATTTCTTTTTGAAATAATCGAACTGGAGGATATGGATACAGCCTTTCACCCGGTGCGTTTCAGTAAGACTGTTGACCATATCACCGTATACAGTGATGGCAGGCTGGTATTCACTTTCTTCATCGGGAAAGAGATAACCGTGGAGCTTTAAGCCCCTATTTTTTGCAAACGGTCGTTTAACGAATTGCGGCTGTTTAACGATTACAGAGTACCAGATATAGCGCTTTCACGCTTTCCAGTGCTCTGTATTACACTCTATATGGAAACAGTTAGACCCGAAATGCACAGACCGACTTCGGAAAGCCTTACAGCGCAGGCGTTTTCGGCAGTAAAATAACGAAACAGCGAATTGACACATCGTATCAATTCGCTGTTTCTGATTTGAAGCGAATAGCAATCATTGATACAATGCGCCCTCTGCGCTCTCAATGCACCCAATGTTATAAAGGATTTGAGGGCGATTTCGGAGTAAAACATAAGGGACAGAACGGACTAAAGGGACAAAACACAGCCTGTCACTTCTGTCTCTTGTATTATCTGCCGTATTTTCGTCCGCGACTCCTGCTCCGCAAGTAGCGACAGTACCATTGGCATAGACTCGCTTTGGCTGCCCAGCGAATACAAGTGTTCGGCTTCAAAGATTATCCCAACAGACGGGTGCAGTTTGGAAAGCTCCCGTGTAACGGATATAACATCGGTGATGCTGCGTCCGATTCGAGAAATGTTTTTTGTAAGTATATCATCAACTCTGCCGGTTCTGCAATCAGAAAGAAGTCTCTGAAGTTCCGGCAGCTTGGGGGTATCCGTGCCAGAACAGGCAATATCACGATAGACACCGACAATTTGGAATGTAGAGTTACTGGCGGCCACATCGCGCAGATGAGCCTCCTGAACAGCATATGCAGGGACTTCACCCGAAGCCGGCTCCGTGGCAGTCCTAACATAAAGCGCTACACGACGGTTGCCGGTTAGGTTATTCTCCATCAATATCGTCCTCCAGCAGCTTCGGAAATTGCTTCTGCATCTTTGCGATGGATTCGAACAAGTCTCGATTCTTGTCGATGATACGCATGGCGGCGGAATGAGCCTTGTGTTTTAGATTATTTTCTTCCATTTCTCCAAATGTAACCGGACGGAAGTCATTTACATCCACCCCGGCATTGAGCATAAGTTCGGAGCGTTCTATCAGCGGCCAGTAGTCAGCATCGGTGTTGCCGTGTATATGACCGAAAACCATATAACTGCCCTTACCGCTGCACGGCCACGACATCATGGGATAGTGGCAGGCAGTGATATTATGCTTCCCATCGGAAAAGTGCAGCATGGGGTTAACGCTGAGAAAAAACTTGTCTAATGGCACCTGCTTCATCCACTTTCGGTCGTGGTTCCCGGTAATCAGATGTTTCTTTCCCTTAAGGCGGTCGAGATAGCTCTCAGTCGGGGTTTGATTCCGAAACAGCAAATCGCCCAAAATATAGACCGTGTCGCCATTTGTTACACGCTCGTTCCAGTTGGCAATGAGAGTTTCATCCATCTCCTCCACACATGAAAACGGACGCCTGCATAGCTTTATAGCGTTGGCATGTCCGAGGTGCAAATCACTTGTAAAATAAATCATTCCGGCTCCTTATAATTCCTACAGGCTTCTTCGATGGCCTCTCTTTCTCCCGGTGCGTGCAGGCATCCGAAGCGCTGCCAATAATTCGCCCAGCCCATAAGCAGCAGGTCGGGTGTTCCGGCACTACGAATCAGTATCGGGTCACAACCTCTCTCCACTTTTTCGAGGATACTATCAAAAGCAGCGGCAAATTCATCTCTGGTAAAATGGGGCAGGCGTTCAACATCAAGTGCGTCTTTCGGCATTGTGCCCTCCTCCCAGTATTTCGGCTATTTCCTTTTGGGCATCTATATAGCCTTCGGCATGGCCTTTCCTGCGCTCTGCACGGAGCGCCGAAAAGAAGTGCTTCCGTTCAACGACTAACGGCAGTGTGGCATCGGGCGCAATATACTCCGGCATCTCCGCCCAATGGGATATCTCCTTTGGCTTACGGTCGAACCCGTTTGACCACCATGCGCCGGTATCTGCCATATAGCCCTCATGTACTGTAGGCAGCGGGGCTTCCTCCGGCATGTAAACGAGTACGGAAACAAACGGAGTCGGGATCCGCTCCTCGAGCGTATACCAAATCATGCTAATACCTCACCGAACTTCCGCATACAGGCTTCAAGCCAGTCGGATGCCACACCCCAGTTGCTCTGGTTACCACAGAAACGAATGAAAGCCAGCAGCAACTGGTTCACGGTAATGTGTTGCTCGACACACCACAGTTCTGTTGTGTGCAGAAGTTGGTCATCTATTTCAACAGACACATCCACAGCGTCAGCACTGCAGTTATATTTGTACTGTCCTATTTCCGCATCCCAGTCGATGAAGCCTCGTGGAACATTCCCATAGGGCATGAAATGAAAAATCTGGTATCTGTTTTTCAGCAGTTTAACGCCATACTTATCAAGCGCCGTGTCGTGAAATACGACCATCAGCACCTGCTCGTCCAGCGGGACAAAATTAGTGGGTATAATTGTACTCATCACTTATTCCTCCGTGCCTCTGATGATGTTCATCTGGTCGGCCATATTTCGCAGTGTATTGGCAAGAAAAGAGCATAAGCGTTTGAGTCCTTCCTCGTCCAGCCGTGACATGAATTCGTTTTGTTCCGCTTCGGTCAGGTCGGTATAACAGCGATTGCACCATTTCCCGTCACGTTTGACGCGGTAGTATACGCCGTCCAGATTGCGTTCTTTTGGATATACCTGCTCACTCATAAGAAACCTCCTCGCCGAATTCATCGGCATCTATGGGATAGAAGCTCATCCGAATCTCGCTTAATTTGTAATAAGATAAAGACCTGTATTCTTCCTTGAGGTCATCTACGCTCTCAAAGAGCTCTGCAAAGCCGAGGAGAATATCGTTGTCCGGCAGGACTATCGCCTCGCGGATGAAGCCGTGCTTTGCCATCGTGTCCTCATATAAGGACTCATCTGAAAACTTGCGCTCCAGCTCGTAGGGCGTATAGAATTTTTTGAATACCCAAAAGCGGAATATGCGATTCTCCGTTGCCTTTACAAAATCCGCGAAGCTCTCATAGACGCTTTGGGGAAAGGTTTTATTTTCCATAGTGCTCCTCGTACCACGCTTTCTTTTTCTCTATTTCCTTCATTATCTCCGTAATGTCGTAATCGGAATACTCTGCGGCCGCTTCCACAAAGTCAACTATAAGGCTGCCACTGAGCACATGCTTGTAGCCTGAGTACCATCGAAAGCCGGAATCCGTCGATACGGTCGGCTCTATCGCCTCATCGTATGAAATGAACAGACTGTCATCCTTAAAAAGATGATTGAAGGTGTAATTCGGCACATAGAGTAAATGCTTCACGCCCTTTGCGGACATATAGCCCTGCCGCTTATACATGTACCCATGCACATACCACGGTGGCAGCACAGATGGGAGTATTTTTGTAGGGTACTTCCCATAGGAATACAGGTATCCGTTTGGACTTGGCTCCCCGTCAAAGAAGTGCTTGCTGAGTGGACTTTCCATGTACAGCGTCGCCGTCAGTCGCAGATACTTAGGTGGCTCTCCCGTTTCCCTGAAAGTATAAATGCTGTTTTTTGTCCGTACCACATGCACCATTGTAGATTTATCCAGCGTATGCTCTTTCACGGTTGTGGTATGGATTCGGCTGGTCATCCTGCCGGGATACAGAATCCACATCCGCTCTCCAATATCGACACGAGGAATGACAGCATTAAACCCCGTTATCTTTTCGTACAGCGTCCCTTCAATATCTCTGTCCTGCCCGTAAGTGGTGGTAACGGACTCGATGATGACATACATCACAGCGCCTCCTCGTGAATTCTGTTTTACAGTTTTGAGCTGTTATCTTCATTCTCGCCACTGGGCAGACATTCCATCGAGATGAACAGAAAATGCATGCGGTCGATGCGCTTGTCGATATGCCAGTGACCACAATACCACTGGTCATATGATAGTTTCTCTTCTATGGTACCCAGCCAATCCTCTGTGCTGCGGTCTACCGTGCTCTGGTCAAGTCCGGTCAAGAACGCTTCTGTGGGGATATATCGTCCTGGGCAGGTGTGCGAGAGGACAATATCTATCTGCTGGTTTACAGCGTCCAGCGCCGATTCCACCGACTGCTTTATCTCCGGGGACGGCTGTTCATCGGAAAACCATGGGGCACCGCGCTGCAGACGGTAATATTTATCCACGGAGTACGCACCGCCGATGACGATGGCCTTCTTACCGTCAAAGTCGAAAATCTCTCCATCCTTCGCAAAGAGCAGGTTCGGATATTCATCTTCAACATATACCGTGCCACCACGCCATGAAGCAGTATGATATCTTTTGAGCGTTGCCGGACGCATTTCATGATTACCGTGAATGCAGAAAACTGTGACGTTCTCCGCATTGAGCCGACTTTTTGTTCGTCTGTCACCTCTGTTATTGCCGAAATAGTTGAGTCCGGCATCGCCCAATATGACGATGACATCATCGGGGCCTATATCAAACCGATGAATGGCATCTATAATACGGCGCACATCGCCGTGAATGTCTCCTGTAAAATAGATCATTTACATTCCTCGCTTCCGTTGTTCGTTTACTATTATTTTCCCCTGTTTGTCAGGCTGAGTCAATAGAATCGGCGTTTTCATAACAGCTATGATTTCATATAGCAAGCCACCGTGCTATAAAAACACGATGTCTTGCTTTTGTTATGACTGGAGGTCTACCGTAAGACCTCAGGGTTATCGCCGAATGCCGTAGGGCGTGTTAATATTGGTCACGAGAATCCTTTTCGAGCATCCATCGGTTGTCACGAAGACAGTGCTTCACGAATTTGACAGTTTCATAAATGAAGCGCTTTTCGTAACTGCTGCAGTCGGACATCAGCTCCGTAAGCTCTGTGGCATACTCGGCGGTATCGCCGGTCTGATTGCCGTATAATAGCTGGTCAATCGTGATGTCGAATGCATTGGATATCCGCACCAGCGTTTCCAGACTGGCCTTCTTCAGCGCTGTCTCAATGTGGCTTATGTAGGAAACCGACATATCGATTTCTTCCGCAAGCTCCGCTTGAGATATATGCTTCAAGGTGCGGATTTCTCTGATTCGCAGTCCGATGTGCGTGTAGTTCAAAGACATAGTATCACCTCCTATCGCGTATATTTTCGCAGATTATATACACGATAGTGGAAGCGACCTGTTATCGGCTGTTCATCACTTCTCCGATAGAGGGTATTATAAACTATAAGCTATGAAGAAGGAGGGGGTGCGGCGTGAACGGCAGGGCAAAAAAGCTCGGTGCGCGGATACAGGAAGCACGAAGAGCACAGAATATGAGTCAGGTCGATTTTGCAGATAAGCTGAATATCTCCCTTTCCCATATGAGCGATATCGAAACGGGCAAGTCAAACTTTGGTGTGGATATCCTAATGCGGATAACCGAGGTTTTACAGCTCTCTGCAGATAAACTGCTCCGCACGGATATCCCGGAAGTGAACGCGATATACGCTGCCGAGGTCGAATCTATTCTGGACGGCTGCACCCCGGAAGAGGCAGACACACTGCTAAAAATGCTTCGCGAGATGAAATCAGCCATCGGCAAAACAAGGTCGCTTAGAAGCGACGGCGACTAAAGCCGTGGAATAAAACGATTCGACAGTATAACCCATTATAACCGACTTGACAAAATGGTTATAATGGGTTATACTGTTGACATCAGAGGTGACTCGTTTATGGATGAAGCAGAAATCACTATACGCATTGCAGAACTGGAGGCTCAAATCGCAGAGCTACCCAGAGGCAGCGTCGTATATAAAAGCATTAAGGGCAAGAAATGGCCGTACCTCCAATGGACGGAGGGCGGTAAGTCCAAGTCGCAGTATGTCAAGGAAGAAGATCTTGCGCTTGTGACCGAACAGGTAGCGCAGCGGAAAGCAATACAGGCAGAGCTGAAATCGCTGAAAGCTAAAGCGCCGAAGCAAACGCAGGTTACTCTCCCTGTCTTCAAAACAAATGTCATCACTGGCAGCGGGCTTATGGCGATGACCGATGGTATTAAGGGTTGGAAGAAGCGTGATTGCTTTGCTATACTCCAGAAGTATCTGAAAGGCAAAGCGACTGACCGCGTATGCCTCGTTTATGGGCTGCGTCGCACAGGTAAAACAACGATGCTCCGGCAGGCGGTGCTGGAGATGACAGCTACGCAGGCCGCCCACACCGCCTACATTAAAGCTCGCGGCACCGACACGATGGCAGATATCAACCAAGACCTGACCGCATTGGCAGCATTGGGCTACAAGTATATCCTGCTGGATGAAGTAACTCTTATGCGAGACTTCATCGACTCGGCGGCGCTGTTCTCTGATGTCTATGCCGCACAGGGCATGAAGATAGTCTTATCTGGCACTGATTCTCTCGGTTTCTGGTTTGCTTTAGACCAAGAGCTGTATGACCGTGCCATCACAATACACACGACATATATCCCGTTCCGTGAGCATAGCCGGCTGCTTGGCATCAACAGTATCGACGAGTATATCCGCTACGGCGGTACGCTCCGTGCCGGAGAGCTTGGTTTCGATGATGAGGACGTCAACGCCGAGGATGCTTCATTCCGCGATGACGAGTCCACACGCAGATATATCGACACTGCCATCTGTAAGAACATCCAACACTCTCTGTCCTGCTGCGAGGCAGGAGGGCATTTCCGTCATCTGCAATCTCTGTACGAAGCTGGAGAGCTGACCAGCGCCATCAATCGTATCATTGAGAACATGAACCACGAGTTCCTTGTGCGGGTGCTAACGGACGATTTCAAATCCCATGACCTCGGTTCCTCCGCACAAATCCTGCGTGATAGCAGAAATGCTTCGAGCCGTACAGACATACTCGACCGCGTTGACCGCGAGGCTGTCACGAAACGGCTCATGGAGTTGCTGGACATCCGCAACAAGGAAGACCAGACAATCGGCATCACCACGGCTCATGTGGCGGAGATAAAAGAATACCTAATGGCGCTCGATTTAATCATCGACTGCCCGATTGAAACGGCAACCGTTGATGCCGCGCCGGTGGAGCATATCCTTTTCACACAGCCCGGTATGCGCTATTCGCAGGCACAGGCGCTTACTCACTCGCTGATGAAGGATGCCGTATTCGCCGCCATGCCAGAGATTGAGAAGAAGCAAATATCCGAGCGCGTTCTCGAAGAGGTGCGCGGTCGGCTGATGGAAGAAATCGTCCTGCTGGAGACGGTCAAAGCCACCGATAAAAAGCATCGTGTTTTCAAGTTGATGTTTGGTAGAGGAGAGTTCGATATGGTGATATATAACACCGAAACGAACACCTTTGATGCATTTGAAATCAAGCACAGCAAGAAAGCCGTGCCGGAGCAGTACCGTGTTCTCATGGACGAAGAACGCTGCAGCGCGGCAGAAAAGCGCTTCGGGACGATCTCAAAGCGAATCGTTCTCTATCGTGGACCGGCATTCACCGAGAATAATGGTGTCGAATACCGCAATGTCGAGGAATACTTGAGCGACCTGCGCTGACCGTTTTCGACAAAATCCAACTGTCACAAAAATAAATATTAGTTTTCAATAACCACAGGTGCGAGGGTGTACCTGTGGTTATTTTTCTTTTGTAATCCGGCTCATTATACTTATTATCAGAAAAACGTACAGAGGAGGAAAGCTGATGATAGAAAATGAATCGAGGCTGAACAAACTCCAGCAAAAGGCAAAAATACGCGAACGGTATAAAGGCATTGACCCCGGTATGCTGGAGGTCATACCCGGAAAAAAGCAGGCTGATTTCTATGATGACGAGCCACGGCGTGTTGCGGTGTATGTCCGTGTTTCCACGGATGACCCTCGTCAGACCTCCTCCTATGAGTTGCAAAAGAACTATTACGAGGATATGGTCGAGAAGCACCCGGGCTGGACTTTGGTTTCTATATACCCTGACGAGGGCATTTCCGGCACCTCGCTGCAGCACCGCGATTCGTTCAATCGCATGATTGGGGACTGCAAGGACGGGAAGATTGATTTGATTGTTACAAAGAGCGTGTCCAGATTTGCGCGTAATATCGTGGACTGCATCAGCATCGTGAGAGAGCTTGCTTCTCTCAAAAAGCCTGTAGGCGTGTTCTTCGAAACCGAGCACATTTTCACGCTGAAGGATAATAGTGAGATGAGTCTCAGCTTCACAGCAACAATGGCGCAGGAAGAAAGCCATGTAAAAAGCACCATTATGAACGCATCGTTGGATATGCGGTTCAGCCACGGCATCGTACTCACTCCCACGCTGCTGGGCTACGACCACAACATGGAAGGCCATCTGGTTATTAATGAGGCAGAGGCGCAGACAGTTCGGCTCATATTCTTCATGTATCTGTACGGCTACACCTGCCAACAAATCTCGGAATCACTGTCAAAGATAGGCTGCGTTACGAAAAAAGGAAATACGACATGGGCAGTCGGTTCCATACTCCAGATTCTTCGAAATGAGCGGTACTGCGGCGATATTCTCACACGAAAGACCTTTACACCCAACTACCTCACCCATAAGGTAAAACGGAATGTTGGCGAAAAAGATCAGCATCGCTGGAAAGGCCATCACGACGCAATCGTTACAAGAGATGATTTTATCGCCGTTCAGCACCTAATCAACAACGCCAAATACGGCAATAAAGGTATTCTCCCAGAGCTCCAAGTCATACCGGCAGGTGCACTTCGGGGATTTGTATCGGTAAACCCGCGCTGGGCTGGCTTCTGTGCAGAGGACTATATCATTGCCTCCGACAGTGTGGCCGAAGAAAAAGAGCTCGCCGCTGCAGAGCCGAAACAGGTTGAAGCACAGTCCGGCGATTTTGATTTGCGCGGCTTTGAAATAGCACGCGCCCAGTTCTTCGATACCGCCGATAAGCTGTGCGTCAACTTCTCTATGGAGGGTGTTGTCTTCAGCACAGCTTGCATTCGCAAATTCGGTAATACCCAGTACATAGAAATGCTCATCCATCCCAGTGAGCATCTTCTCGCAATCCGGGCGTGCAAAAGCACGGTCAGAAACGCATTGCACTGGGTGATGATGTCCGATGATGGGCAATACACGCCCCGTCTCATCAGTGGCGCAGCCTATCTGCACACTCTTTATGACCTGTTCGGATGGAATGGAGCCTGCCGATATCGGGTACGCGGTATTCGCCGTCAAAAGGACAATGAGGCGGTCATCGTCTTTGATGTGCAGGAAACAGAATTGTTCGTTCCTGCCAGTGCTTTGCTTTCCAATACTGACGGCGAGACGCCCATAAAGGAAGATATGGAGCCGATAATCTCCGGCACTGCCAAATCGCTGATTGCTTACCCGTCGGCATGGGCAGACAATTTCGGCAGCAATTATTACAGTCATGCTCAAGCACGTGAACTGGCATCGATAGACTTGGACGGAGCTTGGCAAATATCCGAGGAGACGCAGCCGTTTTCGACCATGCCGGACTTGAAGGTCACAGCGCCGAATGAAGCCGAGCTGCACATCAAAGAAATTATTCGGGACATGAGAAAGGAGAGCACCGCCGATGGATGTACTGGAACGCAGGAATGACCCTGTCGCAGCTATGTTAAGCGGACAGCCCGCCGCCGAGCCGGACGTAGACATTGAGCAGGATGACGCTTTCAGCTATGACGGATATCAGGTTGTTCGTGGTGAATTCTTCGCTCATATTTATGAGCCGTCTATCACCTTCAACCGATGCAAGGTCTCGCTGAACACTGCCTGCATACGAAAACTGCCAAGCGTCGATTATGTGCAAATACTTGTAAACCCTGAAACCCTCAAGCTGGCGGTGCGTCCCTGTGAGGAGGACGAGAAGGACTCGTTTCGCTGGTGCTCGTCAAAGGATGGCAAGCGGAAAGCCAAGCAGATAACCTGCCGTCTGTTCTTTGCCAAAATCGTGAATCTGATGAGCTGGAATGCGGACTACCGCTATAAGCTGCTCGGCAAAATTATTCACAGCGGTGATGAAAATCTCATTATTTTTGATTTGACGGCGACTGAGATTTATCAGCGTATTGCCAAAGAGGGCGAAAAAGCCAAGACATCCCGCACTCCTATTTTCCCTGCGGAATGGCAGAATCAGTTTGGGCTGCCGATTGAGGAACACCGTAAGCTACTGCAAGTCAATATTTTCGATGGATATACAGTATTCGGTCTGCAGGACAAAGAAAAAACTGAAAAAAGCCGTAGCCCGGAACCACAAACGGAAGGAGAACCAGAATGATGAACACAGCGGTAACGCCGTCAATACTGATAGACATAAAGAAAAACCGTATCCGCATCCACAAGAATACCATTCATGCGCTTGGCGATCCAAAGTATGTTCTGCTGCTCGTAAACCCAAAGGAAGCTACGGTAGGCGTCCTCCGCAGCGGTCGAGAACGGAATGCCCATCGCATACCGCAAGCGACGATGGACAGCAAACAGTGCTATGAAATATACAGCACGACCTTGATGTGTGCTCTGCGGAATGTATGCCCAAACCTCCACGACAGTGATTCCTATCGGATGTTCGGCGAAGTCCTACCGGAGAAAGGCATCGCAATATTCACCATGAACGATGCTGTGTTGATTGGCGATGAGAAGGAAGATGAGCTATGAGTGACCCACAAGTATCCGCACTACGCATCGACCCGGAATTCAAAAAGCTCGTACCGCCATTGCCGCCAATTGAGCGTAGAATCATGGAAGACCGCTGTCACTCCGACACACGGCGTGGCAGCATAAGCGTATGGGGTGCCTTTGTTCTTGTGGATTATGAGATGTTTGGCCTTTGCCAGCGGGAGCAAATACCTTTTGATATTGTCCGTGTCCCGCTCAAAAACCGGGAAGAGGCTATGGCGTGGATATGTGCCAACCAGCTCAAACGGAAAGACCTGACGGAAGAAATGCGGAGGTATCTCATTGGGAAAAGGGATACGATGGAGCGCATTCTCGGCGCTCATATCGCAGCCGGGATTAAGCAGCAGAACAAACAGTCATCCATTCTTGTGGGTGAACCGAAATACGAGGATACCGCCAGCCGGACTCGCGAGAAGTTGGGGCTTGAGTATCACATCTCATACGGTACGGTCAGAAAATATTGCCTGTATGCACAGATGATTGATGCTGTGTCCGTTACCGCTCCACAACTTGCGACCTCCATTCTAAGCGGAAAGGTGAAAATCTCCCATGAACACCTTATTGTGCTGTCACAGATGCCGGAAAAAGAGCTGCAGGAAATGAGTGCGTACCTTCTGATGGAGGGCAACAAGGTCGGGTACTCCAAATTCCGTGATATGCTGGGGCTTGGCGCTGGCAGCGGATATGGCATTGGCTCACCACCCAAAGGCTCTATCAAGGAAATGCCCGTATACGACCCGGATGCCGAGTTTTCAAGCCTCACGCTTACGATACCGTCTTGGATAAGCTCCGTTAACCGGGTACGCACCGTTTCCGATATCAGCAAAACAAGCTACACCGCGAGGGGAAAGCTGTCTGAGGCACTTATTCATCTCAAATGCACAATAGATGTCATGCTGGCCGCGATTAAGGAGAAATAGTGATGGACGATTATTCCGAGTTTGTACCCAATGTTCATTTTGAACTGATACCCATCAAAAGTCTGGTATCAAATCAAGACTACCAGCGCAATCTGTCCAAGACGCATATTCGGCGGACATCAGAAAATTTTGACCTCAACCAGATAAATCCGGTCAAGGTCAGCCGCCGTGATGGTATTAATTATGTGTTCAACGGACAGCATACAATCGAAATTGTGGCTACCGTCTCCGGCTCCCGGGATACGCCGGTATGGTGCATGATATATGACGAGCTGGACTACACACAGGAAGCTGATACCTTTGCCAACCAGCAAAAATTCGTCAAGCCGCTGGTTCCGTATGAAATTTTCATGGCAAATCTGGAGGCCGGGAACGACGAGCAGCTTATGATAAAATCTCTGGTGGAATCCTACGGCCTGCAGGTCGGATACTCCCGCTCCCCGGGCGTCATCTGTGCGGTGTCTTCGCTGGAGTTCATACAGGAGAAGTATGGCTTTCATGTACTGGACAGGACTATCCGGCTCTGTGTCGGCACTTGGGAAGGCGAAATGAACTCGTTGTCCTCCAATATGCTAAAAGGCATTGCCCGTCTTATCGTGGCTTTTGAGGACGAAATGCGCGATGACGTCTTCAAAGACAAGGTTGGACGGTACTCGGCAAAGGAGATCAGTCGCACGGCTAAGGAACGCAAGGTTGGCTCTCTCGGCTATGCCGAAGCCATACTGATAGCTTATAACCGAAAGATGAAGAACACTCTGCGCTGGGCGAAGCTCTATACACGTAAGGGAGAGATGCCAGATGACATTGATTTCCGTGAAATGGATGCCGGGGCCGAAAGCGAAGAAGAATACGAGCAGAGCTCCATTGAAGGATGATTTTTAGTTCTTTTTGCTCATCTCTTTTTCCCAGCGGCGGCAAACGTCGCAGAGGGGCTCATCAAGATATGTCAATGCCTTGTCCTTAATCTCCTGCGGGATGCCATAGGCGGCCTCCGCTATACTGCCGGTGATGGCAGCAAGGGTGTCGCTGTCACCGCCAAGCGATATGGCATTACGGATAGCGTCCTCGAAGTCGGTGCTTTCAAGGAAAGAAATAATTGCCTGTGGAACGGTTTCTTGGCAGGTTTCGTTAAAATGATAGGAAGGTCGGATTTCCTCCAGCGTTTTCGACAGGTCGTAGCCATGCTCACGCTCAATATGCTGTCTTATCTTCTCCTTGCATCTCTCGGGCGAATCGTTGATAGGCGTTTCGTAATCGCCGAAGTACCCACCGAAGTAATATCGGCACATGAATATTGCGTCCGCAACTGCCAGAGCGCCCTTGATGCCTTCTGGGTGATTATGGGTGACGCTTGCAGAGAGAATTGCTCGGTTTCTGCCGTTTGTAGGCCACATACCTGTTCTGGCGCAGAAGCCGCAGTCCATCACCCAAGCGCAGGGTGATACGCGCATGGCAGCGCCGTTGCCATAGCTGTTATATGGTTTGCGACTGTCAGAAAACAGCCACGCCCCAAAGCGCCCGCCGTATCCCGCATCCGGGTACATTCGACCGTACTTCTTCATGGAGTCGATAAAGTTATCCTCTTCGCCGCCGTTCATAATGGCATCGGCCACGGCGCAGGTCATGACCGTATCGTCGGTGAAGAAGCAATCTTCCCGGAAAAGCGGGAAATTCTTCGTTTTGATATTATGCCATTCGTAGACGGAGCCTACGATGTCTCCGATCATCGCACCGAGCATTATTTCCTGCCTCCTCTGCGTTTATAGTCCTTTTCGATTTCCTCATTCCAGCCTGTGGGCATCTCTTTGCACTCACGGAAGGTGGCAACGGCGTCGCTCATGACACGGAAGTTCAGCGCCGTACCTTCGCTGTCTGCATGATAATTCTGAGCACGGTCAGGGGCTATGCCGAAGCGTCCGGCAGTCTCGACCGCGTCGATATTCGCACCGAGGAAGATGAACTCCCAGTCGTATTTCTCTTTCTGACGCTGGATTTGAGCCTTGACCTTTTCTGCGGAGTATTCGCGGCTTGAATTTTCTTCGCCATCCGTGATGATGACAAACATGACCTTCTCGGCACGGTAGTCATCGGCAGTATTCATCTGTGCGTTGCCGATTTTGTGAATTGTCCTGCCGATGGCGTCCAGCAGAGCTGTAGAGCCGCCGACAGCATATTCTTTTTCCGTAATGGGGCTGACGGCACGAATGTCGATGCGGTCATGAAGCAGCTCATAATCGTTATCGAAAAGTACCGTTGTAATGAGGCACTCGCCCGGGACGGCCTTCTGTTTCTCGAGCATGGAATTGTAGCCGCCGATGGTGTCCTTTTCAAGACCTCCCATAGACCCGCTCTTATCGAGGATGAATACCAGTTCTGTTAATCCCTTTTTCATTATAAAGTCCTCCTTGAAGTATTATTGTGACCCAATAATACCATTCCAAGAAGGACTCAAGGTCGCTCCAAAAGCGACAATCAGCAGCCGAGCAGTGGCTGGTCATATTTGAACAGAACTTCATTTATCTCAAAAATGTCGTATTTCCCGTTCACAATAAAGTATTCAACGATCACATCAAATTGCTGGCTGTGGGAGAGCGCATACCCGGCACGCTCCAGAAGGTCATCCGTTTCCGGGAGGCTCAATTCCAGCGCAATGGCAAGTGCCAACGCGGTGCGTTTGCTGGGCATATAGCCTTTGCCTGTCCGTATTTTGGAGAACAGCTTGCGGTCAATGTTCGCCCGTTTATACACCTCTACATCGGTTTTGCCCTTTGCGTCGATAAGGCGGAGCATCGTCGTACCAAAGGGCTCATCAAGGTTGCCGACTAAATCGTCGATACCCATTGTCGGCATCGGAGCGTTATAGGCAAGGGCGTCTGCTTCTTTCATTGCACTACGCTCTACATCCAGTAGTTTCCGGCGATAGACTGTGTGTTCTTCCACATAGTGCTCGTCAATATAGCTCTCGACCTCACCCAGCAGCTTCCGGCTTACGGTGAGTGCCGCTTTATCAAATATGGCAAGGTAGATATTTATATCATTTGTTTGCAGAAAGTCCCCAATGGCAGAGGTAGCAACCCTCAGTGCTGCATCCTTTGGGTAACCGTATATGCCGCTGGATATCAGTGGGAATGCGATGCTATCACATCCGTTTTCTGCCGCCAGCGTAAGCGCCGAGGTATATGCACTACGCAGAAGTTCTTCGCTTTGCTGCGGTTCGTGGCGGTTATATACCGGACCCGCCGTATGTATGATATATTTGCACGGAAGCGCGAAGCCGGGTGTTATAACTGCTTCGCCTGTTTTGATGGGCGCAAGGGCATTACAGGCAGCTTGGAGTTCATTCGCCCCGGCAGCTTTGAAGATAGCTCCGCAGACGCCGCCACCCATGAGCAGATTCGTGTTTGCGGCGTTGACTATGGCGTCAACCTTCATTTTTGTGATGTCCTGACGGACGATGGATAGTGGCATATTTGCATCTCCTTGCATCTGGAATGTAGCAGAGGTTTATGCGGACTCCGTTTTCTGGAAGAAAACAGTACTCTGCTTCAGCGATATTTTTTCTCCCTGATATACGTGCGGGAGAAGTTCATTCTTGTAGGTAAGGAAAGAATGGTCTATCGGAACACAGGCTTTTTCCGCGATTCTATCGAAGGACTGCAACAGCTCAGGCTCTCCTCAGTTTTCTATGTAAGCCCATAGCTTATCGAATTTACTCATAACTCAATCATGGAAACTTGCAACTTCATTTCATCGCTGAATTCCTGTAGGTCGTCAAGGCCAATCACGCCGTGGCGAAGCAGCGCAATAATATCAATAAATAGGTCAGCCTTTCGCATCTCCAACTGAACGCCGGGGCTGCGTTTGTCTTCCTTCATGCGCTTATCAAGTGCCCAAAACTTCTCCGATGGGTTTCCCTCGCCGGAGAGCAGCTCCATGTATTCATTGTTCAGTTTGTTCATATAGGTTTCCTGCCAGCTTGGTAGTTTTTCTCGGAACCGCCGCCAGTCATCTTGCTTCATAATAAACGCCTTTCTGTGCTGTTACAGCTTTGCAGATATATATTGCAGTTCTTCCAAAAAAGCAGGGCGTCTCGGGTTCTTTTCTCTCAGCTCCTGAATGATTGCCCGGGCCTCGTCTCTGCCGCCGTAGGAGGCCAGTTTTTTGATGTCGCTGCATACCTGTCGGTACATCACCCTCGTGTTGGCAGTTTCTGCACGACTGTGGATTGCATCGGTACAAAGGGAAAAAACCTCTGATGGATATTGCTTTGCGAGCTTCTTGGCATAGGTAAAAACGCACAAAGGTTTTTTACTTATCTGTTCAAGCAGCAGCGCCTTTTCATTCTCTTCGGAGAGTATTGCCATATACCTCTCAATCGGGATGCAATCGGCAAGCTCGACAATAAGTTGCGGATACTCTTTTTCCCAACATTTCTGCGTCGTCAGCAGAGCTTTCAGGACAGAATAATATTCAAAATCGCCTTTATCGAGCAGCAACTCTCTCGCAAGCCCAATCTGCTTTTCGGTGTCTTCAGCAGCGGCAAATACATCATACAAGCGTCGATACCACTCGCAAGACCAATGATAATCGTTAGATTCGAATGCGGCAATACGCTCCCGGCACAGTTTCTCAGCGGTATCATACTCTTTTCCCGACACCGCATTGTCAATCGCAATTCTGCGGATGCCGTCGTACTGTAGGTGGTCATTCACAAAAGCTGTTGCAGTCTCCGTGCCTTCGGTCACTTTTATCGCCTCATAGCGCACCTGACAGTCCAAGTCGTAATATGTGCTATATGGGTGTTCAGACTGTTCATCACGCATTTCATCGAGCAAGGTATACAGTTTCCCTACATTTTCGGCTGTCGCAAGCGTAGCTGTGCATTTGAGCAGGTCATATACAAATTCGCTCCAGCCATCATATGCTTTATTCCGCGATTCCTTTAGTGATGACAAATAGATAAATTGGGCTGCCTCCCTACCAGGGAGAACAGATGAACATATTTTTGCAATTGCTCCATTCGTGTAATACACAGCGTCGTTAAGGCAACCCGAGCTGGAGTCTCCCGTGCTTGCGAGCTTCGCACAGCTTGTCAGAACGAGGAGGTCTATCGAGAATGCCAGAGTGTATTCGCCATCAGAAATCAAAGAATCCGTTTCATTGACGATTCTGATCAGTTCATCACAAATATAGATGCAGCCGCTGTAATCTATCATACCAGAATGGGTGCCATGCCGCTTGGCTGCTGCAATTCTGGCACGAATAGCTGACAGAGCAGTTTTGAATTTTTCTGATTTTGGGAGCATGATATCCCTCCTGATTATTCTTAGGGCTGTTGGTGTTTATCATCATTACTTATATGTTTTCATTCAACCGCTCCGAACATTTCTCCGCCGATTTCTGCGATATCGTCAATGGCGACTTTCACACCATCCCGCATCACTATGAAGCGCTCGTATTCATCAACTTTTTTCACGCGGCCGGTTACTGTGACATAGACACCGCCGGACTTCTTCTTATCGGGCAGGTAGTATGTGATGGAAACTTCCGGCTGTTCGTCCAGCGTGTCCTGTATTGCATTCAGGCGTTCATTGATGGCGCCCTTTGCGTATTCGTCGAGTTCAATCTTCGTGTCCGTCAAACGGGCAGCCTCTGCAACAGCGTCTTCATAGCCAGTCAGAGCCGCAAAGGGCGAAAACTGCGCCGCCCGGTCATTTAAGGACATATGCGGGCGAGTGGCAGACTGATGATGCGGCAGCTTCTTGATGCTGTCATAACGGTGGTTGCTTTCCGTCATTTCATCGCCTCCGTGAGCCTTTATTTCCCGTTTTACTGATTATCAGCAGGGCAGCAAAGGTAACAAGTGTCACCACAGCTATTACAGCCAATATAATTCCCATTGTGCAGCCGAGATGGTAAGCAGAGGCGTTCTCCGGGTGCATGCGCAGACCGTGAAATGAGGCTCCAACAACAAGAGAGATTATTCCAATAATTAGTGCCGAAACACGGCATTTTTTGAGTTTCATCTTTGCTGCTCCTTTACGCCTTATGCCCACCGATTTGCTTGTTACGGGAGATGGTAGTCGCCCCCTCTTCGAGGTTCATTCCTTTGAGCACAGCGTTCTTCCCGTATTTTTCACGCAACGTTATAATTGCCTGCTGTATACGTTTTTCGCGTTCCAGTGTCGTTTCTTCTTCGGCACGTTTTTTCTGTACCGCTTCATAATCCGTGAACAGGTCAAGCTGCTCAAAGGAATCTGCTTTCTGCACTGAATCCCCATTTACAAGGTGGCATGCCGTGACATGGATACGCCGGACAAGCAGATTTTTATCGACAATGCGGTCGAATAACTCCATGACAGCGTTCATGATGAGCATGGTGGAGGAGGTCTGCCGACCGATATTCGCCGTGCCATGTGCTTGCTTTGGTATCTTACGCCCATAATAGTCAGTAGTGACCTCGCCTTTATAGAAGCCACTGATATTGGCATTTGTGAGGTTTTTAACATCATAGCCGACGTCCAGCACCATCTGGTCGGTTACCAACCCTTTCCCGACCAAATCCAGCACGAGCAGGTCGATCATCTCACGGACAATCAGCTTTGCTTTCTCGTTAGTATAGGGGCATTGGAGCACCTGCCCGGAGCTGATACTATTGGTAGAGGGCTTGTACGCTTTGATTTGGGCAATCGTGCAGGGCTCCCAGCCCCACGCATGGTCAATAAGCAGCTCGGCATTGATGCCAAACAGCTTATAGAATATGGTTTCATCGTAGGTGGAACGTAGGGCAATGTCGCCCATTGTGAACATCCCGTTTGCCTCCAGCTTCGCGGAAATACCTTTGCCGACGCGCCAGAAGTCCCGGAGCGGGGTGTGCATCCAGAGAAGGTCTCGGTAGCTCATTTCATCGAGCTCGGCCATGCGGACACCGTCCTTGTCCGGTGCGGTATGCTTTGCCTGTATGTCCATTGCGATTTTAGCAAGGTACAGGTTTGTGCCGATCCCGGCAGTCGCCGTGACACCCGTTGCTTTGAGCACATCCTGTACGAGCATCATCGTCATTTCACGGGGCGTGAGTTTATATGTCTTCAAGTAATCGGTAGCGTCGATGAATACCTCGTCGATAGAATAGACGTGGATATCCTCCGGCGCAACATATTTCAAGTATATCTGATAAATTCGCGTGCTGCATTCCATGTAATGCGCCATCTGCGGTGGAGCGGTGATGTAGGAAACAGCCAACTCCGGGGAGGATGCTAGCAGTGGCGCATCGTAGGATTCGCCCGTGAGCTTATGGCCGGGAGCTTTTCGCTGCCGTCCGGCATTAACTTCCTTTACCTTTTGCACGACCTCGAACAGACGGGCGCGGCCGGGGATGCCATAGGCCTTGAGCGAGGGTGAAACCGCGAGGCAGATGGTCTTTTCGGTGCGAGAGGCATCGGCAACGACGAGGTTTGTGGTCAACGGGTCAAGGCCACGCTCGACACACTCCACAGAGGCATAAAATGACTTAAGGTCGATGGCAATGTATATGCGGTTTTTCTCTGCCATGTCGTTTTACCCCCTCCAAAAAGCTCAATACTCTGGTATCAAGCCTTTATCGCCCCGTTCATCCATTAAAAATACTGTTATTAAATCAGAATCGATTTTAAAGTCTCACTCATCAACTTCTGCCGTTCATCCAAAAACTTGTCAAAGTGTGCTATATCCAACGGGACATTCTGTGGCATATATTTTGAGTTTTCGGCATTGGCAGTATTCTTCATCCACTCTATAAGTGACGTGTCATTTTTGCTTTCATTTTCACGTCCTTCAAGCAGTTGTAAATTTGCAAGGGTATTTCTACGGCGTCGCCACTCTGCTTTTTTCTCGTCACTTATTAATTCGCCGTCCGGCAAGACAAGAGTATCAAGCTTATCGCCCTCAAAACATGCGAAGGGATGCATGTGGTCTTGATGAAACCCCTTCTGACCGTATTTTAGATTTGGGTATAACAATGACAAAAGCATAAATGTGTATGCGCCTTTTTCATATGTATCAAAAACTGCATCGATTTCTTCTGGTGTGTATTTTAGGCTTCTATCGCCGGTAAAATGGACATTTGAAAGTTCACTCATTATGAATTTATCCGCCGGATACGCTTTCAGCGCATCTCTGATGCTTGTAAGAGCCGAATTGGATGCAGCCCCAAATATCTGTTTGACTTGGGCTAATACTATGTATTTTCTCAACTCGAATTTGCTAGTCGCATCAAACATACCACCGTGATACCTGTAATATACAACGGGAGTCAATGCCACATAGGAGATGATGTTTTCCGCGTTGAACCCGAATTCGTCGAACAATAAAACGCTTTCCATGATTGCGGATTTTATTCCATCCCAGCTGCTTTGGATTCTCAGAACGCTGTCTTTTTTAAAGGTTTCAACTTTCAGGGAAACTGACATATCGAGAATATACAGGCAGGCACGCATAACAAAGTCGTTTGAAAATCTGTATCCCTCGCCAATTTTATTGATTTCAGAAAGCAATTTGTCAATTTCGTCCCGCGCTTTGTCCCAATGGGACACAATTGTTGAAAACAGCAAATCACTTTTTGATAAAACCGTTCCGCCGGAATTTACACGGACAAAAATGTCGAGAACACTGTCGATAGAGTCTGTTTCGACCTCAAAATAATTGATTATTTCGTCGTTAGTAAGCCTTGTGTGCAGAAGAGAGAGGTTGTTCATCGCGAGCTTGTCCGTTAGCCAATTATTCGGCACGATTATTTCAGTGACAATTTCCGCTTGCGAGTATTTCAGAATATCCTTCACCAAATACCACAGTTCATTTTCTTTTTGGTTTTTTGCTTCATCCGATGACATGAATCGGAATTCATAAGAAATGTCATCTTCTGATATGCCTCTGCTGTGAAGATTGAAGAATAATTCCTTTTGCGGGAAGGCATCGTTGTTTTTCCATCGCTTATTGGGGAGCTTTAGAATCGGTTGGTTTGGCAAAGAGTTTTATCCCTGTGTATTCAAGGGCGATGTCATATATGAAGATGAAGGCTCTGACGGCGAGGGCATCGTAAAAAGCATCTGCGAGAACGGCGATTACAAACTGTGGCTGAAAACTGCTGCGGCACTTCGGCAGTCGCTCTTTGCCCGTGGTCAACTAGCTGCATCGTTTGCCTCTCCGCTGCTGGAGCTGCTGAAGATGCGCGTCATCATCATTCATATCTGGCATTCGACCAGAAGCGGTAAGACGGCAGGGCTTAAATTCGCTCTGTCCGTTTGGGGCGACCCGCTAAAGCTGATGGGCAACTTTAACAGCACAAATGTCGGCCTTGAGCGCAGAGCCGGGACGCTGAAACATCTGCCTCTCGGCCTGGATGAACTGCAGGTGCTGAATGAAAAGCGTCTGTCCGCGTCCATGATAGCATACTCCCTCGGTAACGGTTACGGCAAGACAAGAGGCTCGAAGAACGGCGGTCTGCAGGATGTTCCCACATGGCGCAACAGTATCATATCCACAGGCGAACAGCCATTGAGCAATGAAAGCTCTATGGACGGCGTTGACAGCCGTGTTCTGTCTCTCTACGGGCCGCCGATTGAAGACCCGGAGTTTGGGCGCAGCGTCCACCAAATCAGTGAGGAAAATTACGGCTTTGCCGGAAAGCAGTACATCGAATACCTCATTGGGCAGGTTCTGCCGCAGACAAACAAACTTCAGTCGGATTTTGCAAAACTGCGCGACGGAATTAAAGCTCACTTCGATATGCTGTGTCTCGGTGACCCGGGTGCGCATCTCGACAATATCGCGGTCTTGGCGCTGGCCGATGCCTATTCTGCACAGTCCATATTTGGACTCAGCGAAGAGCAGGCCATCAGTGAAGCGCAGCAGTTTGGTATTGCGCTGCTGACCAATGCGAAATCTCTGGAGAAAGAAGACGTAATAGAGCGTGCATGGAGCTTTGTGCAGGACTGGATTGCCGAAAACCGCAAGCGGTTCTCACAGGACTCCATACCCTGCTATGGCACAGTTGACCCGACGCATGTCTATATTATCGGCACTGTTCTTCGACAGGCACTGGAGGAGAGCGGTTTTTCCTATTCCAAGTGCATCAAAGGCTTTCAGGAGCGAGGTTACATCGCAACAAACACCGATTCCGAAGGAAAGAACCGTTCCCAGACGCAGAAACGCATCTCCGGTGTTAATCTTCGGGTCATCTGTGCCAATCTTTCTCTTGCGAACAGCATGCCGCCTGAGGATGAATTCCTCGGAGAACCTATACAACCGCTGGTAGGCAGACCGGCATGATAAAGCATCTTTTCCACCGTAGCCACTGCAACCACTTTTTGAGCGACACACACGAATATATACATATAAATATAAAGATGAGGATTGGAGAGGTGATATTGCATTTGCCTCATACGAGATATGTATATAGTGGCTACAGTGGTTACAGTGGATACTTTTATAGAAAAGGCCTCGATATTACTGTGTTTTTTACCCGGCCACAGCGTAGCCACTCCCTCGTTTGAAGGGGCTACCTGTGGCTACAAAACACACCAAAACAACATGAAGGAGAGATTATAAATGAACAAAGTCATTAAAAACATTATTACTATCCCCCAGGGCTACACCGTATTGACCGAAGTATCCCCTCCCGGGAAATTGATGTGGGTCATGCCGGAGGAAAGTGGATACAGCTTCTGTATTGCAGAGCACACCGATGGCGCCACAGAACTCTGCCGCAGCTTCCCCAATGGCGACATTTACCGCGCCTCTAATAGCATTCTGGTACGAGATATGTACTGTATGCATTGCGGTGAGCATCTGACCCCGGATTGGGATTCAGAAAACGGCACCCCTGACCCGTACAACTATCACTGTGATGTCTGCGGCCATGATTATGAAATTGATGGAGAGGATGAGTTATTATGAGAGACCCTTTACGCATTAAACAGCTTTTGCCCATCACGGATGGGTTCACCGTATTGTCCGCTGTTACCGACGAGAACGGTAAGACCGCCTTTGAAGATTTGACAAAAGAAGGCTGGCACTATTTGTTTGCTCTGGTGGATGGCGGCGAATGGGATGATGATTATGTATCCATCTACGAGATGGACCCCATAGGCTGCGGAGAAATTGACGGCGCCCCCTATCGTATTGTTAGCAAACATGTATGTCCAAGGTGCGGCCGTCCGCTAAAGGTCAGCTGGGATGTAAACTCAGACCCGCATCCGACTTACAACTGCGCCTGCGGTTTTTCAACTCAGAAAAGCAAGCCGGAAGAGGGTGAATCAAAATGATGATAAACGGGAGACCGTACTCCAATGAGAACGGATATGTAGACGATGACCTAATTACCTGCCACCCGCAAGAGGAAATCGATGCGATCATGAACTGGATTTCCAATAGCATTGCTCCGCGCAAAACACCGCTTGGCGGCCACACCAGCTACGGTATCAAGCATCTGCTTGAGCGTGACACGGGCATCTACCTTACTAACAATGAGTTCAAGGATGCCATGCTTCAGGCAGGCTACGAGCCGGTTGACCCTAACGAGCTCAACTGGCACTATCGTATCAGCAAAAAGTCCAAGGCGTTTGCGCTGAAGGTCTGGTAACCGATTTTGTCCTTTTAGTCCGTTTTGTCCTACAGTTTTGCACAGGAACAATATATGTTTACTGCGCTGCCGAGGTCGTGTATCTGCCTTTGCAGCGCAGTTGCATATTGTTTTGTCCCTTGTGTCCGTTTTGTCCTTAGGGGTGGGGGATTCTTATCTCTACGGCTTTTTGAAGCGGACAGCGGCGTGGGGCTTCGTGTACGAAAACGCATAAGTTATTAGGGTATTGACCATAAAAGTTTCAAAAATGAAGGAGGATGAGTTTTTATGGGAAACAGAGGACCGCAACCCGGCACCGGCGGTAGGCCGAGGAAGCCGCTTGCAGATAAAATAACGGAGGGCAAAACAGATAAATTCTCGAACGGCAGCGTTAAGTTGCCGGAGCCTGTGGAATTGGAGGGTGCTGAAATGCCCCCTCCGCACGAATTTCTCTCTGACGAACAAAAAAATGGAGAGGAGCTTGTGGCAACGGAAATATACCAGTCCACTTGGGAATGGCTACGAAAATTTCACTGCGAGCAGCTGGTTACTCGGCAGGGCTTAGAGCAGTATGCTGTGGCGGCAGCTCGATGGATTCAATGCGAAAAGGCCATCTCGACCTTTGGCTTCCTTGCCAAGCATCCGACCACCGGCGCTCCCATTACATCGCCGTATGTCTCAATGGCACGTGAGTATTCCAAACATGCCAACGCCCTGTGGAATCAGATATTCGCAGTAGTGCGTGAAAACAGTTCTATGGACTGCAGCAACTCATGGACGCCGGCTGACGACGTCATGGAGCGGTTGCTGACAATGCGCCGGGGCTGATAGCTCACCGGAGGGAAAAGGAGTGCGGCTATGAAACCGTCAGAAATCAACATCATCACAGATATGCGGCTTAAGGGACAGGGAGCGTCGGCGATTGCGGCTGCGCTCCGGCTCTCGCCCAACACGGTCAAGTCATATATCCGCAGGCACCCGGACTTGCCCGGAACGCATCGCTGCGTCCAATGCGGGAACACATTCTCTCAGCCGAGAGGTCGGCGAGAAAAACGGTTTTGCTCGGACAAATGCCGTACCTCATGGTGGAACGCCCATCAGGAGCAAATCAACAAGAAAGCATATTACACTCTCGTGTGTCAATATTGCGGGAAGGAGTTCGAAAGCTATGGCAACAAAAATCGAAAATACTGTTCAAGGACATGCTATCAGCAAAGCCGGGGAAAGCAGCTCGGATAAGTATTCGCCGGGTACGCTTATGCGGTATCACACAACCCTTGCCCTCATTGATGGGCTGGTAACGGACGGCTGCTTCACGCAAGCCGACAGGCGAAAAGCATACACAATAATCAATAAGAAATACGGCCTATCTTCGGACAGTATATATGCCGAAATCGCTTGATATATCTCGCTTTTAGAGCAATATATAGAGTACCAAATTTTGATACAAGGGAGGGTAAAACATGGAACGCAGCATTACACAGACCGCCTTTTTGAAGCCACTGTCAGAGCAGCTGATACGGGTCGCAGGGTATGCGAGAGTATCCTCCGGCAAGGATGCGATGCTCCATTCACTTGCTGCACAGGTCAGCTACTACAGTGATTACATTCAGAAGCACCGAGGCTGGTCTTACGTCGGCGTCTATGCCGATGAAGCGAAAACAGGAACAAAGGATTCACGCGATAACTTCCAACGCCTGCTTGCCGACTGCCATACCGGGAAAATCGATTTGATTATTACGAAGTCGATTTCACGCTTCGCTCGGAACACGGTCACCTTACTGGAAACGGTACGGGAGCTGAAGGGGCTCGGCATCGACGTGTGGTTCGAGGAACAAAACATTCATACCATGAGTGCCGATGGAGAGCTGATGCTCTCCATTTTGGCGTCTTATGCCCAAGAGGAGAGCCGCTCGGCAAGCGAGAACCAGAAATGGCGCGTCAAACGCAATTTTGAGGACGGCATACCGTGGAACGGCACCATGCTCGGCTATCGCCACAAAGACGGTAAGTTGACAGTCGTACCGGAGGAAGCAGAAGCCGTCAGAATGATTTTCGATTATTATATCACAGGGATGGGCGTTACGGCTGTTATGAAAATGCTGAATGCAAATCATATTAAAACCCGCTACGGCAATCCGTGGTGCAAAAGCAGCGTGATGACGGTATTACGCAATTACACCTACACCGGAAACCTTCTGCTTCAGACCACATTCCGCGAAGATTATCTCATCAAGCGGACGCTCATCAACAACGGTGAGCTGCCGCAGTACCACGCCGAGAATGCTCATGAAGCCATCATCCCGCTGGAGACCTTCAATGCGGTACAGGCAGAGATAGCGCGACGGGCGGCAAAGCATACGCACCCCGGCAGTCCTCAGAAAGTTTACCCCTTTACGGGTTTTCTCACCTGCGACATTTGCGGGAAACATTATCGCAGAAAGGTCACTGCCGCCGGACCCGTGTGGATATGTGCCACCTACAATACACTCGGCAAGGCAGCCTGCGCTTCCAAGCAGATACCGGAGGAAACACTGATAGCGGTAACCGCCGAGGTCATGGGCACAGATAACTTTGATGCAGAAGCTCTCCACAATAAAATAACGGATATCAGAGTGGCAGAGGGCAACACCTTGGTATTCTGCTTCAAGGACGGCACAGAAGCCGTTAAACGATGGGCAGACCGTTCCAGAGTGGAGAGCTGGACGCCTGAGATGCGGGATGCCGCCAGAAAGAAAACATTGGAGCGAGGTGAGCGTTGATGGCAGCAAAGAATATTACAGTTATTCCGGCAACAAAGATGATGCATACGGGTCTGCCACGCAATGCTGCAGTCAAAAAACGTGTTGCCGGTTATGCCCGCGTCTCCACCGACAGCGAGGAACAGCAGACAAGCTACGAGGCGCAGGTGGATTACTACACCAAATACATCCAGTCAAAGCCTGAGTGGACATTCGTCAAGGTCTATACGGACGAGGGCATTTCGGCATTGAACACCAAGCACAGAGATGGTTTCAACGAGATGATTGCCGATGCTCTGAACGGTAAAATCGACCTTATAGTTACAAAATCCGTCAGCCGCTTCGCCCGTAATACGGTCGACAGCCTTACCACGGTGCGAAAACTCAAGGAAAAGGGCATCGAGGTATATTTTGAAAAGGAGGGTATCGCCACCCTCGACAGCAAGGGCGAGCTGCTCATCACCATCATGTCTTCGTTGGCACAGGAAGAAAGCCGGAGCATTTCCGAGAACGTCACATGGGGTCAGCGGAAGCGTTTTGCCGACGGCAAGGTCAGCGTTGCTTATGGGAAGTTTCTCGGATACTGCAAGGGCGCAGACGGCATTATGGAGATTGTGCCGGAGGAAGCAGAAACCGTGCGAAGTATCTACCGCCAGTTCATTCAGGGCAAGACCACTAATGCAATAGCTGCCAGCCTCACAAGGAACGGTGTTCCCACACCGGGTGGTAAAGAAAAGTGGCAGGCCACCACGATTGAGAGTATTCTTACCAATGAGAAGTACAAAGGCTCGGCGCTCCTGCAAAAGAAGTTTACAACAAATTTTTTGACAAAAAAGATGAAGCCCAACGAGGGTGAGGTTCCTCAGTTCTATGTTGAAAACAGTCATCCGGCGATTATTTGTCCGGAGGAATGGGATAGAGTCCAGAACGAAATGCTACGAAGGAAAGCTACCGGGCGACATCAAAACAGCCTAAGCCCATTCTCGGCAAAGCTTATCTGCGGAGACTGCGGTGAGTATTATGGCTCAAAGGTATGGCATTCCAACAGCAAGTACCGCCGTACCATTTGGCAGTGCAACGGCAAATTCAAGGGTGTCGAAAAATGCCGAACCCCTCATTTATATGAAGATGACATAAAGGCGATGTTCTTGAAGGCGGTCAGCGAGTTGATGATTGACCGCGAGGCTCTCATCGATGATGGCAGGGTTCTGCATACGGCATTCACTGATTTCAATGCCATCGATAAGGAAGTCGCAGAGATAACCAGTGAGATTGATGTGCTTTCCGGGCTGGTACAGAAGCTGGTTGACGAGAACGCCAGTACCACACTCGACCAGACGGAATACCGAAGCCGCTACGATGGCTATATCGACCGCTACGACAAGGCAAAAAAGCGGCTGGCGGCATTACAGGAACAGCGTCAGCTTCAGGAGCTCAAGGGCGATATTCTGAGCGGATTCCTCTTTGAGCTCGGTGAACTGTACGACCTGCCGATGGTATTCAAGGACGAAACATGGAACGCTCTGGTCGATCATGTGACCGTCCACAAGGGCGGCAGAGTAGTTTTCACCTTCAAGAACGGCACCGAGGTCACGGAAATGCTGTAAAAACAGCATCATTATATTATGAAAGTCCTCTTTTAAACAGAGGGCTTTTCTCTCACCCTCGGTTGAATCGAGGGTGCTCTATGGTAAACTAATCGAAAAACGATAGCCAAGTCAAAAAACGAATTGAAGCGTATATGTGGTGATTAGTCAAGAATACTCACTACGTAAAATACTATATATTGTGGTTCATAAAGAACGTCGGGTGCATTGATTTGATGAAAAGCCCAGTATTACAGCCTTTTCTGGGCATAAAAAAACGTTAAGGTAACTGATACGATTGTATCAATTACCTTAACTGTTATGGAGAAGAACACGAGTTTGATACAAAATGCACATGGTAGCAGTTTTCCCGTTTGTTCCGTTTGCTTTGTGCACACCCCCTATTGTTTGGACGATAGTATCTCCGATTGTCCGGGCAGAAGTATTTCCCCAACACCATTATATATGATGCGAACTCGCTGCTTCCTTATGCCATCAAAGGTCTCCGGCGAATAAACGATTATTTTTGAGATAAATTCTCTGATGATTTTTCCGGTAAGTTCTACCGATTCTTCGTACTGATGTGCTAAAGAAATCATATACGTGACATTTGCGGAGCTCTCTTTTACGGTGCAAATTTTCCTCTCCAGTTCCTGTATTTGAGCAGTAAGCTGTGTTTGCTCGTCCGCATATGAAAGAAGCAATTTCCCAAGCATCTCGTCAGCAATTTTACCAGTCAAGTTATCTTCGTATAAGTTTTTTTGTATTTCGTCTATTTGTGATAATCGGTTGTGAACCTCGTGCATCTCAGCTTCTAATGCTTTTACCATTTTATCGGATTCGCGTTTTGATTGTTTAAGGACTAACTGTGTAAATCGTTCTTCATCCTCTATTATGAATGCAATTAGCTTTTTGATGTGACCAAGTAAAAGCCGCTCAACAACGACATTCCGTATTTGATGCGCACTACATCCACCCTTAACCTTACGGTATGTAGCGCAGACAAAATGCTCTTTACTATGAGGCCAGCCTTTTCCTCTTACTTGATACATCTTATTTCCGCAATCAGCGCAATATAGCATCCCAGAAAGCGGAGGCATTTCGCCAAGCGGAGTGGGTCTCCGCCGTCCATTCCTTATTGCTTGGACAATCGCAAATGTATCTGCTTCTACAATGGCTTCATGAGTGTTTTCAAAAATCAACCAATCATCTGGATTGTTCCATATCTTAATTTTACTCTTGTACGATTTCTTATGCGTTTTAAAGTTGACAGTATGACCAAGATACTCTGTTCGCGCAAGAATATCAGCTACTGTTCGCGCATGCCACGTATAAGGATTTTCGGGTTGTTTTGCTGGAGTATTGATACCTATATTATTTAGATGTGCCGTTGGGGATTCTATGCAATCTTGCTCCAGTTTACGTGAAATTTGTGTTGGGCCAAAACCGTCCATACACATTTTGTAAATCTGCCTGATGATTTTAGCAGCGACTTTATCGATGATCCAATGATCCTTATTCTGAGGGTCTTTCAAATATCCATAAGGCGGATTAGTACATAGTGGTTTACCTGATTGCCCCTTTGCTTTGAAAACAGCACGGATTTTTTTGCTTGTGTCCTTCGCATACCATTCATTTATTATATTCAAAAAAGGTGTGAAGTCATTATCCTGACTGTCATTGCTGTCAACACCATTGCCTTGCATAGATCGCGTCTATCCTGTTGTTCATATTGTCGCTCCTTTTCTTAAAAAAGAAACGGAGCTGCTGACAGCCTTATTATACCGTCAGCAGCCCCGCAAATCAACGATGGTTTCGGGAAACCTTATGCCCCGGCTTCCTCTTTCTGCCGCTTATCGGCATATTTGCGGAACACCTCATAAAGCTGCTGCTCCAGTTCCCGGCGTTTGACCGCTTCCTGTTCCGGCGTGAACACCGGGGAGAGGTTTTCCAGCGTGATTTCCCTGCCTTGAAAAGTCACGACTTCCGTTTCCTTTTTGTATCTGATGGTGGTACTTATAAAATCACCTTTCCTTTCCATGCTGCCGCTTCTGCCGTTTCAGTTCCGCCAGTATATCCGGCGGGATACGGTCAACCAGCCGCTGTAAATTGTCCAGTTCGCTTTTCAGCTTTGCCCTTTCCATAGTATCTTTCATCTTGCCTTTTTCACTGGCTTTTGCCCTTGCTTCCAGCTTTTCGTTTTCCGCTAACAGGTCATTGATTGTGACCTTGTATTTTTTCAGTTGCCCGGAGAAATTCTCCATCTGCGGGAACCACTTTTTCAGCATGGAGAGGGCTTCCTCTTTTTTCTTTCCGGCGTTGAACGGGGTAATATCGCCCAGCGTGGCTTCAATGGCTCTTGCCTGTTTGGAGAGATTGACCGCCTGCTTGAACAGACGGGTGGGGATTGCTTCGTTGGACAGGGGCGTAAATGTAGGTGCTTCAAAGAGGAAATTCGGGAGCCGGGTGAAGCTGACCGATTTCTCCGGCTGATGAATATAAATAGTGTTTGTCATACTGTGTTTTGTGGACAGTTAGAAGCCCGTTTTCGGGGGTAGACGGTAGTTTCTATTACCTGCCCCTGTTCTGTGCTTGTAAAGCCTTGTAAATCAAGGACTTTTCAGCCCCTAACTGTCCACACAAGACCTCCTTTTCCGTTCACTTTCTGTTTTCTGCCGCCTGTGAACCCTGGCGGCGCAATCCGGGCAGTATTTCCCCCTGTTAGATTTTGGGAGAAAGGCATGTCCGCATACGGCGCAGCGTTTCGTGTCCTTATCCCGGAAAATCTCCGCTTCCAGCGTCCCGTCCAGCGGCAAGACCGCCCAGCGGAACCACTTGCAGCAGACCGAGAAAGAAATCATCTGCGGGCAGGCGCAGGCGTCCCTGCCGTCAAGGGCGATACAGCCCCCGTCAGCGTAATTGCAGCACTCCCGCCGGATGAGGGCGTTTGCCCTCCTGCGCTGTGCCGGGGCAATACGGGGCAGACCGCCCGCCGGGCTGCGCTCTATCTCTGGCAGCTTATATCTCATGTGTACCTCCGTTTCTTTTCTGTCGTTCTCCCCGAAAAGGCTTCCTACCCCATTCCTGCGGCGTATCCCTGCATTGGTGCGCTGTCTGCGTCACTTCTCCTGCCGGTCGTATCCCTTTTCGGACGGTCATTCTGTTTTCAAGGTACTGTCCATCGATGAACTATCTCAAGTCTACACTTTTTTGACCGCCTGTGCCGTATATCCGAAAGGTAGGAAATCAGCCCAGAAAACAAGCTATTTCCACGCTCTCGGAATTGTGATATAATAAAAATAACGGATCAACAAATCGGAATTTGATGAAGGAGTGTGATTATATGAAAACGAGACGAGCATTAAGGCTGTGTAGCCTTGTAATGCTGATTGTGGCAGTAGTCTTTGTTTTATGCGCTCTGTCCAATCCCGGATTGGGAAGGGCTGTTTATATCGGCAGTATCAGAATAGGAGCAGATGTTAAACGGGTATTCTATACCGCGTATGTTGTTGTCATGGTTGCGTTGCTTGGCATTTCCTTCTTTGTGAAGGATAAGAAGTAGCAACTTCCAGTTTATTGAGCAGACAAGGAGGGAGCATGAACACAACCATACAAGAACGCTTAAAAGACCTGCGTGTGGAACGAGGGCTGACGCTGGAACAGCTTGCGGAGGAAACCCACCTTTCCAAATCTGCTTTAGGCAGTTATGAGGGGGACAATCTCAAGGACATCAGCCACTATGCCCTTATCAAGCTGGCAAAGTTTTATGGCGTGACCGCCGATTATCTGCTGGGGCGTTCTCAAACAAAAAATCACCCAAACGCCGAGCTTGCAGACCTGCGTTTGAGTGATGATATGATTGAGTTGCTGAAAAGCGGGCTGGTGGACAATTCTCTCTTGTGTGAACTGGCGACACACCCGGATTTCCCCCGGCTCATGGCTGACCTTGAAATCTATGTGAACGGCGTGGCGGTGAAGCAGGTGCAGGCCGCAAACGCCATAGTGGATACCATGAGCGCAACGATTATGAAGCAGCACAATCCCGGCCTGACCGACCCGCAGCTACGGCAGCTTGTCACCGCCCATATTGACGATGACAGCTTTTGCCGCTACGTGATACAGCAGGACATAAACGGCATAGCCCTTGACCTGCGGGAAGCCCACAAGGACGATTTTTTCAGTGTCCCGGAGGACAATCTGCTGGAAGATTTTTTGCAAGCCGCAGAAGAAGCCGTTGCCCCGGGCAGCGACCCGGAACAAGCGGCGATGGCGTTTATCTGCAAGCGGCTCAAACTGAACTACGGGAAGCTGTCGGAGGAAGAAAGAAAGTGGCTGAAAGGGATTGCGCAGAAGTCGGACTTGCTGAAAAATCCCAAACCGCAGCGGGGGAGAAAGTAAAGGGATAAATCGGGATTTGACAAAGGAGTGTATATGAAAAAGTAACTTCCAGTTTGCCAGAGAAAGGTAAGGTGAGCGAATGAGAATATTATACGAACTTTCATGGTTATGGGAGACGCTGGTCATTGCGCTTGCGGCTGCGGCTGTTTGCGTGGTTTGTGCCATGCTAATCTGTAAGGCAGTAAAGAAGAACCTCAGCAAAAAGACGGCGGCAGTTATCGGCGCAGCAGCGTTTGCGGGCGCTGTTTTGGCAGTCATTGTGATTGCCCGGACTCCGATGCCGCTTTGATTAAACGGGATGCTTGATTGCCTGTGCATAAGTACAACTTCAAGTTTATCGGGGAAATAGCAAAGCCAGTCGAGCCAGTCAACGGTCAAGATGAACGGTGCATTTCATGCGCCGCCGTTGACAGTCCCGTCCGGCTTTGCTAAAGGGTAATCAAGGCGGGAAAGCCCTAAAACGGCTTCCCGCCCATTTCAATTTTGAGAGAAAAATCCATCTGCTTTTTCGTGAGTGTGTCCACAAGTTCGGGACATTTTGTCCCGAAGTCCGGCGTGGGACGAGGGACGGGGGCTTTCATATACGCCCTGTCTGCTGATGAAACCAGCCCTGCGCTTGCGGCTCCACGCCACGCAATCACAGCCCTGCTTTCCTGCCGCCTCAAATGCCCTTGCCCTCCCCGGCGGCAACGGCATTTTCACGGCAACGCCGACAGAGCGTATAACACACTACACTTTGCAAGCAAAGTCGTGTGCCAAAGGGGAAGCCCCTTTGGAAACCCCGGACAACAAAACAGGCTGAACACCTCGCACTTTTCCTGTGCTTGATGTTCAGCCTTTATTTGTTGTCAGCAGCCCGTTTCTCGGTCTGCCTTTTGTGTCCTTGTACATAATGTTTCCGTATAATAGCCAACACGTAAATAGTCCCTTCCAAGCCGGGACATATCTTTCACGACAATCGTGCTGATTTGCCCATCATCGACAAGATTCATAAGCGCCTGCCATCCCGGCCTATCGAAATTAGTCCCACTGTACCCATCGTCGATAAAAAATTGGGTGTTTTGTAAATGATTATCCATTGCGTACTTTTCCAGTATTGCCTTTTGATTTTTGATGCTATTACTATCTCCGATGAGTTCATCATCACGAGATAATCTGCAATATAGTGCAGTGATTTTTGCCTGCCACTCGTCCATAATTTTTCCTCCTAAAATAAAGAAATCGGCCAGTTGATGCCGACTTCCTTTTCTTAATATTATACAGTGATATGCAAAATTTTGAGGTTTTCATGCGAGTATTTCCTTTCCGCTCTTGAACCGAAACACGATACTGCCATCCCGCTGAACGATTGCGATGTCAAGCAGCGTAATCCAAAGTCGCTCGTTCCATTCGTTTATGGCCAGCGGCTGCTTTTTCAACGTTGTGATAAACGTTTTGATTTCCTTGCTTTTTCGCATCCGTTTTTCTTTTTCCGTTTCAAGTGCAGTGTAATGCTCAAAAGCGGCGTTATAGCGCTTTTCAATGCGTTCGCTTTCCAATGCGTAGGCTTCCTGCGACTGGGCGACGGACGCATTCTTTTTTATATGCGCCTGCATGAGTTCGGACACGACCGCCATTTCATCCTGTTCCTGTTGCATTTCGGCATCAAGTGCCGTAGTGTCGCAGAGCGTCTGCCGGATAAGCTCACAGTCAGCAAGCACTGTGGAGCGATTGCCCATCAAGTCATTGTAGGCAGTAAGGAAACGTTGTTTGATTTCGTCCTCGGTGAGCGTGGGCGTGGCGCACCTTTTCATGTTTTTGAATTTCTGATTGCACTGGAATATCACGCTTCTATATTCATCCGTGGAATGCCAGACCTTTCGGCCGTAGAAACCGCCACAGTCTCCGCAGATGATTTTACTGTGAAAAGCCTTATCGCTGTAAGCTCTGCCCAGTTCCTTGCGCCGCGCCATTTCTTCCTGCACCGTTTCAAATTCCTCCGGGGCGATGATGGCTTCGTGCGAATTTTCCACATAATATTGGGGTACTTCGCCGTTATTTACCCGCAGTTCTTTCGTTAAAAAGTCAACTGTAAACCGTTTCTGGAGCAGCGCATCGCCCTTATATTTCTCGTTGGTGAGGATACTGGCAACTGTGGATGACCGCCATGTTTTCTTTCCGGCAGGGCTGAGAATGCCGTGTTCCATGAGGTAATTAGCAATGCCCTGTGTGGTTTTTCCCTCAAGGAACATCTTATAGATGAGCCGTACCGTTTCGGCTTGCTCCGGCACTACCTTGAGGTTTCCGTCCTCGCCCTTATCAAAACCGAGAAATTGCGAGTAGCCGACGCTGACCTTGCCATCCGAGAAACGCTTGCGTTGTCCCCATGTGACATTTTCCGAAATGGAGCGGCTTTCTTCCTGTGCCAGAGAACTCATAATGGTAAGAAGCAGCTCGCCCTTGCCATCAAAGGTAAAAATATTTTCTTTCTCGAAATAGCACTCCACACCTTTTTCCTTCAGCTTGCGGATGGTAACAAGGCTGTCAACCGTGTTTCTCGCAAATCGGCTGACCGATTTTGTGACGATAAGGTCTATCTTGCCGTCCAGCGCATCCCGCACCATCTGTTGAAATCCCTCTCGGTGCTTAGTATCCAAAGCCGAAATGCCTTCATCCGTATAAACCGTGACGAACTCCCAGTCCTCTCGGGACTGAATATACTTGGTGTAATAATCGACCTGTGCCTCATAACTGGTGAACTGCTCGTCCTTATCCGTGGAAACACGGGCATACCCGGCAGTGCGTCGCTTTGCAATGGACGCTGTCGGTAGCGCCGTGAACTTGTTTTTTGTCGCTGGTATTGTCGTTACTCTTGGCATTGTTTTTTCCTCCTTTGAATGCGTGTTCGCTCGGCAGCGGCTTGCTTCATTTCCGATGTCCAGCTTTCGCGCCGTGAGCGATCTGCCCATGTGCGCTCGACCGTGCTGCCATCTTTGAAAATGAAACGCAAGTGGTTGTCTTCCGGCACTTCGATATGGTCAACCTGCGTGTCGAATATTGTTGAATTGTAGGTTTCCGTCCCAAGCACCTCGGTGCACACGGCTTGTAGCGTAGCTTCGGGTATTTTTTTGCCGTGGCAGTACGCATTACCCTCGGTGAGAAAAGTGGAGCAGTTCCAGCCAACCGAGCCGTTGCAAGTGTTTCGCTTGTAGTTTTTTCCGCAGAATGGGCAGTAGATTTTACCGGTGAACTCGCTTTTTTGCGGGCGGGGTCTGCCTTTGGCAGCTTCCTTCATTCTCTGTAAAACTACCTGCGCCGCATTGAAGGTATTCTTGTCGATGATAGCGGGATGCGTTTCCTCCGCGAAGAACATCGGCAGCTCACCAGTGTTGCGGCATTTCTTTTTTTCCAGATGATTATTTCGGTAGTGCTTTTGAAGCATGGCGTTGCCCGTATATTTTTCATTGCCGACCGTTTCGCGGATACGCTGGGCACACCATTTGCCACCAAGCGCACCCGGCACGCCTCGATTGTTCAAATTCTTGCTAATTGCCCCGAAAGTTTCTCCGGCGATAACGCGGGCAAATATCTCACGAACAATCTGTGCAGTGGCGGTATCAATCTCAATACCGTCCTTCGATATGCTATATCCGAACAGAAACCGCCAATTTAGCAGTTCTCCGTTTTCAAAGCCCTTACGGACGCGCCACTTCTGATTCTCACTTGCCGACAGGCTTTCCTCTTGTGCATAAGATGCAAGTATGGTAAGCATCAACTCACCCTCGGCGCTCATTGTGTAAATATTCTGTTCCTCGAAAAAAACATCCACCTCCAAAGCTTTCAGTTCACGGACTGTTTCCAGTAGTGTTACCGTGTTCCGAGCAAAACGGGAGATGGACTTGGTCAGTATCAAGTTCACTTTTCCGGCACGGCAGTCTGCGAGAAGATTTTGAAATCCGCTTCGACTGTCCTTTGTGCCAGTTAGTGCTTCGTCTGAATAAACACCCACATAAAGCCACCCCGCGTGGTTTTGTATTAGGCTACTGTAATAGCTGACCTGTGAGGACAGCGAGTGGAGCATCGCATCCTTACCTGTGGAAACACGAGCATAAGCGGCGACCTTTTTTGGCTGTTCCAATCGTGGCTTCTGCGGCATTTTTCTTACTGTTTTCGGCATAATTTCACCTCCTCGCCTTACACCATGTTCGCTCTAAAAGCCACATTTATCAAGTCAATTTCGCGATATATACTGCCGATTTTAAGCCCATATTTCTCAGCTAACTTGTGCTCAATTGATACAATGTCATCCTTGCCGATGATGCCGTTTTTGAGCATAATTTGTGCCTGTGTCATAGCGGACTGGTAGGCTTGGACTTTCTGAAAATCAGTCATTCCCGCCACCATCCTTGTAACGAGCAGCGATGTAGCAGCGGTGAGAACAATACTTGCGCTCGTCCTTGCGGCGCATTTGTATTTCTTTACCGCAGCAGGCGCAGTTCGCCGTGTACGGCATATCGGCTTTCGGATGCTTGTTCCACCATTTCATTCGGCAGGTATTGGAGCAGAAGCGCCGACCGCCACGCGTGCTGATATCAATAGGTTTTCCGCACTCCGCACACCGGGCGGTTTCTTCCTTAGTGAAAACCCTTTTTTGCCTGCGACAATAAGACTTTACCGTATTTTCGGAAAGCCCAAGCTCCTGTGCAATCTTTATATATCCGATGCCACCCTGTCGCATGGTAGTGATTCGTTCTCTTTGCTCATTTGTCATGAGATTGTCCTCCAGTCCGAGAACTCTTGTCCTCACTACCCACTGGAAAAAAAGAAGCCCATCGTACAAAAAATGAGCAAAAAAAATAATGCCTACCAGAGAGATAATCTCCAGTAGGCATCACTAAGAATATATTTACTCGCTGTACTTGATGAAGGCATCCGTAAAGCCAGCCGCCTTAATCTTGGCAAGCATGACGTCTGCGTTTGACTTAACGGAATACGCACCGACCTGCACACGGTAATATTTTTTTGGTGTGGTCGGTGTGACGGGAACGGGTGCTTCCGTTGCAGCCAGTCCAAGCCTTGACCGCCGCACGGAAGGTGTCCATGCTCTTGCCGTGCTTCGGAAACCAGTGCATGACGTCGCCGTGATTGGACGCGATGCCGAGCGTGTGTCCCTCGCTGTGGCAGATGATGTCTTTCTCCGTGAGGTTGTACTGCTTACAGAGGTAAACGCAAAGCTCCACCGCCTCGGTGTAGACCTTGCCAAAATAGGTCGCGTCGGTCAGAGCGTCCTCGCAAATCTCAAAGCCAATGTAGCCGAGATAGTTCGCGTTGCCCTTTGAGCCAGATCCGCTGTGCCAGCCGACCATGTTCCACGGCAGCGTCTGGTAGGTGGCAATCGTGCCGTCTGCCAGCTTGCCAATAAAGGCGTGGACACAGACCTGCCTGTCCATGTGCTGATTCCAGTGATTACCGTACTGATTTACGCCGAGCAGTCCGTCGT